>Ga0209575_10000082_pt1 | contig 111959 bp, 104 predicted proteins | sample Medcelwee11metaG_FD_187172 | JGI IMG/M metagenome (GOLD analysis project Ga0209575, IMG submission 187172) | Freshwater pond sediment microbial communities from the University of Edinburgh, under environmental carbon perturbations - Medium... | ecosystem: Environmental > Aquatic > Freshwater... | reverse complement strand
CGGGCGGCAAAGCCTGGCGTTGAGCGGTAGATCCACCACGATTGCACAGTGACATGCAGCGATGACGAACCGGGCGAACCGGCATGTGTGAAACCTGCTTGCACCCCAGGCCCTCTGGTCACCAAGGCCGCTAGGGCGCTAGGGCGATCAGGCGCACATGAGCGGATATTCATCATGGCTCGGGGCAAACAGAGCCCCCTCGAAAGCCGGATATACGGAAGCAGTCGTACCACGGTCGTCGACACAGCGTTTCACTGGCAAACCGGGGGGAGTCCATATACGGGTGAAACTCGCCGTTGTGGATCGGGCCTTCGTCATTTTCGATACCGCTCGTCCGGTCACGGCAAACTATCGCTGCGTCTTGTCAGTCTATTCAGGTGTCACTCATTGCAAGAGGAGAGGACAAATGGGCAGCACCGGAGACAAGATCAAGGGCAAAGCGAACGAAGCCATCGGCAAGATCAAGCAGGGCGTCGGCGAAGCCACTGATAATCCGCGCCTTAAGGGTGAAGGCCGCGTTCAGGAAACCAAGGGCAAGGCCCAGCAGCTGAAAGGCGAGGTGAAGGACACGCTCAAGCGCGGTATCGATCGGGCCTGATCCGCGGCGGCCAAACGGGCCGAAAAACATCCCTGCGACCCGCTCGTCCGTCAGTAAAGCGCCCGCAGCCCGCAGCAATGCCCGCATTCGCGGGCATTGCTTTGCCTGGGCAGCGCAATGCTTTCGCTGCGGGTTTTCGGGTCGCTCCTTTCTCACCCCTCGATGAAGTGCAGCAGGTCGCTGTTGAAGCGCTCCACCTCCAGCTGTGCCAGGCCGTGCGCGCCGCCCGGGCAGACCTTCAGGGTGGCGTTCGGCACGAGTTGCACGGAGCGTTTGGCCGAGGTCTCGATCGGCACGATCCGGTCGTCGTCGCCGTGCACGATCAGGGTCGGCACGTCGATCTTCTTCAAGTTCTCGGTGAAGTCGGTTGCGGAGAACTGCTCGATGCAGTCGTAGGCGGGCTTGATCCCGGCGCTCATGCCCTGCAGCCAGAACGCGTCGCACAGGCCCTCGGAGACCGTCGCCCCCCGGGCGGTCGAAGCCATAGAAGGTGGTCGGCAGGTCCTTGAAGAACTGCGTGCGGTTTTCCAGGACGGCCCGGCTGGGCGGCTCCCGATCACGACCCTGCGGACGAGCGATAGTGCCGAGTGCCGGCCACGCCGCTTGTCGGCCGGGAACCGTTCATCGATGCGGGAGGAGTCATTGCCGCGTTTCGTCAGTCGATAACAGAAGGCTGGCGCTGCCCGTATCGCGGGCCAGGGCAGCCGGAGAAAGGCATGGCGCGTAGCGGAAAGATGCGCGCTGACGATTGGCCGCCCTATGCGCGGCCAGATGCCGAACGTGCCCGAGGCGCGTTCGGGCGCGGGACGTGGGAGCCTTTCGTGGTGACGGACGGTCATGACGCCGCTCGAAGGCGTCGATCCCGCCGCTTCTCTAACTAACTCATCGGAGCCCCACGTGTGCCGGGCTTGCCGGGAGGTACTTATGAGCCATAGTCGAACCAGAAGAACGTCGTATCCGGGAGCCTGCGATCCAATGAGCACGGAGCACGTCGATCTGAACCCCGACGACGATGAGGCGAATGTCGACGAGGGTGAGATTCCGCTGGATTCCTACGACGAGGCGGTGGTGCTGGAGCAGGACCGGGAAGACATGGAGCCGGAGCACATGGAGAGGGAGAGTCGGAACCCGTGCTGATTGCCGCCGGCTGGGCAGGTAGGCAGGGGTAGATGCGCGTCACGGCGCCGCGAACTGCTTCGCGTCGCCGTGTCAGGAGTGGATGCACCAGCTGGTCGTATCGGCGCTCATGCCGAGGTCTTCCACGGCATGGATCAGCCCGGCGGCGATGGCCTCGTCGGGCGTCACTATCCGCGAATCGGCGGTCAGATACTGGGAGACATCCAGGGGCTCTCCGGCTCCCTGGGTACGCTCTGCGACGATACGCGCATAAAGGACGCGGTCGAAATCCAGGCTCATGGCGTATTCGGACATCCGGGCGTGATCGACCGAGCCGTGGATGGTCCAATGGAACGGATGAAAGAGAAACTTGCTGTGGTGGCACGCGGTGCGCCGCTGCCCGGCCAGAAAGATGATATTGCCCATGGACTCGACGGTGCCGAGGTTGTGGGTATTGACCGGGATGGGCAGCGACATCAGAAAGTTATAAAGAGAAAAGCCGTAGCTGCATTCTCCACCCATGGTGGCGATCTTTATGGTGAGTTCGGACGCATCCTGCTTCAGCGCTTGCGAGCACTTGTTGATGAGCTGCCCGCACGTCGAAGAGTTGATCGGCCCCGTGAAGTGGATGACATGATTCGTCATGGGTTACTACTCTTGTGAGGTTTGGCGTCACCATGGCTCTTCATGGCATTCGCGATGCCTCCATCTTCTTGCTCCGGCATCTTTCAATACCTCGCTGTCGGTCCCGTTCTGGGTTGCTCTGATCGCCAGGAGCAGCCTTGCCACAGCCTGGGACCGGAGCTTTCGCATGGCTTGAGTCAGCCGCTGCGGCCGCCGCCTTCCGCCTGTTCGGCCTGCCTCGCTGGCAATAGTCCGGCGAAACGGCTGAGGGTGGGGCGGTGAATGGGCGACGCCACTTCTCTCGCAGAATAGCTGCCTGATATCGGCTCTTCCAATGTCCGCTCACGAGCGTGTCGCCGCTGGCTGGTCCACCGCGCGCCACAGCCAGTGCCTCCCGCCGTTGAGGGTGGCGAGCCACGTGAGGCCGGCCGCTCCTCGACCATGCGCAGGCTCAAGGGGAAGCGGTAACCGGCATAGGAAATGGCGTCGCTGGAAGGGGCGTCGTGCTGCAGGGGGGGTTGCATATCCGGGATTGTCGCTACATCTCCGTCAACCTGCCAGCAATGTTGGCAGTGCCATCGGGAGGAAAGTTGAGTTACCCACTTTTGAAAAGACTTGATTGATTGTTCTCTTTTTATAAAAACGGAGGGCATTATATGAAAAAGATATCACGTGTGTCGAAAAGCAAGTGATAATGAAGGGCGCACTTCCACTGTCGTGCCCTAGAAAAGAAAGTTGTACAGGGAAATTGACCACAAGGAAAGTTAGTAATGAGCTTATATTTCATGAGTTCAGCAGTCAAAGGAAAGATCCCAGGGCAAGAACAGTGGTTCATGAGGAAGTACGCACATGAGCAAAGACACGGCGACTATTAGTGAGAAAGACCGCAAGGGCGATGAGGCCATTTCGGCGGCTCACAACCACGGTTTCCGGCGCCAGCGGGGAATCGGCTACAAGGGCGGCGAAGCGGGAAGCTGCAAGGGTGGTCAGCGTGTCGGGGAGTTGAACCAATGCCCGAATACTCGAAACTCCAACAAGATAGTGAGGAGTTCATCATCATGACCACTACACGTAAACCCGAAGATGAAAGGCAAGGCAGTCAAGGCAATCAAAGAGAGGGCGCAAAAGGCGGCGTGAACGAAGCCGGCCAACAGAGGCAAGGCGCGGGTCGTAATGAGCAAGGAAGGCCGGAAAGCGACCCGAATCTTGCTCGTAAAGAAGGCCAGCACGAACAAGGAAGACACGCCGAGGGTAGCGGCCAGGCTCGGCAAGGTCGAGAAGATCCAAGCCAGGCTAAGCAAGGGGGGCAAGGCTCCAGCCAATCCAGACAGGAAGGCCAGAACCAAAGCAAGAAACCTTAGCGACCTGCCTGCTTGAGTCGTTTAGCCGATTTCGGAGTTCGAGGCTCCGATACTGAATCACCGTTCGACTTAACCTCGGTCATCCGAACCGAGCTGGGTCAACCACAAAGACCCCTCTGCAAATACTGCAGTCTGATGTGACGTGGAAAGGGGGGATTTATTCCCCCCTGTCTTTGTTTTCAATTAAACCAGAAGGCAAGATATGATCTTGCCCAGCAGCCGTGGATACGGTTTCAAGCACTCGTCCGGAGTTCGAAGGCTTTTGGCCCTGATTGTTTGGGTTGCAGCTACGTCTCAGATCCCTCCTGATTTGGATTGCCGGCTTTTCAATGAATTGATAGCTTGCCCAAGCCAAAGTGATGGAGGTCATAATTAACGCAGTCATTTGAGAGGGAGATGATATGGAGAGTCCGAGCTCTTTCCAAATCCATAGTAATAAAAAATGATTAAGAAATACGCCGTAGCTGATATTTCCAAGGGTCTGGTCAAGTTTGCCGTATTTTCTTTTTTTTAATAGATAAATGATTGGCAAGCCAAGCGCTACTCCGAGTAGTGTCTCTATGTTGTAGGGAACTCGATAGGTGTTGAAAGTAATGGTGGCGGCCAAGAGCGAGCAACATAGAGAGTAAGTGCTCAGGATGATCAGTTTTCCATGCCTCCCTGCGTCGCAGAGGAAACTGCCTAATAGAAACATGAAAAGCGTTCCGGGCAAAAAACGGTAACCGAATAGGTTCGTGTCGATAACTGTTGAGTAGGCAAATAGAAAGATAATTAATGATATGGCAAGCGCCAAGTGGCGCAGCCTAAAAGCCACAAGGATTGGAATTGTCAGGTAGAAGCATGCCTCTAGCCCAAGTGACCAAGCTGGTGGGATTATGATTCGGGCATTAAGGGCCTCGGTCATGTAAAAGTTTGTAGGTATTATAAGTGCGTTCAGTATAATGCTTTCTAAGGTTGCTGAGTTGAATAGGGGGTCATCTATCCCTACGGTGAAGAAATAGGTTAGCGTCAAGGCAAGGTAGAATAAATATTGCGGTTGTAAGCGTAGCAGACGGTCTAGATAAAATGCTGGAATGTCCTGTGTATTTCGATAGTGTCCATTGATGAGCGCTGTCATCACGAAGCCTGAAATCATCAGAAATGAGATGACGGCAATCACACCTTCGTTAACTCCGAAGATACTTACCCCCATGTGAGAGATCGCGACCAAGAGTGCCAGAGTGAGGCGGTATGTTCCCATGCTGCATGAATCTCAAAAAGTTAGTGATGGGGGGATTCTAATCGGGTATGAGTTATTTACCTTTGAGTTTTCCCTTAGTTTCCACTTAGGAACTGAGAGATTCCTACCAAGGGTCCGGTATGGAGGAAAACGCTTCGCGTTTTTCCCTCCTACGGCTGGGGTCGCCGAGTGAGGGCTGCGCTCGTTCAGGACGCCGCCCGTCCCCGGCCGAGCCGGCGGCCCACGCCGGGCAGGCGCAGCGCCAGCAGGAGCAGCGCCCAGGCGCCATAGAGCGTCCACTGGCCAAGGTCCGAACGGACGATCCACAGCATGTGCAGCAGTCCCAGGCCAAGGGCCGCATAGGCCAGGCGGTGCAGCTGCTTCCAGCGGCGGCCCAGGCGGCGCATGCTGAAGCGGTTCGAGGTGAGGGCGAGCGGCAGCAGGCTGCACCAGGCCAGCGCGCCGACCAGGATGTAGGGACGCTTGCGCAGCTCGTCGCCGAGTAGGGCGAAATCCAGCCCCAGGACGACGAGCAGGTAGACGGAGAGGTGCAGGCAGGCGTAGGCGAAGCACCACAGGCCGAGCTGGCGGCGCACCAGCGCCCAGCCGCTCCAGTGCGTGGCCCGCTGCAGCGGGGTCAGGCAGAGGGTCAGCAGCAGCAGGGCCAGGCTGCCCTGGCCGAGGCGTTCGAGCAGCACCTTGCCGGGGTCCGGACCGAGGGCGAAGGTCCAGGCCTGGTACAGCCAGTACGGTGGCGGCAGCAGGGCCGCGACGAAGACGCTGCAGCGCCAGAACGGATGTTTCATGGTCAGTAGTCCCGGGTCAGGTCCATGCCGGCGTAGAGGCCGGCGACTTCTTCGGCGTAGCCGTTGAACGGCAGGGTATCGCGCAGGTTGGGGCTGAACAGGCTGCTGGGCAGGCGCCGCTCGCGCTTCTGGGTCCAGCGCGGGTGATCCACCGCGGGGTTGACGTTGGCATAGAAGCCGTATTCGCCGGGTGCCCGCTGGTTCCAGGTGGCATAGGGCTGCTGCTCGGTGAGGCTGATGCGGACGATCGACTTGATGCTCTTGAAGCCGTACTTCCAGGGCACGACTAAACGCAACGGCGCGCCGTTCTGGGTGGGCAGCACGCGGCCGTACATGCCCACCGCGAGGAGGGTCAGCGGGTGCATCGCCTCGTCCAGGCGCAGGCCTTCCCGGTACGGCCAGTCGAGCAGGGCGAAATGCGAGCGCTGTCCCGGCATGTGTTCGGGATCGACCAGCGTCTCGAAGGCCACGTAGCGGGCCTTGCCGGTCGGTTCGACGCGCTTGAGCAGGTCGGCGAGGGGAACGCCCAGCCAGGGGATCACCATCGACCAGGCTTCCACGCAGCGCAGGCGGTAGATGCGTTCCTCCAGCGCGTGCGGGCGGATCAGGTCCTCCAGGGCGTACTGGCCCGGCTTGCCGACCTCGCCGTCGATGCGCACCGTCCAGGGTTCGGTGGGCAGCTGGCCGGCGTTCGCCGCCGGATCGCCCTTGTCCGGGCCGAACTCGTAGAAGTTGTTGTAGTGGCTGGCGTCGCGATAGGGCGTGATGGCCTCGCCCGGCGCCTCGACCGCCTGCCAGCGGGTGTCGGGCAGCTTCTGCGCGAACCAGGCGGGCGGCCGGCCCGGCTCGGCGCCAGGGTAGCGCGGGGCGTCGTCGGCCAGGGTCCAAGCGGGCAGGGCGGCGGCGCCCAGCGCCGTGCCGGCGACGCCGAGGAAGCGCCGGCGCGACAGGTAGAGGGACTCCGGAGTGATCTCGGAGGAGGGGCAGTGCGAACGGGGCGGGATCTGGATCAGCATGGTCGTCTCTCGGGGCGGTCGCGGACTCCGGCGCGCGGCTAGCGGCCGGCGAGAGTTGGATGGAGCGGGCCGGGAAATGTTACAGCGGCCGGCGTGTCGCGATCAGTCCTTGGTTTCGCCCTGGCGCCGGCGAATCGCCGCGAGGATCGCCGGGGCCTCCGGCTCGTCCTCCAGCGGCAGCCGCCGCAGGGTCTCGGCGGTCAGCCGCAACTGCCCGAGGTAGCGGCGGCAGTGGGGGCAGAGGCCGAGGTGGGCGAGGACTGCCAGACGCGTCCCGAAGCTCAGCCGCCGGTCGACGATTTCCGAGCCGAGTTCGCCGACCTGCCGGCATTTCAGCATGTTCCTTCCTCCTCGAAATGTTCCAGCATGAGCTGCAGGCGCTGGCGTGCGCGATGCAGCAGGACGCGCACGTTGCCCTCGGCCAGCCCCAGGGTTGCGGCGATCTCGGCGAACTCCAGCCCGGCCAGCTCGCGCATCGTCACCACCGCCTGCTGGTCGGCGGGCAGACGGTGCAGGTGCTTGCGGATGCATGCGTGCAGTTCGGCCTCGGTGAGCAGCGCTTCCGGGGTGTCGTGATGCCAGGGCAGCGGCGGCCGGGCCCATTCGCCCGTCGCATCGAAGCGCCCGGCCAGCGGCGAGCCGGAGTCCTCGCCCCAGCCCTCCCAGGACAGCTCGCGCTTGCGCCGGCGCAGCAGGCTCCGCGCCTCGTTGAGGGCGATGCGCGCCAGCCAGGTGCGCAGCCGCGAGCGGCCCTCGAAGGCGCCGATGGCGGCGAAGGCCCTGATCCAGGTTTCCTGGGCCACGTCGGCGGCGAGGTCCGCGCCGACCAGCGGGGCCGCCATGGCGATCAGGAAGCGGTGGTGGGTGCGGATCGCGGCCTCGCAGGCGCCGCTTTCGCCGCGCCGGAGGCCTTCGATCAGTTGTCGTTCTGCGTCCATGGTCGTCCTGCGTTCGGCGTCGTGCCCGAGGATAGCCGCAGCGCTTGGCGACCAGCCAGTCGAGGGCGCCGGCGAGCGGCCTGGGTGCCGTGGGGCAGGGGCAGCGTTCCGATGCGCCGGCGCCGGTTTTGTTACCGCGTTCCGCGCCATTCGTCGGCCAGGGCTAGACTTCCTTGGACGACAGGGAGGAAGGCTCATGCAGGTCAGGGACAGCGTGTGCGTGGTGACCGGCGGGGGCTCCGGGCTGGGAGCGGCAACGGCGCGGATGATCGTCGAGCGGGGCGGCAAGGTGGTGCTGGCGGACGTCAACCGCGAGGCCGGCGCCGCGGTGGCCTACGACCTGGGCGACCGTGCCCGCTTCGTCGCGACCGATGTGACCAGCGCCGAGAGCGCCCGCGCCTGCTTCGCCGCCGCGGTCGGCATGGGCACCCTGCGCGGCCTGGTGAACTGCGCCGGCGTCGCCCCGGCGGAGAAGCTGGTCGGGCGCGAGGGGCCGCATGCGCTGGAGACCTTCGCGCGCACCCTCAACATCAACCTGCTGGGCAGCTTCAACATGATCCGCCTGGCCGCCGAGATCATGAGTGCCGGCGAGCCGGACGCCTCGGGCGAGCGCGGGGTGATCGTCAGCACCGCCTCGGTGGCGGCCTTCGAGGGGCAGATCGGCCAGGCCGCCTATGCCGCTTCCAAGGGCGGCGTGGCGGCGATGACCCTGCCGATCGCCCGCGAGCTGTGCCGCTACGGCATCCGCGTCATGGCCATTGCCCCGGGGATCATGGAGACGCCGATGCTACTCGGCATGCCCGGCGAACTCCGGGATTCGCTGGCCCGGATGGTGCCCTTTCCGAACCGCCTGGGCCGGCCGGGCGAGTATGCCGCCTTGGTGGAGCACATCTTTACCAACCAGTACCTGAACGGCGAGGTCGTCCGCCTGGACGGCGCCATCCGCATGGCCGCCCGCTAGCCCGCCGGGGAGTTCCTGTCTTGCCAACGTGGTCGGTTGGCCTGCCCGGGGTGGGCGTGCGAGCGCCTCGTCCCCACGCCTCTCCCGGCAGGGAGAGGCTGCCAAGGGCTGGCTCCGACCCTTCATTTCATCAGCGAGGGTGCCATGTCCCACGATCCGGTTGTCATCGTTTCCGCCGCCCGCACGCCACTCGGCGGCTTCCAGGGCGAACTCTCCAGCCTGAGCGCCCCGCAGCTGGGCGGCGTCGCCGTGCGGGCGGCGCTGGAGCGCGCCGGCCTTTCCGGCGAGCGGGTGCAGGAGCTGATTCTCGGCTGCGTGCTGCCCGCCGGCCTCGGCCAGGCGCCGGCCCGCCAGGCGGCGATCGAGGCCGGCCTGCCGCTGTCGGTCGGCTGCACCACGGTCAACAAGGTCTGCGGTTCGGGGATGAAGGCCGCGATGCTGGCCCACGATCTGCTGCTCGCCGGCACGGCCGAGGTCATGCTGGCCGGCGGCATGGAGTCGATGAGCAACGCGCCGTACCTGATGCCCGGCGTACGCGGCGGCTACCGCCTCGGCCACCGGCAGGTGCTCGACCACATGTTCTTCGACGGCCTGGAGGACGCCTACTTCGACCGTGGCCGGCTGATGGGCACCTTTGCCGAGGACTGTGCGGCCAGCTACGGCTTCACCCGGGAGGAGCAGGACGCCTGGGCCATGACCTCGACGAGCCGTGCCCGGGCGGCCATCGAGTCCGGCGCCTTCGCCTGGGAGATCGTCCCGGTGGGGCTCGCCGGGCGCAAGGGCAAGATTGTCCTCGAGCGCGACGAGCAGCCGCCGAAGGCCCGGCTGGAGCGGATTGCCGAACTCAAGCCGGCCTTTCGCGAGGGCGGCACGGTGACCGCGGCCAACTCCAGCTCGATCGCCGACGGTGCCGCCGCGCTGCTGCTGATGCGCCGCTCCACGGCCGGGCGGCTCGGGCTCGCGCCGCTGGCGACCGTCGTCGGCCATGCCAGCCATGCCCACGAGCCGCGGTTGTTCCCCACCGCGCCGGCGGGCGCCATGCGGCGGATGCTGGAGCGGGCCGGCTGGACGACCGGCGACGTCGACCTGTGGGAGATCAACGAGGCTTTCGCGGTGGTGACGCTGGCGGCGATCCGCGACCTGGAACTCGATCCGGCCCAGGTGAACGTCCACGGCGGCGCCTGCGCGCTGGGGCATCCGATCGGCGCTTCCGGCGCACGGATCCTGGTCAGCCTGCTCGGCGCCCTGCGGCGCAGCGGCGGGCGGCGCGGGATCGCCAGCCTGTGCATCGGCGGCGGCGAGGCGACGGCGATCGCGGTGGAAATGGCCTGACGGGCGGGAGCCTGGCGCTCCCGCCCTTGCGGCGTCAGTGCCGACCGCCGCCGTGGCTGTTGCGGCCCCCCTTGCGCCCGGCCTCGGAGGCCTTCTTCGGATCGTTGGCGAAGTTGCCGCCGCTGTTGTGCCCGCCCTTGCGGCCGGCAGCGGCGGCCCGTTCGGGATCGTTGGCGAAGTTGCCGGGATTGGCGTGTTTGGACATGGCCTCTCTCCTTGCGTGCTGATGGGGTCGGCAGGCCGAACGTGCGTCCGCCTGCTCAGTTACTGAGAGAAGCCTGTCGGCAGAGTTCCGGTCTTTCCGGCGAAGGGTCGGGCAGCGGATGAACGGTAGGCGGGGCTCGACGGGCGGTCGCCCGGGCCATTGGGCCGCGGGATCAGGGCCGACGGTGGAAAGCGTTTCGCGGTTTCCCAGCCGACGCAAAGTCGCTTGGAGAATGGTTGCAGGTTATTCGAAGGCTTCCACAGGCCTGCGTGGAAGCCCGGAGCGCTGGGGACGGTCTACTTGCTCAGCCGCCAGGTACGTCTTGGCTTGTCCGAGCGCGACAGGCGCCAGTCGCCCTGGGGGCGTGGCAGGACGAGGTCCGGCAGGTCTTCGCAGCTATGGATTTCCAGCCCGGGGTCGAGGTGCTTCTTCGGGTCGAGCGCGGTGTTTTTCTTCATGTTGTTCACCTGTGGTTGCCCAATGGTTAGCTGACTCTTGTTTTTCTGTTTAGCGGTCGGGGAGTCGCTTGTCAAAGGACGCTTGATCGGCGTGCAGGGGCAGGGCCGGCGGCGGGAGCCACCGGCCCGGTTCACCGGATCGGCCGTCGCCGCTTCAGCCGCGGTAGTAGCGCTGGGCCACGAAAGGCGTCCTGGCGACCTTCATGGCCACGCGCTTGCCGCGCACGATGGCCCAGACCGGGGTGTCCAGGGCGCTGTGGGCACTGTCGAGATAGCCCATCGCCACCGGTGCGCCGAGGCTCGGGCCGAAGCCGCCGCTGGTCACCTGGCCGATGGGGGTGCCGTCGGCATCGACGATCTCCGCGCCCTCGCGCACCGGCACGCGTTCCAGAGGCAGCAGGCCGACGCGCTTGCGCGCTACGCCTTCCCGCTGCTGGGCGAAGATCCGCTGCGCGCCGGGGAAGCCGCCCGCGCGTGCGCCGTCTTCGCGGCGAACCTTGGAGATGGCCCACTGCAGGCTGGCCTCGACGGGGGTGGTGGCGGTGTCCATGTCGTGGCCGTAGAGGCACAGGCCGGCCTCCAGGCGCAGCGAGTCGCGGGCGCCGAGACCGATGGCCTGGACTTCCGGCTCGGCGAGCAGGGCGCGGGCGAGTTTCTCGGCGTGCTCGACCGGCACGGAGATCTCGAAGCCGTCCTCGCCGGTGTAGCCGGAGCGGCTGACGAAGCAGTCGATGCCGAGCAGTTCGATGCGGGCGAAGCGCATGAAGGTCATCTGCGCCACCGAGGGCGCCAGGCGGGCCAGCACGTCCACCGCCTTGAGGCCCTGTAGGGCGAGCAGGGCGCGGGACTCGAACAGCGACTCGATCTCGCACTGTCCGCCGAGGTGCCGGCGCAGGTGGGCCAGGTCCTGTTCCTTGCAGGCGGCGTTGACCACCAGGAACAGGCTGTCTTCGTCGAGGCGGGCGACCATCAGGTCGTCGAGGATGCCGCCGTTGTCGTCGGTGAACAGGGCGTAGCGCTGCAGACCCACCGGCAGGTCGCGGATGTCCACCGGCACCAGGCTTTCCAGGGCGGCGGCGGCCCCGGCGCCGCGCAGGACGATCTGGCCCATGTGCGAGACGTCGAACAGCCCGGCCTGGTCGCGGCAGTGCAGGTGCTCCTTGAGGATGCCCGGCGGGTACTGCACCGGCATCTCGTAGCCGGCGAAGGGCACCATGCGCGCGCCCAGTTCGAGGTGCAGGGCGTGGAGCGGCGTGCGGGCAAGGGTTTCGGGGGTCATGCGGGTCTCCTGGAAAATGACGGAGAGGGGCGCTTGCGGCCCCTCTCCCTGGTCCTCTGCCCAAGGGGCGAGGGAATTGCTGTGGCGGCGGTGCCGCCGGCCTTCGCCCCGCCGGGGTGCGGAGTTCAGCATTCGACGATGTTCACCGCCAGACCGCCGCGGGCGGTTTCCTTGTACTTGCTCTTCATGTCGGCGCCGGTCTGGCGCATGGTGCGGATCACCTTGTCCAGCGAGACGAAATGCCGGCCGTCGCCGCGCAGGGCGAGGTGCGCGGCGTTGATCGCCTTCACCGCGCCCATCGCGTTGCGCTCGATGCACGGCACCTGGACCAGCCCGCCGACCGGATCGCAGGTCAGGCCGAGGTTGTGCTCCATGCCGATCTCGGCGGCGTTCTCGACCTGCGCCGGGGTACCGCCCTGCACTTCGCAGAGCGCGCCGGCGGCCATCGAGCAGGCCACGCCGACCTCGCCCTGGCAGCCGACCTCGGCGCCGGAGATCGAGGCGTTCTCCTTGTAGAGGATGCCGATGGCGGCGGCGCAGAGCAGGAAGCGTTCGACGCCCGCCTCGCCGGCGCCGGGGACGAAGCGGCGGTAGTAGTGCAGGACGGCGGGGATTATACCGGCGGCGCCGTTGGTCGGCGCAGTGACCACACGACCGCCGGCGGCGTTTTCCTCGTTCACCGCCAAGGCGTAGAGGTCCACCCAGTCGAGGGCGTCGAGCGGATCGTGGTGGCCCGCCGCGGGTCGCTCGGCGAGCTGGCGGTGGAGATCGGCGGCGCGCCGGCGCACGCCGAGGCCGCCGGGCAGCACGCCCTCATGGCGGCAGCCGGCGGCTACGCAGGCCTGCATGGTTCGCCAGATGCGCTGCAGCCCTGCATGGGTTTGCGCGTCGCTGCGCCAGGCCCGTTCGTTCTCGGCCATCAGCGCGCCGATCGACAGGCCCCGTTCGGCGCAGCGGGCCAGCAGTTCGGCAGCGCTGTGGAAGGGGTGGGGTAGCGCCGGGCCGCCGTCGATCGGCGCTGCGCCCCCTTCGTCGACCACGAAGCCGCCGCCCACCGAGTAGCTGGTGCGGCTGCGGATCTGCAGGCCGGCCGCATCGAAGGCGCGAAAGACCATGCCGTTGGGATGGTAGGGCAGGGGCTTGCGGATCAGCGCCAGGTGTTCCCTCTCGATAAAGCGGATCGGCCGGTCGCCGAGCAGGCGCAGCTCGCGGCATGCGCGGATCGCCGCCAGGCGCCGGGGGATAGCGGCGGTATCGACCCGGTCCGGCTGCTCGCCCTCCAGGCCGAGCAGCACCGCGGTGTCGCTGCCGTGGCCTTTGCCGGTGGCGCCGAGGGAGCCGTACAGCTCCACCCTCACCTGCTCGGTCGCGGCCAGCAGGCCGTCGTCGCGCAGCCCTTCGACGAAATGCGCGGCGGCGCGCATCGGGCCGACGGTGTGGGAGCTGGAGGGGCCGATGCCGATCTTGAACAGGTCGAAGACGCTGAGGGCCATGGTCGAACTCGGGAGCGGCGGGGTTCTGTGTTCAGTCTAGACCGGGCCGTCCGGGCGGCGGCGCCGCTCGGTCGAGGAGGCCGTGCGGCAGGAATGGCATCCTTTGCTGGCTCATCCCTTCATGGCCGCGGCATTCAGCACGCCGACGGCGACCGACACCAGAGCGACCAGGATGGCGATGGCCATTTCATTGTCGCCGATGCGTCGGCCCAGATCGGGGATCAGCAGGCGCAGCAAACCGAAGGTAAGCAATTGGATGAGCAGCGCCACCAGGGCCCAGAACAGAAAGTCGAGCAGGCTGACCGACTCGCGCATGGCGCCGGCCAGCGGCAGGGCGAAGCCCAGCAGGCTGCCGCCGAAGGCCAGCGCGGCGGCCGGCACGTTGGCGCGGATCAGCCGCCATTGCTTGTGCGGGGTGAGGGTGGCGTAGATCAGCCCGAACAGTGCCAGCAGGAGCATGCCTGCGCCGAAGTAGCGCACGAAGGCCGGCAGCCCGGTGAGGTAGAAGGCAATGGCGTCGGGCATCGGAGCCGCTCCTTGGCGTGCGGTTTCAGGAGGCCGGCACCCCGGCCAGCCGCCGGTGCTCCGGCAATCGACCGGCGCGGCTGCTGGCGGGAACGGCGATGGGCGTCGAGTTCCGCCGACGCCGGACTGCGACCCGGCGCCGGCGGGGCCGGGGGTCAGTAGTTCTGCAGCTCTTCGCGCAGGCGGGCCAGCTGACCGGCCAGCTCGGTGGGATAGGGCTCCAGCAGGCGCTCGATGGCGGCGCCGCCCTCGGGCATGGCAAGTGGGCGCAGACGCACCCGCAGGCGGACCTCGGGGTCCTCGCCGATCTGCCGTTCCAGCAGCAGGACGTTGTGACTGTACTGCGCGAGGGTCAGCGCGGCCTGGCCGCCCGGGCTGAGCAGCAGGGCCGCCTGGCCCAGGCCGGCGAGCTGCTCGCCGCGTGCCAGGCCGAGCTGCAGTTGCAGGGTGACGCCGTTGGCCGCCTCGCGTTCCAGCTCGGATTTCAGCGAACGCAGCAGCTCGGCGCAGCAGATGGCGTTGGCCAGGTAGTCGTCGCCGCATTCGCGGCGATGGAACAGCAGCAGGCCGCTGTCCTCGTCGAGGGGGTGCAGCTCCCCGCCGTAGAACGCCGCGGCCTGCTCCAGGCTGTCGCGATAGCGCCGGCGCAGCTCCACCAACTGATCGCGGGACAGGCTGCGCAGCTGGTCTAGGGGACCGAGCTGGATGGCCAGCACCGCGCTTTCGCGAGCCTGCCGGTGCGAGGTGGGCGCGGCGGCGGGCGCGAAGTCCTCGTCCAGCGCGGCGGCGAAGTCGGGCTCGTCGTCGCGCTCCGGGACCAGTCGGCGCAGCGGCGGGTCCTCGTCGTCCAGGTCGAGGTCGGCGCGCAGCCGCTCGGAGAGGGGAGGCGGTTGCACGGCCGGCGCCGGCTTGGCGGGCGGTGCCACGGGGAGCGGCGCTACTTCGGGCGGCGCGGCGTAAGGGGCCGGCTTGGCGGCTGTCGCGGGACGGGAGACCGGCTTGGCGGGTGTCGGCATGCCGAGCGGCAGCTCGTCGTCCTCGAGGAGCTCGTCGAAGGCGGGGCGGGCCGGCCGCTCCGGCCCCAGGCGGGCCTGCAGCTGGCGGGCCAGGTCGCCGATCTCGTCCTGGCGCTCGGCGCCGGGGGCGTGGTCGTCCGGATCGCGCAGCCAGATACGCAGCTGCAGCAGCGGCGTGGAAAGGTTGTAGCCCAGGCGCAGACCGAGGATCAGCGTCAGAACCAGCAGCCCCAGGCCGATCAGGCCCATGTTGCGCAGGCCGACGATGAACGGCTCGCGGAACTGCGGCATGCTCAGGACGATGCGCAGGTGTCCGGTGACGCTGTCCTGGAAGGTGATGGGCCGGGCATGGAGGGTGGGGTCGCCTTCCGGCGGCATTTTCTGCGGACGGCTGCCGGCCTCGGCGAGAAGGTGGTTGTCCGCGTTGTAGACGGCCGCGTGGGCGACCAGCGGGTTCTTCGTCAGGTTGCCCAGCAGCACGTTGAGGCTGAGGATGTCGTTGGCCACCATCAGCTGGCTGGCCGAGGCCGCCGTCTGGGTGATCAGCGTCTGGCCGAGGGCGTCGGCCTGCTCGTGCATGGTCTGGCGGACCTGCAGGCCGACCAGCCAGGAATAGAGGGCCAGCGCGAGGATCACCAGCACCAGGCTGTGGCTGATGATGCGCAGGGGGACTGGGACGCGCCGCTGGGTCAGGGCACGAAACAGCAGGACGAAGAAATTGTCGGGCTTGACGGGGGCTGGCCGGTTCACTGATCGCGGCTCTTGAGGCGGTCGGGCGCGCAGTATACGGAATGCCGGGGGGGCGCCGTAAGGTTTGATCGGGGGAAACTGCCCGACGAATTCGGCGTTCGGTCGGGAAGCACCCGGCCCGGCGGGGCCTGCTAGAATGCCGCCTTCTTTGCCATGGGAGAGGCGCCTTGCGCGAAATTGTCCTGATCAACATCTCCGGGGCGGATCGTCCCGGCCTGACCGCGGCCATCACCGGCGCGCTGGCCCGCTGCGGCGTGGGCATCCTCGACATCGGTCAGGCGGTCGTCCATGACACCCTGTCGTTCGGCATCCTGGTCGAGATTCCGGCCGGCGGCGAGCTGTCGGCGCTGCAGAAGGAGGTGCTGTTCGTCGCTCACGCCCTGGAGCAGCAGGTGCGTTTCACCAAGGTTGCCGAGGCCGACTACCGGGCCTGGGTCGCCGGCCAGGGCAAGCCGCGCTACATCGTCACCCTGATGACGCGCCGGGTCACCGCCGCGCAGCTCGAGCGGGTCAGCGCGATCACCGCCCGTCACGGCCTGGAGATCGATCAGATCGACCGCTTGTCCGGGCGCCTCGCGCTGGACACGCCGGAGGCGCGCAGCAAGGGCTGCATCGAGTTCTCGGTGCGCGGCGAGCCGGCCGACCCGGCGGCGCTGCGCGACGAGTTCCTGCTCGCCGCCCAGGAGCTGAACGTCGACATCGGCTTCCAGCTCGACACGGTGTTCCGCCGCGTCCGCCGCCTGGCGGTGTTCGACATGGACTCGACGCTGATCGAGGCGGAGGTGATCGACGAGTTGGCCAAGGCCGCTGGCATCGGCGAGCAGGTGGCGGCGATCACCGAGCGGGCGATGCGCGGCGAGCTGGATTTCCGCGCCAGCTTCAAGGAGCGCCTGGCGCTGCTCAAGGGCTTGCCGGAGGACGTGCTGGCGGAGATCGGCACCTCCCTGCGGCTGACCGAGGGCGCCGAGGTGCTGTTTGCCGAACTCAAGCGTCTGGGCTACAAGACGGCGATCCTCTCCGGCGGCTTTTCCTACTTCGCCCGCCAGGTGCAGGCCAAGCTGGGCATCGACTACGTGTTCGCCAACGAGCTGGAGATCGTCGACGGCAAGGTCACCGGGATGGCCGTCGAGCCGATCGTCGACGCCCAGCGCAAGGCCGACCTGCTCTGCCAACTGGCCGAGCAGGAGGGGCTTTGCCTGGAGCAGACCATCGCCGTCGGCGACGGTGCCAACGACCTGCCGATGCTCGGCTTGGCCGGCCTGGGAGTGGCCTTCCGCGCCAAGCCGCTGGTCCGCCAGTCGGCCAAGCAGGCGATCAGCAACCTCGGGCTGGACGGCATCCTCTACCTGCTCGGCTACCGGGACCGCGGCGAGCCGGGAGCCTGAAGCCCGCCGCCGCGCCGAGCCGGCGGCGCAGGCGCTCCTGGTCGCCGGGCCGCTACTCTTCGCTGGGGAAGTCGTAGTCCAGCGCCGGGCCCGGCGCCTGCAGGTAGTAGCCCTGGATGTAGTTGACCCCGGCCTGCCAGAGCGTCGCCAGCACCTTGGAGCTCTCGATGCCCGGCACGATGCTCGGCTTGGCCTGGGCATGCAGGCCGGCGAGCAGGACCTTGAGGTTCTCCCGGCCCTCGTCCTCGGTGAGGTTGTGGGTGTAGGAGTCGTCGATCTTGACGTAGTCCACCGGCAGGTGGCGGAGCGTGTTGAACGGGTTGAGGGCGCAGCCGAAGTGGATCAGCGCGCTCTTGCCATGCAGCGCGGCGAGCCCTTCGAGCAGGGTCTTGGCCTGCTTGAGGTAGGTGATCGCGTCGGTTTCGTCGAGCTGCAGGATCAGCGCTGCAGCGGGCAGTCGCGCCGCCCGCAGTGCCGCGCTGAGCCAGGATAACAGCGTCGGGTCCTGCAGGCTGGCAGCGGAGAGGTGGACGAACAGGCGGGTGTCGTGGCCATTCGCGCGGTGCGCGGCGAGCTGGCGGATCGCGTTGAGGATCACCCAGCGATCCACGGTTTCGGCCAGGCCGGCCTCGCTGGCGGCGGCGAGGAAGTCGGCAGGCGGCACTTGCGCGCCCTGGGGATCGATCAGCCGCAGCAGGACCTCGTAGTGTTCGATGTTGTCTCCGCGCAGGCTGATGATCGGCTGGAACAGCAGGCGGAAGCTGTCCTTCTCCAGGGCTTGGCGGACCATGGCGGCGACGTTGCCGCGGCTGGCCTCGGCGGCCAGTTCCTCGGCCGGGTCGTAGAGCTTCAGGGCGTTGCCGTCGACCAGTTGGTCGGCGCAGCGGTGCGCGCGCTCGATCACCGCCTGGGCCTTGGGCGTCGTCTCGTTGAGGCCGGCGACGCCGATCGACAGGGTGAGCTGAACGGTCCGTCCGGCGATCTCGAACAGATGGCCCTCGACCTTCTTCAGCAGGGCGGCGAGTCCGTCCCGCGCCTGTTCCGGCGTCGGGCCGGAGAGCAGCACGGCGAAGGCATCGTCGGCGAAGCGCGCCAGCTGGGCGTCGGCGGGGAACGCGCCGCGCAGCAGGGCGGCCAGATCGGCGAGCAACTGGTCGAGGCCGGCCAGGCCGAGGTCGGCGTGCAGTTGGGCGTAGTAGTCGAGGGTCAGGTAGGCCAGGCAGGCCGGCTGGCCGGCGTTGACCGCGCGCGCGCAGGCACCGTCCAGCAGTTCGAGGAAGTGGTTGCGGTTGAACAGGCCGGTGACCAGATCCTGGCAACTGACCTCGCGCAGCTTCTCTTCCAGCTCGCTCTGGAGGCTTTCGGCGCGCAGCACCGCCTGGATGCAGGGTTCGCCGTCGTAGCTGGCCGGCGACAGCTCGAGGCGCAGGCGGAACGGGCGGCCTTCGATGCCGATTCCGCTGCACTGCAGGTCGCCTGCGCCGTGGACGCTGTCGTAGTTCTTCAGGAAGTCGCGGAAGCGGGCCTGGTCGCAACCGGCGATCAGGTCGATCATCGGCATGCCTTCCAGCTCGTCGGCCTCCTCGTAGCCGAACAGTTGCAGGTAGGCGCGGTTGGCGTAGATGTGCATGCCGTCGTGGACGTAGGCGATGGCGTCCACCGAGCTGTCGAGCAGCAGCTGGCAGCGCTTCTCCGCCTCGCGCAGGGCGACTTCCGCACTGCGCCGGGCGCGGCGTTCGTTCAGGTTGGCTAGCTCGCGGTTGGCGACCAGGATCAGCCGCTCGTCCTCGCCCTGGGGGAGGGCGTCCTGGGCGCCGAGGGCGAGGGCCTCGGTGATCGAGTCGGAGTCGTTGTCCGCCAGCAGCTGGAGGGTCGGGATGTCCTTGGCCTGGCGGCGGATCGCGGCGATCGCCTCGGCAGGGCTGAGGTTTTCGCTGTGCGGAGCGGCGATCAGCAGGTCCCAGGTCTGCTGCAGGGAGTCGGCGAGGTCCTCGCTGGAGGTCAGGCGGTGCACCCGGGTGGCGCGGCCGGCGTTGCGGAACAGGCTGACCAGGCGCTCGGCTTCGTTCTGCGAGTCTTCCAGAATCAGCAGGCGGACGGTTTTCTTATCGGTGGCCATGGCGGGAGTGGCGTCGCTACAGGGCGGTCGCGGGCCGTCGAAGGCCGCTCGAGGCTTTCGACCCGCTCACCGCGGAAACGGGAGTCGGCGGAATCTACAGGGGCGGTTGGGGCGAGTCAAAGCATGGGATGCCGCAGGCACGGCCGGCATCCATGCCTGGCGACAAGCGGTCAGACGGTGCCTTGGCCGATCGCCCGGCCCATGCGTATTGGGCTCAGGGGGGCGAGATCGCCGTTCCAGCGCACCTGGTTTGGACCGAACAGGACGATGGCCGTCGAGCCGAGCTTGAAGCGCCCGAGTTCTGCCCCTTTTTCCAGCCGGATCGGCTCACGTGCCGCCTCGTCGTAGCGCCAGCGCCTGACCTGGCGCGGCGGTGGGGCGACTACCCCGGCCCAGACCGTCTCGATGCTGGCGACGATCATCGCGCCGACCAGCACCACGGCCATCGGGCCGCGCTCGGTGTCGAACAGGCAGACCACCCGCTCGTTGCGCGCGAACAGCTCCGGGACGTTCTCCGCGGTGAGCCGGTTCACCGAGAACAGCTTACCCGGCACGTGGATCATCTCGCGCAGGGTGCCGGCCAGCGGCATGTGCACGCGGTGGTAGTCCTTCGGCGACAGGTAGACGGTGGCGAAGTCGCCGCCCAGGAAGGGGGCGGCGGTGGCGGGGTCGCCGCCGAGCAGTTCCTGCACGCTGAAGCTGTGGCCCTTGGCCTGGAAGAGGCGGCCCTGCTCGATGGCACCGAGCTGGCTGACGGCGCCGTCGGCCGGGCTGAGGATGGCCTCGGGAGCCGGATCGAGGGGCCGGGCGCCGTCCTTCAGGGCGCGGGTGAAGAAGGCGTTGAAGTGCTCGTAGGCGGTCGGTTCCTCGACCAGTGCCTCGCCCATGTCGACCCGGAAGCGTCGGGCGAAGGCCTTGATGAGGGCATTTTTGACCCAGCCGGTGCGGCATTCGGCGAGGCCGCCGGCCGCGCGCGACAGCAGGTGGTGGGGCAGCAGGTACTGGCCGAGGAGGAACAGACGGTCTTTCATCGTTTTTCCTTAGATCTCCACCGGCGTGTCCGGGTGGTTGCCCCATTCGCCCCAGGAGCCGGCATAGCCCTTGACCCGCGGGTAGCCGAGGGCCTTGGCGATCAGGTAGGTCAGGCCGGAGCGGTGATGGGTCTGGCAGTGGGTGACGATTTCCTTGTCCGGGGTGATGCCCAGCGCGGTCAGGCAGTCGGCGATGTCGCGGCGGATGCGCAGGGCACGGGCCGGGTCCATGGCCGCGGTCCACTCGAAGTTGACCGCGCCGGGAACATGCCCGCCCTTCGCCGCGAGCACCTTCTCGCCGCGGTATTCCTGGGGCGAGCGGGCGTCCCAGACCGCCAGGTCGGCGGCGCCGAGGCGGCCCTGCAGGTAGTCGCGGGTGGCGGTCGGCTCGTCGTGCAGGACGAGGGGCACGGGGCCGCCGGCCGGCGGCGGGATCTCCCGGGCCAGCGCCCGGTCCTCGGCCAGCCAGGCGGTGAGGCCGCCGTTCAGGTAGTGGTAGCGGTGGTGGCCGATGACGTCGAGCAGCCAGACGAAGCGCCCGGCCCAGCCGCCGCCCTCGTCGTCGTAGACCACGTAGACCGCCTCGGGGCGGTGGCCGAGTTCGCCGAACAGGCCTTCCAACTGCTCCCGGGGGGGCAGCAAGCCGGGTGCCGGCGGCTGGCCGAGCTGGGTGCGCTTGGGATCGACGAAGCGCGCACCGGGGATATGTCCCTCGGCGTAGCGGGCGGCGCTGGTCAGGTCGACCAGGATCAGCTCGGGCGCCCTCAGGCGGGCATCCAGATCGGCCGGTTCGATGACCAGCGGCAGCGTGGCGAAGTCGCTCATGGGGGGCTCCAGGCAAGGTTGACGAGGGGAGGGATTGTAGCCTCCGCCCCGGTTTTTCAGTATTCCGCCTCGGGCAGGCTGGAGAGGATGTGCCGGTAGCTGGCCATCCGCTGCGGCTGGATGCGTCCGTCCGCCAGCGCCGCGAGCAGCGCACAGCCGGGCTCGCGGTCGTGCTTGCAGTCGCGGAAGCGGCAGTGGCCGAGCAGGTCGCGGAACTCGATGAAGCCGTCCTCCACGTCGGCGCGGCTGACATGGCCGAGGCCGAATTCGCGGATGCCGGGCGAGTCGATCAGCTCGCCGCCACCGGGGAAGTGGAACAGCCGGGCGGTGGTGGTGGTGTGCGTGCCCTTGCCGGTCAGTTCGGAGAGGGGGCCGACGCGGGTGTCGACGCCGGGCAGCAGGCTGTTGACCAGCGACGACTTGCCCACCCCGGACTGGCCGACGAAGACGCTGACATGGCCGTCCAGCGCCGCCTGCAGCTCCGCCATGCCGGCGCCCTGGCGGGCCGAGACTTCCAGCAGGGGATAGCCGAGCTGGCGGTAGGTGGCGAGCAGGGTGTCGAGGCCGGCGGCGTTCGCCTCGTCGACCAGGTCGGCCTTGTTGAGCAGCAGCAGCGGGCGGATGCCGGCGTGCTCGGCGGCCACCAGGTAGCGGTCGATGAGGTTGGCGTGGGGCTCGGGCAGCGGGGCGAAGACGATGACGATCCGGTCGACGTTGGCCGCCACCGGCTTGAGCTGGCCGCGCATGTCCGGCCGGCACAGTTCGCTGCGCCGCGGCAGTTGCGCGACGATCACCCCGCCGCCCTGGTTGCCGGCGCGCCAGACCACCCGGTCGCCGGTGACCAGTGCCGGCAGGTTGGCGCGCAGGTGGCAGCGGCAGACCTGTCCGGCCAGTTCGCCGTCTTCGGCCTCGACCTCCACCTGGACGCCGAAGTGGGCGATCACCAAGCCGTTCTGCTCCGGGCCGAGGTCGCCACCTTCCAGTTCATCCACGGCGCGGGACTCGCGCTTGGCGGCGCGGGCGGCGCGTTCTTCCTGGATCTTTTCGATGCGCCAGCTCTGGCGGCGGGTCAGTTGGCGTTTGGCCATGGGTCGGGACTCGATCGCAGGTGGCAGGGGGCGGCGAGTTTAGCACGGGCCGTGCCCTGCTAAACTGCGCAGCAAAGCCAAGGAGTCTAGCCATGCAGAACCCGCAGAACCTGATCTGGATCGACCTGGAAATGACCGGGCTGAATCCGGACCGGGACGTCATCATCGAGATGGCGACCATCGTCACCGACAGCGAGCTGAACGTGCTGGCCGAAGGGCCGGTGATCGCCGTGCACCAGAGCGACGAGGCCCTCGCCGGCATGGACGAGTGGAACACCCGCCAGCATGGCCGCTCCGGTCTGACCCAGCGGGTCCGCGACAGCCGCATCGACGCCGCGACGGCCGAGGCGCAGACCCTGGCCTTCCTCGAACAGTGGGTGCCCACCGGCAAGTCGCCGATGTGCGGCAACAGCATCTGCCAGGACCGGCGCTTCCTCGCCCGCTACATGCCGGACCTGGAGGCCTGGTTCCACTATCGCCATATCGACGTCTCGACCCTCAAGGAACTGGCCGGGCGCTGGGCGCCGCAGGTGCGCGACAGCTTCAAGAAGTCTGCCGCCCACCTGGCGCTGGACGACATCCGCGAGTCGATCGCCGAGCTGCGCCATTACCGCGAGCATTTCATCAAGGATTGACGAGGCTCAGTCCCGGCCGTGCCGGCGCAGCGCCCAGAGCACGTGCTCGCGGACCAGCGCCGAGGGATGCTCGCGGCGCGCTTCGAGCGCCGCGAGCACCGGGACGGTCGAGGGGGCGTTGCCCAGGCCGACCGCCAGGTTGCGCAGCCAGCGCTCGTAGCCGGCGCGGCGCAGCGGCGAGCCTTCGCTGCGGGCGAGGAATTCCGCCTCGCTCCAGAGAAAGAGCGCGGCCAGTTCGGCGTTGTCCAGCCCGTGACGCGGCTGGAAGTCGCCCTCCGAGGTGGGTCGGGCGAAGCGGTTCCAGGGGCAGACCAACTGGCAGTCGTCGCAGCCGAACACCCGGTTGCCGATCAGCGGACGTAGTTCCACCGGAATCGGCCCCTTCAGCTCGATGGTCAGGTAGGAGATGCAGCGTCGCGCATCGAGCAGCCTGGGGCCGATAAAGGCGCCGGTCGGGCAGATGTCCAGGCAGGCTGTGCAGCGCCCGCAATGCTCGCCGGCGTGGGGGGCGTCCACCGGCAGCGGCAGGTTGACGTACAGCTCGCCGAGGAAGAACCAGCTGCCGGCCTTCTTGTTGAGCAGCAGGGTGTTCTTGCCGATCCAGCCGAGCCCGGCCTGCTCGGCGAGGGCCTTCTCCAGCACCGGGGCACTGTCGACGAAGGCGCGGTAGCCGAACGGACCGATCTCTCCCTGGATGCGTTCGGCCAGTTGCTGCAGTCGTTTGCGGATTAGCTTGTGGTAGTCGCGGCCGAGGGCGTAGCGGGACAGGTAGGCCTGCTCCGGCGCGGCGAGGCGCTCGGCCATCCGGGTGTCGCCCGGCAGGTAGTCCATGCGCAGCGAGACCACCCGCAGGGTGCCGGGTACCAGCTCGGCGGGGCGTGAGCGCTTGTCGCCGTGGGCGGCCATGTAGTCCATCTCGCCCTGGTAGCCGGCGGCCAGCCAGCGTTGCAGATGGGCCTCGTGCTCGTGCAGGTCGATCCCGGCGATGCCGACCTGCTGGAAGCCCAGTTCGCGGCCCCAGTCCTTGATCGACTGGGCGAGGCGGGCGGGATCGGGTGTTCTGGCGGACATGCTGAAGGAAACCTGTATTCGATGCGATAATTCTGCCAGACCTCGGAGCCGATCGACGCATGCCAGATATCCAGGAAGACCTGCCGCTTTCCCTTTACCGCGCCGCCCAGGTGCGCGAACTCGACGCGCGGCTGATCGCCGCCGGCACCCCCGGCTTCGAGCTGATGAGCCGTGCCGCCCATGCCGCCTGGCGGGCCCTGCGCCGGCGCTGGCCGCAGGCCGGTGTGCTGACCGTGCTCGCCGGGCGCGGCAACAATGCCGGCGACGGTTATCTGGTCGCCGCGCTGGCGCAGCGCGCCGGCTGGCGCGTGCGGGTGCTGGCGGTGGGCGACCCTCAGCAGCTGCAGGGCGACGCGGCGCAGGCGCTGGGCGAGGCGCGCCAGGCCGGCGTGGCGGTCGAGCCTTGGAGCGAGTGCGCGCCGCTGGAGGGCGTGCTGGTCGATGCGCTGCTCGGCACCGGCCTCGGCGGCGCGGTGCGCGAACCCTATGCCCAGGCGATCCGCCAGATCAACGCCAGCGGCCTGCCGGTGCTGGCGGTGGACATTCCTTCCGGGCTCAGCGCCGACACCGGCTGTGCGCTGGGCGTGGCGGTACGCGCCGAGCTGACGGTGACCTTCATCGCCCTCAAGCTGGGGCTGTTCACCGGCGAGGCGCCGGATCACGTCGGCACGCTGGTGTTCGCCGATCTGGCGGCCGATCCGCAGATCGTCGCCGCGCAGCCGGTTGCCGCCTTGCGGCTGGCGGCCGGCAATCTGGCGCGTCTGGCGGCACGGCCGCGCACCGCGCACAAGGGGCATTACGGCCATGTGCTGGTGGTCGGCGGCGACCTCGGCCTCGGCGGCGCGGCGCTGCTCGGCGCGGAAAGCGCCCTGCGCGCCGGCGCTGGGCTGGTCAGCCTGGCGACCCGCGGCGCGCACGTGCCGGCGGCGCTGGCGCGGCGTCCGGAGCTGATGAGCCGCGGCGTCGACTCGGCCAATCAGGCGCTGGCGCTGATGGCCCGCGCCGACGTGCTGGTGGTCGGCCCGGGGCTCGGCCAGGCCGCCTGGGGGCGCAGCCTGCTGTCGGCCGCCGCCGGCTGCGCGCAGCCCCAGGTGTGGGACGCCGACGCGCTGAACCTGCTCGCCGCCGGTGCGGTGGGCGCGCCGGCGCAGGCCGTGCTGACGCCCCATCCCGGCGAGGCTGCGCGCCTCCTGGGGTGCGATATCGGGGCGGTGCAGGCCGACCGGCCGGCGGCGGCCCTCGCCCTGGCGCGGCGCCATGGCGCGGTGGTCGTCCTCAAGGGCGCCGGCAGCCTGGTGGCCGACCCCGAGGGGCGCCTGGCGCTGTGCGACCACGGCCATCCGGCGATGGCCGGGGCGGGGCTCGGCGACGTCCTCGCCGGGCTGGTCGGCGCCCTGCTGGCCCAGGGGCTGGCGCCTTTCGAGGCGGCCTGCCTGGCGGTCTGGCTGCATGCGCGGGCGGGCGAGCGGCTGGCGCCGATGGGCCGCGGGCTGCTGGCCAGCGATCTGTTTCCGGCGATCCGCCAACTGCTGGAGGAGCATTCGCCGTGCCTGAACTGAGTCTTTTTGCCGCCGACGAGGTGGCCCAGCTGGCCCTTGGCGAGCGCCTCGGCGCGCTCACCGGCGGCTGCGGAACGATCTTCCTGCACGGCGACCTCGGCGCCGGCAAGACCACCCTGTCGCGCGGTATCCTGCGCGGTTTGGGCCATGCCGGCGCGGTGAAGAGCCCGACCTTCACCCTGGTCGAGCCCTACCGGATCGGCGAGCGGCAGGCCTACCATTTCGACCTTTATCGCCTGGCCGATCCGGAAGAGCTTGAATTTCTTGGGATTCGTGACTATTTCGAGGGCGGCGCACTGTGTCTGGTCGAGTGGCCGCAGCGTGGCTCGGGCTTTTTGCCAAGGCCGGACCTCGACATTACCATTACCCAGCAAGCGGGAGGCCGCGTCTTGCTCCTGTCGCCCCATGGCGCGCGGGGCGAGGCCTGGTGCGCCTCCCTGGTTCAGGAGAACTAGACAATTATGAGGGGGAATCCCATGCGTGCCTGGGCGGCCGGCGTCGGTCTGCTGCTCGCCGTCCTGGCCGTCGACGCCTGGGCCGCCGTGGAGGTGCGGGGCGTGCGCCTGTGGCGTGCGCCGGACAATACCCGCCTGGTCTTCGATCTGAGCGGTCAGGTGCAGCACAGCGTGTTCACCCTGACCGCGCCGGACCGGATCGTCATCGATGTCAACGGCGCCCAGTTGCGCACCCCGCTGGACCGGCTGGCCTTCGGCGATACCCCGATCAGCGGCTTGCGCGCGGCGCAGCGGACCCCGGACGGCCTGCGCCTGGTGCTTGACCTCTCCAAGTCGGTAGTGCCCAAGAGTTTCACTCTCGCCCCCAACCAGCAGTACGGCCATCGTCTGGTGCTCGACCTCTACGACCAGGTGCCGAGCGTGGCCCCCGAGCTGCCGCCGACACGGGTCGTCAGCCGGCCGGTCCCGGTCTCGGCTCCGATTCCGGCTCCGGTCCCGGTGGTGTCGTCGCCCAAGTCGGCGGCCAAGGCGACCACGCCGTTGCCCAGGGGCAAGCGCGATATCGTGGTCGCCATCGATGCCGGTCACGGCGGCGAGGACCCCGGTGCGATCGGCCCGCAGGGCGTGCAGGAGAAGAGCGTCGTCCTGGCCATCGCCCGCGAGCTGCAGCAGCAGGTCAATGCCGAGAAGGGCTTCCGGGCCGAACTGGTACGTGCCGGCGACTATTTCATCCCGCTGCGCGAGCGTACCGAGATCGCGCGCAAGAAGGGCGCCGACCTGTTCGTCTCGATCCATGCCGACGCCGCCCCGCGTTCGTCGGCCTTCGGTGCTTCGGTCTATGCGCTGTCCGATCGCGGCGCGACCTCGGAAACGGCGCGCTGGCTGGCCGACAGCGAGAACCGCTCGGACCTGATCGGCGGCGTCGGCAGCGTCAGCCTGGAGGACAAGGACCGCATGCTCGCCGGCGTGCTGCTCGACCTCTCGATGACCGCCTCGCTGTCCTCCAGCCTGAACGTCGGCCAGAAGGTGCTGAGCAACATGGGGCGGATCACCTCGCTGCACAAGGAGCGGGTCGAGCAGGCCGGCTTCATGGTGCTGAAGTCGCCGGACATCCCATCGATCCTGGTGGAAACCGGGTTCATCTCCAATCCCGACGAGTCCGACAAGCTACAGACCCGCGGCCACCAGCAGGCGCTGGCGCGCTCCATCCACGGCGGGGTGCGCCAGTTCTTCCAGCAGAACCCGCCGCCGGGCACCTACATCGCCTGGCTGCGCGACTCCGGGAAGATCGCCCGGGGGCGGCAGGAGCATGTGGTCAGCTCCGGCGAAACCCTGGCGCTGATCGCCGAGCGCTACCAGGTCGGCATGGCGGAGTTGCGCGGAGCCAACCGGTTGAGGAGCGACGAGTTGAAGATCGGCCAGGTTCTCGATATCCCGGCCGCGAGCCTGGCGGCCCAGCCATGAGCGGCCCGGCGCGCATCCAACTGCTCAGTCCGCGGCTGGCCAACCAGATCGCCGCCGGCGAGGTGGTCGAGCGGCCCGCGTCGGTGGCCAAGGAACTGCTGGAGAACAGCCTGGACGCTGGCGCCCGGCGCATCGACATCGAGGTGGAGCAGGGCGGCGTCAAGCTGCTGCGAGTGCGCGACGACGGCAGCGGCATCGCCGCCGATGACCTGCCGCTGGCTTTGGCTCGCCATGCCACCAGCAAAATCCGCGATCTGGACGATCTCGAGCGGGTGACGAGCCTGGGCTTTCGCGGCGAGGCGCTGGCCTCGGTCGGCTCGGTGGCGCGCCTGACCCTGACCTCGCGCACCGCCGATGCCGCGCAGGCCTGGCAGGTGGAAACCGAGGGGCGCGACATGGAGGCGCGGGTGCAGCCGGCGGCGCACCCGGTCGGCACGTCGGTGGAGGTGCGCGACCTGTTCTTCAATACCCCGGCGCGGCGCAAGTTCCTGCGCGCGGAGAAGACCGAGTTCGACCACTTGCAGGAGGTCGTCAAGCGTCTGGCCCTGGCGCGTTTCGACGTGGCCTTCCATTTGCGCCACAACGGCCGGGGGGCGTTGGTCCTGCACGAGGCCGGCGACGAGGCGGCCCGTGCGCGGCGGGTCGCCGCGGTTTGCGGAGCGGCCTTCCTGGAACAGGCACTGCCCGTCGAGGTCGAGCGGGGCGGCCTGCGCCTGTGGGGCTGGGTCGGCCTGCCGACCTTCTCGCGCAGCCAGGCCGACCTGCAGTATTTCTACGTCAACGGCCGGATGGTGCGCGACAAGCTGGTCGCCCATGCGGTGCGCCAGGCCTATCGCGATGTGCTGTTCAACGGCCGCCACCCGACCTTCGTGCTGTTCCTCGAGGTCGATCCGGCGGTGGTGGACGTCAACGTGCATCCTACCAAGCATGAGGTGCGTTTCCGCGACGGCCGCATGGTCCACGATTTCCTCTATGGCACCCTGCACCACGCGCTGGGCGAGGTACGCCCCGAAGACCAGCTGGCGGCGCCGCTTGCTGTGCAGTCAGCGCCTCCGGTCACGGGGCCGGCCGCCGGCGAGTTTCGGGGGCAGGGCGAGATGTCGCTGTCCGCCAGCGTGCCCGCGCGGGTGTCGGTCGAGCCGCCTGCCTGGAGGGGGGCCGGCGCTGGCTATCAGTCGCCGCCGCCGCGTCCGGCAGTGCATTCCGCCGAGTCCGGAGGGGTCTATCGCGAGTTCTTCGCGCCGCTGGCCGATTCGGGCTCCGCGCCGGAGGCCCTGCCGGACGGGCAGGGCGACGTTCCGCCGCTCGGCTATGCCCTGGCCCAGCTCAAGGGGATCTACATCCTTGCCGAGAACGTCCAGGGGCTGGTGCTGGTGGACATGCATGCGGCCCACGAACGGATCACCTACGAGCGGTTGAAGAGCGCCATGGCCAGCGAGGGACTGCGCGGCCAGCCGCTGCTGGTGCCGGAAAGCCTGGCCCTCAGCCAGCGCGAGACGGATTGCGCCGAGGAGCACGCCGAGTGGTTCCAGCGGCTGGGCTTCGAGCTGCAGCGCCTCGGTCCGGAAACCCTGGCGATCCGCCAGACACCGGCGCTGCTCCGTCAGGCCGAGGCGGGCCAACTGGTGCGCGACGTGCTGGCCGACCTGCTGGAGTACGGCAGCAGCGACCGCATCCAGGCCCACCTCAACGAACTGCTGGCGACCATGGCTTGTCACGGCGCGGTGCGTGCCAACCGGCGCCTGACCCTGCCGGAGATGAACGCCCTGCTGCGCGACATGGAGCACACCGAGCGCAGCGGCCAGTGCAACCACGGGCGGCCGACCTGGACCCAGCTGGGCATGGACGAGCTGGACAGGTTGTTCCTGCGCGGCCGTTAGCGGGCTTGCGGCCCGAGCGAGTCCGCTTGCAGCCTGCCGACCGGCGTCTGAAACTATGCGCCCTTTCGTGCCTGTGCCGAGTTCGCCGATGTCTCGCTTGCCTCCCGCCATCTTCCTCATGGGACCGACCGCTTCCGGCAAGACCGACCTGGCGCTGGAGCTGGCGCGGGTCCTGCCGTGCGAGCTGATCAGCGTCGACTCGGCGCTGGTCTACCGGGGGATGGATATCGGCACGGCCAAGCCTGCGAGGGCGTTGCTGGCGGAATTTCCCCATCGACTCATCGATATCCGTGATCCGGCGGAAAGCTATTCCGTCGCCGAGTTCCGCGACGACGCCCTGGCAGCGATGGCGGACATCACCGCCCGCGGGCGCATCCCCCTGCTGGTGGGCGGCACCATGTTGTATTACAAGGCTTTGCTGGAGGGGCTGGCGGACATGCCGAGCGCCGATCCGGCGGTGCGCGCGGAGTTGGAGGCGCGGGGCGCGGCGGAGGGCTGGCCGACCCTGCACCGGGAGCTGGCGGCGGTCGATCCGGAGTCGGCGGCGCGCATCCACCCCAACGATCCCCAGCGTCTGGTGCGGGCGCTGGAGGTCTATAGGGTCAGCGGCCTGTCGATGACCGCGCATCGCTTGCGGCAGGTCGAGCAAAATCCTCCATCCGGCGACTCAGCGGGTAGGCATTTGCCTTATACTGTCGCCCATCTGGCGATAGCGCCGATGCAGCGACAGATTCTGCATGAGCGGATCGCCCGGCGATTCCGCCTGATGCTGGAGCAGGGTTTTGTCGGCGAGGTCGAGGCGTTGCGGCGGCGCGGCGACTTGCATGAGGGCCTGCCCTCCATGCGGGCGGTCGGCTACCGGCAGGTGTGGGAACATCTGGATGGCCGACTGACGCGGGAGCAGATGGTCGAACGCGGCATCGTCGCGACGCGCCAACTGGCCAAGCGGCAGTTCACCTGGTTGCGCAGCTGGACCGACCTCCACTGGTTGGACAGCCTGGGGGGCGACAATCTTCAACGTACCTTGAAATACCTCGAGTCGGCCGCCATATTGGCCTGAACTTCTTATCCTTGCTGCCGTTTCTGGTTTTCTGTGGAGCGGCCTGTCATTTTTCTTCGATTTCCAAACAATCCCTATAGGAGAGCGCCACATGTCAAAAGGGCATTCGCTACAAGACCCTTACCTTAATACCCTGCGCAAAGAGCGCGTCCCGGTTTCTATCTACCTGGTCAACGGCATCAAGCTGCAGGGGCAGATCGAGTCCTTCGACCAGTTCGTGATCCTGCTGAAGAACACTGTCAGCCAGATGGTCTACAAGCACGCGATCTCCACCGTGGTACCGAGCCGTCCCGTGCGCCTGCCCACCGCGGGCGAGGGCGAGCAGCCCGAACCCGGCAACGCCTGATAGGAGTCCGCCTTGTTCTTTGAGCGCCCTGGTGGTGGAGAGCGGGCCATTCTGGTTCACCTGGAAGGTCAGGATCCCGAGGCGCGTGAGGACCCGCAGGAGTTCCAGGAGCTCGCCCGCTCGGCGGGGGCCGATGTGGTGGCGTTCGTCGGGGTGGCTCGCCACCAGCCGACGGCCAAATACCTGATCGGCACCGGCAAGGTCGATGAGCTGCACGATCTGGTCAGGACCGAGCAGGCCGAACTGGTGATCTTCAATCACATCCTTACACCCAGCCAGGAGCGCAACCTGGAGCGCGCCTTCGAGTGCCGGGTGCTTGATCGCACCGGCCTGATCCTCGATATCTTCGCCCAGCGCGCGCGTACCCATGAGGGCAAGCTGCAGGTCGAGCTGGCTCAACTGGAGCACATGAGTACCCGGCTGGTCCGCGGCTGGACCCACCTGGAGCGGCAGAAAGGCGGTATCGGTCTGCGCGGTCCCGGGGAAACCCAGCTCGAGACCGACCGGCGCCTGCTGCGGGTGCGCATCCGGCAGATCCGCCAGCGTCTGGAGAAGGTACGCAGCCAGCGCGAGCAGGCGCGGCGCGGGCGCAAGCGCGCAGAGATTCCCCTGGTCTCCCTGGTCGGTTACACCAACGCCGGCAAGTCCACCCTGTTCAATGTGATGACGGCTTCCGAGGTCTATGCGGCCAATCAACTGTTCGCCACCCTCGATCCGACCCTGCGTCGTCTCGAGCTGGACGACCTGGGGCCGCTGGTGCTGGCCGATACGGTGGGATTCATCCGCCATCTGCCGCACAAGCTGGTCGAGGCATTCCGCGCTACGCTGGAGGAGTCGAGCAATTCCGACCTGCTCTTGCACGTGATCGATGCCCATGAGCCCGAGCGCATGGCGCAGATCGAGCAGGTCATGGTCGTTCTGGGGGAGATCGGCGCCGATAGCCTGCCGATCCTCGAAGTATACAACAAGCTGGACCTGCTCGAGGGCATGGAGCCGCAGATCCAGCGCGATGCCGACGGCAAGCCGCAGCGAGTCTGGGTATCGGCTCGCGACGGGCGCGGTCTGGATCTGCTGCGTCAGGCCATTGCCGAGCTGCTGGGGGACGATCTGTTTGTTGGTACCCTGCACTTGCCGCAGCGCTTGAGTCGACTGCGTGCGCAGTTCTTCGCGCTCGGGGCGGTGCGCAGCGAAGCGCATGACGAGGAGGGGGGAAGCCTGTTGGCGGTACGCCTGCCGCGGATCGATTTGAACCGTCTGGTCAGCCGGGAGGGCCTGCAGCCGGACGAGTTCCTTGCGCAACATACTTTGCAATGAAAGCTCAGCCAGCGGTTTTGCCGTGGGATGCAGGCATTGAGTAGCATGGGGCGGCGTGCCGTGGGCGCGTCTTTGTTTTTCGGATGGAGAGCGCTATGGCTTGGAATGAGCCGGGTGGCAATTCTAACAACCAGGATCCCTGGGGGGGGCGTCGCGGAGGCGACCGCAAGGGGCCACCGGACCTCGACGAGGCATTCCGCAAGTTGCAGGAAAGCCTGGGCGGCATGTTGGGCGGAAAGAAGCGCGGTGGTGACGGGGCGAGTGGCAAGGGCGGCGGTTTCGGCCTGTTCGGCATCTCCCTGGCGGTGCTGGCGGCCTTTTGGCTGTACAGCGCGATCTACGTGCTGGACGAGCAGGAGCAGGCGGTGGTGCTGCGCTTCGGCAAGTATCACGAGACCGTCGGGCCGGGCCTGAATATCTATTTCCCGCCGATCGATAGCAAGTTCGTGGAGAACGTCACCCGCGAGCGGGCCTACACCAAGCAGGGACAGATGCTCACCGAGGACGAGAACATCGTCGAGGTGCCGCTCACCGTGCAGTACAAGATCAGCAGCCTGAAGGACTTCGTGCTGAATGTGGATCAGCCCGAGGTCAGTCTGCAGCATGCCACCGACAGTGCCCTGCGCCATGTGGTGGGTTCCACCGAGATGGATCAGGTGCTCACCGAGGGGCGCGAGCTGTTGGCGAGCGAGGTGCAGGAGCGCTTGCAACGTTTCCTCGACACTTACCGTACCGGTATCGTCGTGACCCAGGTGAACGTGCAGAACGCCCAGGCGCCTCGCGAGGTTCAGGAGGCGTTCGACGACGTGATTCGGGCTCGTGAGGACGAGCAGCGCGAGCGCAATCAGGCGGAAGCCTATGCCAATGGCGTGGTCCCCGAAGCGCGCGGCCAGGCGCAGCGGATTATCGAGGATGCCAATGGCTATCGCGAGGAGGTTGTGGCCCGCGCCCAGGGTGAGGCTGATCGCTTCAGCAAGCTGGTGGCGGAGTATCACAAGGCGCCAGAGGTAACCCGCCAGCGCCTGTACCTCGAAACCCTGCAGGAGGTCCTGAGCAACAGCAGCAAGGTGCTGGTTGCCACCAAGGGAGAGCAGAGCAACCTGCTCTACCTACCGCTCGACAAGATGCTCGAGGGGCGCGCCAGCGGTGCTTCTGTCGGTTTGTCGGCGCCTGCCGCGGCTGGCGCCGCCGATCAGGGTTCGCAGGTCGTCAATGATCTGCAGCAGCGAGACCCGCGTTCAAGGGAGAGGCGTTGATGAGCAACAAGTCCGTGGTCGCCTTGGTCGTCGGAGTGGTCCTGGCAGTCATCGTCTGGAACAGCTTTTATATCGTGGCGCAAACCGAAAAGGCTGTCCTGCTGCAGTTCGGTCGCATCGTCGAGGCGGATGTCCAGCCCGGGTTGCACGTGAAGATTCCCTACGTCGACAAGGTGCGCAAGTTCGATGCTCGCCTGGTGACGCTGGATTCGCCGACCCAGCGTTTTCTCACCCTCGAGAAGAAGGCGGTGATGGTCGATGCCTATGCCAAGTGGCGGGTAGCGGATGCCGAGCGCTTCTATACCGCTACCTCCGGCCTCAAGCAGGTCGCCGACGAGCGTCTGCTGCGCCGTCTCGAATCGGGGCTGCGCGATCAGTTCGGCAAACGCACCCTGCACGAGGTGGTTTCCGGCGAGCGCGATGCGTTGATGGCGGACATTACCCAGACGCTTGATCGCTTGGCGCGCAAGGAACTGGGGATCGAGGTGCTCGACGTGCGGGTCAAGGCCATCGATCTGCCCAAGGAGGTCAACCGCAGTGTATTCGAGCGGATGAGCACCGAGCGCGAGCGCGAGGCCCGCGAGCACCGCGCCAAGGGCAAGGAGCTGGCCGAGGGCATTCGTGCTGACGCCGACCGCCAGCGCCGGGTATTGCTGGCCGAGGCCTATCGCAAGGCGGAAGAGGTCCGTGGTGAGGGCGATGCACAGGCGGCTGCCGTCTATGCCCAGGCCTACAAGCAGGATCAGGAGTTCTACGCCTTTCATCGTAGCCTGCAGGCCTATCGCAGCAGTTTCGCGGACAAGAAGGACGTACTGGTTCTGGATCCGAAGAGCGAGTTCTTCCGCTATCTCGAACAGACCAAGCCGTGACGGGCACCCCGGCGGGACTGCAGGTCCCGCCGGGATGTCCCGAGTGGAAAACGTGCTATGATGAGCCAGCCGGGGAAATCCCGGTTTTTTTGCGTCTGTGGAAATCATGTGGCAGGAATTCGCGATTGCTTTGTGTCTGATGCTGGTGCTCGAAGGCATCCTGCCATTCCTCAATCCGCGACGCTGGCGTAGTGCGATCGTGCAGGTGCTGCAATTGTCGGATCGCCAACTGCGCCTCACCGGGCTGGCCAGCATGCTGCTGGGAACAGCCCTCCTTTATTGGCTTCACTGAAGGCTTGCCGCCCGGATCGAGAGAGGAAAGGCGTAATGGCAACGGTAGACCGCTGGCTGCTGCCGGATGGTATCGAGGAAGTTCTGCCGCCAGAGGCGGCTCGTATCGAGGTGGTACGCCGCCAGATGCTGGATCTGTTCCAGCGCTGGGGCTACGAGTTCGTCGTCACCCCGCATATCGAATTCCTGGAGTCCCTGCTGACCGGCGCCGGTCAGGATCTGGATTTGCGTACTTTCAAGGTGACGGACCCGCTGTCTGGTCGCCTGATCGGCTTTCGTGCCGACATCACCCCGCAGGTTGCGCGCATTGATGCGCACACCCTGCGCCGCGAAGGGCCGAGCCGGCTCTGCTATGCCGGCAGCGTGCTGCATGCGCAGCCGCGGGCCCTGTCCACCTCGCGTAGCCCCATCCAGCTGGGGGCGGAGTTGTATGGCGACGCCAGTCCGGCGAGCGATGTGGAGGTCATCGGCCTGATGCTGGAGGTGCTCGAGCGGGTCGCGGTGCCGGATGTGCACATGGACCTTGGGCATGTCGGCATCTACCGCGGGTTGGCTCGGGCGGCGGGGCTGTCCGGCGAGGTCGAGCAGCAGTTGTTCGATGCTTTGCAGCGCAAGGCGGTCGACGAGGTGGAGGCGCTGACCACGCCGTTGCCCGAGGCTCAGGCCTCGATGCTGCGTGCCCTGGCCGAGCTTTGTGGCGGTCGCGAGGTGCTCGATCTGGCCCAGGCTTGCCTGGTCGATGCACCCGCCGAGGTGCACGCGGCGCTGGATGAACTGATCGCCATCGCCGACGCGCTGGACGTGCGCTATCCGGAGCTGCCGCTGTATTTCGATTTGAGCGAGCTGCGCGGCTATCACTACCACACTGGCGTGGTGTTCGCGGCTTTCGTGCCGGGGGTCGGCCAGTCGATCGCCCAGGGTGGTCGCTACGACGACATCGGCGCCGATTTCGGTCGTGCTCGACCGGCCACCGGCTTTTCCACCGACCTTAAGACCCTGGTAGCCCTGGGGCAGGTGGCGCCGGCCGAGCCGGTGGTCGGCATCTGGGCTCCGGATAGTCACGATGTCTATCTTTGGCAGATGGTGCAGCGCCTGCGGCGCCAGGGCGAACGAGTGATCCAGGCGTTGCCGGGGCAGCAGATCGCTGCCGCCGGGGCTTGCGGCTGTGATCGGCAGTTGCTGCTGGGCGATGGTCAGTGGCGGGTGGTGCCGCTGGCGTCCTGAGTTTTTTCGCCGGCCAGTGGCCGGCATCAGTTTTCCCGAAGAGGACAAGCGTTATGGGTAAGAATGTCGTGGTCCTGGGCACCCAGTGGGGCGATGAGGGCAAGGGTAAGATCGTCGATCTGCTGACCGATCAGGCGGCGGCCGTCGTGCGGTATCAGGGTGGACACAACGCCGGTCACACCCTGGTCATCGATGGCGAGAAGACCGTGCTGCACCTGATTCCGTCCGGGATTCTGCGCGACAATGTGGAATGCCTGATTGGCAATGGAGTGGTCGTGGCCCCGGATGCGCTGCTGCGCGAGATCACCAAGCTAGAGGAGAAGGGCGTGCCGGTGCGCGAGCGCCTGCGCATCAGTCCGTCCTGCACCCTGATCCTGCCCTATCATGTGGCTCTGGATCAGGCACGCGAGGCTTCCCGTTCCGAAGGCAAGATCGGTACCACCGGTCGCGGCATCGGCCCGGCCTACGAGGACAAGGTGGCGCGTCGCGGCCTGCGCATCGCCGACCTGTTCAACCCGGAGCGTTTTGCCAAGAAGCTGCGCGAGCTGCTGGAGTACCACAACTTCGTCCTGCAGAATTTCTACAAGGTCGAGCCGGTGGATTTCCAGAAGACCCTCGACGAAGCACTGGGCTACGCCGAATTGCTCAGGCCGATGATCACCGACGTCGCGGTGCGCCTGCACGAACTGCGCAAGCAGGGTGCCGACATCATGTTCGAAGGCGCCCAGGGCTCGCTGCTGGACATCGACCACGGCACCTATCCCTATGTGACCAGTTCCAGCACCACTGCTGGCGGTACCGCCACTGGTTCCGGCTTCGGTCCGCTGTACCTCGACTACATCCTTGGCATCACCAAGGCCTATACCACTCGTGTGGGTTCCGGGCCTTTCCCTACCGAGCTGTTCGACGAAATCGGTGTGCACCTGGCCAGCAAGGGGCATGAGTTTGGCTCTACCACCGGTCGCGCTCGTCGCTGTGGCTGGTTCGATGCGGTGATTCTGCGTCGTGCCATCGAGATCAACAGCATCTCCGGCCTGTGTCTGACCAAGTTGGACGTGCTCGATGGTCTGGAGACCGTCAAGCTGTGCGTGGCCTATCGGAATGCCGAAGGTGTCGTCACCGAGGCGCCGACCGATGCCGATAGCTATGTGGGGCTAGAGCCGGTGTACGAGGAGATGCCAGGCTGGAAGGAGTCGACCGTCGGCATCAAGAGCCTGGATGCTCTGCCTGCGAATGCTCGTGCCTACATCAAGCGCATTGAGGCTCTGGTCGGTGCGCCTATCGACATCATCTCCACCGGTCCGGACCGCAACGAGACCATCGTGCTGCGCCATCCGTTCGCCTGAGGCCGGAGTCGCTTCGGAAGGTTGCCTGCAGGCGGCTTTCCGGGGCGGGTGTCAGTTCAACTGGATAGGCCGGGGAGGGGACTCGATGGTGTTTTCGAATGTGCAGAAACAAAAAAACCGAGCTATGGGCTCGGTTTTTTATGAATAAGATGGTGCCCAGGAGAAGACTCGAACTTCCACGGTGTTGCCACCGCTAGGACCTGAACCTAGTGCGTCTACCAATTCCGCCACCTGGGCACATGCGACGATCAAACGCCGACTTTTGCAGTATTCATCGGGTCGACCGATGCGGAACCTACTGTCCGCTATAAATTGCACGTCTCTTTGGCGATTCGTGCTTTTAACATGGTGCCCAGGAGAAGACTCGAACTTCCACGGTGTTGCCACCGCTAGGACCTGAACCTAGTGCGTCTACCAATTCCGCCACCTGGGCACTGCATCTTGATCTCGATGCTATCGCGTCGATTTCATGCTACAACGTCTGACAACGTTGTGGGCGCGAACTATACGGAGCGGGTCTTGGCTTGTAAACCCTTGCGGTGAAAAAATTATTGTCACCGCAAAGCTGACCGACAGATGGATTTCGCGCTTCAATAAGCAGATGGCAAATACATCGAATGGAAACCATGAACAAGGTGACAACGCACTGATGGCCGATTGGCAAAGTCTCGATCCCGAGGCCGCCCGCGAGGCGGAAAAGTACGATAACCCCATTCCCAGTCGCGAGCTGATTCTCAAGCGTCTCGACGATCGCGGGGCCCCCGCCAGCCGTGAGGAGCTGGCAGAGGAGTTTGGCCTGCGCGAAGAGGAGCAGCTCGAGGCGCTGCGCAGGCGCCTGCGCGCCATGGAGCGCGATGGCCAACTGATCCATACCCGTCGCGGCACCTATGCGCCGGTGGACAAGCTTGATCTGGTGCTCGGTCGGGTCAGTGGACATCGCGATGGCTTCGGCTTCTTGATTCCGGACGACGGCAGCGACGACCTCTTTCTCGGTCCGATGCAGATGCGCCTGCTGTTCGACGGCGACCGCGCCCTCGCACGGGTATCCGGCTTCGATCGGCGTGGCCGCCGCGAGGGGGCTATCGTCGAGGTGGTCTCGCGGGCTCATGAAACCGTCGTTGGCCGCTATTACGAAGAGAGCGGCATCGGTTTCGTTATTCCCGACAACCCGAAGATCCAGCAGGAGGTGCTGGTCACTCCCGGCCGCACGGGGAACGCCGCAGTCGGCCAGTTCGTCGAGATCCGCATCACCCACTGGCCGACCCTGCGCTTCCAGCCGCAGGGCGACATCGTCGAGGTGATCGGCAACTACATGGCGCCGGGCATGGAGATCGACGTCGCCCTGCGCAGCTACGATATTCCCCACGTCTGGCCGGAGGCTGTGCGCAAGGAGGCGAGCAAGCTCAAGCCCGAGGTGGAAGAGAAGGACAAGCTCAAGCGCATCGACCTGCGCCACTTGCCCTTCGTCACCATCGATGGCGAGGATGCCCGCGACTTCGACGACGCGGTCTACTGCGAGAAGGGCCTTCTGGCCCCGTTCGCCGGGGGCTACCGCCTGTATGTGGCGATCGCCGATGTATCCCACTACGTCAGGATCGGCTCGGCGCTGGACGAGGAAGCCAGCCAGCGCGGCAACTCGGTGTATTTCCCAGAGCGGGTGGTGCCGATGTTGCCGGAGGAACTCTCCAACGGTCTCTGCTCGCTCAACCCGCAGGTCGACCGGTTGGCCATGGTCTGCGAGATGACCTTGTCCCGCTCCGGCAAGATGACCGACTACCAATTCTACGAGGCAGTCATCCACTCCCATGCGCGACTGACCTACAACAAGGTCAGCACTATGCTGGAGCAGCCGAAGACCCCGGAGGGCAAGCGGCTGAGCAGCATCTATGCCGGGGTGCTGCCGCACCTCAAGCAGCTTCACTCGCTCTACAAGGTGCTGGTGAAGGCGCGTCAGGTGCGTGGTGCCATTGATTTCGAGACCCAGGAAACACGCATCGTCTTCGGTTCCGGGCGCAAGATCGAGGAAATCCTGCCGACCGAACGCAACGATGCGCACAAGCTCATCGAGGAATGCATGCTCTGCGCCAATGTGGCGACAGCCGCGTTCCTGCAGAAGCACGAATTGCCGGGACTCTACCGGGTACACGACGGCCCGCCGGCGGAGCGTCTGGAGAAGCTCAAGGCCTTTCTCGGCGAAATTGGTTTGAGTCTGCACCGTAGCAAGGACGGTCCGACGCCGAAGGACTACCAGATGCTGCTGGAGTCGATTCAGGGGCGCCCGGATTTCCACCTGATCCAGACGGTCATGCTGCGTTCGCTCAGTCAGGCGGTGTACAGCGCCGATAACCACGGCCACTTCGGCCTGAACTACGAGGCTTATACCCATTTCACCTCGCCGATCCGCCGCTATCCGGACCTTCTGATTCATCGTGCGATCCGCAGCGTGATCCGCTCCAAGCGCGAGACGCCCCATGTCCGCCGTGCGGGCGCGACGAGCATGCCCAAGGCACGCATCTATCCCTACGACGAGGCGACCCTGGAGCAGCTCGGCGAGGCCTGCTCGATGACCGAGCGGCGTGCCGACGAAGCGACCCGCGACGTGGTCAACTGGCTGAAGTGCGAGTTCATGCAGGATCGCGTCGGCGAAAGTTTCGACGGGGTGATCACGGCAGTGACCGGCTTCGGCATCTTCGTCGAACTGAAGGACATCTATGTCGAGGGGCTGGTACATGTCACCGCCTTGCCGGGCGACTACTACCACTTCGACCCGGTTCACCACCGCCTGTCCGGAGAGCGCAGCGGGCGTGGCTTCCGGCTCGGCGACAGCGTTGCGGTGCGGGTGATGCGGGTCGACCTGGACGAGCGACGGATCGACTTCGAGCTGGTCGAGGGGGAGCGCGGACAGCCGACCGGGCGCCGTCGGCGCGGGGCCGAGCTGGAGGCTGCGGTCGGGGAGACTGCCAGCAAGGGGCGTGGCAAGGGCAAGGAGCTGGCTCCGCTGGCTTCCGAGCTGCTGGCCCAGGCCGAGGCTCTGCTCGGCAACACCGACGTGAAGAAAAGTCGGGCGACCAAGCAGGCACTGCTGGCCGAGGCCAAGACCGCCAAGCCGGAGCGCCGGAAGCCTGCGCCCAAAGCGGCCGCCGACAAGGGGAGCGCTAGGCCGCACAAGCCGGCCGATAAGGGCGCTCCCCGCAAGGCCCGGAGCAAGGCCAGAACATGAGCGAACTGGAAAGGATCTACGGCGTGCATGCCGTGGAAGCCCTGTTGCGTCACCATCCCCGGCGGGTCAAGCAGCTCTGGCTGACCGAGGGGCGTCAGGACCCGCGGGCGCAGGTGCTGCTCGAGTTGGCCCGGCAGGCGCGGGTGCCGGTCGGCCAGCGTGAGCGGCGCGAGCTGGACGAGTGGGCCGAGGGCGTGCACCAGGGCGTAGTCGCCGAGGTCAGCCCGAGCCAGGTCTGGGGCGAGTCGATGCTCGACGAGCTGCTCGACCGCTGCGAAGGGCCACCGCTGCTGCTGGTTCTGGACGGCGTCACCGATCCGCACAATCTCGGCGCCTGCCTGCGTACTGCCGACGCAGCCGGCGTGCAGGCGGTGATCGTGCCCAAGGACAAGTCGGCCACGCTGAACGCCACGGTGCGCAAGGTTGCCTGTGGCGCCGCCGAGGTGGTTCCGCTGGTGGCGGTGACCAACCTGGCGCGGACCTTGGAGAAGCTCCGCCAACGCGGCCTGTGGACGGTCGGCACTGCCGGCGAAGTCGAGCAGGAACTCTATGGGCTGGATCTGCGCGGTCCGACCGTGCTGATCATGGGCGCCGAGGGCAAGGGCATGCGCCGGCTGACCCGCGAGCACTGCGATTACCTGGTGCGCCTACCGATGGTCGGTAGCGTCAGCAGTCTGAACGTATCCGTCGCCACCGGTGTCTGTCTGTTCGAGGCGGTGCGTCAGCGTCGTACACCATGATCGCGCGGCGCCGTGCGCCTTGCTTCCCTCTCGGCCCTTCTCTAGAATTGCGCCCCTTGCCCTGAGCCTGGGCACTGCGCCCCGGCTCAGGGCAAGTCCAACGAGTCATTCACTCCTTGCCTGACCGCGCACCGCGTCGGCAGGCTACAACCCGTAAGGAGCATCCAATGCGTCATTACGAAATCATTTTTCTGGTCCATCCGGATCAGAGCGAGCAGGTCGGCGGCATGGTGGAGCGTTACACCAAGCTGATCGAAGAAGATGGCGGCAAGATCCATCGCCTGGAAGACTGGGGCCGTCGCCAGCTGGCCTATGCCATCAACAACGTGCACAAAGCTCACTACGTGATGCTGAACGTCGAGTGCAGTGGCAAGGCTCTGGCCGAGCTGGAAGACAACTTCCGCTACAACGACGCCGTCATCCGCAACTTGGTCATCCGCCGCGACGAAGCCGTCACCGGCCAGTCCGAGATGCTCAAGGCCGAGGAAAACCGCAGCGAGCGCCGCGAGCGTCGTGAGCGCCCCGAACACGGCGGCCACGAAGGTCACGACAGCGATAGCGACAGCGATAAAGCTGACGAGTAATCCACGGATCTATTGAGGAGCAACTCCCATGGCACGTTTCTTCCGTCGTCGTAAGTTCTGCCGCTTCACCGCCGAAGGCGTGAAAGAGATCGACTTCAAGGATCTCAACACCCTGAAGGCCTACATCTCCGAAACCGGCAAGATCGTTCCTAGCCGCATCACTGGTACCAAGGCCCGTTATCAGCGTCAGCTGGCCACCGCCATCAAGCGTGCCCGCTACCTGGCCCTGCTGCCCTACACCGACAGCCACGGCCGTTGATGACGGGCGGTCGACAGAAGTAAGGGATAGATCGCATGCGCGCCCTGGCCGAGTTCATCATGCGCGGTCGCATGCAGGCCGGCTTCGTGGTCGTCAGCACTGCCGCCCTGCCGCTGCTGTTCTGGCTGAGCGCGGCGGCGGGTAGTCTGGTTCTGCTGCGTCGTGGTCTGGGCGATGCCTTCGGTATCGTCGCTCTGGCTCTGCTGCCGGCGGCGGTGTGGTGGTACTTCGGCGAGCCGCGCACCCTGTTGCTGCTGCTCGGTACCTTGGGGTTGGCCCAGCTGCTGCGCGCCAGTGTGTCTTGGCGCTTGGTGCTGATGGGCAGCGTGCCGGTCGGTTTGGCCTATGCGCTGGTGCTGGGGGAGGTGTTCCGCGCCCCCATCGAGGCCATGGCCGGCGAGTTGCAGAAGCTCATGCCGCAGGTGCTGGATTCCGGTCCGCTCTCGGCGGACGAGCAGACGCACCTGGGAGCCCTGCTGGTGCCGGTACTGACCGGCCTGCTGGCTGCGTTGCTGCAGATCGTCAGCCTGCTCGCCCTGGTACTGGGCCGCTACTGGCAGAGTCTGCTGTACAACCCGGGTGGTTTTGCCAGCGAGTTCCGCGTACTGCGCCTGCCGTTTCCCTGGGCGCTCGCGCTGCTGGCTGGCATGCTACTCGGACCCAACCTGGGGCCGCAGCTGGCCATGCTGACGCCGCTGTGCAGCGTGCCGCTGGTCTTCGCCGGTGTGGCCCTGGTTCACGGGCTGGTAGCACAGGGGCGACTGGGCCGATTCTGGCTGGTGGGGCTGTATGTGACGCTGCTGCTGTTCATGCAACTGATCTATCCGTTGCTGATGGTCTTGGCCATCGTCGACAGTCTGATTGATTTTCGTGCTCGCCAGCCGCCCAAGGGCGGCTCCTGAGCGGCGAAACGGTGAAGGTTAAAAGTTAAGAGGTAAGACTCAAATGGACGTCATCCTGCTGGAAAAGATCGCCAACCTGGGCAACCTGGGCGACAAGGTGAATGTAAAGGGCGGTTACGCGCGCAACTTCCTGCTGCCGCAGGGCAAGGCCACCGCGGCCACCGCCGAGAACGTCGCGGCGTTCGAAGCCCGTCGCGCCGAGCTGGAGCGTCTGGCTGCCGAGAAGAAGGCCTCCGCTGAAGAGCGTGCGGCCCAACTGAACGAGCTGGAAATCACCATCACCGCCACCGCTGGTGATGAAGGCAAGCTGTTCGGTTCCATCGGTACCGCCGACATCGCCGACGCCCTGACCGCTGCCGGTCTGGAAGTGGCGAAGAGCGAAGTGCGTCTGCCCAACGGCACCATTCGCCAGACCGGCGAATACGACGTGGCTCTGCACCTGCACACCGACGTCGAGGCCAGCATCCGCCTGGTCGTGATCGGCGGCTAAGCAGTCGCTATATCGTCTGGCGGCCTGGCTGCCAGACGCCTAACATCGGGCACTCTCCGCACCGCGGAGCGTGCCCGTTGTCTTTCCGCCGTCCCGGAATCCTCGCCAGCCATGAACGACATCAGTCCTCCCGAGCAGTACGATCTGGAAACCGCCGCCCTCAAGGTGCCGCCGCATTCCATCGAGGCCGAGCAGGCCGTGCTGGGCGGCTTGATGCTGGACAACGACACTTGGGAGCGAGTGCTCGACCAGGTTTCCGACGGCGACTTCTATCGCCACGATCACCGCATGATCTTCCGCGCCATCACGGTGCTGGCCGAGCGCAACATGCCGTTCGACGTGGTCACTCTGTCCGAGCAGCTGGACAAGGAAGGCCATCTGGAACAGGTCGGCGGTCTGGCCTACCTCGGCGAGCTGGCCAAGAACATCCCCTCGGTAGCCAACATCAAGGCCTATGCGCAGATCGTCCGCGAGCGCGCTACCCTGCGCCAACTGATCGGCATCAGCAACCGGATCGCCGACAGTGCCTATGCACCCCAGGGGCGCAGCGGCGACGAGATTCTCGACGAGGCCGAGCGGATGATCTTCCAGATCGCCGAGGCCCGGCCGAAGGCCGGCGGTCCGCTGGCGATCAACGACATCCTGGTCAAGGCCATCGACCGCATCGACTCGCTGTTCAACTCGGGCGACGCCATCACCGGCCTGTCCACCGGCTTCACCGATCTGGACGAGCAGACCAGCGGCTTGCAGCCGGCCGACCTGGTCATCGTCGCCGGGCGTCCGTCGATGGGCAAGACCACCTTCGCGATGAACCTGGTGGAGAATGCCGTACTGCGCAGCGACAAGGCAGTCGTGGTGTATTCCCTGGAGATGCCTGCCGAATCCATCGTGATCCGGATGCTCGCCTCGCTCGGGCGGATCGACCAGACCAAGGTGCGCGCCGGCCGGCTGGACGACGACGACTGGCCGCGGCTGACCTCGGCGGTCAACCTGCTCAACGAGCGCAAGCTGTTCATCGACGACACCGCCGGCATCAGCCCGGCGGAAATGCGTGCCCGTACCCGGCGCCTGGCCCGCGAGCATGGCGAGATCGCCATGATCATGGTCGACTACCTGCAACTGATGCAGATCCCCGGCTCCAGCGGCGACAACCGGGTCAACGAGATTTCCGAAATCTCCCGCTCGCTGAAGGCGCTGGCCAAGGAGTTCAACTGCCCGGTGATCGCCCTCTCGCAGCTCAACCGCTCGCTGGAGCAGCGTCCCAACAAGCGTCCGGTGAACTCCGACCTGCGCGAATCCGGGGCCATCGAGCAGGACGCCGACGTCATCATGTTCGTCTACCGCGACGAGGTCTATCACCCGGAGACCGAGTTCAAGGGCGTCGCCGAGATCATCATCGGCAAGCAGCGTAACGGCCCGATCGGCACCTCCCGGCTGGCTTTCCTCGGCAAGTACTCGCGTTTCGAGAACCTGGCGCCGGGCAGCTACCAGTTCGACGAGTGAGTGCGCTGGACAGGCCCGTCTAGGCGGATTAGCGTCAAACAGGACGCCACATCATTCCGCACAGGGAGGCCGAGATGGCTGCTCCGGCGCGTCCTTCCGCCTTCATCGCCGGCCTGCGTGCCCTGCCGGCGGGCATCTGGGCGCTGGGCTTCGGCTCGATGCTCATGGACACCTCCTCCGAGCTGATCCACAGCCTGTTACCGTTGTTCATGGTCGGTGTGCTCGGCACCTCGCTGGTGACGGTGGGCCTCGTCGAAGGCGTGGCCGAGGCCACCGCCGCGTTCGGCAAGGTGTTTTCCGGAGTGCTCAGCGACTACCTGGGGCGGCGCAAGCGGCTGATGGTGCTTGGCTATGCCCTGGCGGCGTTCAGCAAGCCGCTGTTTCCCCTGGCCGCGAGCGTCGACTGGGTGTTCGCCGCGCGCTTCGCCGACCGCGTCGGCAAGGGCATCCGCGGTGCACCGCGGGATGCGCTGATCGCCGACATCGTGCCGGCGCCGCTGCGCGGTGCGGCCTACGGCCTGCGCCAGGCGCTGGACTCGCTCGGCGCGGTGGCCGGTCCGCTGCTGGCGTTGCTGTTCATGTTCTGGTTCGCCAACGACATCGCGGCGGTGATGTGGGTGGCGGTGGTCCCGGCCTTCCTCACCGTGGCCCTGTTGCTGCGCTACGTGCAGGAGCCGGCGCTCGCCAGGGACGGGGAGGGCGTCCGACCGCCGCTGCACTTGGGCGACGTGCGCCAGTTGCGCGGCGCCTATTGGTGGGTGGTGGGCATCGGTGCGGTGTTCACCCTGGCCCGCTTCAGCGAGGCCTTCCTGATCCTGCGTGCCGAGGACGTCGGCGTGTCCCTCGGCCTGGTTCCGCTGACCCTGGTGGTGATGAACCTGTTCTATGCCCTGTGCGCCTATCCGGCCGGACTGGCCGCTGATCGCCTCGATGCGCGTCGCTTGCTGCTGCTCAGCTTGTTGCTGCTGATCTTCGCCGACCTGCTGCTGGCCGGCGCCGCCAGTCCTTTGCTGGTCTTCGCCGGCGCCGCCCTGTGGGGACTGCACATGGCCCTCAGCCAGGGCCTCTTGGCCAAGCTGGTGGCCGACAGCGCGCCGCTGGCCTTGCGCGGTACCGCCTTCGGCTTCTTCAACCTGCTCAGTGGCGTGGCGCTGCTGGCGGCCAGCGTGATCGCCGGCGTCCTGTGGCAGCGCTTCGGCGCCGCCGCTGCCTTCCTCGCCGGCGCCGCCTTCGCTGCGCTGGCCGCCCTGGGGCTGCTGGCCTGGCGCGCTCCGCAGCAGGCGGAGCGCTGAGGGCCTGCGGCTCAGGGGGTCAGGCGGATGGTCATGGCGCCCAGTTCGCTTTTGCCCTGGGCTTTGAACTGCTCGGCCTGTGCGGGCGGCCAGGTGAAGGCCGCGCCCAGCAGCTCGCGCTTGCCGCCCTGGCGGGCCACCTCGACCATCAGGTGGTATTCGCCGGCCGGCAGGTCCTTGAGCGGTGCGCGGTCGTCGCTGAAGGTCAGGCGGTGCTCGCCCACCGGGCGGGTCGCCCCGCTGACGCCGTCCACCGGCATGTCGAGGTGGCGACCGCTGACCTGCCACCACTGGCGCAGGGAGTCGAGCCACTTCTCGCCCTTGTTGTTCTTCATGTTCAGCCCGTACCACACCGCCAGGTCGGCGACGTGCGTCTTGTCCGGCCGCTGCAGCCAGACGGCGACATAGGGGCGGTGGTACTCGGCGACCTCGAGGCGGGGGATTTCCAGACCGATTTCCAGTTCGGCGGCGAAGGTCGGCGCGGCGAGCAGCGCGCAGAGGGACAGCAGCAGGCGGTGACGCATGGATGACTCCTTCAATGGGCGAACAGCAGGACGATCAGCAGCGGCAGCAGCAGGCCGAGGCCGGTCAGCGGCCAAGTACTCGGGCGGAAGGCGGCCTGGCGTTGCAACAGCAGCAGTCCGGTGAGACTGAAGATCCCGCAGAGCGCGGCGAACGCATCGATGAACCAGGTCCAGGCCTCGCCGGTGTTGCGGCCCTTGTGCAGGTCGTTGAGCCAGGCGATCCAGCCGCGGTCGGTGGACTCGTACTCCAGCGCGCCGGACTTGGGGTCCAGGCTCAGCCAGGCATCGACGCCCGGCCGGGCCAGGCCGATGTACAGCGTGCCGTCCGTCCATTCGGCCTCGCGCCCGGCCAGGTGGATATCCAGCTCGCCCTCCAGCCACTGCTGCAATGCCGGCGGCAGGCCGGCCTCGGGCGGTTCCGCCAGCAGGGCGGCCTGCAGGGGCGGGGGTAGCTGGGCGCTGTGGTTTTCCACCTGCGGACGGCTTTCGATCTGCCCGGCGTGGTTGAGGGTGATGCCGGTGATGGCGAACAGCAGCATGCCCGCCAGGCAGAGGGCGGAGCTGATCCAGTGCCATTGGCGGAGAGTGCCGAGCCGGAAGGAGCGGGGCATTGCAAAGTCCTACACGAAAGGGGTGAGCGCTACGGGGTCGGCACTTTATTGAGTTTTCGGCTGGGGCGCGAGAAATTTACAAACAGCAGGAGTTCGCATTTCTGCCCCGGCCCGCCGAAGCGCAGAACCGGGCCGGATTCGGCGGCCGCAGCAGCCCTGGCGGCGCGCCACGAATCCCGCCCGAGCGGCCAGAGGCGGTGCTAGCGCGGTGCCACCGGCCGCTTGGGTTTGCCGCCCTTGCCTCCCGACTTGCCGCCCTTGTCGGCCTTGCGCCGCGCTTCGGCGGCGGCCTTGGCCTGTTCGCGCTTGTCCCAGGGATTGCCGTCCTGGCTGCGCGGCGGCAGGCCGCTGTGCTGGGTGAGCAAAGGCTTGCCTGTCGTGGTCCGGCCACCGGTGGTCCCGCCGACCTTCTTGCCGCCGGCCGGGGTGGAGTTCTTGCGCCGCGCGCTGTGGTAGCCGTCGCTCTCCGGCTGGTGGGCCGGGATCAGCTGGTGCTTGCCGCTGCCGATCAGATCGCTGCGGCCCAGCTCCTTCAGCGCCTCGCGCAGCAGCGGCCAGTTCTGCGGGTCGTGGTAGCGCAGGAAGGCCTTGTGCAGGCGGCGCTGGCGCTCGCTCTTGACGATGGTCACCGCGTCGCTCTTGTAGGTCACCTTGTGCAGCGGGTCGCGTCCCGAGTGGTACATGGCGGTCGCCGTGGCCATCGGCGAGGGATAGAAGGCCTGCACTTGGTCGGCGCGAAAATCGTTGCGCTTGAGCCACAGGGCGAGGTTCATCATGTCCTCGTCGCGGGTGCCGGGGTGCGCGGCGATGAAGTAGGGGATCAGGTACTGTTCCTTGCCCGCTTCCTTGGAGAACGTGTCGAACATCTTCTTGAAGCGGTCGTAGGTGCCGATGCCCGGCTTCATCATCTTCGAGAGCGGGCCTTGCTCGGTGTGTTCCGGGGCGATCTTCAGGTAGCCGCCGACATGGTGGGTGACCAGCTCCCTGACGTACTCCGGCGACTCCACGGCGAGGTCGTAGCGCAGCCCGGAGGCGATCAGGATCTTCTTCACCCCCGGCAGGTCGCGGGCCGAGCGGTAGAGGTGGATCAGCGCCGAGTGGTCGGTGTTCAGGTTGTCGCAGAGGCCCGGGTAGACGCAGGACGGCTTGCGGCAGGCGGCTTCGATCTTCCGGCTCTTGCAGGCGATGCGGTACATGTTGGCGGTCGGCCCGCCCAGATCGGAGATCACCCCGGTGAAGCCCGGCACCCGGTCGCGGATCTCCTCGATCTCGCGCAGGATCGACTCCTCCGAGCGGTTCTGGATGATCCGCCCTTCGTGCTCGGTGATCGAGCAGAAGGTACAGCCGCCGAAGCAGCCGCGCATGATGTTCACCGAGAAGCGGATCATCTCGTAGGCCGGGATGCGCTCGCCGCCGTAGGCCGGGTGCGGCACCCGGGCGTAGGGCAGGCCGAACACGTAGTCCATCTCCTCGGTGGAGAGCGGGATCGGCGGCGGGTTGAGCCAGACGTCCAGGCTGTCGTGGCGCTGCACCAGGGCGCGGGCGTTGCCGGGGTTGGTTTCCTGGTGCAGCACGCGGTTGGCGTGGGCGTAGAGCACCGGGTCATTGCGCAGCTTCTCGAAGGACGGCAGGCGGACCACGGTGCGTTCGCGGCTCAGCTTCGGATGCGGCAGCAGCTCGACCGGCTGTGCCGCGGCCGGATCTTCCGGCTCGCCCCGGGCCTGTTCGAGGGCGCAGGCCTCGAGATCCTGGGTGTTGACGTAGGGGTTGATGATCTTGTCGACCTTTCCCGGCCGGTCGATCCGTGTGGAGTCGATCTCGAACCAGCCCTCTGGCGTGTCGCGGCGGACGAAGGCGCTGCCGCGGATGTCGGTGATCGACGCGATGCCTTCCCCGGCGGCCAGCCGGTGGGCGACCTCCACCACGGCGCGCTCGGCGTTGCCGAACAGCAGCAGGTCGGCGGTGGCGTCCATCAGGATCGAGCGGCGCACCTTGTCCTGCCAGTAGTCGTAGTGGGCGATGCGCCGCAGCGAGGCCTCGATGCCGCCGAGCACCACCGGCACCTCGTTCCAGGCCTCCTTGCAGCGCTGGCTGTAGACCAGGCTGGCGCGGTCCGGGCGTTTGCCGGCGGCGCCGCCGGGGGTGTAGGCGTCGTCGGAGCGGATCTTCCGGTCGGCGGTGTAGCGGTTGATCATCGAGTCCATGTTGCCGGCGGCGACCCCGAAGAACAGCTTCGGCCTGCCGAGCTTCATGAAGTCGTCCTTCGTGCGCCAGTCCGGCTGGCTGACGATGCCGACCCTAAAGCCCTGGGCCTCCAGCAGGCGGCCGATGATCGCCATGCCGAAGGACGGATGGTCCACGTAGGCGTCGCCGGTGACGATGATCACGTCGCAGGAGTCCCAGCCGAGCTGCTCCATTTCCTCCCGGCTCGTCGGCAGGAAGGGCGCCGGTCCGAAGCATTCGGCCCAGTACTTGGGATAGTCGAAGAGCGGCTTGGCTGCGTGCATGGCAAGGACCGGGGCGGAGAAAAACGGGCGCGCAATATAGCACAAAAAATGATCAGAAAGCCGAGCAAAACACTCGGCTATAGGCCGGATTCCGCCCGCCCGGACGGGCCGGGCGCCCGGCTAGAAACGGTAGCGCCGCGGCACCCGCGCGGTCACCCGGGTCAGCAGCTCGTAGCCGATGGTGCCGCAGGCGCGGGCGACCTCGTCGACCGGAAGTGTGGCACCCCACAGCTCGACCGGATCGCCGACCCGCGCCTCGGGCAGTTCGCTCAGGTCCACCGTCAGCATGTCCATCGACACCCGCCCGGCCAGCGGCGCGCGCCGCCCGTTGATCGCCAGCGGGGTACCGGCCGGGGCGTTGCGCGGATAACCGTCGGCGTAGCCGCAGCTCACCGTGCCGATCCGTGTCGGCCGCCCGGCTTGCCAGGTCGCGCCGTAGCCGACCGTTTCCCCGGCCGGCACCTCGCGGATGGCGATCAGCTGCGCGGTCAGGCTCATCGCCGGCTGCAGGCCCAGCGCCGCGGCATCGCGCCCGGCGAAGGGACTGGCGCCGTAGAGCATGATGCCTGGGCGAAGCCAGTCCAGGTGGGCCTGCGGCAGGCTGAGGATGGCCGCCGAGTTGGCCAGGCTGCGCCCGGCGAACGGCAGGTCGGCGAGGCTTTGGAAACGTTCCAGTTGCTGCGCGGTGAGCGGATGGTTCGGCTCGTCGGCGCAGGCGAAGTGGCTCATCAGGTTCAGTTCGGCAACCTGGCGGGCGCCCTGCAGGCGAGCATGCCAGTCGCGCAGGTCCGGCGCGGAAAAGCCCAAGCGGTGCATGCCGCTGTCCAGCTTCAGCCAGAGCTTCAGCGGGCGCTCCAGCTCGGCGGCGAGCAGTGCCTCGGCCTGCTCGATGCCCTGCACCGCCACGTCCAGCCCGAGGTGGGCGGCGAGCTGGTATTCCGCCGGCTCGAAGCAGCCTTCCAGCAGCAGAATCCGCGCGCGGCTGTGCAGGGCGCGGACCTCGGCGGCTTCCTCCAGACAGGCTACGGCGAAGCCGTCGGCCTCGTCGTGCAGCGCCGTCACCACCTCGCGCACGCCGTGCCCATAGGCGTTCGCCTTGACCAGCGCGAAGGCCCGCGCCTGCGGCGCACAGCCTTTGGCCAGGGCATGGTTGTGGAGGATGGCGGCCAGATCGACCGTGGCGACAAGAGGGCGCATGGGGCAGTCCTTGGTAAACGGGGGCGCCCATGGTACCCCGGCGGAGCGGCGGCGGGCGGGTTCCCGTTCGGGGAAGTAGCGGCGAACGTCGGGGAAGACCCCGGTCACCCTGGGAAATCTCCGAAAGTTCTGTGGATAAGATTGGGTACAAACTCCTCGCCCGAGGCCGGGCGGCGGTGGCCCGGACAATGGCCGGCACCCGCGCCCGAAGGGACGGAACCGGCGGTTTCTCTGGTGTCAAGGGCTGCGGCGACGGGACTCGGGGCGGCCGGAGGTGCTCTCCGCTTGCCCGGAAAAGCGCTGGCGCGGCCTGTGGATAAGCTGCGCACCGATGGTGCGGGCCCGCCGGCGGCGGCCCCGGGCGGAGCCGAGCGTTTCCGGTTCAGCGAGTCGCCTTGAGAATGACGAACTTGGGCGTCGCCGCCACCTGCTCGAGGCGGGAGAACAGCTTCCTGAGCTTGACGTGGTAGCCCAGGTGACGATTGCCGACGATCCACAGCGCGCCGCCCGGCACCAGCGCCGCCCGTGCCTGTTGGAACATGCGCCAGGCGAGGAAGTCGCCGACCACCTGCTGCTGGTGGAACGGCGGGTTGCACAGCACCGCGTCCAGCGAGTGCTCCGCCTGCCCGGCCAGGCCGTCGGCGGCGCGGATCTCCACCGGCCGTTCGCCGAGCGCCGCGCGCCAGTTCTCGGCGGCCGACTGCACGGCCATGTAGGACTCGTCGACCAGGGTCAGCCGCGCCTCGGGATTGGCCAGCGCGCAGGCGATGGCCAGCACCCCGTTGCCGCAGCCGAGGTCGGCGACCCGCGCATCGCCGAGGTTCGTGGGCAGGTGGGGGAGGAAGGCGCGGGTGCCGATGTCCAGCCCTTCGCGGCAGAACACGTTGGCGTGGTTGACCAGCTCGAGCGGCGGCTGGTCGAGGCGGTAGCGGGTGGGGTAGGGCGAGCGCGGCGCGGTTTTTTCCTCCGGGGTGGCGAACAGCAGGCGCGCCTTCTTCACCGCCAGCGAGGCCTGCAGCGGGCCGACGTAGCGCTCCAGCAGGTCGCCGGCGGCGCGCGGCAGGTGCTTGAGCATGGCGGCGGCGATCACCTGGGCGCCCGGCGCCAGCCGGCCATGCAGGCGGATCAGTTGCTCCTCGAGCAGCGCCAGGGTCTTGGGCACGCGGATCAGCACTCGGTCGAAGGGGCCCTCGGCGACCGCGCTGGCCGGCACGAAGTCCACGGCGTCCGCCGCCAGGCCGTTGCGGCGCAGGTTGTCCTGCAGGGCCAGCCAGCCCAGGTGGGAGTCGCCGCTGCTGGTCACCCGGGCGTGGCCCGCCAGGGCGCAGGCCAGCGCGCCGAAGGCGTCGTTGAGCAGCAGCACCCGCGCCTCTGCGGGCAGGCCCTGCGCGTGCAGGTGCAGCAGCAGGTACTCGTCGGCGGCGTCGAAGGCCTGCAGGGGATCGTCGCGGCGCGGCGGCTGGCGCTGCAGCTCGAGGCGGGCGAACGGGGTATCGAGAATGGGCATGGCGGGACGGCGCTTGTCTATACCAAAAGAGAGGCCGGCGCCTTTGCCGGGCGGTCGATCCGCCCCGGCCGCGAGCACCGGCCCGGACACAGTCATGGCGTTCGCCCGGATACCCGCGGCGAACGAGGAGCGAAGTATGACCGCCAGCGAAGACAAGTTCACCCGGCAGACGCTGCTCGAGGTCTGGCCGTGGACGGATACCCTGTTCAGCCTGCGCTGCACGCGCCCGCCGGAGTTCCGCTTCCACGCCGGCCAGTTCGCCCGCCTCGGTCTCGGCAAGGCCGACGGCAGCAGCGTCTGGCGCGCCTATTCGATGGTCTCGGCGCCGGCCGAGGAGCAGCTGGAGTTCTTCTCCGTGGTGGTGCCGGGCGGCGAGTTCACCAGCGAGCTGTGCCGCCTGAAACCCGGCGATGCGCTGTTCGTCGAGCGCCAGCCCTACGGCTTCCTCACTCTCGAGCGCTTCCCCGACGGTCGCGACCTCTGGCTGCTGGCCTCCGGCACCGGGCTCGGGCCTTTTCTCTCGATCCTGCGCGATCCGGAGGTCTGGCGGCGCTTCGAGCGCATCCTGCTGGTGCACAGCGTGCGCACCGCGGGCGAGCTGGCCTACCGCGAGCAGATCGCCGAACTGCCGGCGCGCATGCAGGCGCCGGGTGGTCGGGAGCAACTGCGCTACCTGCCGCTGGTGACCCGCGAGAAGGTGCCCGGCGCCCTGCACGAGCGCATCACCACGCTGCTCGACAGCGGCGCGCTGGAGCGCGCCGCCGGCCTGCCGATCAAACCGGCGCACTCGCGGCTGATGCTCTGCGGCAATCCGCAGATGATCAAGGACTGCCGGACGCTGCTCAAGGCGCGCGGCCTGCAGCTCAGCCTGAACCGCCAGCCGGGCCAGGTGGCGGTGGAGAACTACTGGTAGCTGCTGCCCCTTGGCCCGGACGGCCGGCGCTGGCAAAGTCGTATCCCTCAGGGCGGCCGTCTGGCCGCCGCCAAGCCTTGCGTGAGGGATACACCGATGACGGAGATTCTGGACAACCTGGTCGCCCTGCTGAGCCTCGAGCCCATCGAGGAAAACCTCTTCCGCGGCCGCAGCGAGGATCTCGGCCTGCGCCAGCTGTTCGGCGGCCAGGTGCTCGGCCAGTCGGTGTCGGCCGCCAGCCAGACGGTCGAGTCCGGTCGCCAGGTGCACTCGCTGCACGGCTACTTCCTGCGCCCCGGCGACGCCAGCCTGCCGGTGCTCTACGAGGTCGACCCGCTGCGCGACGGCAAGAGCTTCAGCGCCCGGCGGGTCACCGCGATCCAGAAGGGCCGGCCGATCTTCACCTGCTGTGCCTCTTTCCAGACCGGCGAGGAGGGCCTCGACCACCAGCAGCCGGTCATGCCCGAGGTGCCGGGGCCGGAGGGGCTGATTTCGGAAACCGAGCTGGCGCGGCAGGTCGCCGACCGGCTGCCGGAGCGCCTCCACGACTGGGCGATCAGCGCCAAGCCGATCGAAATCCGCCCGGTGACCCGGGTCAACCCCTTCTCCCCCGAGCCCTGCGCACCGATCCGCCATGCCTGGTTCCGCGCCGACGGACGCCTGCCGGACGATCCGCAACTGCACCGCTACCTGCTCGCCTACGCCTCGGACTTCTCCCTGCTGAACACCGCGCTGCAGCCGCACGGGGTGTCGGTGTTCCAGAAGTTCATGCAGGTGGCCAGCCTCGACCACGCCCTGTGGTTCCACGACGATCTGCGCCTGGACGACTGGCTGCTCTTCGCCGTGGAGAGCCCCTGGAGCGGCAACGCCCGGGGCTTCGCCCGCGGCCATGTGTTCGACCGCGGCGGCCGGCTGGTCGCCTCCATGGCCCAGGAGGGCCTGATTCGCCGGCGCGAGGACTGGCAGTGAGGTTCGCCGCGCTCCGTCACTGGGTGTTCGACATGGACGGCACCCTGACCGTCGCCGTCCACGACTTCGCCGCGATCCGCCGCGCCCTGGAGATCCCGCCGGAGGACGACATCCTCCATCACCTGGCCGCTCTGCCGGCGGCGCAGGCCGCCGCCAAGCACGCCTGGCTGCTTGAGTACGAGCGCGCGCTGGCCCTGGCCGCGCGCCCGGCCGCCGGCGCGGTGGAGCTGGTGTGTGCGCTGCGCGGGCGCGGCTGCCGCCTCGGCCTGCTGACCCGCAATGCCCACGAGCTGGCCCTGCTCACCCTGCAAGCGATCGGCCTGGCCGACTGCTTCGCCAGTGCGGACATCGTCGGTCGCGACGAGGCGCCGCCCAAGCCCCATCCCGGCGGCCTGCTGCAACTGGCCGCGGCCTGGGGCGTGCCGCCCGGAGAGCTGGTGATGGTCGGCGACTACCGCAACGACCTGGAGTGCGCGCGCGGCGCCGGGGCGCATGCCGTGCTGATCTGCCCGGCGGCAAACCCCTGGCCCGAGCTGACCGACCGGCAGGTGCGCGACTGCTTCGAGCTGCTCGGGTTGCTGTAGCGCGCCGGCGTCTTCAGCGTTGCGGATAGTCGGCGAGCACGCGCCGGCTGCCGTCCCGCGCAACGCCGATCACCTGATAGGCATCCTGGCGGTCGCCGCTTTCCATGCCCGGCGAGCCGACCGGCATGCCCGGCACGGCGGCGCCGATCAGGTCCGGCTGGCGGCGCAGCCTGAGGATGTCGGCGGCCGGCACATGACCCTCGACGAACCTGCCGTCGATCACCGCGGTATGGCAGGAGCCCAGGCTGTAGGGCACGCCCAGGCGGGTCTTGATCGTGCTCATGTTCTCCTCGACGTGCTCGGTGACGGTGAAGCCGTTGGCCTGCAGATGGCGAATCCAGGCCTTGCAGCAGCTGCAGTAGGCATCGCGATACACGTCGATGGCGATGGGCTCGGCGGCCTGGATGGCGGCGGCGAAGGCGAGGGCGGCGAGCAGGGCGAGACGGCGCATGGAAATCTCCGGCTGGGGCAGGCGTGCAGCATAAACCCCGTGTCCCGCTGGCCCAAGCCTCGCCCGGTCCGGCGCGAATCTCGCTGCGGCGAACCAATGGCCGCACCGCGGGTCTTTTGTGGATTGACGCACGGATGGCCAACGGCTGCCCTGCCCGCGTCGGCGAGGGGGCGGCGGACCATCCCTTGATGGAGAGGATCGACATGCTTTTCGCCCGAATCATCCTGCTGGTTCAGGTCGTGGTCATGGGGGGCGTGGGTCTGGCCTACTGGCTGCGGCCCTACGAGATGGCCAACCTGAACGGCATGCTGCTGATGGAGGCGGTTTCGGTGAGCAATACCCGCGTCTACTACGGCGGGCTGCAGCTGGGCCTGGCGCTGTTCCTGCTGTGGTCGACCCGGCGTCCGGAGCGGCTGCGCAGCGCCCTGGTGCTGCTGGTCACCATGCAGGCGGCGCTGGTGCTGGCGCGCCTGGGCGCGCTGTGGCTGGACGGCGGCGCCCTGCAGAGCCTGGACCTCGGCGCCCTGGCCTACAAGCTGGGCAGCGCGCTGCTGGCGCTGCTCGCCCTGTACCGGCTGAAGCCCGAATCCGAGGCGCCGTCCGTGCCGCCCTCGCCGGCAGAGCTGCCCCGGAGCGCGTTCGACGACGACGTCGAGCATCTGCCGCGCCGCCGCCAGGAGCCGTCGATCGACCTGCGCGGCGATCCGCCGGGGGACTGAACTCAGCGCCGCTCCAGCAGCACCCCGGCTTCCATGTGATGGGTGTAGGGGAACTGGTCGAACAGCGCGCAGCGCACGATACGGTGGGTGTCGGCGAGCTGGGAGAGGTTCGCCGCCAGGGTTTCCGGGTTGCAGGAGATGTAGAGGATGCGCTCGAAGCGCCGGGTCAGCTCGCAGGTGTCCGGGTCCATGCCGGCGCGCGGCGGATCGACGAACACGCTGCCGAAGGCGTAGCCCTTCAGGTCTATGCCAGCCAGCCGGCGGAACGGCCGCACCTCGTTGAGCGCCTGGGTCAGCTCCTCGGCGGACAGGCGCACCAGGGTCACGTTGTCCACACCGTTGCCTTCCAGGTTGGCCAGCGCGGCGTTCACCGAGGTCTTGCTGATCTCGGTGGCCAGCACCCGGCGCACCCGGGTCGCCAGCGGCAGGGTGAAGTTGCCGTTGCCGCAGTACAACTCCAGCAGGTCGTCGTCGCGCGCGCCGAGCGCCTCGAAGGCCCAGTTCAGCATCTTCCGGCAGACCGCGCCGTTGGGCTGGGTGAAGGCGCCTTCCGGCTGGCGGTAGCGGAAGCGCCGCCCGGCCACCTCCAGTTCCTCTTCCACGTAATCGCGGCCGACGACGATTCGCTGGCCCCGCGAGCGGCCGACGATGCTCGTCCCCAGCTCCGCCGCGAGCTGCTCGGCGGCGGCCTGCCAGAGGGCGTCCAGCGGGCGGTGGTAGCACAGGGTGATCAGCGCGTCGCCGGCCAGGGTGGTGAGGAACTCCACCTGGAACAGCTTGAAGGCGAGCGCCGCGCTGTTCTGCCAGGCGGCCTTCAGCGACGGCATCAGGCGGTTGATGCGTTCGCCGGCGATGGGGAAGTCGTCAAGAAGGATCGGCGTGTGCTTGTCGCCGGGAGCGAACATCGCGTAATGGCGCTCCTCGCCTTCGCGCCACAGACGGAATTCGGCGCGCAGGCGGTAGTGCTCGCGGGGCGAGTCGAAGACCTCCGGTTCGGGGGCGGAGAAGGGCGCCAGCAGTTCGGCCAGGCGCGCCTTCTTTTCGGCCAGTTGGGCGTCGTATTGCGAGGGGTCGAAGTGCGGGAGGCTCATGGGGATACTCGTGGGTTGCGGGGGCGGATAGGCGCTTGATTGCGGCGGCTGGTTTTCAGAGGGCGGCCGTTTTCCACTCTGCGAGGGCCGGCATCGACGCGGCAGGCGTGTCCGATCCGTTCGGAATATGGCTCATGCGTTGAACCAGCCCAGCTTGACCACGAACAGCCCGGCGAGGATCAACAGCGCGGGGTTCAGCTCGTGGCGGCGGCCGGCGCAGAGCTTGATCGCGCTCCAGGCGATGAAGCCGAAGGCGATGCCGTTGGCGATCGAGTAGGTCAGCGGCATCGCCAGGGCGGTGACCAGCACCGGCGCGGCAGTGGTCAGGTCGCTCCAGTCGACTTCGGCGAGCGAGGAAACCATCAGCACGGCGACGAACAGCAGCGCCGGCGCGGTGGCGAAGGGTGGAATGCTGGCGGCTAGCGGGGCGAAGAACAGGCTGAGCAGAAACAGCACGGCGACGGTACAGGCGGTCAGCCCGGTGCGCCCGCCGGCGCTCACCCCGGCGGCAGACTCGATGTAGCTGGTGGTGGTCGAGGTGCCGAGCAGCGCGCCGCCCAGGGCCGCGGCGCTGTCGGCGAGCAGCGCGCGGCCGATCTTCGGCAGGCGGCCGTCCGGCGCCATCAGCCCGGCGCGGCGGACCACGGCGATCAGGGTGCCGGAGTTGTCGAACAGGTCGACGAACAGGAAGGCGAAGACCACGCTGGCCAGACCGATTTCCAGCGCGCCGGCGATGTCCAGCTGGAGCAGGGTCGGCGCCAGCGACGGCGGTAGCGCCAGCACGCCGGCGAAGGGCGTGACGCCGAGGCCGACGGCGGCGAGGGTCACGGCGAGGATGCCGAGCAGCACCGCGCCGGGCACCCGCCGCGCCTCCAGCGCGACGATCAAGAGGAAGCCCAGCGCGGCGAGGATCGGCGGGGTCTCGGTCAGATCGCCGAGGGTCAGCAGGGTCACCGGATGGTCGACGACGATGCCCGCGTTCTGCAGGGCGATCAGCGCGAGGAACAGGCCGATGCCGGCGCCGATGGCGAGGCGCAGCTCCAGCGGGATGCTATCGATGATCCACTCGCGGATGCGCAGCAGCGAGATCAGCAGGAACAGGCAGGCGGAGAGGAACACCGCGCCGAGCCCGACCTGCCAGCTGTGGCCCATCTGCAGCACCACGCCGTAGGTGAAGAAGGCGTTGAGGCCCATGCCGGGGGCCAGGGCGATCGGGTAGTTGGCGATCAGGCCCATCAGCGCCGAGCCGATCGCCGCGGCCAGGGCGGTGGCAACGAATACCGCGCCCCTGTCCATGCCCGTTTCGCCGAGGATGCTCGGGTTGACGAAGAGGATGTAGGCCATGGTCAGGAAGGTGGTCAGGCCGGCCAGCAGCTCGGTGCGCAGCGTGGTGCTGTGCGCCTCGAGTCGGAACAGCTTCTCCAGCATGCGGACCTCCGTCGATGCCCCAGCTGCGGGGGAGGGCTGGGCGGGATGCGCGCCGCGGCGCGAAAGGGCTGCGGATGATAGCAGCTCGGCGGAGCGGCGAAAATTTGCCGGTCGGCTGGGGCGCTAGCACCCCTGGGCGGCGAGCCATGCCATGACGTGTTCCGCATCGCTGTCGGCGGGGTAGACGGGGTAGAACACCTTCTCGATCCTGCCGTCGCGGGCGATCAGCGTGAGCCGCCTGATCAGTTCCTGCCCGGCCACCGCGAAGGTGGGAAGCCGCAGTGCTCCGGCGAGGGCGAGCCGGGCGTCGCTCAACAGCGGAAACGGCAGGTGCAGTCGCTCGACGGCTTCCCGCTGATACTCCGTATCCTGCGTGCTAAGGCCATAGACCGACGCGCCCAGGGCATGGAGTTCCGCATGATGGTCGCGGTAGGCGCAGGACTGGGGCGTACAGCCACGGGCACCGGGTATCGCGTTCCATGCCTGCGTGCCGCCAAGCGGTTCCTGATCGGGTTTCCCTGTCCGCGGATAGCAATAGACGACGACCCAGGGCATTCCGACTCTAGAAAGATCTACGGCATCTCCGGAGGTCGCCTGCAAAGCGATCGGAGGAAGTCGCGCACCGGGGAGGTGGTCGCAGGCGCCATCGTCCGGTGGAGCGGGCAGATCATCGGGAAGAGCGTGAAGGTTGTCCGAGCGCATGGTTACCGACTCCTTTGGCCATTGGGGACTCGGGCAGTCTCCCAGGATCTGCGGCCCGCTGCATCCGAGGCGTGCCTTTGCGCGGCTCGCAATCGGACAGGGGCCGCCTTTCGGCGACTGCAGGGGAGCTATGGCGCCCAGCTCAGCGAGAGCAGGGCGCTGCGGCCTTCCTGGCGGTACTCGTGCTGGCTGATGCGGGTATAGAAGGGGGTGTCCGGTCGCTTGTAGAGGGCCTGCGAATAGTCCTTGTCCAGCAGGTTGTCGATCTTGACCTGCCATTTCAGCGTGCCGCTCATCTGCCAGCTGCCGCGCAGGCCGAGCAGGGCGTAGCCGGATACTTCATGCTGGTTGGCGTCGTCGTCGTAGCGGCTGGATACCGCCTGCCAGCCGAGGCCGACGGCGAAGGCGCCGAACTGGCGGTCGAGGTCCAGGCTCAGGTTGCGCTTGGCCCGGCGCGGCAGGGTGTGGCCGGTGGCGCGGTCGCGCGGGTCGACCAGGCTGGCGGCCAGCGCGGCCCGCCAGCCGAGGAGGGTGCGCGCCAGGCTCAGTTCCAGGCCCTGCAGGCGTGCCTTGGCGATGTTCTCCGGGCGGTTGAAGCGTTGCCCCGGCCGGCCGGTCACGACGATCAGGTCGTCCACCTCGGTGCGGTAGGCGGAGAGGCTCCATTGGGTCGAGCGGTGTTCGCCGCGCAGCGCGATCTCGTAGCTTTTCGAGCGTTCCGCCGAGAGGTCGGGGTTGCCGCGGTAGAAGGGGGTGGGCGGAACGTAGAGCTCGCTGAAGGTCGGGGCATGGAAGCCTTCGGCGTAGCTCAGGGCCAGTCGGGTCGCCGGCGCCACGTCCAGGCCCAGCGCCGCGCTCCAGCTGTCTTCGCTGCCGAAGCGCTGGTTGTCGTCGTGGCGCAGGCCGACTTCGGCGTCGAAGCCCTCGCCCCGGTAGCTGTGGCGGAGGAAGGCTGCGCGGTTCCAGCGCCGGTTTTCGGCGTAGTCGAACGTGCTGTTCAGGCGCTCCTCGTACCACTCGGCGCCGAGCAGCAGCTGCCGGCGGTCGTCGAGCCGGAGGGTGTTGAACCAGGCCAGCGAGTCCCGGTAGGTGTTGAAGCTGTAGTTGTTGAGCGCATTGAGGTCGTTGCGGTTTTCGCTCTTGTTCTCGAAGTGGCCGAGCTCCAGGCGGCTGGTCCAGTCGTCCGTGGGGCGGGCCTCGAGATGGGCGGCGGCGCTGCTGACGCTGAAGCGCTCGTAGGCGTCGCCTGGCCTGAAGCTGTAGACGTCGTCGAGCTCGCTTTCGCCGCGCTGGTCGAGCAGGTTCAGCCCGGCTTCGAGGCCGTCGCCGAAACGGTGCGCCAGGGTCAGGTCGAGGGCCCGGCGGCGAAAGCCGTCGTGGTCGGCGTCGTGTCCGCGATCGTCGGAACTGCGGTCGAATCCCTGACTCTCCACCTGGCTGGCGCCGAGGTCGAAGCGGGTCTGGCCGTCGCCGCCGGACAGCCCCAGCTCGCGCTCGAAGCTGCCCTGGCTGCCGGCCGCCAGGCGCAGGCGGGGTTGCAGGCCGGGCTGGCCGCGGCGGGTGGTGATCCGGATCAGCCCGCCGATCGCATCGGCGCCGTACTGGCTGGCCTGCGGGCCACGGATCACCTCGATCCGCTCGATCCGTCCGGGATCGAGAAACTCCAGGCGGGCCAGGCCGCTGGCGGCGGCATTGATGCGCACCCCGTCGACCAGCACCAGGGTCTGGCCGGGATTGGCGCCGCGGATGAACGCGCCGGTCAGTGTGCCGCGTCCGCCGGCCTGGACCATGAAGACGCCGGGCACCCGGTTCAGCAGTTCCGGCACGCTCTGCACCTGCAGGCGCTCGATATCGTCGCGGTCGAACACCGTGGCGGCGGCGTTCGACGGCCCCGCGGGCTCGGGCAACTGCCGGGAGGCAACGACCTGGGCCGGCAGGTAGACCTGCGGGGCGTCGGCCGCTTCGGCGGCAAGGGCGCCGCCGGGCGGCAGGAGCACCGCCAGGGCGAGGCGGGAAAGCTTCATTCCGCGCCTGCGACGGCAGCGCGCCGGCGGTTTCTCACCCGACCTCCCTGTCCGGCCCGTTCAGTCCAGCAGCGTCAGGCGCTGGCGCACCGCAGCCTCGATGCCGGCGGCGTCGAGGCCGCATTCGGCGAGCATTTCCGCAGGCTTGGCGTGTTCCACGTAGTAGTCCGGCAGGCCCAGGTGGAGGATCGGCTTGACGATGTTCTCGGCGGCGAGGAATTCCGCCACCGCGCTACCGGCGCCGCCCATGATGCTGTTCTCCTCGACGGTTACCAGCAGCTCGTGGCCGGCGGCCAGTTCGCGCACCAGGGCGTCGTCCAGCGGCTTGACGAAGCGCATGTCGGCCACCGTGGCGTCCAGCGTCTCGGCCACCTGGAGCGCCTCGGCCAGCTGCACGCCGAACACCAGCAGCGCCACCTTGCGGCCCTGGCGGCGCAGCACGCCCCGGCCGATCGGCAGCGGCTCCAGGCCCGGCTCGAGGGTCGCGTTCGGGCCGCTGCCGCGCGGGTAGCGCACCGCCGCCGGGCCGTCGAACAGGTAGCCAGTGGTGAGCATCCGGCGCAGCTCGTTCTCGTCGCTGGGGGTCATCACCAGCATGCCGGGGATGCAGCGCAGGTAGGAGAGGTCGAAGCTGCCGGCGTGGGTCGGGCCGTCCTCGCCGACCAGGCCGGCGCGGTCGATGGCGAACAGCACGTCGAGGTTCTGCACCGCGACGTCATGGATCAGCTGGTCGTAGGCGCGCTGCAGGAAGGTCGAGTAGATCGCCACCACCGGCTTGGCACCGTCGCAGGCCATGCCGGCGGCGAGGGTCACGGCGTGCTGCTCGGCGATGGCGACGTCGAAGTAGCGCTCCGGGAAGCGCCGGCTGAAGTCCACCAGATCCGAGCCTTCCTTCATCGCCGGGGTGATCCCGGCCAGCCGCGGGTCGGCGGCGGCCATGTCGCACAGCCAGTGGCCGAAGACGCTGGAGTACTTGGGCCCCTTGGGCTTCTTCGGCTCGCTGCCCTCCGGCTCCAGCTTGGTGATCGCATGGTAGCCGATGGGGTCGGCTTCGGCCGGGGCGAAGCCCTTGCCCTTCTTGGTCACCACGTGGAGGAACTGCGGCCCCTTGAGGTCGCGCATCTTGCGCAGGGTGGCGAGCAGGATCGGCAGGTCGTGGCCGTCGATCGGGCCGATGTAGTTCCAGCCGAGTTCCTCGAACAGGGTGCCGGGCACCAGCATGCCCTTGGCGTGCTCCTCGGTGCGCCGGGCGATTTCCCAGGCGCCGGGGATGCGCGAGAGGATGTTCTTGCTGCCCTCGCGCATGCTCGCGTAGGTGCGGCTGGAGAGGATCTTGGCCAGGTAGTTGGACAACCCACCGACGTTGTTGGAGATCGACATGTCGTTGTCGTTGAGCACCACCAGCATGTCGGCGCTGACTTCGGATGCATGGTTGAGCGCCTCGAAGGCCATCCCGGCGGTCAGTGCGCCGTCGCCGATCACCGCGATGCACTTGCGCTGCTCGCCCTTCATCCGCGCGGCGATGGCCATGCCCAGCGCGGCGCCGATGGAGGTGCTGGAGTGGCCGACGCCGAAGGTATCGTAGGGGCTTTCCGAGCGGCGCGGGAAGGCGGCGATGCCGTCCTTATGGCGCAGGCTGAGCATGCGTTCGCGGCGTCCGGTGAGGATCTTGTGGGGGTAGGCCTGGTGGCCGACGTCCCACACCAGACGGTCTTCGGGGGTATTGAAGGCGTAGTGCAGGGCGATGGTCAGCTCGATCACGCCGAGCCCGGCCCCGAAGTGCCCGCCGGTCTGGCCGACCGTATAGAGCAGATCCTGGCGCAGTTCGTTGGCCAGCACTTCCAGCTCCGCCTCGCCGAGCTGGCGCAGCCGGTCGGGCGTCGCGGCGCGGTCCAGCAGGGGAGTGGCGGGGCGCACGCGGGGAATCTCGTGGAAAGTCTTGGGCATCGTGATCGTTATGCGGGAGGTAAAAAGAGGCAGCATTCTACCCGATCGCGGCGACGTCTAGATATTCGTCGGCAGCGGTCGGGCTCGTTCGATAGTCGCAAGAGGCGTCGGAGCGCGCTCAATGGCGCCGCTCGACGATGTAGCGAGCCAGGGCGCGCAGCGGTTCGGCGCCGGCGTCGAAGGATTCGAGGGCCGCGAGGGCCTGGTCGCGCAGGGCCAGGGCATAGGCCTTGGCCGCGTCGAGGCCGAGCAGCGCCGGGTAGGTCGGCTTGTCGTTAGCCTGGTCCTTGCCCTGGGTCTTGCCGAGGGTCGCGGTATCGCTTTCCACGTCGAGGATGTCGTCCTGCACCTGGAAGGCCAGGCCGATGGCCCGGGCATAGGCGGCGAGCGCGGCCAGGCTGCCTTCGTCGGACCGGCCGCTGGCCAGGGCGCCGAGGCGCACGCTGGCCTCGATCAGCGCGCCGGTCTTGTGCCGGTGCATGGTTTCCAGGGCCTTCTGGTCGATCCGGCGGCCGACCGCCTCGAGGTCGATGGCCTGGCCGCCGACCATGCCGGCGGGACCGGCGGCCCAGGCCAGGGTGCGGGACATCTCCAGGCGCAGCTCGGCATCCTGGGGATTGCGCCGGGCATCGGCGAGCACCTCGAAGGCCAGCGCCTGCAGGCCGTCGCCGGCGAGGATCGCGCAGGCTTCGTCGAAGGCCTTGTGGGTGGTCGGCTGGCCGCGGCGCAGGTCGTCGTCGTCCATCGCCGGGAGGTCGTCGTGGACCAGCGAGTAGGCGTGGATCAGCTCCACCGCGCAGGCGGCGCCTTCGGCCCGCTCCGGCGTGCCGCCAAGGGCTTCGCAGGCGGCGTAGACCAGCAGCGGGCGGACCCGCTTGCCGCCGTTGACGACGCTGTAGCGCATCGCCTGGTAGAGTCGCTGCAGTTCGTCGCTCGGGGCTTGCAGGAGGTTTTCCAGGGCGGCGTCGACGCGCGCCTGGCACTGCTTCTGATAGGTTGCGATCATGCTTGGGAATCCGCGTCGAAAGGGACGTGCTCAAGGGTACCGTCGCGCGCCAGGAGGATCTGCACTTTCTGCTCGGCCTGGCCCAGCGCTGCCTGGCAGTCGCGGGTCAGACGGATGCCCTGCTCGAAGCAGGTCAGGGAGTCCTCCAGCGACAGGTCGCCGCCCTCCAGGCGCTCGACCAGCTGCTGCAATTCGGCGAGGGAGCTTTCGAAATCGACGGCGGCTTTCTTGCGGGCCATGGAGGGGGAACCTGTATCGGCGGCACTTCTAAAAATCGCCGCGACACTAGCAGAGCCGGGGCAGGGCGGCAAACGCTAAAGCCGGTGCAGGGCCTCCGGGCGAATGGCCGGCGGTTTCAGTGGCCCTGCGGCAGTAGGCTGCGCGGTGCGTCCTGGCTCCAGCCGCGCTCGATGGCGGCGGCCGTTTGCGGGCGGCAATAGTAGTAGCCCTGCAGGCTGGGACAGCCGTTGCGGCGCAGGAAGGCCGCCTGGCGCTCGTTGCTCACCCCTTCGGCCACCACGTGCAGGCCGAGGTGCCTGGCCATGGTCAGGATGCCGCGTACCAGGGCCACCGAATGCTCGCTTTCCGGCAGGCCGGCGACGAACTGACGGTCGATCTTGATGCCGTCGAAGGGGAACTGCTGCAGGTAGGTCAGCGAGGCATAGCCGGTGCCGAAGTCGTCCAGCAGCAGCGGCAGGCCGGCGGCTTTGAGGCGGGCCAGGGCCCGTTGGACTTCCTGGCCGGCATCGAGCAGGGCGCTTTCGGTGATTTCCAGCTCGAGCAGTCCGGGCGGGAGCTGTTCCTCCGCAAGGATACCCAGCAGGCTGCCGGCCAGGTCGGCTTGGCGGAAGTCCAGCGGCGACAGGTTGACCGCGATGCGCAGGGGGTGGCCCTGCTCGGCCCAGCGGCGGGCCTGGCGGCAGGCTTCGCGGAACACCCAGCGGGTGGTCGCGATGATCATCCCGGTTTCTTCCAGCACCGGGATGAATTCGCCCGGCAGCACCAGCCCGCGACGCGGCGAGTTCCAGCGTAGCAGGGCCTCCATGACCTGGGGGCGGCCCTGCTCGTCGACCTGGGCCTGGTAGTGGAGGACGAATTCCCGCTGGTCCAGGGCGTGGCGCAGCTCCTGCTCCAGCTGCAGGCGGTGTTCGGCGGCCTCGCCGAGCGGGTGGCTGTAGACGGCCAGGCGGTTGCGGCCGGCATCCTTGGCGGCGTGGAGCGCCAGGTCGGCCTGCTTGAGCAGTTCGGTAGCGCTACCCTGGCCATCGAAGCCGGCGATGCCGATGCTGGGGGTGACGAAGCATTCGTACTGGCCGATCTGCAGGGGGGCCTTGAAGCCGTGCAGCAGGGTTTCGGCCAGCTTCCGGGCCTGCCCCGCGCTGCGCTCCTCCAGCAGCAGGAGAAATTCGTCGCCGCCGAAGCGTGCCACCAGGACCTGCTTGGGGGCCAATCGGGTCAGGCGCCGGGCGATCTCCACCAGCAGGCGATCGCCGACCTCGTGACCGAGGGTGTCGTTGATCCGTTTGAAGTGGTCGATGTCGAGAAACAGCAGGCTCAGCGGGGCGTTGGCGGCGAGCAGCCGTTCCAGGTGCTGGATCAGGCAGTGGCGGTTGGCCAGGTGGGTCAGCGGGTCGAAATGGGCGAGAAAGCGCAGGCGCTGCTCGGCCTGCAGGCGTTCGCCGATGTCGCGCAGCAGGAGCAGGAGCAGGTAGCGCCGGGCGCCGTCGCGGGTGAAGGGGGTCCAGGTGACCTCCAGCGGCAGCTCCCGGCCCTGGTGCAGGCCAGTCAGCTCCACCGGGGTATTGGCCGGCGCGCGCAGCAGGCGCTTCAGCGCATCGCCCTTGAGCAGGCGCTCCCGCGGGCGCCTGCCCAGCAGATCCTCCGGGGCGCAGCCGAACAGCGCCGCTGCCGCCGGGTTGACCTGCTGCGCCCGCAGCCTGCCGTCGAGCACCAGCATGCCGACCGGCGAGCTGTCGAACAGCTCGCGCATCAACTGCGCGCTGTCCTGCAGGGCCTGCCGGCGTTCGTGCAACTGGCCCATCATCTGGCTGACGGTCTCGGCCAGTTGGCCGATCTCGTCGTGGCCGTCGACCGCCGCCGACTGCGGCTGCTGGTCGGCGGCGAAGCGCCGGCTGGCCCGGTCGATGTGCGCCAGGCGGCGGACGATCAGGTGGTGGTGGAGGTGGTTGAGGAGCAGTCCGAGCAGCAGCAGCAGCGCCAGGATCTGGCCGAGGTAGCGCCAGGCGTCGAGGCGGATCTGGCTGAGCAGCGGCCTGGGGTCGAGGTCGACCAGCAGCGCCTCGCCGCTCTCGCCGCTGGGCTGGTGCGCCTGGTCGAGCGGAAGGATGGCCAGATAGTGCTGCCCGGCGCGCTCCAGCCAGCTGGGATGCCCGCTGGCCAGTTGCGCCTGCACCTGCTCGGCGGTGATGCCGAGCTGCCGGGGGCCGAGGCCCAGGCGGGTGGTCGCCAGCACCCGCAGTTGCGGATCGGCGACCATGGCCCAGCGGATGCCCTGCAGGCTGGCGAAATCGGCCAGCGCGGTTTCCAGTTCCGCCTGGCGGCCATGGCGCAGGTGGTCGCTCAGGGTGCTCTGCAGCAGTACGAGGAGCTGGTTGGTGTGGCTGCGCCAGGCATGCAGTTCCTTGTCGATGCTGCGCGGCAGGTACAGGGTGGTCTGCAGCAGGGTGAAGAGCAGTGCGAAGAGGCCGAGCAGCAGCGGCAGGGATGTGCGCAGGGATAGCCGGGAGAGGTGGGTCAGCATCCGTAGTCCCCGCAGCTGGCGAGCAGTTCCTGTGGTCTGGCCGGTCGGGGCCGCAGACGATGTTCGACCCTGTAGCGATCGCGTCGTTCGCTGCCGTGCCGCAGGCGGCCGTCCTCCCGCATCTGCCGGTTGAGGGCGGGATCGCCCGGCACCAGCCCGGCAAGGGTGTCCTGCCGGGGCTGGGGGGGCAAGCCCTGGCGCTGCTGCAACGCCGTGCCGGCGCACCGGGGGGCGCTCTGCCAGAGGTGCAGGGCCTCGTGCCACGGCGCCTTCAGGTGCTCGTGCCGTTCGGCGGCGCCGCACTGGCGGTCGGCCACCTGCACGCCGCCGGCATTGGGGCATTCGACCAGACGCAGGCCGGCCGGCTCCATCCAGTGCAGGGCGTCGGCCAGATACAGCGGGGCATAACCGGGCCAGCGGTTGCCGCCGATGCGGACCGTATCCGGCTCCATCTTGCAGGCCAGCAGGCCCGGGGGTATCAGCGCCAACAGGAGGATGCGCATCCTGTCACTCCAACCAGGGAAACGACACGTTAGCGAAAGTGCATGGCAGCGGGAATCGCGGCGCTTCAAAAAGTGGCCTCGATTCAATAAACGGCCGGCAAGAAGGGGCAAAAGTTGTCGGGATCCGCACGGCGCGCTTCCGCGTCTCCTGGCCGCCTGTCGATCCGGCCGTGGGTGTCGTCTAGCCGACAGACAGGGCCGGTCCGGCTTCGATACCGTTCCCACCAGTTCAGCCTGGCCTGGCAAGGCGCGTCTCCCGTTCCGGGGGGCCGACGGTCAGGCTGGTGCTCGCGCCATTACGAAATCCATCGACCGGTATCCAGGAGCCACCGACATGAGAACACGCGATTACCTGCCCCTGCTGGCCCTGGGCCTTCTGCCCGGAGCCGCCTTCGCCCACCCCGGCCATGGCGAGAGCGGCCTGCTCGCCGGCCTGGTGCACCCCTTCGGCGGTGCGGATCACCTGCTGGCGATGCTGGCCGTCGGCATCTGGGCGGCGCTGCAGCCGCGCGCCCTGAAGTTCGCCGTGCCGGGCGCTTTCCTTGCCGCCCTGCTGGGCGGCTTCCTGCTGGGCACGGGCGGCATCGGTCTGCCGCAGGTGGAAACCGGCATGGCCCTCTCGGTGCTGCTGCTGGGGCTGCTCATCGCCTGCGCCGCACGTCTGCCGGCTGCCGTCTCGCTGGTTCTGGCCGGTACCTTCGCACTGTTTCACGGCTATGCCCACGGCGTCGAGGCCCGCGGCAGCCTGGTCGCCTTCGCCGGCGGCTTCCTCGGTGCCAGCCTGACGCTGCACCTGGGCGGCGGCCTGCTCGCCACGGCCGTCCAGCGGCGTCTGCCCCTGCTGGCCCGCGGCATCGGCGCGGTCATCGCGGCCAGCGGCGCGCTGATGATGATCTGAGGGGACTCCTGAAAAACGCTATCGATTGCGGCGGCGGGAAAACCGTCGACGCAGAAAAGGAGGTTTACGTTGAGAGTTCACTGTCACGACCGGATATGGCCGGCGCAGGCAAGACTGGCGCGCCTCGGGGCGCAGGAGTGAAGCCGATGTCCAGAACCATCTTCACCGTGGCCGAGAGGTGTGTCGCCTGCAAGTCGTGCGAAATCGCCTGCGCGGTCGAACATTCCCGGTCGAAAACCCTGGCCGGCGCGATCCTCGAGACGCCGCCGCCGCAGCGGCGGATCAACGTCGAGGGCGTCGGCGCCTACAGCTATCCGTCGCGCTGCCAGCACTGCAGCGACGCCGCCTGCATCACCGCCTGCCCGACCGGCGCGATGCAGCGCGACGGAGGCACCGACAAGGTGTTTTCCGACCACGACAAGTGCATCGGCTGCTGGATGTGCGTGGTCGTCTGCCCGTTCGGCGGGGTGACCGCCGATCCGGTCGGCAAGAAGGCCGTGAAGTGCGACGGCTGCCCCGAGCGCACCGCCCGGGGCGAGGCGCCGGCCTGCGTGGCGGCCTGCCCGACCGACACCCTCCTGTACCTGACGCCGGAAGAGTTCGCGGCGCAGCGCCGCCAGGCGACGGCCAGGGCGGCCGTCTGCGGCGGGCAGCCCGACCAAACCAACGGCATGGACATCCTGCGATCCTTGAAGAGAACCCATTGACATGGACAACACCATTCTTCCCGTCATCGAGACGGCCCTGCTCAAGGTCGCCCACGACAAAGGCTTTGCCACCGCCCGCGACCGCCTGGAGGTGATGAGCCCGCAGTGCGGCTTCGGCGAACTGGGCACCTGCTGCCGCATCTGCTACATGGGGCCGTGCCGCATCGATCCGTTCGGCAACGGCCCGAAAACCGGCGTGTGCGGCCTGAGCCCCGACGCCATGGTCGCCCGCAACCTGCTGCGCGACACCGTGGGCGGCACCGCTTCCCACGTCGGCCATGCCCGCCACGTGCTGCTGACCCTGCGCGACGCCCTGAACGGCAAGGCGCCCTACCAGATCAAGGGCGTGTCCAAGGTGATGGCGCTGGCCAAGACCTTCGGCGTGCCGACCGAAGGCCGCGACGTCAACGACATCTGCCGCGATCTGGTGAACATCGCCCTGGAGGACTTCGGCCGCCAGGACGAGCTGCCGAACAACTGGCTCAGCAAGCGCGCGCCGGCCGCGGAGCAGGCGCTGTGGAGCGATCTGGGGCTGATGTACTCCAACCCGCACAACGAGATCGAGACGGCGATGCACGCCACCTCGATGGGCAACGACGCCGATCCGGTCTCGCTGATGCTGCGGGTGCTGAAGATGAGCCTGATCGACGGCTGGACCGGCCTGACCCTCTGCGTCGACCTGCAGGACATCCTCTTCGGGGTGCCGGAGATCGCGGTGACCGAGGCCGCCGTCGGCGTGCTGGAGGAGAACAGCGTCAACCTCGCCGCCCACGGCCACAACCCGGTGCTCTCGGAAAAGATCCTCGAATGGGCCGAGAAGCTGGAGGGCGAGGCTCTCGCCGCCGGCGCCGAGCGGATCAACGTGGTCGGCGTGTGCTGCACCGGCAACGAGCTGAGCATGCGCCACGGCGTCAAGCTGGCCGCGCACAACTCGCAGACCGAGCTGATCCTCGCCACCGGCGCGGTCGACGCCATGGTGGTCGACATCCAGTGCATCTGGCCGCAGCTGGCCCAGGTCGCCAAGTGCTTCGACACCGCCTTCATCACCACCGACGCCATGGTGCGCATCCCCGACGCCCGGCACATCCCGTTCGAGCCGCACCACGCCGACGAGAGCGCCCGCGAGATCGTCCAGGCGGCCATCGACGCCTTCCGCCGCCGGCGCGGCAAGCCGGTGGACATTCCCCAGCACAAGAGCACCGCGGTGGCCGGCCTGTCGGTGGAAGCGATCATCGACCTGCTCTCCAAACTGGATGCCGAGGACCCGCTCAAGCCGGTGATCGACAACGTCGCCAACGGCAATATCTTCGGCTTCGTCGGGGTGGTCGGCTGCTCGAGCATCAAGTTCCGCGACAACGCCATGACCGAGGAGATGGTCAAGCACCTGCTGCGCCAGAACGTGCTGGTGCTGACCACCGGCTGCACCGCGCACATCTGCGCCCAGGACGGCCTGATGACCAGCGAGGCGACCTACCGCTACTGCGGCGACGGCCTCAAGGCGGTGCTCGAGGTGCTGGGCAAGGCCGCCGGCCTCGACGGCCCGCTGCCGCCGGTCTGGCACATGGGCGCCTGCGTCGACAACTCGCGCATCGTCGACCTGATGGTGGCGCTGGCCGAGCGCCTCGGCGTCAAGGTCGGCCAGCTGCCCGCGGTGGGTTCGGCGCCGGAGCTGGTGCAGGAGAAGGCCGTGTCCATCGGCGGCTCCTTCCTGGCGCTCGGGGTGTCCTGCCACATCGCCCCGGCGCCGCGCATCCTCGGCGGCCCGATGGTCACCAAGCTGCTCACCGAGGACCTGCAGGAGCTGATCGGCGCCGTGGTGCGGGTGGAGCTGGAGCCCAAGGGCGCGGCCGACTGGATGGTCGCGCATATCGCCGAAAAACGCGCGGCGCTCGGGATCTGACGGAGGCGGGATGAAGATCGTCATCATCGGCAATGGTCCGGCGGCGGTTTCTGCCGCCGAAACCCTCCGCGAGCAGGACCGGGACTGCGAGATCGTCATGCTCTCCCGGGAGAGCGTGCCTTTCTATTCCCCCTGTCCTCTGGCGGAGTATGTGGAGGGCAGCGTCCCGAAAGCGCATCTCTTTCTGCGCGACCGGGACTTCTATGCCAGAACCGGGATCGATATCCGCTACGCTCGCCCGGTGACGCGGATCGAGCCGCAGGCCCGGCAGGTCTGGGCGGAAGGCGAGGCCATCGCCTACGACCGGCTGCTGATCGCTCCCGGCTCCCGGGCGTTCGTCCCGCCGGTGCCCGGCCTCGCCGGCACCCGGGGGGTGTTCGAGCTGAAAACCCTGGGCGATGCCGAGGCCATTCTGGAGCGGATCGGAGTCGCCAAACGCGCGGTGGTGATCGGTTCCGGTTTCATCGGGCTGGAAGCCGTGCAGGCGCTGGTCCGCCGGGGGCTCGAGGTGACCCTGCTGGAGGCCCGGGAGCAGGTGCTGCCGGCGATGCTGGACGGCGAAATGGCCGCCCTCGTCGAGCGGCGGCTGGTCGAGCACGGCGTGCAGGTCCGCACCGGCTGCGGCGCCGAACGGATTCTCGAAGGCGCCGACGGCGTGCGCGCCGTGCTGGCAGGCGGCGTCGAAATCCCCTGCGAGCTGGTGATCTGCGCCGCCGGGGTGCATGCCGACCTGTCGATCCTCGAGGGCAGCGGCATCGCCGCCAACCGGGGCATTCTGGTCGATAAGCGGATGCAGACCAGCGTCGAAGGGGTTTTCGCCGCCGGTGACGTCATCGAGCGCCCCGACGCGCCGGAAAAGCACCGGATCGTGCCCAACTGGCCGAACGCGGTCTCCACCGGCCGGATCGCCGCGTGGAACATGCTGGGAGTTGTCAGACGCCATCCCGGGCTGGAAGCGGTCAACGTGGTGCGGGTCTTCGACCTGCCGATCGCCTCCTTCGGGGTACAGACGGGCGATACCTGCCTGCGCTGGCAGGACGGCCGGGGCGCGGTGCGCAAGGTCCTGCTCAAGGAGGGGCGGCTGGCCGGCGGCCAACTGATCGGCGAGATCAACGGCACCGGCGTGCTGCACGAGATGATGAAAAAAGGCGTCGCCGCCGAGCGCTTCGGTACCGACCTGGCCCATCCCGGCTTCGGTTACATCCACACCCTGGAACCCCTGAGGGCTGTCACATGGGCTTGAAAATCGCCATCAGCGGCAAGGGCGGGGTCGGCAAGACGACGCTGACCGGCCTGCTCGCTCATCACTATGCCAGACAAGGTCGCCGGGTCCTGGCCATCGACGCCGACCCCTCGCCCTGCCTGGGGCCGGCGCTGGGCTTCTCCGAGTCGGTGCTGCTCGATCTGCTGCCGATCTCCGAAATGGCCGAGCTGATCGCCGAACGTACCGGCAGCGATCCGCGCGCCGGCAGCGGCGGGATGTTCAAGCTCAATCCCCGGGTCTCCGACATTCCCGAGCGCTTCTCGGCGAGCCTCGGCAACATCCGCCTGCTGCTGCTGGGCGCCGTGCAGCAGGGTGGCTCGGGCTGCATCTGCCCGGCCAGCACCCTGCTCAAGCAACTGGTCCGGCACGTGCTGCTGGAGCGCGACGAGGTGGTCCTGCTCGATCTGTACGCGGGCGTCGAGCACCTTGGCCGCGGCACCGCCGAGGCTGTCGATGTGATGCTGGCGGTGGCCGAGCCGACCAACCGCAGCATGCGTACCGTCCGGCAGGTGCAGGTGCTGGCTCGCGACATTGGCATCGAGAAACTGCTGCTGGTCGGTAACAAGGCAGGCGGCCCCGATGACCGGGCGTTCTTTCAGAGCGCGGCTGGCAGCTTGCCGCTGGCGGGCTGCCTGGAGATGTCGCCGGCGGCCATGACCTCCGACCGTTCCGGCGTGCCGCTGTACGAGCTGTCGCCCGATCTGGCCCGGGAAGTCGCCTCGATTGCCGAAGCCATCGAGCGTCTGGCCCGAGCCGGCGAACCTGCCTAGAGGAGCAAACGAGCATGTGCGAGAACTGCAATTGCGGCACCGCGTCCAGCGGCCATGTTCATGCCGCGCCGGGACAGGCCTTCGAGCACGAGCATGAGCACATTCATGCCGACGGCACGGTGCACACCCATGTCCATTTCCATCTGGCGCCCCATGGGCCGGGAGCCGTTCACCACCATTCCCACTCCCATGGGAGCGACACGACCCAGTGACGGGCACCTCGCCCAATCCTATGGGAGCAGGGCTGCTCGCCGAGCCGGCATCCGGCCGGCAACTCGAGCACGCGCCGCTGGCAACGCGGGCAGCCCTCGCGGGATGGACGACTTCGCCGGTTGGCCGCGAGCGCCCGCCCCGCAGGCCGGATATAAGACGGCTCCTGCCCGATTGCTTCGGTAAGCTCTTGCCACGACCCAGAACGACCATGGTCCCGCTGCGGTGTTTGCAATAGTGCGCTCACACGGAATCAGGCAGTTGGGAAACTAACTCTCAAATTCGCTACAAGTATCTTTGCCACAAGCAAGAGCGCTCTGGCTAAACTTTCGGTCTACTGCAACAGCAGTGGGCGGCTGGTAATGGAAAGATTATTCACTGTGAACAAATCCTAGGGAGAGTGTGGAAATGTTTAGCCAGATCCTTCAAAACATCATCAGTGACAAAAATATCAACCTCGGCATCGATGTCGGTCCTAAAGACTCCAGCACATCGGTCGACCTTGCCGTCGATACCCACTCCGGCACGTCGGTCGACCTCGCCGTCGACACCTACTCTCAATGTTCCAGCGTGTCGGTCGACGTCGCCGTCGATACCTGCTCTCCAGACGCCACTACGTCGGTTGGCATTGAAGTCACCGGAGTGAGCCATTCGGTGGCTGTGGACGTGGCTGTTTAAGAACCGGCCATTTAAAGTTCTTTTCAAGCTCTTTGCGTGAACTCCCCCGACAATCGATTGGGGCGAGCAAGGCGATAGGGGATGCCGTTCTGGCGTAATTCGAGAGTTCGCTGGCAGTCTACGATCCCGGTCTTGATCAGATAACCGAGCCGCTCGTCGGCAAGGGCGAATAGTACTGTCACGTTGTCAATGTACGGCCGACCGAAAGTGCGCGAGCGAGGATGAGGAACTCACGCGGCGAGATATCCAGGCATCGGGGCGCACGTCACTCGTTCCCAAGCCGCGAAGGCTTGGGTGCGTGCCTCTCGTTTCTCGTGCGCGTTCGTTCGGTGGCTGTAGTGCATGAACAGGTTGGCGAACTGAGGGTGGACCGAAGCGAATCATCGTGGCAACTGGCGCGCCGACTTGAAGCGGCGCATTACTGCATTACTTTCTCGCGTACCCGAGGGCAGTTGGTGCGAACTCTCCGCCCGGTTGTTCAATCCCTTTTACGCGGCGTTCAGAATGAAAAAGCCGGCTCGTGGCCGGCTTCTTCGGAGGGGGTTGGCTTATTTCTGGTAAGCCGCGACCGCCTTGAGAATCTCGGCGCGCGCCGCTTCGGCGTTGCCCCAGCCCTCGACTTTCACCCACTTGCCCTTCTCGAGGTCCTTGTAGTTCTCGAAGAAGTGCTTGATCTGCTCCAGCAGCAGTGCCGGCAGGTCGGTGTATTCCTTGATGTCCTGGTAGAGGACGGTCAGCTTGTCGTGCGGTACGGCGATCAGCTTGGCATCGCCGCCGCCTTCGTCGGTCATGTGCAGCACGCCGACCGGGCGGGCGCGGATGACCGAGCCGGGGGCGACGGGGTAGGGGGTCACTACCAGCACGTCCAGCGGGTCGCCGTCGTCGGCCAGGGTGTTGGGGATGTAGCCGTAGTTGGCCGGGTAGAACATCGGGGTGGCCATGAAGCGGTCGACGAACAGGCAGTCGCTGTCCTTGTCGATCTCGTACTTGATCGGCGCGTGGTTGGCCGGGATCTCGATCGCGACGTAGATGTCGTTCGGCAGGTCCTTGCCGGCCGGGATCTTGCTGTAGCTCATGGACTGACTCTCAGGGAAGGCCAAAAAGTGGCCGGGATTATAGGTAGATTCCCGTGCGCTTGCCATGACGGCCGGCTCAGCTCTTGGTCGCTGGCTGGGCCGCCGCACGGTACTGGGGATCTTCGACCTGCAGGCGCTGCAATCGTGCCAGAGGGTCCTGCCGGTAGAAGGCTGCCAGCTGCGCGTAGACCGCCGGGTAGGCCTCGACGAGCAGGTCCGGGGCGCTGAAGAAGTATTCGCTGGTCACCGCGAAGAACTCCGCCGGGTCCTCGGCGGCGTAGGGGTCGATCGGCGTCTCCGCGTCCGGGTCGGCCTCCAGGCGGGCGTCGAGGTCGTCGTAGGCCGCCTGCAGGGCCGCGGCCCAGTCCTGCACGCGCATGTCGGCGTGCAGCGGCGGCAGGCCATTGGCCTCGCCGTTGAGCATGTCCAGCTTGTGCGCCAGCTCGTGGATCGCCAGGTTGTAGCCGTCCCACTCGCCGCTGGCCGCGATGCCCGGCCAGGCGAGGATCACCGGCCCCTGGTGCCAGGCCTCTCCGCTGCGCTCGGCGTCCCACTCGTGGACCACCCCGGCGGCGTCGCGGTGCTTCTGCGGGCTGAGGAAGTCGTCGGGATACAGCACCAGTTCGTGGAAGCCCCGGTACCAGTCGAACTCCGGCAGGTTGAGCAGCGGCAGCTCGGCCTGGGCGGCCAGGCGCAGACGGGCAAAGCCGTCCAGCTCGATGCCGGGCAGCGCGGTGAGCCGCTTGGCGTGCAGGAAGAGCACGCAGCGCTCGCGCAGCCGTTCGGTTTCCTCGGCGCTCAGGCCGTCGAGAATCGGCAGGCTGCCCAGCACCTCGCGCCAGAGTTGGGGATCGACCGCCAGGCGGGCGAGGATGCGCTGGCGGCGCCAGGCGCGGAGTGACCACATCGGCAAAGGCTCCAGAGCACGGAGGGTTCACCTTAAGGGCGGCGCGGCCGGGGGGCAAGCGTGGGGCGGGAAAGGCCTGCGCCGGGACGGGCGCAGGCCGGCGGTTCAGCCCGCGAAGTCAAGCACGATGCGCCCCTCGATCCGCCCCTCATGCATGCGAGTGAAGATGTCGTTGATGTTTTCCAGGGGCTCGCTGGCGACCGTCGCCCGGACCTTGCCCTGGCCGGCGAAATCCAGCGCTTCCTGCAGGTCCAGGCGGGTGCCGACGATGGAGCCGCGCACCGTGGTGCCGTTGAGCACCATGTCGAAGATCGACAGGCTGAACTCGCCCGGCGGCAGGCCGTTGAGGACCACGGTGCCGCCGCGGCGGGTCATGCCGAGGGCCTGCTCGAAGGCCTTCGACGAGACGGCGGTGACCAGCACCCCGTGCACACCGCCGATTTCCTTCTGCAGGAAGGCCGCCGGGTCCTGCTGACGGGCATTGACGGTGAGGCTGGCGCCGAGCCGGCGGGCAAGCTCCAGCTTGGTGTCGTCGACATCCACGGCGGCGACGTTCAGGCCCATGGCCCGGGCGTACTGCACGGCCATGTGGCCGAGGCCGCCGACCCCGGAGATCGCCGCCCACTGGCCGGGGCGGGTGGCGGTCATCTTCAGGCCCTTGTAGACGGTCACCCCGGCGCAGAGGATGGGGGCGATCTCGACGAAGCCGACGTTGTCCGGCAGGCGGCCGACGTACTCGGCGTCGGCCAGGCTGTATTCGGCGAAGCCGCCGTTCACCGAGTAGCCGGTGTTGCTCTGGGCGTGGCAGAGGGTTTCCCAGCCGCCCAGGCAGTGCTCGCAGTGGCCGCAGGCGGAGTGCAGCCAGGGCACGCCGACTCGGTCGCCTTCCTTGATGTGGGTGACGCCGGCACCCACGGCGACCACTTGGCCGACGCCTTCGTGGCCGGGGATGAAGGGGGGCTTGGGCTTGACCGGCCAGTCGCCTTCGGCGGCGTGCAGGTCGGTGTGGCAGACGCCGCAGGCGGCGATCTTCACCAGCAGTTGGCCGGGGCCGGGGCTGGGCACCGGTACTTCGCGGATCTCCAGCGGTTTGCCGAACGCATGGACGACGGCCGCTTTCATCGTCTTGGCCATGATCTGTCCCTCATGAGATGAGGCGGGTGGGACCGTTCAGTAAAGCCGGATTCGGCCGATTCGCCAGGATGGGGGGACGGACTGCAGGCGGCGGGCGAAACGAGCGCTCCCCGCCACGGGAGGGGAGACCGTGGCAGGGAGCGCGCGTGGGGGGGGGTGGCCTGGGCCGGCCGAAGCGGGGCGGCCGGCCCGGGCGATCCGCGACCTTAGAGGGCGCTGCGGAAGATTTCCTCGATCTGCTGCTGGTCGGCCGGACGCGGGTTGGTCAGGCCGCAGGCGTCCTTCAGGGCGTTGGCGGCGAGGACCGGGATGTCGTCGGCCTTGGCACCCAGTTCCTGCAGACCGCCCGGGATGCCGATGTCCTTGGACAGGGTGCGGATCGCCGCGAGGGCGGCCTGGGCGCCCTGCTCGGCGCTCATGCCCTGGACGTTGACGCCCATGGACTTGGCGACGTCGCGCAGACGCTCCGGGCAGACGCTGGCGTTGAAGCTTTCCACGTGCGGCAGCAGGACGGCGTTGCAGACCCCGTGCGGCAGGTCGTAGAAGCCGCCCAGCTGGTGCGCCATGGCGTGCACGTAGCCCAGCGAGGCGTTGTTGAAGGCCATGCCGGCGAGGAACTGGGCGTAGGCCATGTTCTCGCGGGCGGTCATGTCGCTGCCGTTGGCCACCGCGTTGCGCAGGTTGGCGGAGATCAGTTCGACGGCCTTCAGGGCGCAGGCGTCGGTGATCGGCGTGGCGGCGGTGGAGACGTAGGCCTCGACGGCGTGGGTCAGGGCGTCCATGCCGGTGGCGGCGGTCAGGCCCTTGGGCATGGCGGCCATCAGCGAGGGGTCGTTGACCGAGAGCAGCGGGGTGACGTTGCGGTCGACGATGGCCATTTTCACGTGGCGGGTCTCGTCGGTGATGATGCAGAAGCGGGTCATCTCGCTGGCGGTGCCGGCGGTGGTGTTGATGGCGACCAGCGGCAGCTGCGGGCGGGCCGAGCGGTCGACGCCTTCGTATTCGCTGATGTGCCCGCCGTTGGCGGCGCACAGGGCGATGCCCTTGGCGCAGTCGTGGGGCGAGCCGCCGCCCAGGGATATGACGAAGTCGCAGGCGCTGCTCTTGAGCAGGGTCAGGCCGTTCTCGACGTTGCTGACAGTGGGGTTGGGCTTGGCGCCGTCGTAGAGGACCGATTCGATGTCCTGCTGGGCCAGCAACTGGGAAACCCGGTCGGCCACGCCGGCTTTTGCCAGGCCGGCGTCGGTGACGATCAGCGCCTTGCGAAAGCCGTGGTTCTTGATCGCGCCCATGGCCTCGTCGAGGCTGCCGATGCCCATCATGTTCACTGCAGGGATGAAGAAGGTGCTGCTCATGGGGATTTCCTCTCTGTTGTTATCTTGTTTTTAGGCGACCTTGCACACCTGGTGGCTGCGGTGGACCTTCCCGGTACCCGCGCGGGTCGCGCACGCGGGCACCGGCGGGAAGGCACGTCCGTCGGCCAGGCTTTACCGTGATTCGGGCGAGGGTTCGCCCTGACCGTCTCGCTTGAACCCCGGCTCCTGGCGCAGGAGCCGGGGGTGCATCAGAAAAAGCCCAGCGGATTGATGTCGTAGCTGACCAGCAGGTTCTTGGTCTGCTGGTAGTGGTCGAGCATCATCTTGTGGGTTTCGCGGCCGACGCCGGACTTCTTGTAGCCACCGAAGGCGGCGTGCGCCGGGTACAGGTGGTAGCAGTTGGTCCATACGCGGCCGGCCTGGATTCCGCGGCCCATGCGGTAGGCGCGGTTGATGTCGCGGGTCCAGACGCCGGCGCCCAGGCCGAATTCGGTGTCGTTGGCAATCGCCAGGGCCTCGGCTTCGGTCTTGAAGGTGGTGACGCCGACCACCGGGCCGAAGATCTCCTCCTGGAACACGCGCATCTTGTTGTGGCCCTTGAGCAGGGTCGGCTGGATGTAGTAGCCGCTGGCCAGGCTGCCCTCGAGCTTCTCGGCGGCGCCGCCGGTCAGTACTTCGGCGCCCTCGCTGCGGGCGATCTCCAGGTAGGAGAGGATCTTCTCGAACTGCTGGCCGGAGGCCTGGGCGCCGACCATGGTCTCGGTGTCCAGCGGGTGGCCGCGCTTGATCTGGCTGACCTTCTTCATCACGACTTTCATGAAGTCGTCGTAGATGGATTCCTGGATCAGCGCGCGCGACGGGCAGGTGCACACTTCGCCCTGGTTGAAGAAGGCCAGCACCAGGCCTTCGGCGGCCTTCTCGATGAAGGCCGGCTCGGCCTGCATGATGTCCTCGAAGAAGATGTTCGGCGACTTGCCGCCCAGCTCGACGGTGCTCGGGATGATGTTTTCGGCGGCGCACTTGAGGATGTGCGCGCCCACCGGGGTGGAGCCGGTGAAGGCGATCTTGGCGATGCGCTTGCTGGTCGCCAGCGCCTCGCCGGCCTCGCGGCCGAAGCCGTGGACGACGTTCAGCACGCCCGGCGGCAGCAGGTCGCCGATCAGTTCGAGCAGCACGGTGATCGACAGCGGGGTCTGCTCGGCGGGTTTCAGCACGATGCAGTTGCCGGCGGCCAGGGCCGGGGCGAGCTTCCAGGCGGCCATCAGCAGCGGGAAGTTCCACGGGATGATCTGGCCGACCACGCCCAGCGGCTCGTGAAAGTGGTAGGCGACGGTGTTCTCGTTGATCTCGCCGGCGCTGCCTTCCTGGGCGCGGATGCAGCCGGCGTAGTAGCGGAAGTGATCGGCGGACAGCGGCACGTCGGCGTTGAGGGTCTCGCGCACCGGCTTGCCGTTGTCCCAGGTTTCGGTGACGGCCAGCACTTCCAGGTTCTGCTCGATGCGGTCGGCGATCTTCAGCAGGACGGCGGCGCGCTCCTGTACCGACGTGCGGCCCCAGGCGCCGGCGGCGGCATGGGCAGCATCCAGGGCCTTCTCGATGTCCTCGGCGGTGGAGCGGGGGAATTCGGCGAATTCCTCGCCGGTGACCGGCGAGCTGTTGGTGAAGTACTGACCCTTCACCGGGGGCACGAACTGCCCGCCGATATAGTTGCCGTAACGGACCTTGAAGGAAACGATGGCGCCTTCACTACCGGGATGGGCGTATCGCATGGGGATTCTCCTGGTTCTTGTGATTCTTGGTTTTGTGGGAGTGCGCAAGTGCACATCTGCCAGAGGGATTTGCAAGGGGTGGGCCAAGGTGCCGGAAGCCCAGTGCCTGCGCGGATTTGCCGCGGTTTGGCAGGTGTTCGCCGGGGATTCCTGTGGCGGGGCTGGGACAGGGGTGTGACAGTTTGTCCCGCACACTTGACAGTGTCCCTCCGGGACGAGGGCCGGCGGCATTGCAAAGCCGCCGGCACTGGACGATGCTGTGCGGTCACTACGGGAGCTGCCCGCCGATCACCGCGGAGACAACAATGACAATGCAAGCGAACCGAATGCTGCGCCACGCCCAGCAGGTACGGACCCTGGCCGAGGGAAGGGCCATCGGGCCGGCCAACGATCCCTCCATCGCCCGTTCCTGGCTGCGCTGCCTGGAGCAGCACCAGCTGGACCCGTCGCTGCCGCTGACGCCCAGCGTGCTGGAGCACGCCCATATGCTGCAGCGCCGCGAACGCCTGCAGCAGGTGCTGGAGATCGCCAGCGGCGAGATGAACAGCCTTCACCTGCAACTGGCCGGCAGCGCTCACGCGGTGCTGCTGACCGACGCCCGCGGAGTGATCCTCAACCGCGTCAGCGCCGCCGCCGAGCAGTCGACCTTCGAGCACGCCGGGCTGTGGCTGGGCGCCGACTGGAGCGAGGCCTGCGAGGGCACCAACGGCATCGGCACCTGCCTGGTCGAGCGCCAGCCGCTGACCATCCAGCAGGAGGAGCACTTCCGCAGCTGCCACACCGGGTTGACCTGCTCGGCCAGTCCGGTGTTCGATCCGCACGGCGAGCTGCTCGCGGTGCTCGACGTGTCCTCGCTGCAGGGCAACGTGTCGCGGCAGAGCCAGTTCCACACCATGGCGCTGGTCAACCTCTCGGCCAAGGTGATCGAGAGCTGCTATTTCCTGCGCCGTTTCGAGGGCGAGTGGCTGCTGCGCTTCCATCTGCAGGCCGAATACGTCGGGCTGTTCAGCGAGGGGCTGCTGGCCTTCGACGGCGAGGGACGGGTGCTAGCGGTCAACCAGACCGCGATCAACCTGCTCGGTGGCGGCCGTCGCGAACTGCTCGGCCAGTCGGTCGAGGCGCTCTTCGCCAGCCGCCTGGACGATCTGCTGGCGCTGGCCAGCGAACAGCCGAGCGCCAGCTGGCCGCTGCGCACCCAGGACGGCCGGCTGCTCTTCGCCCTGCTGCGCGGGCGGCCGCGCCGGCCAGTGAGCGCGGTGCCGGTGGCGGATGCCGCGGCGCCCGTGGTGCCGGCGAGCATCTGCCTGGGCGATGCCGCCCTGCAGCAGGCCTTCCGTCGCGCGCTGCGGGTGGTCGAGCGCGACGTGCCGCTGCTGCTGCACGGCGAGACCGGCTCCGGCAAGGAGGCCTTCGCCAAGGCTGTGCACCAGGCCGGCAAGCGCGCCGAGCGGCCGTTCGTCGCGCTGAACTGCGCGGCGATCCCGGAGAACCTGATCGAGAGCGAACTGTTCGGCTACCGCGGCGGCAGCTTCACCGGCGCGCGCAAGGAGGGCATGCGCGGCAAGCTGCAGCAGGCCGACGGCGGCACCCTGTTCCTCGACGAGATCGGCGACATGCCGCTGGCGCTGCAGACCCGCCTGCTGCGCGTGCTCGACGAACGCCAGGTGGTGCCGATCGGCGGCGAGCCGGAGCCGGTGGACGTGCGGGTGATCAGCGCCACCCACCGCGACCTGCGCGAGCGGGTTGCCGCCGGGCTGTTCCGCGAGGACCTCTTCTACCGCCTGGACGGCCTGGCGGTGACCCTGCCGCCGCTGCGCGAGCGGACCGACAAGGGCGAACTGATCGACCACCTGCTCGAGCGCGAGGCCCGCGGCGAGGCGATCCGCCTCGAGCCGGCGGCGCGTCAGGCGCTGCTCGCCTATGCCTGGCCGGGCAACGTGCGCCAGCTGCGCAGCGTGCTGCGCGCCCAGGTGGCGCTCTGCGAGGACGGCCTGATCCGCCTGGCCGAGCTGCCGGCGGAGCTGCGCCTGGCGCCGGCGCTGCCGGTACCCCAGGTGCGGGAGGAGGCCGCCGGCCTGCTCGAGCAGGCCGAGCGCGACGCCCTGCTGGCCACCCTCGAGGCGCACCACTGGCACGTCAGCCGTACCGCCGCGCAGCTCGGCATCAGCCGCAACACCCTCTACCGCAAGCTGCAGCGCCACGGTATCCGCCGCGAAACCGACTGAGACGGCGTCCTGCCGCCGCGCCCGGCCGCCTGCGGCGCCGCCGGGCGCTGTGCTAACCTGCCGCGATAGCTTTCCACCGGCCAGGACTCATTCATGCACATCCACATTCTCGGCATCTGCGGCACCTTCATGGGCTCGCTGGCCGTGCTCGCCAAGGAACTCGGCCACCGGGTCACCGGCTCCGACGCCAACGTCTACCCGCCCATGAGCACCCAGCTCGAGGCCCAGGGCATCGAGCTGCTGCAGGGCTATTCCGCCGAGCACCTGCAGCCCGCGCCGGATCTGGTGGTGATCGGCAACGCCCTGTCGCGCGGCAACCCGGCGGTGGAGCATGTGCTGAACCAGGGCCTGCCCTATGTTTCCGGCCCGCAGTGGCTGGCCGACCACGTGCTGCAGGGCCGCTGGGTGCTGGCGGTGGCCGGCACCCACGGCAAGACCACCACGACCAGCATGCTCGCCTGGGTGCTGGAGCAGGCCGGGATGAGCCCGGGCTTCCTGATCGGCGGGGTGCCGCAGAACTTCGGCGTCTCGGCGCGCCTGGGCGGCACGCCGTTCTTCGTGGTCGAGGCCGACGAGTACGACAGCGCCTTCTTCGACAAGCGCTCGAAGTTCGTCCACTACCGCCCGCGGACCGCGATCCTCAACAACCTGGAGTTCGACCACGCGGACATCTTCCCGGACCTCGCGGCCATCGAGCGGCAGTTCCACCATCTGGTGCGGACCATTCCCGGCCAGGGGCTGATCGTCCATCCGACCACCGAGCAGGCCATCGAGCGGGTGCTCGCCATGGGCTGCTGGACCCCGGTGCAGACCACCGGCGAGGGCGGGCAGTGGCAGGCGCGCCTGTTGGCCGAGGACGGCTCGCGCTTCGAGGTGCGCTTCGAGGGCGCGGCGCAGGGCGTGGTGGACTGGGCGCTGACCGGGCGGCACAACGTCGCCAACGCCCTGGCCGCGCTGGCCGCGGCGCGCCACGTGGGCGTGCTGGCGGAGCAGGGGATCGCCGCGCTGGGCTCGTTCCTGAGCGTCAAGCGGCGCATGGAGAAGGTCGCCGAGGTGAACGGCATCACGATCTACGACGACTTCGCCCACCACCCGACGGCCATCGCCACCACCCTCGACGGCCTGCGCAAGCGGGTCGGCGAGGCGCCGATCATCGCGGTGATCGAGCCGCGCTCCAATTCCATGAAGCTCGGCGCCCACCGCGACGGCCTGCCCGACTCGGTGGCCCAGGCCGACCAGGTGGTCTGGTACGCGCCGCCGAACCTCGGCTGGGACCTGGCCGCGACCGCCGCCGCCTGCCCGGTGCCGGCGGTGGTCTGCGACTCGCTGGAGGCGATCATCGCGCGGGTGGCGAGCCAGGCAGCGCCCGGCACCCAGGTGGTGATCATGAGCAACGGCGGTTTCGGCGGCCTGCACGGCAAGCTGGCCAAGGCCCTGGAGCGCTGAGCATGGCCGGACCGCAACGCATCACCCTGGCGATGACCGGCGCCTCCGGCGCCCAGTACGGCCTGCGCCTGCTCGACTGCCTGGTGCAGGAAGAGCGCGAGGTGCACTTCCTGATCTCCAAGGCCGCGCAACTGGTGATCGCCACCGAGACCGACGTCACCCTGCCGGCCAAGCCGCAGGCGATGCAGGCCTTCCTCAGCGAATACACCGGTGCGGCACCGGGGCAGATCCGCGTGTTCGGCCAGGAGGACTGGCTGGCGCCGCCAGCCTCCGGCTCCAGTGCGCCGAGCGCCATGGTGGTGGTGCCCTGTTCCACCGGCAGCCTGTCGGCGATTGCCACGGGTGCCTGCAACAACCTGATCGAGCGCGCCGCCGACGTGGCGCTGAAGGAGCGCCGCCAGCTGATCCTGGTGCCGCGCGAGGCGCCGTACTCGAGCATCCACCTGGAGCACATGCTCAAGCTGTCGAACCTCGGCGCGATCATCCTGCCGGCCTCGCCGGGTTTCTACCACCAGCCGCAGAGCCTCGACGACCTGGTCGACTTCGTGGTGGCGCGCATCCTCAACCTGCTGGACATTCCCCAGGACATGCTGCCGCGCTGGGGAGAGCACCATGTGGCGAGCGGCGAGGCATGAGGCGCGCCGCGGCCTGATCCTGCTGGGCACGCTCTCGCTGGCCGGCTGTGCCAGCCTGGGCACTCTGAACGCCGGCAAGCCCGGCGCCCCGCTGATCTACTCCGGCACCCGCCTGGACTGGTACGCCCTCCACGGCGGCTGCTGCCCGCTGGACCGCTTCGGCGCCGAGCCGCCCCGCTATCCGGCCCTGGACCTGCCCGCCAGTGCCCTGCTGGACACCCTGTTCCTGCCCTTCACCCTGGCGGCCGAACTGGGGCTGGGGCTGAGCGTGTCCGGCGGCCTCTGAGAGAGCCCTTCAGCCCACCGCCACCCGGTTGCGCCCCGCGTGCTTGGCCCGGTAGAGGGCGGCATCGGCACGCTTGAGCACCTCCTCGACGCTGGCGGCGCTGTTCGGCCAGTGCGCCACGCCGGCCGAGACGGTAACGCTCGGGCAGTCGGCGCAGCAGGTGCTGCCCATCCGGGCGCGGAGGCGCTCGGCGACCTGGCGGGCGGCCTCCGGGCTGGTACCCGGCAGGAGCATGAGGAATTCCTCGCCGCCGCTGCGGCAGAGCAGGTCGCTGGCGCGCGAGCAGTCGCTCATCTGCTGGGCGAGGTGCTGCAGCACGCGGTCGCCGAATTCGTGCCCGTGGTTGTCGTTGACCTGCTTGAAATGGTCGATGTCGAGGGCGATGACCGCGAAGGGCTGGGATTGCCGTTGCCACTGTCCCAGTTGCGCCTGCATGCCGCGGCGGTTGCTCAGTCCGGTCAGTGGGTCGGTGAGGCTTTCCTGGCTGAGCTTGCCGAGGCGCTGATGGAGCAGCGCCAGGCCGCTGAGTACCGCGCGCTTGAGCTGGTCGGCTTCGAAGTACCAGGCCTTGATGTGCCGCACCTGCTCCGGCGACTCGTCGGTGTCCCACTGCTGGGCGCTCTTGGCCAGTTGCCAGAGCGGCCGCGAGATCAGTTGCGACAGCCACCAGATGCCGCCCAGCGATAGCAGCAGCATCGGCAGGGACAGACGCAGGATGTTCAGCATCAGGCCATCCAGCTCCTGCAGGGTGAGTTCCGTCGCCCTCTGGGCGACGATGCCCCAGCCGGCGTCCGTCACCGGGGCGAAACCGGCGAGCATCTCGATGCCCTGGGAGTTGCTCAGCGCCTGGCTGCCCGCCTCGCCGCGGATCGCCCGCTCGATCACCGGGTTGCCGGCAACGGTCTCGCCGACCCGTTGCAGGTTCTGGTGGTAGATCAGGTGGCGGTTGCGGTCGACTACGTAGAGATAGGAGCCGTCCTGGTAGAAATGCTCGCCGAGCAGGGTGTGCAGGATGTTCTCCTGCTGCAGGTAGATGCTGCCGCCGACATAGCCCTGGTAGGTGCCGTCGGCGGCGAGGATCGGCTGCGAGACGAAGACTACCAGGTTGTTTTTGGCGCTGACGTAGGGATCGCTGATCAGCGGGCGGCGCTTTTCCAGGGCTTCCCGTGCGCCGGCGCTGTCGAGCATCTGACCGAGCATGCCGAGGCTTTCGGGCGAGGCGGCCAGGACCTTGCCGTCGTGGCGGACCACGAAGGCCGAGTTGAAATGGCGGGTCTGGCGGATCAGGCGCTCGGTTTCGCCGGCCAGCCGTTCCGGCTGGTCCATCCGCTCCGCCAACTGGCTGGCGCTGTAGGTCAGCTGCTGGCGCATCGTGTCAAGCAGTTGTTCGGTGCTCAGGCGAAGCTTGGCGGCATAGATGCGATTGGACTCCAGGGTGTGGTGGATCAGCAGGTCGCGCTGGGTCTGGTAGCTGGCATGGAAGCTGTTGAAGAAGCTGAACAGGGCGACCGTCAGCGTCAGCAGGAGAATCAGTCGGCGCAGGTCGATTCGGTTGAATGTGTGCATGGGCAGGTGCGGGCAATGGCCGGCCGTTCCCCTTCCGTGCGGGTCTGGCGCCGATTCCTGTGGATGGGGCGTCGTGGGGTCCGTGCCACGCCGGCGGCAAAATAGCACATGGCCAGTGCCGATTCGGGCCGATAATGCCAAGGTCCGGGGCTTGTCCGGCTTGCCTGCCTTCCGCCCGCTGCGCAGATAATGCACGGGCGAGGCTCGCGGGAAGCGGGCGGTCATTCATCGGAGGCATCGTGAAGCAACAGGCGCAGTTTCATATCGGCTACTGGTTCGTCGCCATCCTGGGCTTCGTGCTCATCCAGAGCCTGCTGACCGAGCAGCAGCAGGTGGCGCAGATTCCCTACAGCGACTTCGAGCAGTACCTGAAGGATGGTCGGATCGAGGAACTGGCGGTCACCGACCGGCAGATCGAGGGCAAGCTCAAGGAGCCGCTGCCCAGTGGCCAGAGCCGTTTCGTCGCGACCCGCATCGAGCCGGGCCTGGCCGAGCACCTGCAGCAGTATCCGGTGCGCTACGCCGGCAAGATCGAGAGCACCCTGCTGCGCGACCTGCTGTCCTGGACCCTGCCGGCGCTGATCTTCTTCAGCCTCTGGCTGTTCCTCCTCAAGCGTCTCGGCGGCGGCCTGGGCAGCGGCATGATGCAGATCGGCAAGAGCAAGGCGAAGGTCTACGTCGAGACCGACATGAAGGTGACCTTCGCCGACGTGGCCGGGGTCGACGAGGCCAAGGACGAACTCAAGGAGATCGTCGACTTCCTCAAGGACCCGCAGACCTACGGTCGCCTCGGCGGGCGCATGCCCAAGGGGGTGTTGCTGGTCGGCCCGCCGGGCACCGGCAAGACCCTGCTGGCGCGGGCGGTGGCCGGCGAGGCGAAGGTGCCGTTCTTCTCGATCTCCGGTTCCGAGTTCGTCGAGATGTTCGTCGGGGTCGGTGCGGCTCGGGTCCGCGACCTGTTCGAGCAGGCCCGGGCGCAGGCACCGGCGATCATCTTCATCGACGAGCTGGACGCCCTCGGCCGCGCCCGCGGCGTCGGCCCGCTGGGCGGCGGCCACGACGAGAAGGAGCAGACCCTCAACCAGCTGCTGGTGGAGCTGGACGGCTTCGACACCTCCGCCGGGCTGGTCCTGCTGGCCGCCACCAACCGTCCGGAAATCCTCGACCCGGCCCTGCTGCGCGCCGGCCGCTTCGACCGCCAGGTGCTGGTCGACCGGCCGGACAAGGCCGGGCGCGTGCAGATCCTCGAGGTGCACCTGAAGAAGGCCCACCTGGCGGCGGACATCGATCCCCAGCAGATCGCCGCGCTGACCCCCGGCTTCACCGGCGCTGACCTCGCCAACCTGGTCAACGAGGCGGCCCTGCTCGCCACCCGCCGGCAGGCCGAGGCGGTGACCATGGACGATTTCACCGCGGCCATCGAGCGCATCGTCGCCGGCCTGGAAAAGCGCAACCGCCTGCTCAATCCGAAGGAGCGGGAGATCGTCGCCCACCATGAGATGGGCCACGCGCTGGTGGCCATGGCCCTGCCGGGGATGGACGTGGTGCACAAGGTGTCGATCATCCCGCGCGGCATGGGAGCGCTCGGCTACACCATCCAGCGACCCACCGAGGACCGTTTCCTGATGACCCGCGAGGAGCTGGAGAACAAGATGGCGGTGCTGCTCGGCGGCCGCGCGGCGGAGTGGGTCGTCTACTCCCACTTCTCCACCGGTGCCGCCGACGACCTGGCCAAGGTCACCGACATCGCCCGCGCCATGGTCACCCGCTACGGCATGTCGGAACGTCTCGGCCACGTCACCCTGGAGCGCGAGCAGCACAGCTTCCTGGGCGTCGAGCAGATGTACGGCCTGCCGCCCCGCCACGAATACGGCGAAACCACCGCGACCGCCATCGACGCCGAGGTGCAGGCGATCATCGAGCGGGCCTTCCAGCGCACCGTGGCCCTACTCGAGGAGCGCCACGAACTGCTCGAACGCTGCGCCCGGCGCCTGCTGGAGGAAGAAACCCTCGACACCGAGCAGCTGGCCGAGCTGGTCGGGGCGGGGCGGAAGGACTCCGCCGAATCATCGGGAGCGACAGCGCAATGAACGACCGGCCAGTGCACGACGATCCCGCTCCGCTGCCCCCCGAGCCGCCCCAGGAGGGCGAGTGCTGCGAGGACGGCTGCGGCGAGGCCTGCGTCTGGGCGCACTACAACGAGGCCCGCGCCGAGTATGCCCGGACACTGGCCGAGTGGCAGGCCCGCCACGTCCGCGAGCCGGCCGGGTAGGGGTAGGGGGCCGGAGGCCTGCCGCCCGTTCGGAGAAGAAGAAGCCCCGTGCTCGGCCAGCCAGAGGGGTCGGCGTTCGGTTTCGGGGCACTTCGTGGGGCATGTATTCCCTGGGTTCGGCTTTCGCAAAGGGATACATGCCGGCATACACGGCGAGCAATGCTGGTGGGAACGAAAGGGACCGTGCAGAAACAAGAAAGCCCGCACAGGCGGGCTTCTTGGAGTGTTTCGCAGACTGCCGGAGGCAGCTAGAAACAAGGATTTGGTGGCTACACCGGGACTTGAACCTGGGACATCAGCATTATGAATCACCTATTGGGCGCCAGATTGCCCCACATAGCCGCATGAATCACGGCTTTCGGCGGTTGTCTCGTCTCGTAAAACCAGTGTTTTCTACGAAAAAGGGGTGATGTAGTCACATGGCCGGGTTGTAGTTGTTTTCGGCTTGGCATGCCGGCTCGTATCTGCTGCACATTTCGGCGAAGGCTACTTTGGCGCCTTGGCGGCAATCTCGATGGCGGAGCGATTCGGCCTGTTCGTTCATGCATACGCTGCTCCAGTCGATTTTTCCGTTGATTTCCAGCCACTGGAACCAGCCATAGACGTATTCACGCTGGCTGCCGTTGTAGTTTTCCCATTGCCAGGGTTCTGGACCTCGCCGGATTGCTTGGGGTTTTTCGCGGCGTTGGGGTGGTGGGTTGTATTCGGTGGGGCTGCTGACTGCCGCGATGGTGTTGATGTCCGTTCGTGGCTTGTAATTCTGATCGTTGAAGACGGTTTGCCGGGGTTGCGGTTCGGCCGGTGGTGGGGTTGGACGATAGGCGTGTATTTCAGGTGATGTTTGGCGAGGCGGGTTTTCTTTATGGCTTGCCAGGACTTCGGCTAGGGCGCGGGCTTTCGCGTCTTCGATGCGCTGTTGCTTGTCTGCATCCTGGTCGCCGATGTGGATAGCGTTTTTCAGGGTTGTTAGATCGATGGTGATTGGCTTGGCGAACAGGGCTATGGCCGCCCAGGCGATGGCCGATCCGCTGGCCAGGATTGCCAGGAATCGCCATCGGTTGCTTTTTCTGTTGCGTAGGTAGTAGGGGGCGTCGTCCCTGTCGGCTTTCATTCAGTTTCTTCTTCCTGTCTCGTTCGGGCGTGCCAGCGCCTAGCTACTTCTGCAGTGATCGCTATCCCGCGTTTTGACTGGGCAAGTTTCTGTTGGCTTCTTCATAGCCTGGGGCGACTTGACCGTTTGCAGGATCTACTTCTCCTTTCCATAGCCATAGGTCGTATTGGGGGAAGGCTTTTATTAGCTCGTCTAGGTCTTCCAGGCGTGGCTTGACGTCCTTATTTGTTGCGACGGTCTGCCATCTCCGGCTGTCGATTTTTGTGACCTTCGCCAGCTTAGCGGGGCCTAGATGCCTCACTAAAGCTCTAAGACGCTCTTCTCTCATTCCAAAGTGTTCTCAAAACATTAGCGCAAATAATTTGTTAGCAAATAGTTTGTCAGTATACTGGCCGCGCTGACAAATTATTTGCGATCGGTGGTTTGCATGGAACAGTCTGGAATAGTGGGGTTTTCAGTGCAAGGGATGCCGGAAAGGGTCACCGATTTCCGTGACTCGCCCTTTTGCACTTGTGAGGCTTTTGCCTTGATGCTCGACGTTTCCCCGGACGTCGTGCGTGGTTGGATCGAGAGCAGCACTATTCCGACCGCCAAGATTGGTCGCCGTCGCGTTATCAATCTGCATCGTCTGCGTCGCGAGCTGGACAAGGGCAAGTCGATCTTCTGCCAGGGGGATTACGCTGATGAATAACATCAAGCTTTCTGCGCATGAAGTTCGGGATGTTCGCCGCCTTGTTCTTTCGGCGCGTCTTTCTTTGCATCTTTCTCGGGATTGTCTTAAGCGTGGTGACGTTGAGCGTGCCAGGTATTACCGGATCGAAGTTCGCAAGGCGCTGTATAACGCCCGGTATATTCTAGCGGCTTCTCGGGTTGGGGGATTTGATCCTCAGATGATGTATTCGCGCTCTCGTCTTATCGCTGTTTTTCCGAAACTGCCGCAAGACAAGCTTTCCGAGGTTGCCCAGGATGATTCCGGTCGAGTATCTGCGGCTTCCGCATCTTCCGGATTGCGGTTGTTCCGTGTGTCATGTGTCAAGAATGGACGCAAGTCTATGCAAGCCGTTCGTTGTGCATTCTCCCGAGTGTCGTCCGGCTGGGCGCCCTTACCTGGAAAACGGTCGTTGGTGGGTCGAGAAAGCCAAGTGTGTTTGCCATCTTTCAAACAGTCGCCTCCCTAAGTATTGGCAGCTGGTCTATTCGAGTAAGGCCCCCCCAGTTGTGTTGATTCATGAACCTTTCGAACTGGAGTGATTGAAATGGCTATTCCTCCTCGACAAGAGCATATCGATGATAAGGAGGTTCGCTTTTACGTTTTTGCTCCCGCCTCGGTAAAGCTCGCTTTGCATCAGGAAGCCATTCAGCGTGGCGTTGAGTTCTGGCATCTCGGCGGGGCTGTTTTGGCTTCCTGGATTCGTGCAGGTTGTCCAGATTTTGAAGAGAAGGCGCAAGAAAGCGCAGAAAATGGAGAAGTTGAATAATGTCGTTCTTTATCCCGTCCGCTAAATCGAAGTTAACCCTGTTTGTTATCAACAAGGATTTCTACGTCAAGAAAGATTCCGGGGAAATGAGGGTTTCCATTCAGGCCCTGGTTCCTGCTGGTTCTGCTCGCCCGAACAAGAAAGGTTTTTCGGTCACCGAATATACCGCCGAGTCGGAAGTTTATGAGGCCCTGGATTTTTCCAATGGTCCGATGCTGGTCGAGTTCGAGGCCGAACCTCGCGAGTCGCGCAACGGCTTCGGCAATACCACCAACACCGAGCATTTGTTGTCGGTCGTTGCATTCCCAGGGCGTGCGCCTGCTGCTGCCCAGTCGGTAACCCCCAAGGTTGATTCGCCCAAGTCGTAATGCCTGGGACGGTTGTTAAGTGGCCCGGCCAAGTTGGGCATTGCCCTGGTGAGTGAGTCTCGCCGCCGAGCGTAAAGATCCGGGCTCTAGGTTGGAGGTGCCCCAGGCCACTCCGGACTCTCAGGTGGCGGACTGCGGGGGTGGGATCTCGTGCTGTGGGTGGCCTCCACTCGGTGGTTTGGCTAACACCAAAAAACCAGAAGGGGCGGGCCCGAGTTATCCACGTAGTCCACGGGCCGAAGCCCTCCCCACCCCCGTGCCGCCCCAAAGCGAGCTAAGGGGGTGGGGAGGGGGCCGTAGGCCGCCTGTGGGCCCACGTGGGTAACTCGGGCCCGGCCCTGTTCGCCAAGGGGCGATGAAAGAGTTTCGGACGGCGCAATCGCTTGCGATTGCGTTGGCTGAAACGGCCAGACAACTCGGTGTGTCGTCGTACTCCGGGCCAAGGGCACTTCCAACCTAGAGCCCAATCGTGAAAGGAGGCGGCGTATGGGATCGAACAGGAGGTGCCTTCAATGGATTCGATAGAAACGTATTTGGCAAATGTAACGCTGGGCGATCTGTTCGCCCTCCAGTTCTTCCACGGGCTGATTACTTGCGCAGCCCTGGGACTTATCCACGGTCATCAGAGGTAAAGGGTATGGCGTTCGATTGGGACACATACCTGGTCATCGCTGGGATCTATGTGGGTGCTGTAGGTATCGGCATCGCCTATGGCCAATTCCGGCTCAGCTGGAAGGAATTGATTGATGTCTCTACTTCCTGATTACAGGTGCAATATGGAAAACAACCAAGTTCAACAAGTATCCGCCAAGGTTGGCAAACCGTCCTGCCTGAACACTCTGGCGGTTTCGATTGCTGCTGCTGGTTCCACCGTACTGATGACCGCTCCGGCTCAGGCTGCGATCATTGTTCCGACTGAAATCACCGGCGTGTTTACCGACCTAGGCACGGCCTTCGCCACGCTGATGGGTGCGGGTGCCATCCTGTTCGGCGTTATTCGTGGCGGCGTCGCCTTGTTCAAACTGGCCTCCCGCGTGTTCTCCGCGGCCGGCGCCTAACGGCTAGTGCGGAAAGATGCGCGCGGCTTTCCGCACTCTGGCAACCCTCATGCTCTCGGCGTGGGGGTTTTCTTTTTGCGGTTCCGGAAAGTGTATTTGGTGCCGGGGGTTGGGGTGGGTTTGATATGGAGAGATTTTTAAAGGTAGTTGTTTTTTCTATTTTGGTTGTTTTTTGTAGTTTTTCTTTTGCCATCGATTATTTTTGGTCTTGGAATAACAATTGGGTTTATAAATATTCAGATCCGACATCTGCCTGCAAGGGGTATTATGATTATAATTCTTCTGGTTATTCTCAGTTTCGTGTTTCGTTTATAAATGAGACCACTTATAAATGCGAGGGTTTTCATACTCCTACTAGCTCTTGGTATTACAATAACGATGTAATGAGGAGTGGTAATTCGTGTCCTTCAGGTGCTACTTATAATCCAGGTACTGGTCTTTGTGATGCTCCATTAAGCTGCCCTGAAACTGATATCTACGCTGCCGTAGAGTGCACTTATACCGAGTCCTTAAAGCTCTGGTCTTGTCCTGGCGAGGTTTCCCAGGACGGCTGCGGCTTCATTACATCGCCTAACGGCAATACGCGTTGCGATTCTTCGACCAGCATCTGTGTCGGGCGCTATACCGGTACTGGCGAGGCTGCGGGCACTGGTGCCGATCCCTGTACTGAGTCCAGCTGCTCCGGTGCGCCTACGCCTTCTGAGCCGGCTTGCACTACCTATGAAGGTACGTCGATCTGTATTGCTGACGAAAACACCGGCTGCGGCACGATCAACGGTGTCGAGGGCTGTTTCACACCTGAGCAGAATTGCGGTACCTACAACGGCACTTTCGGGTGCTATCCCCAGGACAAGCCGAATCGCAACTGTGGCTATGCTAATGGCCAGCAGGTTTGTTTCGATCCGAACAACCCCACCGTACAGATTCCGTCTACTTCTCCCGATCATCCGGTCAACGGGGGGAATGCAGACGGTAATGAAAACAATGATCCGAAGGACCCTGCCGATACGTCTGGTACTGCTTCCTCGCAAGGGTCGGACTCTGGGGCAACCAATGAATCTATCGACCAGTTGGGCGAGAATCTGGGCGCGAAAATTGATAAAACGAATTCCTTGCTCGACGCTATAAAGGCGCTGCTTGGTGTTGAGTATGACAGTTCCGTAGAGTGGTCCGACGGTGAGGCGGGGGCTGTTGGCTCTACCCTTGGCCAGGGTATGGGGGATGCCCTGGGCACGGCGGTGGATGATGCGATTACCGCTCGCGATGCTGAAATTCAGACGGCTATTTCTGCTGTTCCCTCGACTGTTGATGCTTTGTTTGCCGATATTCCGGGCATACATTCGTTGGGCAGTTTCTTTCCTTCGGCTTCGGGGTGCTCTGATTATCAGATCCCTATAAACGCCATGGGTTTCAGTTTTGTCGTTACCTTGCCGGTTTGCTTTCTTTCTCGCTTTAAAGAATTGATCGAGTGGGTTTTGTGGTGCCTGACGGCCATTGGTGTCTGGAATATTTTCTATTCGGGGCTGCGCCTGGAAAATACCAAGGCATCCAAGGGAGGGTATTAAATGCCATTCATTATCGGTTTCTTGTCGCGTCTTATCTCGGTGTTGTTCACCAGGTCTTCCGCTTTTCTGGCTGCGGGTTTTACGGCTTTTATTGGTCCTGCCGTCGCTGCTTTTCTTAAGCTCTCTTCCAATCTTGGGAAAATTGCTTTGGGTACTGTCGCAATTGGGGCCGCTGTTATGGTGTTCTCTGTTGCTGTGGATTTGGCGCTTGGCGGACTTTCAGCATTAGCACCCGACGACATGGTTTCTGTCGGTCGAATGTTCATGCCTTCCAACTTGAATACCTGCATTAGCGTCCTGGTCCTTGTTCGGCTTAAGTCGCTGGTGTTCTTCTGGGTTGTTCGTCTATCTGAAAAGCTCGAGCGTTCGTGAGGTTTATATGTCTGCCTATGACTTTATTTTGCTTTCTCCGTTTTTTTTATTTTTGGTTCTTTTTTACTATCGACTCATAAAAGCCACGTTCTTTTGATCATGGCCGTCTATATCGTTACCGGCAAGCTGGGTGCAGGCAAGACCCTGCTCGCCATTCAAAAGATTCAGGAGTATCTGCGTGCCCGGCGTATGGTGGCGGTCAATATCGACGTGCGCATGGAAAAGCTGTGCCGGCCGGATAACCGTTATTCCCGGCTGGTGCGTCTGCCCGATCTGCCGTCCGCTGACGATCTGATTGGCCTGGGCGTGGGATGCGAGGTCTACGACGAAACCAAGTTTGGCGGCATCTTTCTCGATGAGGCGGGTGTCTGGCTGAACTCGCGGGACTGGAATCAGGGCGGGCGTTCCGACCTGCTCAAGTTCTTTTTGTTCCTGCGGAAACGGCGCTGGGATCTCTGGTTGTTCGTTCAGAATATCGGGGTGGTCGATAAGCAAGTACGTGATTCGATTGCCGAGCATGTGGTTTATATCAATCGCTGGGACAAGATCAAGGTTCCCTTTGTCGGTTTCATTGGTCGTATCCTGACGCTTGGTATCTGGAGTGGTCGCCTCCCTAAGTTGCATCATGCAATCGTCAAGTATGGTGCCAAACATAATTCGATGAAGGTTGACGAGTGGTATTACCGTGGTGAGGAGTTTTACAGCTACTACGACACGACGCAGGAATATAACAAGGATTACGACAAGGGTTCTTATTCGATGTTGCCGCCTGGATATACGCGGCGGCGTCTTCCCGTTTCTGCCCGTACGCTTAGGTTCTATATGCGCGCAACTCGCATTTTCTTTCGGCGCACTCGCGTTCTGAATGCCTTTTTCCTGGGGGGTTCCTGTGCTCTCGTTCTGTCAGTTTCTGTCTTCTCTGGTATCGCTGTGGTTAATCGGCCGTCTACACCTGAGCCTGTTTCTGCTGCGTTATCCAAGCCTGCGGCCAAGCTGGCCGATGATTACAAGTCTTTTCGTATTGCTTCTTATGGCCGTCTTGCTGGATCTGCTGTTTACGTTTTTGTGGATGGCGATGGAAAGCGAATCCATATGGACGACTTGTCGGTACGGGATGTGACTGTCAAAGATCGGGGGCCGCGTGAGGCTTTGTTAGTTCGGGGTGATGATTTCTTTTCGGTTTATCGTTGAGGTTTTTATATGTATATGAACTTTTCTTCTGCTTCTTTCAGTTTTCTTTGGTTTTCCTGTTTTCTTTTCTTTTTGAATTTCTTTTTTACTGCTTGGGTTTTTCTTCGCTTTAGGTATATTCTTTTTAAGCACTGCCCTGTATTTATTTTCAATAATGTTCTTCTCTCTTTTTGTGTTTGGCAGTCGCTATGATTTCTGAAAAGGATATTTTGCGCTTTCTTTATTTCTTTGTTTCTGTTCTTGCTGTTGTTGCATTGGGGCATTCTTATTCATGTAGTGCCTCTGAGCGTATCGAGCTTTATGACGCCACGCTCCAGGACTTTGTTGAATGGTCGTCCACTCAACTCAACCGCTCGGTTGTCGTTGGCGCCGACATTCGATCCGCTCCGATTTCCGTTTTCGCATCCTACGATTCGCCGGCTGCTCTGGAGAAGCTGGTCGAGGAGGCGGTGGTTTCCTCGGGGTTTCACTTCTCGTCCATCGGTGGGGTGATCCGGATTGGCTCGGCACCCTTCAAGGCGCCGCTCGACCTGGTCACGGAAGTTGTGCAGTTGCAGCACCTGCAGAGCGATTTTGCCTTTCAGGCGGTGCGTGATGTGCTGGCTTCACGGGCGGCCGGTGACGACAAGTCTGCTCCGACGGTATCCCAGGCGTCGGTGAGTCCTTCGCCGACTTCGAATGCCTTGATCGTCACTGCCACGCGGGACCAGCTGGCGGCTATTCGCACGGTGCTGGCTGAAGTCGACCGGCCTCGTCGGCAGGTGGTGATTACCGCCGTGGTCGCCGAGCTGGCCGACGATGACTTCGATGCTCTGGGGCTGAATGTCTCCCTCGATTCCGGTGATACCAGTTTGGCCGGTGTGACCATTGGCTCGTCCGACTTCGCTTCCGATCTCGGTTTCAGCCTGACGTTCTCGGGGCCGACCTTGGGTGCTTTCCTGCGTGCGGTTCGCTCCACGGGCAATAACAAGATCCTCAGTACGCCCCAGTTGCTGACGCTCAATCGCGAGGCTGCGTCCATCGTCGTGGGTCAGAACGTGCCTTTCGTCACCGGGCAGACCACCAGCGGTTCCACGCCGGCCTCCGATCCTTTCCAGACCATCGTTCGCCAGGATGTGGGGGTTTCTCTGTCCGTCACGCCGTTCATTACGCCGGCCGATGCTATCGAGCTTGAGGTGGAGCAGTCGGCCTCCTCGGTTTCCGACGACAGGACCGCTGCCGATATCATCACCAACACGCGGCGCATTCTGACCAAGGTACAGCTGAAGGACGGCGAGGGCGTGTTGCTCGGCGGCTTGCGTTCCGAACAGACGGACAAGTCCTCTTCGGCGGTGCCGATCCTTTCGGAGATTCCCTGGTTGGGGAAGGTCTTTCGGTCTCGTTCGTCTCGGGTTAGGGCTACCAATCTCGTCGTGCTGCTGACTGCCAAGGTTTACCGCGAGGGGGATGCTGTAAAGGTGCCTGATGCGTTGCGCGAGCCGGCGCGGCTCATGTTGCCGGCTCTCGGCATGGCTCCTGGGGGCATCGGCGCAGCCGGTGACACCGGGGGCCAGGTCGAGGGCCGTTCTGGTGGGTCTGCTTCGGCCCGGGTTCGCCCCTGACGTCCCTGTAGCACGTCATATAGATAGCTTTTTGGAAACTGGTTGTACCAGATAGTTGCATAGAAGGAATTTTCAGGAATGCGTACTCCCCAGGATCAAACCCGTTTTTCGGCTATCACCGAGGATGCGGCGCACCAGCGGGTTTTTGTCGATCCTCAAACCTTGGTGCAGACGGACCTTTCCCATGTTCGCCTGCTGCGCTGTGCCGTCGATACCGTCCGCCAGTTGTATCGGGGGCGTCCGCGTTCCGAGGTGTTGGATCTGTTCGAGTCGTCCGGTCTGGTCGAGTTTGCCGGTTATCAGTGGCATGCGGGGCGCGTCGGTCGGGACTCGGGGTATCAGTTCAAGCTGCAGAATGCGGATTTGGGGTTGATTGCCCTGGTCAAGAATCACAACGTCAAGGCCGATTCGGTGGGGGCTCATCTCAAGTTCGAGGTGTCACCGCATTTGATCGACAATCGCAGCCCTAAGCAGCTGCAGGAGTTGTTGGACGGTCTGGCGGTACAGCTGCTGACGCAGTGCGAGGCCAATCAGTGCGCGGTTCATCTTGCCCTCGATGTGCAGGGTTGGTATCCGCCTGCCGATCTGGTGGCGCGCATGCATTGCCGGGCTCGTGCCCAGCGGGATTTTTCCGGTGTCGAGCGTATCGAGTACGACGAAAGGGCCGCCGTTTACGGTCGTGGAAAGTCGTTTCTGTTCGGCTCCGCGTCCGGGATGCAGCTGGCGATTTACGACAAGACCGCCCAGGCGCGGGCTATCGACAAGCTGGACTATTGGGAATCGGTTTGGCGGCGCACCGATAACCCGTTCGATGAGTCCGATCCGTTCAACTATGACTCTGCCGTTCCGGTCTGGCGTATCGAGCTGCGTTTCCATCATGGCGTTGTTCAGCAGTTCGCCGATGGTTCTGCGGATATTCGTACCGGGGCGATGATCGATACTCGTACCTTTGCCGAGCTTTCTGCTCATCTTCAAGGTTTGTGGCAATACGGTCTTCAGGCGTTCAAGCTCCTGGTCCGGCCTGGAATGTATGACGCTTTCTGGACGTTGATCCGTTCCGATGTGCGGGTCTTTGTCGAGGCTGCATCGCTGGTCGATGACACCGACTATCGCCGGCACTACAAGACTTCTCGGGGATTCAGCGGCAAGAATGTCGAGCTTTTCCTGGGAAACTTCGTATCGCTCCTGGTCCGTGAGCGTGTCGGGGCACAGCGGGCGTTCGAGCGTCTGCAGGACTGGGAATGCTGGTCGGTCATTCGCGACCATTACGCGGCCAAGGGTAAAAGCGAGCGCGACATCTACCGGCACATTCAGGAGCTGATGCAACTCCGGGTTGTGCGTTGGGGGCGTGCTGTATGACGGTGCGCAAGGACGGCAAGACCTGGACGGCCGACTTTTACGAGAATGGTCGGTCCGGGCGGCGGATTCGCAAAAAGGGCTTTCCGACCAAGTCGGCTGCTCTGCGCTATGAGCAGGATTTTTTCGCCTCGTTGTCGTCTACGGGGCGTCCGCTGGATGATCGTCTGGGCGATCTGGTGAACCTGTGGCATGAGCTGCACGGCTGTACGCTCAAGGATGCCAAGTATCGTCTGAGTCGGACTCTGGCGATCGCCGAGCGGTTGGGTAATCCGTTGGCGTCGTCGTTCGATTCGCTGGCCTGGGCGCGTTATCGGCAGGCTCGGTTGTCCGAGGTGTCGCCGCATACGGTCAATCATGAGCAGCGTTATCTGTCGGCGGTGTTTTCGGAGTTGGCGCGGCTGGGGGCCTGGACGGGGAAAAATCCGATTGAGGGAATCCGGCAGATCAAGACGGACCAGGTCGAGCTGTCCTTTCTTGAGCTTCCCCAGATTGACCGGCTCCTCGAGGAGTGTCGGCGCAGTACCAACAATCATACCTATCCGGTGGCGTTGCTTTGCCTGGCTACCGGGGCGCGTTGGGAAGAGGCGGAAAGCCTGCAGCGGTCGGCGGTGTTCGGTGGGAAGGTGCACTATCACCGGACCAAGAATCGGCAGAGTAGGGCGGTTCCTATCCCGGCTGAGCTGGAGCGGTTCGTCCTCGAGGTCGGCATGCCTGGAACGGGACGGCTGTTCATGTCCTGTCGTTCGGCGTTCCGTGGTGCTTACCAGCGTTGTGGTTTCAATACGCCCGGGCAGTTAACCCACATTCTGCGGCACACGTTCGCCAGTCATTACATGATGGGCGGTGGTGACATTCTGGCGTTGCAGCGGATCTTGGGGCATGGCGACATCAAGATGACCATGCGGTACGCGCATTTGTCGCCTGAGCATCTGGAGTCGGCGTTGCGGTTTTCGCCGCTGGCTCAGTGTGGACATGCTGTAGTCACTTCGTAGTCACCGGCGCAACAAAAAAGGGGCCAGCTTTCGCTAACCCCTTGTTTTGTTTGGTGGCTACACCGGGACTTGAACCTGGGACATCAGCATTATGAATGCTGCGCTCTAACCGACTGAGCTATGTAGCCAAGTGGCGCGCATTATTCTCTCCGGCATTTCGGGTGTCAACCCTCGTTCGATAAAAAAATCAGGAAAATCCGGGTGTTGCCGATGCCGGGGGAAAGCGCGGGGGAGGCCCGTCACTCCGGATGGCGGGCAAGCCTTGCCGCGTGTGTGGGGCGGCCGAAAGGCTCAGCGTGCGCAGGGAAAGCGTCAATCAGCCGTGGCGGTCTCTGCCGGCAGCAGGATGTCCAGAAGCCTGGCACTGCGTTGCGCTTTCTCCGCGAAGTCGGTTCCGGCCTGCACTTGCGACAGGCTCTGCTGGTAGGCGTAGATCAGCCAGGCGCGGTCGCGGGCTTCGGTTTCGTTGCAGCCGAGCTGCATCAGCAAGCCTTCGATATAGCTCAGGCGATGACTGTCGACCTCGTCGATGGCCTGGCGCGCCTGTGGATCGCGGCGGGCCCAGCCGCGGATGCCGATTTCGGTGGAGGCCGCCTCGCGCGCAGTATTGCCGTGCAGGGGCAGTTCGAGCAGCTGCTTGAGCTGTTCCCGTGGACTGGTGCGGGCATTGCGCAACTGGTGGATGACACTCTCGGTCGCCCGGGCGCGCCAGTCGCTGAGGATGCTTTCGAGCAGTTCGCCGCGACTCTTGAAGTGGTAGTAGAAGCTGCCGCGGGTGATGTCCAGCTCCTTCGCCAGGGTGTCGACCCGGACCGAATCGATGCCGCCTTTGACCAGCATGCGCTGGGACGCACGGATCCAATCTTCGCGGGTGAGGGGGGAGCGTGCGGACATGGTCGTCTTTCTTCGTGCGGTCGGGATCGGGGCTTCGGGCGCGGCGTACAAGCCTAACCGATTGATCCTATGGCTGGAATAGGGACGGCTTTTCGCCACTTTTATCCACCCGATCGCGTTCGACTTTCACCGTTGCTCTTCAGGGGCGCCCTGTCTGCGGCCACCTGTCGGTGTCGCTGGGGGCTTTTGTTTTTTGTATACAGTAGTGTATGTTTATTCTGGCTTGTGCATCTTGCGCCAGAAGATCATGTGTATTTCTGGCGTATTGATGGCTTTTATCCGGGATTTATCTTGCTTGTGCGTGAATACATATGTGTACCTTTATTGGGCGGTCGGCCTGATCTAGGGTGCATCCGGAGCAGGGCCGGGATCAGTTCCGCCAGGCCCATCCAGAAAGAGGAGGAACAATGAAAACAACCACCAACCTCTGTGCGATCGAGAGCACGCCGCCTTTGGCCGACCTCGACCGCATCTGCGACATGCAGGAAGGCCGCATGGCCGGCAAGATTTTCTGGGACAGCGAGATCTACGAGCAGGAGCTGGAGAAGATCTTCGCCCGCTGCTGGCTGTTCGTCGCCCACGAGTCGCAGCTCCCCAACCCCGGCGACTACGTCGCCACCACCCTGGGCGAGGACGAGGTGCTGGTCGTGCGCCAAAAGGACCAGTCGATCAAGGTCCTGATCAACGCCTGTCCGCACCGCGGCAACAAGGTCTGCTTCGCCGAGGCCGGCAACGCCCGCGGCTTCATCTGCAACTACCACGGCTGGGCCTTCGGCCCCGACGGCGCGCTGCGCGGCATGCACGAGTCGGGCGTCTACGAGCAGAGCGGCTTCGACAAGTCCCGGCAGGGCCTGCGCGAGGCGCGGGTGAGCAGCTACAAGGGCCTGGTGTTTGCCACCTTCGCGGCGGATGCGCCGAGCCTCGAGGAATACCTCGGGCCGATGGCCTGGTACCTGGACGTGATTCTCGACAACGATGAGGGCGGCACCGAGTTCGTCGGCGGCTGCATCCGCTCCACCTACGAGTGCAACTGGAAGATCGCCGCGGAGAACTTCGTCGGCGACATCCTGCACGCCGGCTGGACCCACGACTCGGCGGCCCAGGCCATGCTCGGCGGTTCGGTGACCAAGGTCAGCGAGCTGCCCGAGTCCTACCAGGTGAACTGGAACGGCCACGGCTACGAGTTCGCCCGCGACCTGGTGGGCAACGCCGCGGTGCTCGGCGAGAACGCCATCAACAAGTACCTGCACCTGCACAGCCCGAAGGCCGCCGAGCGCCTCGGCGAGTTCCGCGCGCGGATGATGGGTGCGGTGTCGTCCTTCACCGTGTTCCCCAACTTCTCCTTCCTGCCGGGGCAGAACACCGTGCGCGTCTGGCAGCCGCGCGGGCCGAACAAGATCGAGCTGTACACCTGGGTGATCGTCAACAAGAACGCTCCCGAGGATGTAAAGGAGAAGTGGCGGCGCGGGGCGATGATGACCTTCTCGCCGACCGGGGTGTTCGAGATGGACGACGGCGAGAACTGGGAATACTGCACCAAGACCAGCCGCGGCAAGGTCACCCGCTACCAGGACCTGTACGTCGGCCTGGGCATGGATACCCGCCTGACCGACAGCGAACTGCCCGGCAACGTGTTCAAGGGCCAACTGAACGAGGCCAATGCGCGGGCCTACTACCAGCGCTGGAAGGACCTGCTGCAGGCGCGCAGCTGGGCGGAAGTACCCGATCGCAACGGCAAGCTGAGCTGAGGAGGACGGCAATGAGCACACTGGAGCTGGTGACTATCGACGAAGAGCGCGCGGTGCGCGGCTTCCTGCTGCGCGAGGCGCGGCTGCTGGACGAGGACCGCTGGGACGAGTGGCTGCTGACGGTTTCCGAGCGCATCCACTACTGGATGCCGGGGATCGAGAACCGCCGCCGCGAGGACGAGCGGGGCGCCTTCAACGCCGAACACATGGCCCTCTTCGACGACGGCTTTCGCGAGTTGCAGCGGCGGGTGGCGCGCTTCAAGCAGCCCTCGGCCTGGGCGGAGAACCCGCCGACGCGCAACGTGCACCTGGTCAGCAACATCGAGGTGTACGCCGGGGAGAACGAAGGCGAGTACCGGGCCTACTCCTGCTTCGTCAACGTGCGCAGCCGCGGGCTGGACGAGCAGTACCAGATCGCCGGGCGGCGCGAGGACGTGCTGTGCCGGGAGGGCGAGGGACTGAAGCTGCTCCGGCGGCAGATCCTGATCCCCAACGCCACCTTGCCCTGCAAGAACATAAATACATTTCTGTAGGTTTTTGGGCGGGTTCCGGCCCTTTGCACGTGGCGCTTGCGTTCGCCCTGCTGAGCATGGGTCGGGCGCTACCATTTGAAATCGCTTGGAAACAAGCATTTCCGGGTCGGAAATAACTTCAGTGAGGCATATTGACGCAGGTCGTCTGCCTCGGTAACGTACACATACGTATCTGTACTTTAGTAACGCGGAGACGGTTATGGAAGGCATAGGCAAGACCCTGCTCGCAGCGGGGCACCAGACCAACTACCACGAGGCGGGGCAGGGCGATGCGCTGTTCCTGCTGCATGGTTCGGGCCCCGGCGTTTCCGGCTGGACCAACTGGGCGAAGAGCATGCCGGTGTTCGCCGACCGCTGGCGGGTGATCGTTCCGGATATCGCCGGTTTCGGTTTCACCGAGTTCAAGGACGACGCCAAGTACGACATCAAGCTGTGGGTCAGCCATCTGGTCGGCATCATGGATGCACTGGACATCCCGAAAGCCTCCTTCGTCGGCAACTCCTTCGGTGGCGCGCTGGCCATCGGCCTCGCGATGTTCGCCCCCGAGCGGGTGAACAAGCTGGTGCTGCTCGGCACCCCGGCCGGCGAGTTCGTGCAGACCGCAGGGCTTCGCGGCGCCTGGGAGTACGAACCGTCGCTGGAGAACATGGAAAGGCTCATGCAGCTGTTCCCCTACGACAAGGCGCTGATCACCCCCGAACTGGTCAAAAGCCGCTTTGAAGCCAGCGCCCGGCCGGGCGCGCAGGACGCCCTGCGCAAGCTGATCCCGCAGCCGGCCGCCGAGGGCGAGACCCTCGTCAAGGGCTTCCCCGCCGCCGCGCTGGCCAAGATCAGTGCGCCGACCCTGGTGGTGCACGGCCGCGAAGACCGCGTGGTGCCGCCGGAGTGCGGCCTGCTGATCGCCAACGCGGTGCCCGACGCCGACCTGCACCTGTTCGGCCGCTGCGGCCACTGGGTGCAGTCCGAACAACCCCGCCGTTTCGCCGCGCTGGTGCGCGACTTCCTTTCGGAGTGAACCGACCCATGAGCCGCAACGTACTGGAAAGGGTGCTCTGGCAGCTGTCTGTCGAGCGCGCCGCCAAGGAGCGTTTCCGCGAGGATCCGCGCAAGTTTCTCGGCCGCTTCGCCCTCTCGCCCGAGGAGGTGGAGATGGTCGTCGACTTCGACGTCGCCGCCCTGCAACGGCTGGGGGTGAGCCCGATGCTGACCATGGGCTTCTGGCAGGAGCTGTCGCCGAGCCGCGACATGCGCCTCTACAAGGAGCGCCTGGGCGCGACCGACAACGAATACGCGGGCTTTTCCGCCGCACTGAAGGGGTGAGAGATGGGCAAGATCGTTGGCGGCTTCTGGATGCCGCATGACCCGGTGATGTTCGTCGCCCCCGAGGCACCGCCGCAGGAACAGCGCGACAAGGTGTGGGGCGCCTACCAGGAGTGCGCCCGGCGCCTGGCCGAGCTGGAGCCCACCGCGGTGATCATCGTCGGCTGCGACCACTACATCCTCTTCGGCACCCACTGCCTGCCGCGCTACCTGATCGGTACCGGCGACGTGGACGGGCCGATCGACCGCCTGCCGGGCCTGAACCGCGAGGTGGTGACCAACCACGAGGCGCTGGCCAACCACATCGTCGCCCATGGCGAGCAGCAGGGCATCGACTGGAGCGTGGCGCGCAGCTTCACCGTCGACCACGCCTTCTCGATTCCCCACCAGCTGGTGGTGCGTCCGGCCGAGCAGCTCATGGGCCGCCGCCTGCCGAGCATCCCGGTGTACCTGGCCTGCGGCATCGACCCGTTCATCCGCTTCGAGCGCGCCGCCGACCTCGGCCGGCAGATCCGCGCGGCCGTCGAGGCCTTCGACGCCGACGAGCGCGTCGCGATCATCGGCAGCGGCGGTATCAGCCACTGGGTCGGCACCGCCGAGTCGGGTCGGGTCAACGAGGACTTCGACCGCGAGGTGCTCGCCCTCGGCGAGCGCGGCGACCTGGCGGCGCTGTGCGCCTACACCAACGAGGACATCCTCGAGCGCGGCGGCAACGGTGCCATGGAGATCCGCAACTTCGCCTGCGCCATGGCTGCGGTGCCGGGCGCCCGCGGCGAAACCATCGCCTACGAGGCCGTGCCGGCCTGGGTCACCGGGCTGGGCTTCCTGCAACTGCACCCCGAAGAGAGCGTGGCGTAATGAACAAGGTCTTCCTCTGCCAGCGCGACGAGCTGGCACCCGGTTCGCTGAAGAAGGTCCCCAGTGCCGAGGTGGGCGACATCTGCGTGTACAACCTGGAGGGGCGCTACTACGCCACCGCCGACCTGTGCACCCATGCCACCGCCTCGCTGGCCGAGGGCGACCTTGACGACGACCTGATCACCTGCCCGGTGCACTGGGGCCAGTTCCACGTGCCCACCGGCCGGGCGGTCACCTTCCCCTGCGAGCACCACCTGCGCACCTACCGGATCATCGTCACCGACCGGGAGGTGTACGCCGACGTCGCAGCCGAGGCCGAAGAGGCCCTGGCGGACGCCGACCCGGCCGGTGCCGGCAGCCCGGTCTGACGACCGCCTTCGAATCCACCGAATCACCTTGCGAGTGCCACCATGGACAAACCCACAACACTCAAAGCCATAGAGTCCACGCCGCCTTTGGCCGACCTCGACCGCATCTGCGACATGCAGGAAGGCCGCATGGCCGGCAAGATTTTCTGGGACAGCGAGATCTACGAGCAGGAGCTGGAGAAGATCTTCGCCCGCTGCTGGCTGTTCGTCGCCCACGAGTCGCAGCTCCCCAACCCCGGCGACTACGTCGCCACCACCCTGGGCGAGGACGAGGTGCTGGTCGTGCGCCAAAAGGACCAGTCGATCAAGGTCCTGATCAACGCCTGTCCGCACCGCGGCAACAAGGTCTGCTTCGCCGAGGCCGGCAACGCCCGCGGCTTCATCTGCAACTACCACGGCTGGGCCTTCGGCCCCGACGGCGCGCTGCGCGGCATGCACGAGTCGGGCGTCTACGAGCAGAGCGGCTTCGACAAGTCCCGGCAGGGCCTGCGCGAGGCGCGGGTGAGCAGCTACAAGGGCCTGGTGTTTGCCACCTTCGCGGCGGATGCGCCGAGCCTCGAGGAATACCTCGGGCCGATGGCCTGGTACCTGGACGTGATTCTCGACAACGATGAGGGCGGCACCGAGTTCGTCGGCGGCTGCATCCGCTCCACCTACGAGTGCAACTGGAAGATCGCCGCGGAGAACTTCGTCGGCGACATCCTGCACGCCGGCTGGACCCACGACTCGGCGGCCCAGGCCATGCTCGGCGGTTCGGTGACCAAGGTCAGCGAGCTGCCCGAGTCCTACCAGGTGAACTGGAACGGCCACGGCTACGAGTTCGCCCGCGACCTGGTGGGCAACGCCGCGGTGCTCGGCGAGAACGCCATCAACAAGTACCTGCACCTGCACAGCCCGAAGGCCGCCGAGCGCCTCGGCGAGTTCCGCGCGCGGATGATGGGTGCGGTGTCGTCCTTCACCGTGTTCCCCAACTTCTCCTTCCTGCCGGGGCAGAACACCGTGCGCGTCTGGCAGCCGCGCGGGCCGAACAAGATCGAGCTGTACACCTGGGTGATCGTCAACAAGAACGCTCCCGAGGATGTAAAGGAGAAGTGGCGGCGCGGGGCGATGATGACCTTCTCGCCGACCGGGGTGTTCGAGATGGACGACGGCGAGAACTGGGAATACTGCACCAAGACCAGCCGCGGCAAGGTCACCCGCTACCAGGACCTGTACGTCGGCCTGGGCATGGATACCCGCCTGACCGACAGCGAACTGCCCGGCAACGTGTTCAAGGGCCAACTGAACGAGGCCAATGCGCGGGCCTACTACCAGCGCTGGAAGGACCTGCTGCAGGCGCGCAGCTGGGCGGAAGTACCCGATCGCAACGGCAAGCTGAGCTGAGGAGGACGGCAATGAGCACACTGGAGCTGGTGACTATCGACGAAGAGCGCGCGGTGCGCGGCTTCCTGCTGCGCGAGGCGCGGCTGCTGGACGAGGACCGCTGGGACGACTGGCTGCTGACGGTCTCCGAGCGCATCCACTACTGGATGCCGGGGATCGAGAACCGCCGCCGCGAGGACGAGCGGGGCGCTTTCAGTGCCGAGCACATGGCCCTCTTCGACGACGGCTTTCGCGAGTTGCAGCGGCGGGTGGCGCGCTTCAAGCAGCCCTCGGCCTGGGCGGAGAACCCGCCGACGCGCAACGTGCATCTGGTCAGCAACATCGAGGTGTATGCCGGGGAGAACGAAGGCGAGTACCGGGCCTACTCGTGCTTCGTCAACGTGCGCAGCCGGGGGCTGGACGAGCAGTACCAGATCGCCGGGCGGCGCGAGGACGTGCTGTGCCGCGAAGGCGAGGGACTGAAGCTGCTCCGGCGGCAGATCCTGATCCCCAACGCCACCTTGCCCTGCAAGAACATCAACACCTTCCTCTGATCCAGGAGAACGACATGGGCTGGCTCGACGGACAAGTGGCACTGGTGACCGGCGGTACCGGCGGCATCGGTTCGGCCATCGTCAGGCGTTATGTGGAGGAGGGCGCTCGGGTCGCGGTGATGGCGCGCGACCCGGCGCAGCTCGGCCAGTTGCAGGACGAGCTGGGCAGCGCCGTGCTCACCCTACGGGGCGACGTGACGCGCCTCGAGGACAACCGGCGGGCGGTCGAGGCCACCCTGGCGGCCTTCGGCAAGCTCGACACCTTCGTCGGCAACGCGGCGGTGTTCGACTACTTCACCCGCCTCGACCGGATCGCCCCGGAGGAGCTGGAGCTGGCCTTCCAGCGCCTGTTCGCGGTCAACGTGCAGGGTTACCTGCTCGGCGCGCGCTGCTGCATCGACGCCCTGCGCGAAACCCGCGGCAGCATGATCTTCACCCTGTCCAACAGCGCCTTCTACGCCGGCGGCGGCGGGATTCTCTACGTCACCGCCAAGCATGCGCTGGTCGGCATGATCCGCCAGCTGGCCTACGAGCTGGCCCCGGACATCCGCGTCAACGGCGTGGCGCCGGGGGCGACCAACACGCCGATGAAGAGCCTGGAGGGGCTGAACGCGCGCAGCGTGCCGCTCAACCAGATTCCCGGCTTCGAGCAGGGCGCGGCGCAGGCGGTGCCGCTGGCGCGCATCGCCGAGCCGGAGGACCACGCCGGCCACTACGTGCTGCTCGCTTCGCGCCGCGATTCCGGGCTGACCACCGCGAACATCATCCACAGCGACGGCGGCTGGGAGATCCGCAGTGCAGGCCCACGTGAGAAGGGCAAGACCTGACTACTGGCGCTCCTTTATCCATCTACAAGTACAAGAAACGAGGGTTTATCAATGAGCACTAAACACCCCGATCTGAACGTACAGCAACGACACGTTCTGCAGTTGTTCGAGGCGTTGCGCATCCCGGTGTTGGCTGCGCCAATGTTCCTCGTTTCCGGCCCGCAGTTGCTCACCGCCTGCTGCCGCGCCGGCATCCTCGGCAGCCTGCCGGCCCCTAACGCCCGCACCCTGGAGCAGCTCGACCAGTGGCTGGGGCAGATCGCCGACGAACTGGCCGAGGCGGCCCGGGCCGGAGAAAGGGTCGCCCCCTGGATGCTCAACATGATCGTCCACTCCAGCTACGACCGCTTCGCCGGCGAGCTGGAACTGGTGCGCCGCTACCGCCCGCCGGTGGTTTCCACCGCGCTGGGCAGCCCGAAACGGGTGCTCGACGAGGTACACGCCTACGGCGGCGCGGTGCTGGCCGACGTGATCAGCCCGGCGATGGCGCGCAAGGCCGCCGAGGCCGGCGTCGACGGCCTGATCCTGGTCTGCAACGGCGCCGGCGGGCATACCGGCAGCTACAACCCCTTGGCCTTCGTCGCCGAGGTGCGCCGGTTCTGGAAAGGCCCGCTGGGCCTGGCCGGCGCGGTGTCCAGCGGCCGCGACATCCATGCCGCACAGGTGCTCGGCTGCGACTTCGTGGTGGTCGGCACCCGCCTGATCGCCGCCGAGGAAAGCCTGGTCGAGGACGCCTACCGGCAGATGCTGATCGACTGCTCGATGGACGACCTGGTCGCCACCCGGGCGGTCAGCGGCGTGCTGGCCAACTGGATGAAGCCGTCGCTGGAGCGCGCCGGCATCGACCCGGCCGCCGAGAGCCGGGCGGGCATCGACTTCTCCGGCAACATCGCCAGCGCCAACAAGGCCTGGAAGCACGTCTGGTCGGCCGGCCAGGGCGTCGGCCAGATCGAGCGCGTCCAGCGCGTCGCCGAGCTGGTCGAGGAGCTGGAGCACGGCTACCGCGCGAGCCGCGAACGGGCGCTCTGATGCCCCCCATCCATCCAATCGAGGAATTCCCGGTGACCCACGAATCCCGTCTCCAGGCCGCCGCCGCGGTCCTGGCCGAATCGCGCAAGACCGCCCGGCCCTGCTGCCGGATTTCCGAGCGCTTCGGCATCCAGACCCTGGCCGACGCCTATGCCATCCAGGAGCTGAACACCCGGGCCGCCCTGGCCCGGGGGCGCCGCCTGGTCGGCCGCAAGATCGGCCTGACCTCGCTGGCCGTGCAGCAGCAGCTCGGCGTCGACCAGCCCGACTTCGGCATGCTCTTCGCCGACATGGAGCGCCGCGACGGCGAGGCCATCGACAGTCGCCGGCTGATCCAGCCCAAGGCCGAAGGGGAGATCGCCTTCGTCCTCGGCCGCGACCTGCCCGACGCCGACGCCACCCTGGGCGAGCTGGTCAACGCCGTGGAGTTCGTCCTGCCGGCGCTGGAGATCGTCGACTCGGCGATCGAGGACTGGAAGATCACCCTGGTCGACACCGTGGCCGACAACGCCTCCTCGGCGCTCTACGTGCTGGGCAGGACGCCGACCCGGCTGCACGGGCTCGACCTCGCCCTGGAAGGCATGGTCCTGGAGAAGAACGGCGCCCAGGCCGCCATCGGCGTCGGCGCCGCCTGCCTGGGCAACCCGCTGGAAGCCTGCCTGTGGCTGGCGCGGACCATGGCCGAGGTCGGCCGCCCGCTCCAGGCCGGCGACGTGCTGCTCTCCGGCGCCCTCGGGCCGATGGTCCCGGTGGCCGCCGGCGACAGCCTGCGCCTGCGTCTGACCCGCCTGGGCGAGGTGTCCTGCCGCTTCGTCTGAGCGGTCGCGACAGATCGTTGCAATGCGGTCGCTCTCCCGTTCGACGGTGCGGGGAGCAGAGAATGCTTCGCTTGCCGGCTCCGGCCGGACAGAACAACAACACGAGGGCGGTACTTGCGTGCCGACCCAGGAGGCATATCCGTGGTCGACTTCTTCAGTGACACCAATCTTCTGGCCCCCGCCCGCGCGGTGGTCGAGTCCCGTTCCGACGGCGCCTTCATCCTGCGCTCCCCCGAGCCGCTGCAGCCCTACGCGCGCTGCATCGGCGAGTGGCTGGAGCGCTGGGCGCAGGAGACTCCCGGGCGGACCTTTCTCGCCGAGCGTGACGGCGACGGCTGGTTCCGCCTGAGCTACGCCGAGGCGCGCCAGCGGGTCGGCTCGCTGGCCCAGAGCCTGCTCGATCTCGGCCTGCCGGCCGGCCGCCCGCTGGTGGTGCTGTCGGAAAACGACATCGACCATGCGCTGCTGGCGCTGGCCGCCATGCACGTCGGCATCCCGGTGGCGACCGTGTCGGTGGCCTATTCGCGGCACACCGCCGGCGGCTGCGGCAAGCTCAAGGCGATCCTCGAGGTGCTCCAGCCGGGGCTGATCTTCGTCAACGACGGCGATCCGTACGGCGGCGCGATCGGCCAGGTCCGCCCGGACTGCCCGGTGCTGGTCGCCCGCAACCCCGGGGAGATTCCCGGCGCGCTGAGCCTCGCCGGCTTCTACGACCGCCAGGAGAGCCCGGCGGTGATGGAGGCCTTCGCCCGCCTCGACGGCGACAGCCACGCCCGCTACCTGCTCACCTCCGGCTCCACCGGCGGGCCCAAGGCGGTGGTCAACAGCCAGCGCATGCTGTGCGCCAACCAGCAGGCCATCGTCCAGTGCTGGCGCTTCCTCGAACGCCGCGAGATCGTCGTGCTCGACTGGCTGCCGTGGAGCCACACCTTCGGCGTCAACCACAACTTCAACATGGTCCTGCGCAACGGCGGCACCCTCTACATCGACGACGGCCGCCCGCTGCCCGGTCAGATCGAGCGCACCCTGGAGAACATCAAGTCGGTGCGCCCGACCATCTTCTACAACGTGCCGCGCGGCTACGAGATCCTGCTGCCCTACCTGGAGCGCGACCAGGAACTGGCCGATGCGCTGTTCGGCCGCCTGGATGCCCTGTTCTATGCCGGCGCGGCCCTGCCGCAGAACAGCTGGGACCGCCTCGGCACGGTGGCCGACCGGGTGCGCAGCGCGCCGCTGTTCTTCACCTCGGCCTGGGGCGCCACCGAAACCGCGCCGCTGCTCACCAGCGTGCATTTTCGCATCGACAAGCCGGGCAACCTCGGCCTGCCGGTGCCGGGCATCGAGATCAAGTTCGTGCCCTCCGGCGACAAGCTGGAAATGCGCGTGCGCGGCGAGTCGGTGTTCAGCGAGTACCGCAACAACCCCGAGCTGACCGCGAAGGCCTTCGACGAGGACGGCTTCTACCTGATCGGCGACGCCGGCCACCTGCTCGGTGACGACCGCCCGGAGCAGGGCATCGTGTTCAACGGCCGGGTCAGCGAGGACTTCAAGCTGACCACCGGCACCTGGGTCTCGGTCGGCACCCTGCGTCCGCGGCTGGTCAGCGCCCTAGCGCCCTACGCCCAGGATTGCGTGATCTGCGGCCACGACCGCGACCAGCTCGCCGCGCTCATCTACCCGACGCCGGCCCTGCGCGCCCTGGCCGGCGAGGCCGGGGCGACCATGAGCGCCGACCGGCTGGCCCTGGAGCCGGCCGTGCGCCTGGCGCTGTGCGCCGGCCTGCAGGCGCTGGCCAGGGAGTTTCCGGCGTCCTCCCAGCACGTCTCGCGCCTGCTGATCCTCGACTCGCCGCCCAGCCTCGCGGCCGGCGAGATCACCGACAAGGGCTACATCAACCAGCGCATGGCCCTCGCCCTGCGCGCCGAGCAGGTCGAGCGCCTCTACGCCGAGACGCTCGATCCGGCAGTCATCCTCCTCGCCGAGGTACACGGAGAGTTCGCATGAGTTCCAAGAAACTGAAAGTCGCCATCGTCGGCTCCGGCAACATCGGCACCGACCTGATGATCAAGATCCTCCGCCACGGCAAGAATCTGGAAATGGGCGCGATGGTCGGCATCGACCCGGCCTCCGACGGCCTGGCCCGCG
>Ga0209575_10000081_pt1:52500-113133 | contig 113133 bp, 64 predicted proteins | sample Medcelwee11metaG_FD_187172 | JGI IMG/M metagenome (GOLD analysis project Ga0209575, IMG submission 187172) | Freshwater pond sediment microbial communities from the University of Edinburgh, under environmental carbon perturbations - Medium... | ecosystem: Environmental > Aquatic >... | reverse complement strand
GCAAAAGCTTCAGCACGTCATCTGGCCAGTACATGAGCGTCCAGCTCGGCCAACTCGGCGACGTCCCCGTGGTGGCTGAGCTATCAGGTGACTGCCGAACGGATCTTGCTGTCTATCAACCGGGCGGGGGGCTCTACCGGGACGACCCCGCGAGCGTCCAAGGGTATTGGCGATGGTGCCCGACGGCCACGAACGCTGAGACCACGACGTGTTCCACGGCCACGGTCACGGCCTTCGGAGTCCGGGAGAGCGTTCCCCACCCCGGCCTCAACTTCGCCGGGGGAACCACGCGTGTCCTCACGACCTTTCGACCGTCGCTCGGAACGTGGTCATGGCGTGCGGTGGGGGGAGGAACCACGACGACCAAGACCCTCGGGGGTCCCGGTGCTGTCCCGCTCCCCGGGGACTACGACGGCGACTTTCTCACAGACATCGCCGTCTATGAACCCGGCTCCGCCACCTTCAAGCTGCTGCGCTCCGAGCTGGGCTGGGCCTCTCCGATCTCCCGGCCCTTCGGCAACCCGCCGCCCGGAGAATACAGCAAATTCATCCCGCTCAATTCCGGTACCTCGCAGGCACGATCGGGGGCGATCCCCCTCTCCGGGATGAACCGCCCGCGAATGATCGGCAACCCGAATTGCGTCATCTACCCGCGACGGGTCTTCTCGCTCTGGTTCCCCCACGACGGGACGTGGTCGACGATGTGGGACCCGATCAACTCGACCACGACGGACACCTGCGCATGGGGACTCGGCGGCGTCGACGCACCCGTGCCAGGAATCGACAGAAACAACGACGTCTACACCGACATGGTGACCTATCGGGGCCAAACCTGGTCCGGCCCTGGCTGGTTCTACTTCAAGAACGCCACGCCCTCGTCCCCGAACGGTTGCACCGGGAGCACGAGCTCTCTGTCCTACCAGTACGGGAATCGGGCACGTCAACGCGTCCTCGCGGTAGCGGACATGACGGGGGACGGGAAGCCCGAGATCATGCTGGTCCACCCGGACACCATGACGATCCAGTGGATGACCAGCGAGTCCGGCTACACCACGGTCTACTCTCGAACCATCGGCAGCCAGCGGTCCATCGTGCTGTAGAAAGGATGTGGAAGATGAATGCGAAGCGAAGTCTGCAAGCTCTTCTCTGGGCCGCCAGCGCGACGACAACCGTGGCTTTGGCGGGGTGCTCCCGAACGGAAGAGGAGGTGAAGCCCGATCCGTCGGTGACCCCGGATGCGAGCGATCCGAAGACCCACGACAGCGCAGCCTTGCCCACGGAGTGGACCTGCCCCCTGGGCGTGTCCGGCGCCAAGATGGTCCTCATCCCCTGGCCCGACGGCTCGGCCTATTGCATTGACGAGCGGGAGGCAGTGTACGCGGAGTACAAACAATTCCTCGATGCGAAGGGCGAAGATTTCAGCGGCCAGCCGCCGGAGTGCGCATGGAATGAGAGCTTCGTTCCGGGTTGGGACGACGCCGCCCACGAGATCCCGCAATGCAGTTCATGGTACATCGACACGGAGCCCGATCGTGCTGCCAACTGCATGGACTTCTGCGATGCTTGGGCGTATTGCGCGTGGGCGGGAAAGCGCCTCTGCGGAGTGCAGGGCACCGACCCAGGAAGACTCTCACTCTTCGCGGAAGGACAGGAAGAAGAAATCGCTCCCACGCGTGAGAGGGAGTGGTTCAACGTTTGCAGCCAAGGAGGCACGACCAAGTACCCCTACGGTGACGCCTACGAGCCGGGAAGATGCATCGACCAGACGAAGATCGATGCGGAAGGGGAGGACAGCGCCCTCGCGGTTCGCGATGCCGTCGAAAGCGGGTGTCGTGGGACGAATTCGCCCTATGACGCTATCTACAACATGAGCGGGAGTCTCATGCAATGGCTCAATATCTGTTACCCGGGAAAGTGTGTGATCCAAGGCGGGCGCTGGCACATGGAGGCACTTTCGTGTGACTCCAACTACGGGGTCGCCTCCATCAATAGCATCAGCACTGTTGCAGGCGTCCGCTGCTGCGCTGATGCCGTCCCCAAGACCGACTCCAATCGGTGAACCCCCCGTGGCCCCACGTCGAGGGAACCCAAGACTGCCCTGCTTCAGCGCCACAGCCGGTGTCTTGGCCGTGCTTGCCTGTTCCCCATCCGAAGACACCCCTGAGGCAGTCGGCGACGCGGGCGAGGAAGACAACGGTGCCGACGCCACCACCGAGGGCGAGGCCGGCACCGTCACGTGGACCTGCCCCAAGGCGTGTCCGGCGCCAAGATGGTCCTCATTCCCTGGTCCGACGCCACCATGGTGAAAGGCGTCCGCTGCTGCGCCGATGCCGTTCCCAAGATCGACTCCAACAAATAAGTCAGCCACCCCCATGAAACCCACACGCACCTGGATGACAACGGAGTCGACATGACCTTTCCACGCATAGCTTACGTGCCAGTCGCGCTCGGGCTGCTCCTCGCTTGCTCCTCCGAATCAGACCCCCAGACACCGTCGGACGATTGCCCCTCTATCGTGCAAGCCATCGATGCCGGTCCGGACACATCACTACCTGGGAACGATTGGACGACCGGCGCCGTCTGCGAAGCCATCTGCCCGGCGGACTACCCCGTTTGCCGGCTCGAGGCAGAAGGCAGCGTGAGGTGTCAGAAGGGGTGCCAGTGAGGTTCGCCCCCTTGGCAACCCCGTCCCAACCCGTTATGTTGGCCCCTCACGCAACGTGAAAGGGCAGGGACAATCGCATGGAAAAGCATCCGTGGCAGGCTTGGGTGTGGGTGAAGTGGAAGGCCGGGACACCGACCACCGCGTGGGAGATGTGGAACGGCAACCCGACCATCGCGCAGGCGTGGTCGACGCAGGGGGACTGGGACTGCTGCCTATGGCTGAACGCCTCGGACCACGACAAGCTCGAGGAGTTCGTCTGGAAGCACGTCCGCTCGAACGAGTGGGTGGACCAGACGCGCGTGATGTGGGCCAAGCGTTGGTGGTAAGCCGATCCGTCCCGCTGGCCTGACAACCCACGCCAGGCCACGTGGACGATCCGTGACATCGGTGGTAGCACGTCGAGCATGCGCTCTTTCCGCGTGCTACTCGCCGTTGGTGCGGTCGTAACCCTCGCCGGCTGCTCCAAAGAGAACACGTTCGTCAACCAGGGGAACCCCTCCGACGCCGCCCCCGAAGCCGCAGCAAGCGGCGGGAGCGCAGGCACGGCAGGCACGGCAGGCAGTGGCGGTGCCGCAGGGGGATCTTCGGGCACGGGCGGCTCAGGGACCGGAGGGTCAGCCGGCACGGGTGGCGCCGGCGGTGGCGTCGGGGGCACGGGAGGCGGCACTTCCACCTCCTGCGACCAGGCCAGCGAGCCATGCTGTGACGGCGATCCCGCGTGGTGCTACGGTCAAACCGGTGTCGCGTGCGCCGGCGTGCTTTGCACGTGCGTGTCGGACCTCGGCGGCAATGGCACCTTCACCCATCGCCTCGACGGCACCCTGCTGCGCCTTCACGTGGACAACACGTGGCAGACGATCGAGCTGGAGAACGGCCAGCGGTTCGAGCCCACCCGCTTCGTCGGCTCGGGGACTTCCAGCCAGGTATCCGGATGCGGTCTGGTCGGTGACGGCGAGGTGCACTGCCTGGGCGCCAACGCGTGGGGCACGCTGGGCCCCGGCAACGACGCCGAGGCCAGCAGCGCCAAGGCCTTGCCCATCTTGGAGAGCGAATCGGGGCCGGCGCTCACGGGCGCGCTCGACATCGGCTTCTACGAAGCCCGGTCGGCGTGCGCGGTCACCGACGCGGGCGGCGTACTCTGCTGGGGCAAGGACGTCGTGACGGGCGCGAAGAATCCTACCCCCACCCCCGTCAAGATCGATGCGGGGACCGAGCTTACCGGGATGGCAAAGGTGTTCGTGGGCGACGCGGCGGCCTTCGCGGTGTCCGCGAGCGACGGCTCGGTGTGGGCCTGGGGCGACAACGTGAACGGCCACCTCGGGCTCGGAAGTGGGACGGCGAAGGCGCAGTACGCCACTAAGATCGCCGGGCTCACGAACGTGCGCAGCGTCGTGAGCTACGACGACCACTCCTGCGCGCTGACCGAGTCAGGTGCCTCCTGCTGGGGGGATAACGCTCACGGCAACGTGGGACCGGCAGGGGGGACGGGAGCGGTCTATCTGCCGGTGCCGCTGGAGACGGCGGCAGGCGGCCCCGCGCTCGACGCCATCGTGTCCATCCACCTCGGCTACGAGAGCTGTGCGCTGCGACAGGACGCGTCGGTCTGGTGCTGGGGTGGCACGTTGAGCTCACCTCCCCCGCCCACCAAGGTCCTGGACGGGGTGTTCCTCCTCGGCCAGGTGTCCACGGACTTCACCTACCTAGCATCAGACGGTGCGGTTCACGCCGGGGACGAGCTTCGCCCGAATCCGTGCCCGTGAGCAGGTCTCACTCCTTCTTGCTAGCCAGCGAACCGAGCACCGTGTCGAACATCCGCTGCGCCCGCTCGGCGTCGACGTCCGATACGTGGGTGAGCACGATGTAGTTCGACCCTTCCATCGGCACGACCGCCACCACGTCCGTGGCCGCCACCAGCCCAAGCTGGTTGGACTTGATCGTGCGTGCGTCGTATTCCTTGCCGGAGACGGTGAGCTTGGAGGGCGACATGGTGGCTTCGGCCCCCATGCGCTGCCGCGTGGCCTCGCCGATCTCTTCCAGCGACATCTCCTTGCCCGGGTTCTTCGGGTCGAACCGGATCGTCAGCACCCCCGCCTCCTTGCCATGGTCCACCGCGACCTGGTGAATCTCGGGGTTCGACGTCGCCGCTTCCGCCTTGTAGGGCTTCGGGTACTGGAACGTGATCCCGAGCCCCGCGTACGTCTCCAGCTCGAGCGGGGGAAGCGGCTTGGCCGCGGACGCCACCGGCGGCTTGACCTGCGTCGAGGACGAGGTCGGACCGGTGGTCGGCTTGGGCTTCTCGTCGCAGCCGGAGAAGAGAAACACGAACGCGAGGGGCAACAGGATGGATCGATGCATGGGGAGTCTTGGGTACCTAAGCGCCTCAGCCCTTGGGAGCGATGGCGTCCCATCCGGTCACGAGGGCGAGCTTGGACATGGCCACGTTCAAGTCCATGATGGCGTTGAGGTGGTTGAACCGTTGCTGGGCGTATTCCTTGGCGGGGTCGGTCAGCGCCTTCTCCTCCTCGGTGCCAAGGTCGATGCCCTGCTGCACGCCGATGAGCCACTTCTTGGCGAGTCCCTCGGCGCGACCGTAGGCTTCTTCCCGCCTCGTGGCGCTGATCACCTCGGCGTAGGCGGTCTCGACTTCCACACCGACGCCGCCCAGGGCCATGCGCTCGATCGCGCGCGTTTCCTCGAGCTGGGCACGCGCCTGCTCGAGGCGTGCGGCCGCGGGAAGAAGGTCCAGGTTCCACTGCATGACGAGCCCGAAGCCGAGGGACACGTAGTTGGCGTTGTCCTTCACGTACGGGTTGAGCTGGTCTTCGATTTCGGGGGCCCGGGTCCATCCAGCGCTCATGCCCAGGGCCAGGTCCGGGTACATCTTGGCCCGCGCCAGCGAAGCCTGCGCCTCACGCGCGCGAATCCCCGCCCGCGCCATGTTGATCTCGGGCCGGTGAATGCGCGCCGCCTGGAGGTAGCGGGCCACCGGGCCCAGCACGTGGTCCGCCGGCTCGAGCCTCTCGGAGCTCACTTCGAACCCCGTCTGCACCCCCGTCAGAAACGCCAGGCTCACCAGCGCGATCGACTCGTACCGGTTCGCCTCGGCCGAACGCGCGTCGACCTCCGCTCGGTAGGTCTGGAGCTTGAACAGGTCGAACTCGTCCGCCTCCCCTTCCTCCACCTGCTTGGCGAGCTTGGCGATCGCCTTGTCCAACCGGCTCGAGGCTTCCCCCAGCAGGTCCACGGAGGAGCGAGCCAGAAGCAGCCCGAAGTACGCCTTGCGCACGTCGAGGCGAACCTGGTTGCGTTCTTTCGCCACCTGGTGCTCGCCTAGCTCCACCTGGTTCTCGGCCGCATCGATCAGGTTGCTGATCTTGCCGAACGTGAACAGCGGAATCGCACCCTCGATGGTCGTGCGCCAGGCCAGGCCCATGCTCGACTTCAGAGCCACGTCCGTGTCCGGGCTGTAGACCGAAGTACCGCGCGACGTCGGCGCCAGCGCCACCCCCGCGGTCGCCTTCCACTGGCTGAAGGGGGCGGAGCGGGCTTCGTCCAGCTGGGCGCGGTAGAAGTTCGCCTTGGCGCGCGCCTGGGCGATCGTGGGGTAGTTGCGCTCCGCGAAGGCCACGCACTGCTGCAGCGTGTAGCCACGCCTGCGGGTCGGCAACCTGGCCGCTTCCTCGGCCCCCTTGACGCTCGGCGCAGGCTCGTCGTCCGCGCGCGCGGGCAAGGCTGGCACCACCGAAACGGCGCCGATGGCCAGGAGGACAAATGCGAGTTTCCGTCGGACGGGCATGGAACGGGTGCGTACCCTAGCAGATCGTCGGGAAGGGAGAAGCCCCGGTTGCACCGCCGGGCCGTCCGTTTCCGGTGACAGCATCGGGGGATGCGTGTTCGTTGCGGCAACCGGCCGATCGTCGACTACACTCGGCGCCGTGGACAACGTCTTGCAACCAGGTACCCGTCTGGCGGGCCGGTACGATGTGAACCGCGAGCTTGGACGCGGCGGCATGGGCATCGTGTACGCCTGCGTGGACATCGTCACCGGGGGGAAGGTCGCTCTCAAGCTCTTGCACACGGCCGACGGCACGCCTTTGCCGGGGACCGCGGCCTGGTTCTGGGCCGAAGCGCGCGCGCTCGCTTACCTCAACCACCCTGGCATCGTCCGCGCCCGAGACTTCGGCGTGCTGCGAAACAACGCCCCGTTCCTCGCCATGGACATCGCCCCGGGCATGTCCCTCGTCGACCTTCTTAGCGACACGGAGTTGAGCTGGCCTGCCATCTGGACGATCACCGATCAGCTCCTCGCCGCGCTCGCACACGCCCACGCGCGAGGCGTCATCCACGGGGACCTCAAGCACAGCAACATCATGGTCGAGGTGCTTGCGCAGGACCTGCGCGTGCGCGTGCTGGACTTCGGCCTCGCCTGGCTGCTGCGTGACCGCTTCGATCACCGCATCGACGGCACCGCACGGGAAGGCCCCATGGTGCGCCCGCACGCCGGGACGGTGGGCTGGATGGCCCCGGAGCAGATTCGCGGCGCCATCCCGCACGTGGGACCCTCGACGGACCTGTACGCTCTCGGCTGCGTGCTGTTCCAGCTGCTCACGGGCAACGAGCCCTACGAATCGAGCGACCTCGAGGAAATCCAGCGGATGCACCGCAACGACCCGATCCCCGAGGTGAGCTTGCCCCCCGAGGTGCCCCAAGGCGTGGCGCCCTTCGTCCAGCGTCTCCTTGCCAAGCGGCCGTGGCAGCGCTTCGACTTCGCGGCGGACGCGCGCCGGGCTTTCTCGGCCTTTCGCCCCGAAGGACCGATGAACGAGTGGCTCCTGCCACTGCCCGTAAGGGAAGACGACGCACCCACGCTCCCCCCTCCTCCCTCTCGGGACACCGAGATCCGCCCCACGTTCGAGATCCCGATCACGGAGAACTCCCCGCCGGGGTTGCTCGGCTTCGGTCCCGCGCGATGCATCGGACGCGAAGACCTGAAGGCGCAGGTGTGCGAAGCCCTCAGCGAGCTGTGCAAGGCCGAGCGAGGCACCCACAGCATGGTCCTGCTCACAGGCCCCGCCGGCGTCGGCAAGAGCCACCTCGCCGAGTGGCTCTGCGAGGACGCTCACGAGCGTGGCGTCGCCATCCCACTGCGCGCTCGCCACAACAAGATCCCCACCCCCTTCGACGGCATCGTGGGGGCGGTCATCGGATACCTCGGCCTGGAGAACGCCGACCGCGCCACCATCGAGCGCGTGCTGTTGAACATCTGGGATGTCCGCAAGGACGACGACGACGCGCACGTGTGGGTCGCCGCCGTGGCGGAGTGGCTTCGGCCCACGGCCCCCGGACAGCAGATCGAGGTGGGGCCCTCAGGCAAGCGGTTCGTGATCAACTCGCGCGAGATCCGCTGGGCCATCGTTCGGCACGTGCTCGAACTGCTGGGACGAGACCGTCCGTTGCTGCTGTGGCTCGACGACCTTCACCTGGCGGCCGGGCGCGACTTCGACTGGATCGAGCAGCTGCGCATCAAGCCGCTGCCCGTGCGCATGCTGATTCTGGCCACGACGCCGACCCGAGGGCCCGAGGCGGCCACGGCACAGCAGCCCCGGATCCTCGAACTCGTCGACAAGCTCGGCGCGCGCACCATCGAGGTCGAGCCCCTGTCCGCCAGCGAAATGCGTGAGCTGCTGCTGACGTCCGCCGCACTCGACGACGGCGTGGTGGACCTCGCGTTCCGTCGCTCCCGCGGCATTCCGCTCTTTGCCCTGCAGCTCGTGCATGCCTGGGCCAACGGGGGCGCGCTGCACATGCTGGGCGGCCGCTACTGCGTGAAGGGCGTAGTGGAAGACGAGGTCCCGTCGACCACGGCAACGCTTTGGGACGAGCGACTCTCGGCCTTGCCCGACGAGGCGTTGCGCGCCGCGATGGCTGCCTCCGCCCTCGGGGGCGAGGTGCGCAGCGAGGTGCTCGTGCCGCTGCTCACCTCCCTCGGTCTGTCAGCCTTCACCGCGATCTCGATGCTCGAGCAGACCCAGCTGCTGACGAAGGTGGGCAAGGACCGCTACCGGTGGCCTCACGCGCTGCTCCAGGAGCACTTGCTCACCAAGCTCTCGGACCTGCCCGAGGCGCCGCACGTCCTGCGAGAAGCGGCCTTCGCCCTCGCCTCCTACCACCCCGCCGCGGGGACCCGTCGCATCGTTCGGCACCGCGTCACCAACCTCATCCGCGCCAAGGAAGAAGGCGAGGCGGTTCGCGTCATGATCGACTTCGTGGCGCGCTCGTGGGAGCGCACGCGAGACGTCAACGCCACGATCGGCGACCTTCACCTCATCGACGGCTTGCCTCGCGGGGGTTGGGCAGCCATGCACAGCCGCTGGCTGGCGGAAGCGCTCCGCCATGCCGGCCAGCTGGAAGACGCCAACGCTCTTGCCCTGTCCGCGCGACGGGCCTTCGCTTCCCTCAACGACCCCTACAACGAAGCGCAGTGCTTGCGCCTTCTCGGCCACATCGCCTCGGAGAAAGGGGTCCCGCGGGACGGCCGCGCCATGGTCGCCAAGGCGCGTTCCATGATGGACACGCTCCATGACGCCTGGGGCCGCGCGCAGTGCGATGTCGTGCTGGGCGAGCTCGACTATCTTCTCGGGGACCACGCGCTGGCGGCACGAGAGCTGGAGACGGCCATCGAGCCGCTGGAGCAGGCGCAGGACCTGCTGGGACGTGGACAGTGCCAGATCTTGCTCGCCCTCATCGACCTGGGCCGCAACGACGCCAGGACGGCGCGACGCCACCTCATCTCGGCGCGCCAGGGGTTCGACCGCATCGGCTACCGGCTCGGCACCGCCCAATGCGACGTGGCCCTGGCGCATGCGGACCATCGTCTGGACGAGGTGGAGTCGGCGCGAGCACGCGGTCAGAACGCGCTCTCGTCGTTCCAGTTGCTGGGGACGCCGCGGGGTCAGACGGCGGCGCTTCGGGTGATGGCGATGGCAGCGCTGGACGCCGGGGACCTCGTGGACGCGGAGCAGCGAGCCAACGAGGCGCTCGAGCTGTTCGAGCAGCTTGGGGACCCATGGGGGCTGGCGGAGAGCAAGCTGCTGCTTGCGCAAGTAGCGCTCTCGCGCGGGACGGACGCCCGAGAGATCCTGGAGGCCATCGAGATCCAGCGCGTGCAGGAGCGCGAGCCCCTGCAACACTGGCACTTGACCATGGCGTGGATGCTCGCACGCGATGAGGCCTTCGACGACGCCCTGCATCACCTCGAGCAAGCCAAGGTAGCGCTCGGGGATGGGCGCCTCGGGGACCACGCGTTGCCGCTGTCGGTGCGGGTGGCCTCCCTTTCGTGGCCGGAATCCTACAAGGAGAAGCTCGAAGACGTGCTGCTGAAGGCCGAACCCTGACCGTCAGGGCTCAGCCCTCCTCGCCTGTGCCGGTCAAGGGCAGAACCTTCAAGACCTCGAAGAACACCAGGAACCGCACCTTGTCGCCCGGGTCGCGCGCGTGACGTCGCATGGCGTAAAGGCGCTCCGTATCCTGCTCCTCTGCCGTCTTGCGCAAAAAGAGGCGCTTGCCTGCCCACTTCTTGCCGCCCTCGGGCTCCGCCTCGATGAACAGGTAGGCCGCGTGGGGGTTGGTCTGAAGGTTCGCATGCGTGAGCTTGTGCTGCATGATGAACGCGACGGTGCCGTCGTCCATCACGTGGGGCTTGGCGAACATGGCGATGCCGACCTCGCCCTTGTCATTGGCCGTGGAGAGAACGCCGTGGCCTTGGTTCTCTTCGAAGTAGGTCCTGAGGTCCATGCTGCTTGGATGCGGGCGGGGAGGTGGGGGTGGCGGACGTCAGATCTCCCCCACATGCAGCATGCGCCACACCTGCTCGGACAGCCCCGGCTGGTCGTCCGGGTCCGTGAAGTCCCACCCCCAAGCCTCCGCCTCCACCGCGCTCCTCGTACCCACCGCGTTGCAGCTTCCGTCCGTCCACGTGCGCGGGACGTACTCGAAGGGGCTGTAGTCGGGCGTCGACGTGAACATGTCGAAGGGGACCGCTGCGTTGGCCACGATGTCGTTGTTGTAGGGCAGTCCGTAGATGTGCGCGAACAGCTTGTGCAGTGAGGCTACGTCGTAGTGTCCGTGGCTGACGTAGCCGCGTTTCACCCACGGGGAGGCCATCACGAGGATGGATCGGTGGGTGTCGACGTGGTCCGCACCGTCCTGGGGGTCGTCCTCGATGATGACGATCAAGCTGCTCTTCCAGAACGGACTGCGAGACACCGCATCGACGATCATCCCGGTGGCCTCGTCGTTGACGGCAATCATGAGGCCCGGGTTGGGGCGCCCCGCCTCGCCTCCAAAGGTATGATCGTTCACGAGCCATACGTAGGTGAACGGCTTCAGGTTGCACAGCACCCTTGCGCGGGCGGAGATGTAGCACGCGTCGAGAATGTCCGGGCGCGTGCTCGAGGTGGATACGAACCCCGCGGAACCGTAGCCCACGTCGTTGCCCATGCTGCCGATCAGCTCACCCATGTTGTCGAACTCGACACCATGTCCCTGAAGCCAGTGGAAGATGCCCCCTTGCTCGGGAATGGTCTGCCCGTCGATCCCTTGCAGGGGTATCGATCGGGTGTTGCGCCCCCAGGTGGACAGCCACGTACGCTCCGTGTAGTCCGAAGACCTGCCGAACACCGCCCAGTAGTGGCCCTGGATCGACTTCTCCGCGCTGTGGTTGAAGTTGTCCCCGTGGGAGAACGTCTGCGCCATCTTCCGGATGTTGCCGAACGCCTCTTCCATCTTGCCCGGAACGAGCACCAGGTTCGGGTCGCCCTTGACCCCGGGCATGTCCCCCATGATCGCGTCGAAGGTCTTGTTCTCCCGCACGATGAAGATCACGTTCTTGATCTGCTCGCTCGGCCCCTCCTCCGTCGTCCGCGGCACCGGGAAGTCCGGCTCCACCCCCGCCGGACACACAACGTCCGCACTGCCCTCCATCGCTCCCACCCGGACCGAACGCTCGTGCGCCTCCGTGTAGCCCGCAAGCGCCGTCGCGTCCGGGAAAGGCACGTACTGGATGCCACCCTTCATCTGCTCCCCCGTCGTGCCCTGCATCGTGGGCCCCAGCGGGTCCATCTTGGGTCCTCCCCCAACCCCCTTGCCACTCAAAATGACCAGCGACCCGGGGTTCGGCTCGTCTTGCCCCGCCACCACCACATCCGTCGGCCACCACAACGTGGGTATCAGACCCAGGTGCGAGAACGCCGGCGGCTGCCCCGGACCCGCCGATGGCGTCACGCCGAACACCGCCACCGCGTTCTGGGTCGCCAGCGTCGCATACAGACGTTGGTTGTCCGCGTCATAGGCCAACGCCGTGGGCGATTGCGCGTTCACGGGCTCGTTGGGATCCATCGGAACCGACGCCACCACCGTACCCGCGACCCGGTCCACGATGGCGATCGTGTCGCTCATGGCCTCCGCGACTCCCATGTAGTTGGCGTCGAAGAACACCAACTCCTGAGGCTGGCGCCCCGTGTCGATGGTCCTCGTCTGCTGCGAAGCCACGTCGATCTCCACGACGCGCTGGGAGTTCCAGACAGACACGTACGCCACGCCGGGTTCGAACGGGTCGAACAGCGCCGCATACTGGTCCTTGCCGCCCACGTCGACCGCCCCGACCTTCTGCCCGTAGGTCGCCTGCTCCAAACTGTAAACGAGCGAGCTTCGCTCGTTGACCTGCGCCGCCACCAGGTACTTCCCATCCTGCGTCACGTCGATGCCGAAAGGGAAACCGTCGCCCGGCGCATCGTTGGCCAGCACGATGTCCTTGGTCGCGTCGCGCGCCAGCACCCCCGTCGTAGGGTCCACCGTGAACGCGAAGACCGTCGACTCCTGCCGCCCGCTCGCCGCGTACACCGTCCCGTCCGGCGAAAGCGCCAGCCCGTAGTTCAAGGACTCAGGGTAGGGATAGCGCTGCATCGACACCATCGGGTCCTGGCCCGCCGCCAGCCGTTCCACGTCCACCACGCGCAGGGCATGGTCCTGGTACCCGTCGTCGCTCACCAGCACGAAACGCGTGCCCGGCAGCCACAGCACGGAGAACGGGAACGTGCCCTCCAGGTTCGCGTCGTTGAACACCCAGGCGTTGCCCGCGGGCCGAAGCCGTCGCCCATCCGGCAGCACCACCGGGCCGGCGCTCGAGTTGGTCATGGCGATCGCGTCGCCCGAAGGTTCCGTCGCGGTGCACTGTCCTTGCTGGGGCGCGGGGGACTTCCCACTGTAGCCTCCGCACTCCTTGGCGTGCGGAATCGCGGACCACGATCGCATCGCCGGGCAGTCCCAGGGCTGGGTGTGCTCAGCGCAATCCTGACCGCACCGCAACGCGCACGAGTCCGTGCTGCGAACTTCGTCCATGAACTCCTGGGGGTCACCCGGGTTCACCGGCGCGGAGGTGTCGTCGGAGCCGCAACCGGCGACGGCCAGACCCAGGATCGAGAGGGCACAGCAAGGCAGAACGGTGCGAAGCATGGGCGCGATTCTACGGGGAGCCGGACCCGAGCGCGACCAGGAAGCACGGATACTGGAGCTTAAGGCTCGAGCACGATCGCGTCCGGCGCACCCGCGTCTCGTCGGGCTCCCCCGTCCCGGCCCGCGTCCGGCTTCTTCGCTGCGTCCGGCTCCTTGGCCGCATCCGGCTTCGCACCGTCAGGCCCGGCTTCCGGGCTCGCCTCCACGGCACTGTCCCCGCCCGCGTCGGGAACCCGCTTGGGCGGCACCGCGGCTTGAGCAACCACAGGCGGCCACGGGATCATGAAGCTCTCCCCCGTCGCCCTGTCCACCAACCGCGCACGCGCCGCACGCGGCGTGTCCGGCAGCAAGATCCGATGCGTCACCGTGGCCTTGCCCTCGAAGTGCAGCGGGGCATTGTACGGGCGATGCTGTCCCGCCAGCTCGTCGGCACCGATCAGCGGAAACTCGAAGCGCACGCGCTCCACGACCGTAGGACCGCTCAGAAGCTCCACCGCGTAACGACCCATGCGACGCGCCGTCGTGATCGGCTGGCGCAACTGGACACGGCGAGCCTCCAGCAGCTTCACCTTGCCACGCTGATACTCGAACGTGAGCAGCCACTGGGACGCGGATCGGATGGCGGGCGGGTCCGGCGCATACCCCACGTGCGGGCGCGCACTCGCACTCCCGAACGCGGGCGCAGAACCCGAACCCCTGCCACCTTCCGCAACGGCCATCGAAGAGACGGCGAGCCCCAGACCGAGCAGGATCCAGCCCGCCCACCACCCCGCATGTCGAGAAAGGTGCTTCATTCGCTCGCTCCGTCGCTCTCTTCGTCGCCAAGCCTTCCACGACCCGCAGGCTGCGTCGAGGACAGGTTGACAGAAAGAGGCCGAAGCGCACGGTCCCAGCTCTCGGGACCGCCTCCCACGCGAACCCATAGCTGCATCATCGCGTCGGCCACCGGCGCATCGACATGCCACGGCTCCCCGTCCGGCCACAGAACCTCCACCCATGCCGCATGCAGCGCCACCCGATCGACCCGAACGACAGCCCCGGTCTCGAGCACCAACCGCCTCGCCCCCCCGTACTTGTCGTCCCCCACCAGCGGCGCCCCCGCGTGGGACATGTGCACGCGAATCTGATGCGTTCGCCCCGTCTGCGGCTCCACCGCCACCATCGCCACCTTCCCCAACTCGTCGATCGTCGCGTGGTGCGTCAGCGCCTCGACCGCATCCTTGCCACCCACCTTGCGCTCCGTCGGGCGCTTCCCACGACCGATGGGCACGTCGATTCGCCCCTCCCGCGGCGTCGGTGCCCCCATCGCCAGCGCCACGTAATGACGACGATAGCGATGGGACGCACGCGCCTCGCGCATCGCTTCGCGCGCCTCGCGACCGAGGGCGAAGACCACCACCCCGCTCACATCCCGGTCCAGTCGCGACGTCGCATGCACGCGGGTCATGTCAGGCTCCCCCACGAGCCGCGCCACCGCGTCGAGCAAGCTCGCCGAGCGTCCCCGCTGGTCCGGAATCGTCGAAAGCCCCGCCGGCTTGTACACCGCGACCAGGTCCTTGCGCGACGACAACACCTCGACTCGCTCCCCAGGCGCCGGCTCCGCGTGAAACACCTCGACGAACGCTCCGCGCGCGAGCCGAACGACAGGGTCCAGGCAGCGCTTGCCGTCCACGAACACCCTGCCGTCGCGCACCGGCTCCAGGGACTTGTCCATCCGGCCCATCACGTCGCCGAGCGTGCACGGCGATTCCACGGCCCAGCAAAGGGAACGGTGCCTGTCAACCATGCGGCTCCTCGAGGCGCTCGACGATACCGCGGTCTCCATCGATGCGCACCCGATCGCCGGTGCGTAGCGCGACGGTCGCTCCGGCAACGTTGACCACGGCGGGCACGCCGTACTCGCGAGCGACGAGGGCAGCGTGGGACAGGGGGCCTCCGAGCTCGGTGACGACACCCGCGGCGAGCAAGAACAGGGGGGTGAGGCCGACGTCGGTGGTTCGCGCGACGAGGATCTCGCCGGGTTCGAGCCCTTCGAGCAGTTCACGCCCCGCGGGCAGGATGCGGACCTTGCCTTCGACCACGCCGGGGCTTGCACCAAGCCCTCGCAGCAGATCGTGACCGGCGGGGGGAAGCACCACGGGTCGGGGACGCCCCACGAAGGTCACGGGCGGGTCGGGGCGCTGCTCGTCTCTCGCATGCTCGGCGCGTCGCATGCGCACGAGGTGACGAAGGTCCGTGCCGCCGTTCTCCAGAGCCGCGATGAGCTCGCCCGTGGAACAGAAGAACGCCGAGCCGGGCTCGAGGCTGGGGTCCTTCTCCCGCAGCCGGCGATCGATCTCGAGCGCCACCCTTCGAATGGCCCCAAGGGTTCGCGTGACCCAGGCACGCATGCGCTCCCGAAGCGCCATGGTCGTCTGCGCGTGCGCCACCATCACGCGCACCGCCGCCATCTTCCACACCGCAAGGGTGCGGTCCAACTCTCCCATGACACGATCGGCGCGCATACGAGCACGAACCGGACCCGCCTCCGGGTGCTGGTTCGGGTTCTGCAACGTGGCCGCCACCATGGCGAAGATCTGGGAATGGTCCTCGTTCCAGCGAGGTGTCGCGATCTCCGCCTCACGCACCGCGCGATCCCCGAACTCCTCGACGAATTGCTCGAGCGCCGTGCGCGCCAGGCCATCGGGGACTTCGCCGATGCTCGCAAAGGCCCCACCCAGGATACCTTCCATCACCGCAGGCTGCCGCCGCGCCAGCACCGCCATCCTCGCGATCGCCATCCCCGGCTTCGCGCTCTCGAGGTCCCGCACGCCCGCCGTCAACGCCTGGGTCGTGGTCTCCGGCTGACTCACCGACAAGAAGCGAAGCAGTGCCTCCAGCGCCAGGTGGCTCCCGAGCGAGGACGACGCGCAAGCCAGCATCAACGTCCCAGTCCCGTCGAGGTCCCGCAGCACGTCGCGAAGCGCCTTCACCAAACGGCGATCGCTCAGGCGCGCGAGGGCAGAGGCATGCCGCTCCTTGTGCCGAAAGCGAGCGGACCGCTCGAACCGATCCACGCGCGAGGAGAGCCGAGCTTGTTCCGCAACAAGCCGGGCTGCCGTGAGCGGCAACCGGGCCAGGAAGGCCTTGCGCGAGATGCCCCGAATCTGATCGTCGAGCTGCGGAACCACCGTACCGCCTCCCACCCCGACAAGAATGTCGGGACGGAGCCCTGGGACCTGGGCGGCAATGCGCATGAACGACGTGAGGTTCAGGTAGAAGCGACCGTGCACGTTGGCCACCATCGTGGCGCTGGGGGGCACGCTGCAGCCGAGCGAGCGAAAGGCCTGACGAAAGCCTCGCTCCGAGAAGCCCCGGGCCACGGACCACGTCAGCGGCGTAGCCACGCCGGGCAGCGCCTCACCCACGTTCGCCCGTGACCACACCGTGGTTTCGTCACCCCCTTCCGGGAAGCCCGTCCCCACGACCGGTCGGGACTGAACCACGAACACGCGGTCGTCGCTGACGGCAAACTCGACATCGTGCGCGGCGTCCTCGACCCGCTCGAGGTCGTCGGCGAGGCATGCGAGCTGCTGCAACACCGCAGGGCTGAGCGCGGGTTGCGACGCGCGATCGGCGGGCACTTGTACGTAGCAAGGGCCCTCATCACCGATGACCAGGGCCCGGTCCTTGGTAGCCACGGCATGGTCCCGAACACTTCGATGGGCAGCGCGGAGCCGGATTACGTCCGGAGCCACGGCGCCGTTGACCACGGGAGCGCCAAGCCCGAAGGTGGCGTTGATCAGCCGCTCGTCGGACGCCCACACCGCTTCGTCCGTGCCCGGAGGCGGGCGGGTGAACATCACACCGGAGGCGTCGGCTCGCACGACGGTCTGGATGACCACGGCCATCGCGAGGTCCTTGATGCCGCGAGACGCGAGGTGATGCAGGGAGCGCGGGAGCAATGCGCTCGCCCACACCTCGCGCACGGCGGCTGCCATGTCAGGGCCTCCGCGCACGCCAAGCACGGAAGTTGCCAGACCCGCCATGGCCGTGAGCTCCGCGTCCTCGCAGGTCGCGCTCGAGCGCACGGCAAGCCCCCAGGGCGCGTCCTCGCTAACTTCCTCCCACAACCGCTCGAGCCTCTCGACGAGCGACGGGGCCAGAGGCGCGGACAGCAAGGTCTCGCGAGCACGGCCGATGCGCGACAGGTCTCCGCGCTTGCCCACGCCTTCGAGCAGGGCGCGCGGATGCTGGTCGGGCGGGAGCAGCGAGGCCACGGCGTCCGTGAAGGCCCGCGAGGTCAGGACCCAGCCACGCGGCGTCCGAAAGCCATGACGGTGCAACCAGACGAGGCGCGCACCCTTGCCTCCCACCTCGATCGGATCGATCGGGGCCTCCTCGATGGGATACAGCCAGGCAGTGAGCACGATGCCACGCATACTAGCTGCGCCCACCGCTGCACAACCGTGGAGTTTGCAGGGAGTTTCCCGCGGAGGACCAGACCGCTACCGCGCGACGCGCTTGACCGAACCCTGCGCCTTGCAGTTGATCCAGTAGACGAAGTCCTTGTCCAGGGCGATGGCGCAAACGGACTGCTCGCTCTGGACAAGCGTTCGATTCACCGCGCCGTAGCGACCGACGATCTTGCCCCCGGTTGTGGTCGAGATGTTCTGCGCCCACGCGATGAAATCGCCGTCGGCTTCGATCGCCTCCACGCCAGGCACGTCGATGCCGATCGCCTCAGGAATGCCAGGATTCTGCTTCGCCAACGTGTTCACCTTGCCCACGCTTGGCACGCTCCAGAACAGGAAGTCCGCGTTCATGGCGAGACCGCCCGGGGCGGGTAGGTTCTCCGCAATCCGTTCGACCGTCGTCGACATGGGCTCGTCGACGCCGATGAAGCTCGACGTCGTCCCGGAGGCACTGAGCGCCACGTAGTACAGGGTCTTGGACGTCGGCTCGAGCCGAGGGAACCGCAAGGCATAGCCGGCCACGACGACGTCCTTGGATACAACGCCGTCGCTCTTGAGCGCTGTGAAGATCCCGGGGTCTGCACTGGTCTGGGCCCAGCCGATGGCTGCCCCGTTCTGATGCAGGTCAAGGGGCGTGCCGGAGGTGGTGATGAGAATGTCGGGAGGGGAGCTTGGCACTCGGAGCGTGCGAACGATCGAATTGTCGTTGGTCCCTACGAACAGGTAGGTCCCATCGATCGTAAACGTCGTGATCAGATGGGCGCTCAATTGGTCCGTCACGACGGTCGAGGACGTCTTCGTTCGGTGCTTGATCGTGTTCTCGCTACCCCCTTCCGCCCAGTAGACGCTGCCGGTGTTTCCCTCTCCAGGATCGACGGCAAGGTCGGTCAGCACCCCCGTGGATGTGTGCAGGACCTGCGGCGCGCAGAACCCATTGCTGCAGGCGTTGTTGGCGCCGCAGTCGTGGCCGCACCAGCCGCAGTTCTTGGCGTCGGTTGCGAGGCTCACGCACGAGTCGTTGCAGTTCGCGTACCCGCCCAAGCACGAGAAGTTACACTCGCTGGCAACACAGCTGACCGTGGCGTTCGGTACGCTGGGGCAAGCGAGGCCGCACCCCTCGCAGTGCTCGACGTCGTTCCCCACGCGCTCGCACGTGGCGCCACAGAGAGTGTAGCTGGGGTCGCACGACACCAGGCAGGTTCCGGTCGCACACGACGCACTGCCCTCGTCGGGAGCTACACAAGCAACATCACAGCCACCGCAGTGGTTCAAGACGTTGAGGCTCTGCTCGCACCCGGAGTCGGCCTCGTCGTCACAATCGCCCCACATCTCCTCGCACGCGGAGATGGCGCACCCCACGGCATCACAAGCGTGCTCTGTGACGTGCGGCAGTGAGCACGGGTCGCAGGTCGAAGCGTTGCACCCGTAAGCCGGGTCCCCAAGGCCCACGCACTCGCCATCGCACATCTTCTGACCGGTGTCGCAGCTCCCGCCAGAGCCACCGGTTCCGCCGGTTTCGGTCCCGCCCGTCCCACCCGTCCCACCCGTCTCGCCACCACCGGTTCCCCCCGTCGCGGTGCCACCCGTCCCACCCGTCTCGGTGCCACCTGTACCGCCTGTCGCGGTGCCACCCGTCCCCCCCGTCGCACCGCCACCGGTTCCTCCCGTGTCGGTTCCCCCCGTTCCCGCGGACGCATCCCCCGCAACTCCACCCGCCCCGCCTTCCGACGTGAACGAGTCACCCCCGCACGCCGCATACAGCGTGGGGAGCAGCACGAGAAGACATGACGTCCGAACGCCGCCCAAGACCGATCGCAACTCCATACCTTCTATGTTGCGAGCCGTGGTCCGCGCGGTCAACCCATGTCGCCCGGCGCCGGAATCTCCCTGCACCCTTCCCCGGGAGTTGGCCATGGCCGTAGGATTGAGTCAGGTAAGCATCATGGGCAACAAGGGTCCCCTTCGCGACACGCGTCCCGCGCAGCTCCCGCACAAGGAGTCGGGCACCCGGTTGCGGAGCCAGCCCCTCGTCTTGACCCATCGGTTCCCCACCGAAGTCCACCGGGTGGGCGAGCTCGTCGACATCCTGCTCGAAGCCCGTGAGCTCGACCCGAAGGACGCCCAAGAGCTGGGACTGGCGCTCCGGGAGCTTCTGCTCAACGCGATGGAGCACGGCAACCTAGAAATCACCTTCGAAGCGAAGTCGAACGCACTGCAGCAGGGCAGCTGGAAGCGCATCCTCGCCGAGCGATCGACGTCCTTGCCCTATCGGTCTCGGGAGACCCACGTGACGGCGCACTGGACGCCCGATTGCGTCGCATTCACCATCGCCGACCAGGGGAAAGGGTTCGACTGGCGAGCGCTCCCCGACCCGACCGACCCGGACAACCTGCTGCTGGACAACGGTCGTGGTGTCCTTCTGGCTCGCCTTTCGGTGGACTCGCTGACGTACAACGAGGCCGGCAACGTGGTCACAATCCTCAAGCGGCTGCGCTGAGGCCTCCCTGCAACCCGCGGAGCGCCCGCGAGGCTCCGTTCCGGCTTTCGCTCATCATGGCCTGTGCTAGGTTGCGAGGCGCGGGCCGGTCGGCCTTGCCCTCTTGCACGCCATGGCATCTGCAATCCCTGGACTGCCCGTTCATCACCCCCTCATCCACGGAGCCTGTCCGACCCTCGACTTGCTCGAGGCGAGAGCCGATACGCGGGCACGCAACGTGCTCGACACGGCCTCGGCGCTCGCTCGGTGGCGACTGACCACGACCGAGCAGATCCGGGATCTGCGCACAGCCCGCGGGGCGCCTCCCTGGCCTGCCGCGGGCAACACACCTCCGTGCCATGTGGGCAGCGAACCCGTGTCCGTTCGTTCCCCTGACATGCTCCCAGCAGACCTGCTGCGCGCCCTGCTGGCGACTGAGCCCGAAGCGATCTCCCGCATCGTGCCCTCCCCGAGCCAGACCCTCACCCAGGCAGGCCTGCAGTGGAGCCACCTGGCCCAAAGCGCGACCGGCCCCGCTCCCGCCCTGGACTTCGCGTGGGCCCGCCGCTTCGCCATCGCCGACATGCGACACGATCGCCCCCCCGTCGACGTCTCCTACCTGATCGCTTCCCTCGGCTACGACACCTGGGAGGCGCTCGTCCCGCTCTCGACGCTGTCCGAGGAAGGCGCCGCTTCGAAACGCGAAGTGCTTCGCCAGTGCGTGGACAACGCCCGACGAGCGTGCGGCGACCGGCTCTTCGAGCCCCTGCTGCCCGCCTACTTCGACCGGCACGGCGGCATGGACGCTCTCGATCGCGCCATGCAACAGCACCACGGCGTGCTCATCGTGGGACACGAAGAAACCGGGCGAACCGCACTGCTCGAAGCATGGCTTCAGCGGCTCGTGCTCGGACCGAGACCGCCGGAATGGGAAGGCGTGCGCGCCTTTCAGAACCCCTTCGACGAGCCCTGGGCTAAAAACCCGTCCCTGCTCGAGAAGATGGCTGACGGCGCGCTTCTTCTCGCCCTCGCCCCGAAGGGCCGTCGCGTCTTCTACGACCCCCGCGAAGAAGACCCCTTGCACCCCGACCAACCCTGGCCAGAGCGCATGTGGGCCTTCGAGCCAGAGTACCCCGACGGGTCGCTCGAAACCCGCCTGGTCGAACACTGCGCACAGTGGGCCTCGGAGCCCTGGAAGCGCGTGTTCATGATCCTTGTGGTCACCCCCACCGAACGTGAACGCTTGGTCGCGCGCGTTCCCCTCATCGCGCAGTTCCCCGCCGTCGACGTTCCTGCGTTCGCGCCCCAGGACCACTTGCCCATCTGGCTTTGCCACACGATGGGACGACCACGACGTGGGCTCGACCAGGCGCTCGCCATCATGAGCGAGCTTCGCCCCGCGGACGTGCTCGGGATGAAACCGTGGGACGTGCAGACCGTGCTGGGCTCAGGTCTCGCCCAACGGCTATGGGAGCCTGGCAAGCTCGAACGGCTTCGGCCCGATGGATGGCTCGAACGCGCCCTGGCGCGCATCCGTCAAGGACAAGCCCCCTGGCAACGGGACATGCTCGGCGCCAAGGGACGCTTCGTCGAGCGATTCATCGGCGACGACGAACGCTTCCTTTCGCTTGTGCGATTGCAGGACACCCTCCGAGGAGATCCCGCGTCTCAACCCGAGACGACCCCGATTCCGCCCTCCTTGGCCCCCTCGCAAGGCGATGCCCCACCCGCGCGGCAGCGCCTTTCCACCCGGGTGCCTCCCCACGCGAAGGACGTACCTCCCGCTTTGCACTTCGTGTTCCGCCGCCATCTCGAGGGCCCCATCGGCAAGCGCGTACGACGCATCCGTGCGACGAGCGTGCTCGAGTGGTTCCAGATGGCGTGGCAGGAAGCGCCGCGCTCCGAAGACCCTGAGATGTGGGTCGCAGAGGTCTTCGGCGGGCCCGTTCCCGGGCTGGCTTCCCTCTTCCAGGACGTGGCGGACGAAGGGCTTGACGTCCCATCGCTCTGGGAAGAGCTCGAGGAGATCCTTCAGAATCACCTCTACGTCTCCGGCGGCTCGGACGACATCCGCGTCTCGGCCCATACCCTCCGTGTGAAGACCGCCGATGACGACGTCGAGACATCGTACTTCCTGTTCGATGAGACCTACGCGAAGGCGAATCCGGATCGTTGCGCGTACCTGTTGCACGACTCGTGGCCGCTTCCCACGGATGCGGGGCAAGGCTCGTTCGATCCGGGCTTCGAGCTCTCCCCGCTGCTACCTCCGGGAGAGCAGTCGGGTGCCACGTACGCCTGCGTCTTCGCATCCGTCGACGGGGCAGGGATGAGCAACCTCCGCGCACGCGTCTTTCCCGGCGTGATGCTGCCGGACCTGTGCGAACACCTGCGGCGCGTGGTCCCGCGCACCGAGCAGCGGCGCGGACACGCCTCGCAAGTCTGGGCCGAACCCTGGCCCCTCGAGCTGCGCTTGCTGCGCGCCATGATCGACCCACAAGGTGCGGACCTCACCGCCGCCCTCGAACGCTGCAAGCGTTACCCCCTCAGCTACGTCGCCACGCACGTGCAGCACGCGAGCATCGGGACCGGGGCGCACGTACATGCCAGGGAAGCATTCCTGGAAGCAGCTTCCGATGCGCGTGAGCTGCGACGTGATCTCGAGCGGACCCGCATCGACGTGGCAGACCACATCGCTCAGATGAGCCTGTGGACCAACGACACCTTCGGGTACCAGCAATGGTATCTGTTCGACGATGCGTGGGCAGCGGCCCACGTCGAGCTCGCGCGCTCCCTGCTTCGAAGCGCTTTCAGCTGGGATCCCATGAGCTGAAGGGGTTCACGACCGGGCAGCCGAAGGGCTGAGTCGGTTGGAGACGGAGACACTTCCCCATTCCCGGCTCCCGGCTCCGCATTCACCAGTTTGGTTGCCGCGGTCACGGCGTCCGTGCTGCCACCGGATCGCCACAACCACTCCTCCCCCTCTCCACGGTCCTCCCCCATCGCTGCCACCCCCCGCGGGCAGGATGCATCCCGAAGCACGAATCCACGTGCCCCGGAGGTCACCATGGAGCTCAAAGCACCGACATTCCCCTTGCCCGATCCCATCGCACCGACGCCCCTCGCCCCCGTTGCCCCACCTAGCGATGCGAGCGCCGGACGGGAAGTCACAACCCTTGGCAGCCTGGCCCTTGCCTTGGCCGGTCCCTTCGTCATGGGCGCCGTCTTGGGACTGCCCGGGGGGCCTTCCCAGGTCATGCGCGAAGGACTCCTCCTGCCCGCGGTGTTCTACGGCGTCACCGCCTTGATGGCCCCCGCCCTGTACATCGGAATGTCCCTCATCGGCTCGTCCCCACCGGCCTCCTACGTCGCCAATGCGATGGCACGAGGACTTCGAGCTTGCGGGTTGGTGCTCGCCGGCCTCGCTCCCGCCGCCGCCTTCCTGCTCGCTACCGCCGACGGCGACTGGGCCGTGTGGGTCTTCGGCACCGCAGCCGTGGCTGCCGCCGCCTTGCTCGGCGTGAGGCGCCTGTTCCAGGAGTTGCGGCACGAGGAGGTGCGCCTGGGACGAGCACTCGCCCTGTACACCGTGTGGTCGCTGGTCTCCCTCGGACTCGGTGCCCACTTCTTCCTGCAAACCCTGCGCGTGTGAGGAGGCCCCATGTCCACTCTCGCCTATCCCGTATCCTCCCCATCCCCTGTGTGGCAGTCCATCGATCAGCTCCTGCGCGACGTACCCGGCGTGCTCGACCGCATCCGTGACGGCCGAGATCTCGCCACCCTCGCCAGGGCCATGATGATCACCATCGCCTGCGGCGCCGGCGTATTCGGAGCCGCCATGGGCACCTACCGCGGAGAGGTCCAGATCCTCTACGCAGCCGTCAAGCTCCCCTGCGTGCTCTTGCTGACCCTCGCGGTCTGCGCTCCCGCCCTCACCGCCCTCAACCGCGCCATCGGCCGATCCGGCTGCCTGCGCCGAGACATCGCCCTCGTGCTCTCCGCCCTCGCACGCTCAAGCCTGGTGCTCGCCGCCCAAGCACCCATCGTCCTTCTGGCCGTGCAGACCGGCGCAACCTACCACCAGGTCGTCCTCGTCGTCGTGGCTTGCTGCGCGCTCGCCGGAGCCGTGGGGCTCGGCTTTTTCCTGCGCGGCTTGCGAGCCCGAGAGCTCGGCGGCCTGTGGACCGTCGCGCCCGCCCTGTTCGTGGTCTTCGTGCTCGTCGGCGCCCAAATGTCCTGGACTCTGCGCCCCTTCCTGCTCCGCCCACGCACCCCCGAAGTACCCGTCCTGCGCTCCGTCGAAGGCAGCTTCTTCGAAGCCGTCGCGCGATCCACCCTCTCCGCTCGCGGCATCTACCTCCGAGACGAAGCCCCCCTACCCACCCGATCCGTGGGGGAGCGATGAAGCTCATGGACCTCGGTCTGCTCTACGGCTTGCTCGGCTTCGGCTGCGCCTGCGTAATGCTGTGGCGTCGCAACGACGTGGGCGGGACGTGGCTCGACGCCGTGCTGCTCGCCGGGTTCTGGCCAGTGTACGGACCCTTTCTGCTCGCCAAGCTGCAAGGGTCGGACGACGGCCCGGAAGACAGCGAGGTGGCATTCCTCGCCGCACTGCGCAGGGCCCGAGGAACCCCGCTCGCCGCCTTGCTGCCCGACCCACAAACCGCCTCCGCCCTCGCCCGAAGGCTCCGCGTCGCCTCCGGCAAGGTCCAGGAGATCGACGCGATCCTCGCCCGCCCCGAGTTCCAGGCGAAGGAAGCCGTGGACCGACACAAGGACCTGATCGACCGAGCCGCCTCGGAATGCGCCGTCTCGACCGCAGCCATCCGCATCCAGAACATCCGCCGCCTCCAGGCGCTGCGCGACCGGTTCTCCCGCGAGCTCGACGAGGTCGAAGAGCTGCTCAACCAGCTTCGCACGCAAGCAGAGGTCGTCCGGCTCGCCGGCGTCGCGGGCGACGAGACCCGGGACCTGGTGCAGGAGCTCGTATCTCGCGTGGAAGGGCTCGACAGGATGCTGGATGACGACCCCCACCTCTGCGGAGCAGACGACTCGCGGCGTGTGTTCGACGAGAAGCTCGCGCGATCCGAGGGCCCTCGCGGGGACGGATGGGGTAGATGAACTAAGGGTTGAGAGCAGGAATTCGAATACGGAATGATGAATGGCCCGAGCAGGAAGTACGCATGCTCTGACCGGTACACGTCCGCACCCGTGGCGGCACTCACTTGACAGGGAAAAGTCAGTCCCCGAGAGACACGGACTGCACACCAAATGAACCGAGGGAGCAGATGGCCTGGTCCCCGTGCACCGTCACGTCGTACAGATAGCCAGCGAGCTCTTCGGACTTGACGAGGGTGGGAGCGGCGAGGGTGTCCGTGGTGTCGAACACCGCCACGGACCCGGGGTAGCTGCCGAGAGCCACCACACGCTTGCCGTAGGGCACGAGTGTGGACCAAGAGTAGTAAGAGTCCGCAAGGGGGGCCGGCGCCGAGAGCTCCAGCTCGCCCCCACCCATCCCGCTCAGGGTCATCAGCTTGTCGCGAAGGTCCCCCTGCTCGTAGCCGTAGTAGGCATAGCCGTAGCGAACCAGGAAGATGCGCTCGTCACCGAGAGCGACCTGCCCGTAGTTGCCGTCGTCCAGGGGCAAGCTGTCTCGCAGGGTCGCCTGAGCCCCCTGCACGTCGACCAGCTTCAGGGTCCTGTGCATGAGCACGCAGGTTTCGTCCTCCCAGTTCCACCGCGCGCCGCTCCCGTATGCCTCGTAGCATGCGGAGTCCGTCACGGGCAGGACCTCTCGCGTGTAGTCGACCGTGGTGATGCGGCCCGAAGCTGGGTGCCTCGCGAGCAAGGAGCCGGGGACGTTGATGGGCGCAAGTATCTGCGGCGCAGACGGGTTGGTGACGTCGATCCGGTCGACGAAGAACCGCACCTTGCCAGGGTTGTTCGGGACGGGCTCCCAGTGGGAGGTGAGAACCGCGTTGCCCTCGCCCTGCAGGGGAGTGTGTCCGAGCGCGTCGGGAAGGTCCACCGTAGCAGCGAGCGAGGGGTCCTTCGGGTCCGACAGGTCGAGGACATGGAGCTTGTGGGGCCTCGTGGTGGCTTCGTCGTCGTAGTAGCTGTACGGGGGACGCTCCTGCAGCACGACCGTGCTGCCCATCTGGACGTACTCGGCGCCCGGGCTCATCACGGCCGAGTCGTAGCCGTACCCGCCGTAGTAGTAGCCGCCCCAGCCACCGAACTCGAAGTCGAAGGTCTTGTGGGACAAGAGCTTGGGGTTCGTGGGGTCCGCAAGGTCGATGACGGCCACCCCGGTCTTGCCGTTGCCACCGCCGTATCCGTAGTAGTACGAGTTGTTCCAGAGAAGGACCGCGTAGGAGTCGATCGCAAGGACGGTGGAGCCGTAGACGAATCCCCAGTAGGACCAGTAACACTCGCCAACGGAGTCCGACAACGCAGACAGGTCCAGGGTGCCCAGAGGTTGATCGCGCTCCGGGTCCGCGACGGGGACGACCGAAAGCACGCCTGAGCTCGTCCACCAGTCACCCTCGATGCGGACAAGGTAGTCGCCGACCACCTGCGCCTTGACGGCATTGTGGGACAGGGCGAGGCGGGCCTTGGGGGCAGGCGCATCCTTGTCGGCGATGTCGAAGGTCGAGACCGTCGCATCCGAGACCGCGAACAAGCGCTGGTCATGGAGGAAGGCGCGACGCGCCGTGCCGTGCTGGGCCGCGACCCCGCGCTTGGTGAGCGAGTCGCTGGTGAAGTCCACGAGCTGGATGCCGCTATGGTAACGACCACAGTAGTACTCGTTGCCGCTCGAGTAGGACCAGCCCGAGTAGGGCACCAGGATCAACCCCTCGTCTTCGAGGATGTTGAACGCCTTGTGGATACGGTCCTGGTCCTCGGCCATGGAGGCCCAGTCGCCGCCGAAGTTCACGCGGTCGATCATGGTCGGCTTGGTGAGATCCGAGATGTCGAACAGCGAAACCGCCATGGCCCCCTCCACAGCACCTTGGTCGAAGCCAAGGGCGAGGAGCCGGTCGCCACGCGGAACCATGTGGTAGAGCCAGCCCGGCATCTCCAGCTCACCCACCTGCGCGGGGTTCGCAGGGTCGCTCAGGTCAATGATGAACAAGGGGTCGGTCTGCTCGAAGGTCACCGCAAACGCACGCTCACCGTCGAAGCGGACGCTGCGCAGGTTCTCGGGCCGGGGCAGCACCATCTCCAGACGACCGAGAGGGTGGATCTCGTGCGAGGACACGATCTCGAAGGTCTCCACCGCAGGCACGAGGCCCGATCCCCAGGAGCTTCCTTCCTGGCTGATCACACGCAACGTGCCGTCGAACTCGTCCATCTGCCAGCGACTCTCGATCTGGCCTTCCACCTCCACCTTCGCGCCGAGCTCCATCGCACCCGCAGGGTCCGAAATGTCGACAACCTGAATCGACGAGTGTCCCTGGTTGGATTCCCAGTTCCACTCCACCCCGGCGACCAGGATGCGGTCTTGGTTGACGGCGATGCTGCGCCGGCCCCACCCGTAGGAGGAGCTTTGCTCGGTGAAGGCTTCCCGGTCGACCTGCTTGATCTGGGCCGGGTCCGCCACGTTGAGCGAAAGGATGGTGGTGGTCGGCGTGGTCTCGCACTGGTAGCAGTACCCGTTCTCGTAGGAGACCACGTAGAAGATGTCGCCCACGACGCGGGAGTCGGAGATCTCGCCGGGGATGTCGAAGGCGCCAATCTCTGTGATGGCGGCCGGGTTGCTGGTGTCGAGGACCACGATGCGGCTGGTCTGGTCATAGCCGTAGCTCCCCGTCGCCGGGTCGTAGGTCCAGACCGGGTACGACGAGAACATCGCGATGACCGTGGTGCCGCGCAGGATCATCTCGAAGGGCATGGCAGAGGAACGGAACCGGCCGAGCATGCGAAGCTGATCGCGCACCGACACGTCGATGACGGACAGCCCGCTGTACTGGGAGAGGGCATAGAGACGGCCGTTGGACATCTGGATGATGTCGGCCTCCTCGATGGCCCGCTCGGCTTCACCGTCTTCGCCCGCGTTGGAGCCGGCGGACCCGCCGCTCCCGCCGGTGGCGGACCCCGCATCCGCCGAGGAGCCGCCGCCGGAACCGTCCTTGGAACCTGCTTGGTAGGAGGGGTCGTCGGACTCGAACCCTCCCGAAGGATTGGATGGGTCGTCGGTCCCGGCGCTTTCTCCACTGGCGCCGCATCCCAAGACAAGGGTCGCGGCAAGGGCGGCGACCAGAGCGAGAAGGCCTAGCAGCCGGCCCGAGTCAGCCTGTTGGCACAAATTGGCTCGATTGGAGTGCATGAGCCACGATAGAGCAACCCACATGCCAAGGCGGTTGATCGTTCATTCGAGACCGAGCGCGAACCTCAGAGCGCTGTCGAGTTGAGCCAGATTGGGATGGCGGACGACCCGCGGCTACTTCGCCCCGCCGGCTTGCTCCGCAAGCCACGCCGTCTGCGCCTTCGCCATCTCCTCCTCGGTGACGTCCCGCACGTGCGTAGCCATGGACCACCGGTGACCGAACGGGTCGATCAGCGTGCCGTAGCGGTCGCCCCAGAACATGTCCTCGGGCGGCATCTCGACCCGCGCCCCCGCCTGGACCGCTCGATCGAACGCCGCGTCCACGTCATCGCAATAGATCAAAAGCCCACTCGCAGATCCGCCCAGCGACTCGGGTGACTTGACCCCCATCTCCGGCATCTCGTCGCCCATCATCACGATCGAATCGCCGATCTGAATCTCCGCGTGCATCAGTCTGCCGTCCGGCCATTCCATGCGTTGACGCACTTCCGCACCGAACGCTCTCCTGTAAAAGTCGATGGCCTGCGCCCCGTGACGCTGGGTCAGGTACGGCGTCACCGTGTGATACCCCTCCGGAACCGGTTTGACCGTTCGTGTTGCCATGGTGCCCTCCTGTTGAACCTGATGGCGAGACGTCTTTGTCGGGCCACGGCACTGGCGCGTCAACCCCTTCGTCCCCCGCCGTGGCTCCCGGCGTTCCCGCGCGAGCGATTGCCTCGACGATCGTCCACATGGTCTTCGCCATGGTCTTGGTTCATGCTGCGCCCGTCATGAAGGGTCTTGCAGGCAGAGCAGAACGACTGATGCGCTTCGCAACGCAGCACCGACCATCGCTGGCGTGGCTTCTAGCATTGGGCGCGCTGCTCGCGTTGCACGCCGCCTACTACTGGCCCTTCTTCTCCGACGACGCGCTCATCTCGCTTCGCTACGGACGACGCCTCGCGGAGGGGCACGGTCTCACGTGGACCGAAGGCGTGCGCGTCGAGGGCTACACGGACCTGTTGTGGGTGCTCTTGGCCGCCGCAGCTCACCTCGTTCGGATCGACCTGATCTGGATGGCCCGCATCCTCGACTTCTCAGGCGCGCTGGCCGCGATCGGCTTCGTGTCCATGGAAGCCTCCGGAAAACGGATCGCCCCGCTTCGAGCCATCTCAGCAGGGCTCGCCCTGGCCCTGTGCGCTCCCCTCGCGGTCTGGGCCATCGGTGGCCTCGAGCACGGCTTCATGACCGGCGTGCTCGCCGCGGCACTCGTCGTGCTGCGAGACGCCTGGGAACAAGACCGCCCCCCCGTGCGACGCTTGCTCCTCGCCGGTGCCTTGCTGGGCGTGCTGTGCCTCTCGCGAGCCGATGGCATGGTGCTCGCCGTGACCTGCGTCGCGGGATTGCTCGTCACTCGCAAGCCGTCCCTCACGACCCTGCGCGCGGTAGCCTTGGTGTCCTCGATCCCGGTCGTCCTCCTCGGCCTCCAGCTCGCCTTCCGACTGGCCTACTACGGGGAATGGGTCCCGAACACCGCCCTGGTGAAGGTCAGCTTCAACACCCACCGCTTGATGGAGGGCCTGCACCACGTGCGCGACGGGTTCATACCCCTTCTGCCGATGCTGGCGCTGGTGCTCGCATCCGTCGCCGTGTCGGTCCGGGCCCTGCCCGCCGTCCGCTGGGTACTTCCCCTCACGGTGGCCGTCGGCTGGTCCTCCTACGTGGTTGTCGTGGGGGGCGATATCTTCCCGGGTTGGCGCCAGCTTCTGCTCGGCATCATCCCCTTCGCGATGGTGATCGCGGAAGGGGCGCAAGCCGTGGGGCAGCGCTGGCCGCGAAGGTCCTTCGCCGTGCCCCTCGCCGCCCTCCCCGTGCTCGGCGCGGGGCTGTGGTTGCAGACCAAAAACCCCGAAAACGTCCGGGCCGACGACGAGATGTGGGAGTGGGACGGCTACGCGATCGGCCCCGTGCTCAGCGTCGCGTTCGGAGACAAAGGACCGCTGCTCGCGGTCGACGCGGCCGGGGCCTTGCCGTACTGGTCGCGATTGCCAAGTCTGGACATGCTCGGGCTCAACGACAAGCACATCGCAACCCATCCGCCCCCGGGATTCGGCACGCAGGGCATCGGCCATGAACTGGGCGACGGGGCCTACGTGCTGAAGCGTCGGCCAGACCTCATCGCCTTCAACAACGCCGCGGGATCGCGCTCGCCCAAATTCTTGTCGGGGCGTCAGATGGTCGCCACGCCCGAGTTCAAGACCTCGTATCAGCTGGTGCGAGTAAAGGGCGTTCGCATGCACCGACCGGTCGGGGAAATCTGGTTCCGTCGCGAGGACGGGGTGCTCGGCCTGCAGCGCTCCCAAGACCGCCTCGACCTGCCAGGCTACTTCTTCGCCGGAGGTAATGCCGTCGCCATCTTGCACGATCGCAGCTTGGTGACGGAGGTCACCCCCGACGCCACAGCCACGCTCCCCACCCTGCAGGTTCCCCCAGGCACGTGGCGCCTCGATCTCAATCCCCCGAACCTGGAGCTCGATACAGGGGCGCGATGCGGAAAGGTCTCCGCCGTCCCCACCGGCGTGCACGGACCGCTCGTCCTCGAGGTCACCGACCAGCGACCCATCGATCTGGTACTCGGTACCCGCGCTGCCGGATCCAAGCTCGTCGCATCGGCTACCTTGACCCGCACCGAAGAAACGCCAACCCACCAGTGTGGCCCGCGATCCGGCGCCCTCGTCGTCCCAATCCAGGCCCTGCCGGACATCCAGCCGGAACGCGGGGACTGGGCTTACCCAACGAACATCGTGCTGTCGAAGGCCGGGATCCAGATCCGGCTCGCGAAACAGCACAACGTGCCCGCCTTGCACTTGAGCGTGGACAACAATGACGTCATGCGCATCGAGTTCTCGCTCAACGGCCAGGTGGTCGGCCGCACGGAAGTTCGGTCAAAGCCAGGGATCGCCGGCATGGCTTCTCACCGCGTAGCCGTGCCGGACGACGCCAGGCAATCGACCTTCGACGCCATCGCGATCGTTCCCGTCAAGGGAGACGGCAACTACTCGCTGGGACACCTCGTCCTGCTCGCAGAGTAGGATCACTCCACCTTGCCCAGCAGCTCCATCGCACTTCGCTCGATCAAGTGGCTGTGACACTCGCGCGCAAGAATCCGCGCACGCTCGAGCTCCTCCCGCGCCACCTTCGCATCCCCCAGCCGGTACGCAAGCGCCCCCAGCAAAAAGCGCCCGTCCAGCACGTCCCACGTGAGCCCCGCCTCGTCCGCTTCCCGCACCAACACCCGCAACGTGTCCAGCGCCCCCTCCGCCCCCTGACGCCCCTCCAGGTAGAGCAGATACATGCGGTTGTGCCGCGCCAGCCGCTCGTACCCGTACTGCTCCGCAATCGCCAAGGACTGCCGAAACGCCGCATGCGACCGCGCGAAGTCCTCCACCCACAGCCACGAATCCCCAAGGTTGTGCAGCCCAAGCGCCGTCTCGTACGAAAGCCCAATCGATTGCGCGAGATCCGCCCCACGCGCCGACGCCATCGCCGCCTCCTGAAAATCCCCTGAAAAATGGAAGATCAGCGCCCGCAGCTTCTCGCGCTCCACCGCCCCCCCCACGTCCCCCGTCTCCGATACCGCCGTCGCTCGCTCCAAATACTCGAGCGCCCGCTGCTTCTCCCCCGTCGCGCCGTACGCCTGCGCCAACCCCAACGCATACCGGTACGCATCCTTGCCCTCGAAGGACACCGCCCCCATCCCCTCGTACACCCCGATCGCCGCCCCGAACTCCCCGCGAATCCCGTGAATCGACGCCTGCGCCAGCATCGCCAGCTGCCTCAGATCCTGCCGCTCCCCCGCCAACTCGAGCGCCGCGTCCACCAGCGCCGTCGCCGCATCGAACAGGTGCACGAACGTCAGCATCCCCGCCCCATCCACCCGCGCGATCACGCACTGCCGCACCGTGCCCGCCTTGTCCACCCGCGCAATCACGCGCTCCAGAAGCTCCGGCAACGACGGCGCCGATCGCACCCGCTGCACCACGTCGCGCAGGTCCGACAGCCACTCCATCAGCGTGTCCACCGGACAGTCCGCCAGGTCCACGTAGCTGAGCGCACGAAGGTAATCCAGCACCGCACCTTCCAGCTGTCCCGACCGCACCCGACGCTTCGCCGACAGCGCGAACAACCGCGCCGCCCTGTGTCGCTCCCCAGCCTCCACCAGGTGCATCCCGATCCGCTCGGCCAATGTCTCGAGCTGATCGCCCAGCACCATCTCGTACGCCGCCGCCGCCGCCCCGTGCAGCTCCCGCCTGGCCTCCGGCGCAATCGACTCGAGCACCACCTCGCGCAGCAACGGCGAGCCCATGTTCGAGGTCGACGGCCCCGCTCGCCGCATCATCCCTCGCTCTTCGAGCACCGCAAGGGCCGACTCCACTTGCTTGAGCCCCATGCCCAGCATCCCCGACAAGACCTCCACGTGCGCGGGCGCCCCCAGCACCGCCGCCGCGTGCAACACCGCCTTGCTCGACACATCCAAACGCGTCATGCGCGCAGCCAACAGCGACTTGAGCGGCCGAGGCGCCGCCACCTCCCCCGTCAAACGCAGACTCTCCACGCGCCCTTCCTGCACCACCAGCGCCCCAGTCTCCATCAACTCCTTGACCAACTCCTCCACGAACAGCGGATGTCCCCCCGCTCGCTGCTGGCAAAACGTCACCAGCTCCTGCGGCGCCTGCACAACCCCCGCCCGGGCCGCCACCAGCGCCGCCACCTCCTCGTCCGCCAGCTCCCCAAGATCCAAATACGTGTGATCGGCATGACCACTCAACGGGTGCGCCTCGAACGACCGCGTGCACAACACCACCACAGCTCGCGCCGTCGACAGACGCTTCGACGCCGCCGCTAGCACGTCGTACGTCTCCTCATCCATCGCCTGCGCATCGTCCCACACGAACGCGTGGACCCGATCCTCGCTCAGCCGCTGAAGCATCCGAGCGAACGCCGAACGCAGCGGCGGCACACACGGCCCCACCACCTCGATCGATGACGCCCCCAGCTGCCCCAGCACCGCCCCCCGCTCCTCGTCCGTCAGCCCCAGCGCTCGCAACCGCGGCTCCACCGCCGCAATCCGCTCCGGACCGTCGCCCTCCTCCACCCCGCAAAGCACACGCAACATCGATGACATCCCCGACAGCGGCATCTCCCTGCCGAGCGGGGGACACGTCGCAAGATACACCCCGATGTTGTACGCGCCGCGCTTCAATCGACGCTCCAACGCGTGCACAAACCTCGTCTTGCCGATCCCTTGGTCACCGCGCACCGTCACAACCTTGAGCTTGCGTCGCGCCGCACCCGCCAGGACCTTGCCCATCCGGCGGTACTCCTCCTCACGACCTACGAACCGTCGCAACGCATCGTCCGGTGTGCGCGGCTCGCCCACGACCCACCCCGCACCCGCAAGGCTCGCAGGCTCTCGCAAGACCGCCTGCTCGAGCTCGAACACGTTGCGCACGTGCCGCGCCGCCGTCCGCGACACCACGCACCGCCCATCCGCCACCGTCGCAAGCTTCGACGCCACCTCGACCACACCCGTGTAGGTCTCGTCCCGCGCCGGCTCCCCCGAATCGTGCAGCTGCACACGCCCCGCATGCACCCCCGCGCTCGCTCGCCACCGCCCCGACGAGAGCTGCCGCAACACCACCAGCGCACACCTCACCGCCGTCTCCGTGTCACGCCCGTCCGCATCCCCCAACCCCAGAAGACTGACCAGACTCTCCCTCGTCTCATCGGTCAACCGCGCTCCGTAACGCGCCAGCGTGTCCTTCACCCGCTGCCGTTGCGCATCCGGCAACGCCACCCCCGTCGTCCGAACCACCACCGCCGTCACCTCGCGCCTCTCCCCAATCGTCGACGCATAGCTGACCATCGGCAGGCACGTGGTCACGCGCACCGAAGGCGTGCACGCCCGCAACTCAGGCACCTCCGCAGGCGTCACGTCGCCACGGTCCGACGTCGACCCCTCGATCAGCATGTCCGACATCTCGAGCTCGTCCCCCGCACCCGTGCGAAGCGGATCGAGGAAGTCGATCAGGTCGTTGGCGGAAAAGCGCGTACCCGAGGCATACATGAACGCGAGCAACTCGTCGTGAAAGGCGCCCGCCGTGCCGAACCGGTCTCGCGGGTCCGGCGCCATCGCCCTGGCGACGATGGCGGACAGCGCCGGGTCCACGTCCTCTCGATGGGCGTGCACCGGCTGCGCGTGCCCACCCTGTACACGCGCAAGCGTGTCTCCGGGAGTGTCCGCGCGAAACGGGTTCACTCCCGTGAGCATCTCGTACAGCAGCGTCCCGAGAGAGAAGATGTCACTGCGCGCGTCCACGCCCTCCGAACGCGCCTGCTCAGGGCTCATGTACGCGGCCTTGCCCGCAAGTCGCCCATCGCGAACAGCGTCCGGACGCTCCCCGTGCAGGTCCCTCGCCTTCGCAATCCCAAAGTCCGTGATCTTGACGTCGCCCTCCCAGGACAGCAGCACGTTCTGGGGAGAGACGTCTCGATGCACGATGCCGAGCGGCTCCCGCTGATCGTCGCAGCGACGGTGTGCATGGTCCAGCCCCTTGCAGACCTCGCTCGCAACGAACAAACAAAGTCCCACCGGGAGCTGGAGGTTCTGGCGTCGTGTTCTGCCGATCAGGGCGGCCAGGTCGAGCCCTGCCACGTACTCCATCGCGATGAAGTACGAGGGGGAACCCTTGCCCTCGGGAGGGTTGACCATGCCCAGGTCGAAGGCCTGCACGATATTGGCGTGGGAAAGCCGCACGGACAGCTTGGCCTCGTGGACGAACATCTCGACGAAGCGAGCGTTGCGCGCCAACTCAGGCAGGATACGCTTCACAACCAGGACCTTCTCGAACCCCTCGACCCCAAAGCTCTTGGCCTTGAATACCTCGGCCATCCCACCTTTGCCGAGGCGCTCGAGCAGCCGATAGCGTCCAAACGTCTGGTCCATGCCGCGATCCCACCGAGAGCACGGGAGTCTACCACCCCCGTTTGGGATCGCGAACGACGATCAGAGACGGCCCAGATGCCCCGATCGATTCATCGCCAGCAGCGACGCCGCGGCTTGCACCCGAACCTGCAAGGAGGCCTCGTCAGCAGACACATGCACCAGCTCACCAGCCAGCCGCCGCACGCTCCGCGCGTCCAGCCTCCCCGCGATCTGTCGCATCAACGGCACCGCCCCAGGCGACGGCTCCAGCTGCAGCACCGATACCACCGCCTCCCGAACAGCCGTCGGCCATCGGTTCACCACGGACCGTGATCCCATCGAGCTCTCCGATGCCGGAACCCCTCGAAGCACGGGCCGCAACTCCGTGTGCGGTTCCGCCTCCCCGAGACGCGCGATGATGCGCTCGTACACCTCAGGGTCATCGCGCAACGCCACCGCCGCGCGCACCTCCCTCTCGAGGTCAGCCACCGCACGGGTCGCCAGGTTCAACGGAAGCCGCGGCGCATCCTTCGCCGGCTCCGACGACGCAATATGCTCGAATAGGTCGTCGAGCGTCGCATAGCCCTCGATGATGCTCTCGAGACAGAAGGGCAACGTGGCCACCAGCACGGGGTCGAAGGACGGCGCATACACGGTGACGATCCACGCGAGACGAAAGGCCAGGGGGACGACCGCCGGATCGACAGGGCTGACCCCATCGAGGATGTCCTCTACCGCGGTCGCGATCTGCGACGGAGAGACACCTTGTTCCTCGAGGCCCAGGGCTTGCCGACGCAGGTCCTCGAACACGGGCAGGAGCGCGGCGCCCACCGACGAGCCGGAAGCTCGCGCGACCCCTGTGGCCCCGGAAGGTCGCATCGCTTTCATACGTCGTCCGTTCATGGAGACCCGTGCGTCAAGACACCGGGAGCGGCACCCGCAACCGTGTCCACAAATCCACACCCCTGGAAGCGAAGGAGGAGGACTGAGCCCTACCTTCACGCCAAGAAACTTAACTCTCTCGTCCTGGTACGCCGGCAACCGGGCAACCTTCCCCAGCGGTCAGAGGAAGCGAGCATGCTCAGGCCGGTACACGTAGGTAGGGCCTTGGGCACGGCCTTGCCGTGCCCAAGCTTTGCTAGTGCTAATCCTGCGTGCCCGAAGTCCCTACCGGGATGAGGCCCGGCAACGACTAGGGACGGATGACAGACATCAACTAGGGAGCTGAGAACAGGAACGCGATCAGGAGTGGACGGAGGCCAGCTCTGCTAGCTCTGCTGGCTCTGCTGGCTGGAGTCCACGGAGGGCGACGAAGCCGTAGGCGCAGTCAACAGAGAACCAGGAACGGGCGGAGTCAGGCGCGACACGCACGGCTTACCTCCGCACCAACCTTCTGTGCCTTCTGCGTCCTCTGTGGTTCTCCGCAGTGCGATCCCGGTACTCACTTCGGGCACACGGTGCCGTCAAGGGGTGAGGTCGGCATCCACCTGCGGCAAGAGTTCACGCGCACCGCTGTAGATGCCCGAGAACCCACGCACGCTGGCGAAGTTCTGTCCCGCGCCCGGGAACGTCCCGCCAGCCCAGATGAAGTTGCTCGCCCGGATCTGCGAGCCGTTCTGCGAGAAACCCACACCCGTGCCCATCGTCGCCGTCGACACCGTCTGGATCTCGACCCGGCACGACTCGTATCCCTCGGCGTCCGCGCCGATGAGGTCCGCCACCGTCACCACCATGGGCGCAATCGGTGCACCAGGCGTGGTGCTCGAGATGGAGAAGCCGCTCGACAGCTGATTCAAACCGTTGAACTCCGCCAGCTCTCCCTGGATGTTGAGCCGATCCCCCACCGCCACCGACGGGGTCTCGCTGCCCGTGTGCACGAAGATGCAGCCCCACGGCATCGGGTTCGCGTCCGAAAGGTAGAACCCGTTCGACGACCCCACCGGCTTGCGCACGCCCGTCACCACCGCACCCTCGAACATCACCTCGTCCCCGAGGTCGAAGGTCTTGCGAGCTTGCTCGATCGTAATCGCCGCAGCAGGACACTTCGCCCCACCAGGGTTCGGCGTAGTCGGGCACTTGTCACACGCATCACCCTTGCCGTCCGCGTCCTGATCCTGCTGGTCCGCGTTCGCATCGTCCGGGCAGTTGTCCGACCCGTTCTTGATCCCGTCGCAGTCCACGTCGTTCGCAGCCCAGTTGTACTCGCACGACGAGTTGTTCGCGTCGAACGGACACTCGTCGCACTCGTCGCCGATGTTGTCGCCGTCAAAGTCCCCTTGCTTGCTGTCGTCCAAGGTGCGGATCGCGTTGAAGACCGTGGGACAGTTGTCGTTGGCGTCTTCCACGCCGTCGCCGTCCTGATCGCTCGCGGTGGGAATGCCACCGTACGGGTTCGGACTCGTACGCATCGGCACGCAGCTGGGCTCGTTCTCCGGCACCCCGCAGAAGTACAGCGGGTAGATGGGATCGAGGGCCGAAACCACACCTTGGAGGTTGACGGTCGCGCTCGGGTCGTCGTCCACACACGCCTTCTTCGCCACACCGCATACGCCCGTTTGCCACGCGGCATTGCTCGCGGCGTCCGCGGCCTTCGGCACGTCCTCGCACCCACCCTTGCCAAGCGAGCTCAGCAAGGAAGCGTCACCGTACATCGGGCGACCACCCCGCAGCACCAGCACCGTGTCCGCCAACCCCGCGCGCGTCACGGCCGCGTGCTTGTCGTTCTGCGCGCCATTGAAGATCGCGATGTCCGCAAGGTACGACTTCTTCAGCATGCCAAGCACGTTATGCGTGCCCGTGGCAAGCGCACCGTTGGTCGTCGCCATGCGCCAGAAGTCCTCGTCCGAGAAGTACCCGCCGAAGTTGTTGTCGTTCAACCCCCGCACACACTCGAAGGTGCGCACCAGGCTCATCGACCCGCTCGCGACCCAGTCCGTGCCCAGCGCGATGACCGCCCCCGCCTTGTGGAAGAGCGTCACACGGTTCGTGTCCCCGTACAGCGACACGTTCGTCCGCGGCGACCAGATCAGCTTCGTGCCCGTGCGCGAGAAGTACTTCACGTCGTCGGCCACGAGCCCCACACCGTGAATCCACGCGGACTTGCTGAACAACAGGTTGTTGTTCCCCTGGCTCAAACACACAAACTCGTTGCGCGCCTCCTTGTTGATCCCCTCGGACACGTGGGGAACGTAAAACGCATGCCCCTGCGCCCAGCTCGTCGAGTCCAGCTGCGGGTAGTCGCAACCACTCGCAATCATCTGCCCGTCATTGTCCCCGAGCGGGAACGTCTGGTACTCGAGCGCGCTCTGCACCAGCCCCTCGTCCTTCTCGTCCTTGTCCAGGTTCCGCAGCAGACCGCTTCCACCATTCGACCCGTTGATCGAAGTCGCCCCGCTCATCATGAAGCGAAGCTCGACTCCCACCTGGACCGCCTCGCTCGCCCCGCTGTTCACCGGAATCTTGGGCAGACCGTTCTTGCCCTTGCGCCACTCGTGGCGGTGTTGATAGCGCACGTCCTTGAGCGCTACCGGGTCGCCCGTCCCGAAGGGCCGGTTGTTGCCAAACGTCACGTGGTCGTGCGCGTTGATCAACCCGGGGCTGATCACGCCCTTCGGACAAACAACCTTCGTCGCCGCCGCATAGGACCCCTCACCCGAGCAGTCGCAGCCTACGCACTGAATGACTCCCTGCGCGTCCACCAACACCTCACCCCCCTCGTACACGTCGTCCGGGGCGAGCACGACTCCGCGGTAGACCGTGCTTCCGGTCCCCGCGGTCACCGTGCACGTGCCGGACGCAGGGGGGTTGCCGAGCGAGCCACAGCTATGAACCGTGCTGTCGTCACCGGGGTTGGCAATGTTGCATTCACCGGGAGCACCTCCCGAACCACCGCCACCCGTTCCACCCGTTTCGCCCCCGGTTCCACCAGTCGCGCCGCCGGTTCCGCCTCCGCCCGTGCCCGCCTCCCCAGCCACGCCACCCGTGCCCGCCTCCCCAGCCGCGCCACCCGTGCCCCCAGGCCCTCCACCCGAACCGCCAGGGTTCGACGAGCTTGGGTCATCACTTCCACAAGCACCTACGAGAAGAACGAACGCTGCGCCAACCGACGCAGCCAGCCATGTGAACTGTTGCTTACGTTGCATCAAGACCTCCAAGCATCCGCACGGGTTGCAGAACCACGGCAGCAAGAGCACGTGCCATCATGCGCCCGTGCACAGGGTCTCCGGGGCCTGCGGGGACATCTCCTCGAAGGAAAGGACCGGGGATGTCGATGCAGCGTAGCGCGTTTGAACGGTCCTTGCCGTCGGAAAGGGAACACCCAACCACATTGCTGCGTACCCCGATTCGGACACAATGACCGCGCGGCCCCGGCCGCCGCGAAGGAGCACCATGCGCATCATCCTTGGAACCACGGCAATCGCTTGCCTTGCCGTCTCGCTGACCGGCGCCTGCGGAGGGAAGTCGGATGCGGCCTTCGACCCAACAAAAGACGCCGGAACTGATTCGGGTGCCGCCTCCGGCTCGGGTGGCAGTACCGGAGGAACCGGTGGAACCGGTGGCGTCGGGGGTTCCGTGACAGGTGGTTCAGGAGGCACGGGTGCCGCGTCAGGAACCGGCGGATCATCCACCGGCGGCGATGGCGGCGCAGCCGGAACCGCTGGGTCGGGTGGCACGGGTGGCTCCGGCGCCTCCGCAGGGGCCGCTGGCGCTGGTGGCACCGGAGCAACCGGTGGCTCCGGAGGTAGCGGAGGATCCGGTGTCCCCTCCCCCAACGCCGGCACCGAGTTCTGGGCCGTCGACCTCCCCAACGAACGCTACCAACAAGGCCCCGTGGCCGACCCCTGGGCCCTGCTCATCACCAACGTCGGCGCCGCCAACACCACCATCACCATCGAACAGAACAACGCTCCCCTTGGCTCTCCCCCTTCGCTCGCCACCACCGCAACCGTGCAACTGACCCCGGGCGAAGCCCGCCAACTCGACATGCCCACACGCGAAGTCACCGGCTGGACTCCCTCCACCGCAGACCCCCCGGGCCCCCCGATGACTCACCTGTCCTCCACCGCCTTCCGCATCCGATCCACCCAGCCCATCGTCATCGCCCAAATCAACAACACCTCCGGCTTCTCCACCGATGCCTCCCTGCTCGTCCCCCGCAATGCCCTCGGCACCTCCTATCGCGTCATCGGTTGGCCCGCCGCAAACCCGACCGCCCCCGTCCCCCTCGAGAGCGTGCCCGACCACAGCAACATCACCATCGTCGGCGTCGAGGAGGATACGCAAGTCTCCATCTCCGTCGCCGGCGCGGTGCTCGGAGACGGCAGCACCATCGACGACACCCCGGCAAACGGCACCGTGACCGTCAGTCTCGGAGCGTTCGACGTCCTCAACCTCGCCTCCGACGGCGAGCCTGGTGACATGTCCGGCTCTCTCGTCTCCACCTCCAAACCCGTGGCCGTGTTCTCGAGCAACGAGCGCGCGATGGGCCCCGCCGCAGGCACCGCCGGCTTCCCCTTTCCCCCCGGCATCACCCCGTCGGACAACTGCTGCACCGACCACGTCGAGGAACAACTCTTCCCCGTGTCCGCCCTCGGCAAGCACTTCGTTCTTCCCCACAGCCCCTGGCGGTCCACAGGAGCGTTCAAAGAAGCAGACCTCGTCCGATTCGTCGGCGGCATGACCCCGGCACAGGTCACCACAAACCTCCCCGCACCCCACGCCTCGTTCACCCTCCAGCCCGGCATGGTCCGCGATGCCTTTACGACCGGCGAAACTCGCATCGAAGCCACCTCACCCATCCTCGTCGCCCAAGTGCTCGCCAGCGCCATGGCCACCACGAGGAATGTCGGCGACCCATCCCTCACCGTAGTCCCACCCGTCGATCACCACCGCGAGCGGTTCACCTTCCTCGTCCCAGAAGGATGGGCCGAAGCCCACGTAGCCGTCGCAGCACCGGCGGGAACCACCCTGCAACTCGACGGCGTAGCTCCGAGCGCATGCGACACCGCACCGATCGGCGCCGTGGGAGGCGTCGCGTTCGATGCCCACCGATGCCCGGTATCACCAGGGGCGCGCACACTCGTCGGGTCCGCCCCGTTCGGCCTGATCGTCTACGGCTACGACACGACCGGCTCCTTCGCGTACGCGGCCGCCGGCATGTGAACTCCGGTCATCCCCTCCACGGACGGTTCTTGCCCTATCCTACCTCCATGCGACACATCGCGTGGCTATCGGCAGGCTGCTTGCTGCTGCAAGGTTGTCAGGGGGGAAAGACCGAACCGCTCGAGTCGGGCCCAGCCTCCGATCGCGGAGCACCCACAACGTCGACAACGACGACATCCCCCAGCGCCCAACCCGAAAGCATAGGCTCCGCCTCAATGGCCCCCGACGGCACGATCACACTCCAGCTTCGCGCGACCGGCGGAGGCGCCGTGGGCGACGGCATGATCGTATATCGTCCGTCGGACCCGAAGTACCGCGATGTGCTCGAGCACCTGGGAGGGTTGAAGCCGGGGGAAACGAAGCCGGTTCCGCCGTGGAAATGACCCACGAGGAACCGGCCGTGGGGACGCGTTCTACGCGGTGCTGGCGACCTTGCCGCCCTTGTCAGCGAGCGCAGCCTGGGCCGCAGCAAGGCGCGCTATCGGAACGCGGAACGGAGAGCAGGACACGTAGGCCAGGCCGACCTTGTGGCAGAAGTGGATCGACGCCGGGTCTCCACCATGCTCGCCGCAGATGCCGAGCTTGATGTCGGGACGGGTCGCCTTGCCCTTTTCCACCGCCATCGCCACAAGCTGTCCCACGCCTTCGACATCGAGGGACTGGAAGGGATCCTTCGCGAAGATGGCAGCGTTCACGTAGTCCGGCAGGAACCGGCCAGCGTCGTCGCGGGACAGGCCCATCGTGGTCTGCGTCAGGTCGTTGGTGCCGAAGGAGAAGAACTCGGCCGTCTTCGCCAACTCGTTGGCGCACAACGCCGCCCGCGGCAACTCGATCATCGTCCCGAACATGATCTTGACCGGCTTCTTCGCCTTGGGAAGGACTTCCTTCGCAATGGCGTCGAACTCCGCCTTCATCTTGTCGAGCTCCATCTTGGTCATCGCGAGGGGAATCATCACCTCAGGCTGAACGTCGACGCCCTCGTTCGCACAAGTCACAGCCGCCTCGAAGATCGCGCGCATCTGCATCGTCGCGATCTCAGGGTAGGTGATGGCGAGGCGCACGCCGCGGTGGCCGAGCATCGGGTTGAACTCGTGGAGCTCTTCCGTCTTCTGGACCAGCTTCGCCACGGACACGCCCATCGTCTTCGCCAGATCCTCGATCTGCCCGTGCTCGTTGGGAAGGAACTCGTGCAGCGGCGGGTCGAGCGTGCGGATGGTCACGGGCAGCCCGTCCATCGCCTTGAAGATGCCGATGAAGTCCTCACGCTGGAACGGCAGAAGCTTGTCCAACGCCTTCTTGCGCTGCTCCACCGTGTCGCTCAGGATCATCTCGCGCACAGCGGCAATGCGATCCTCACCGAAAAACATGTGCTCCGTCCGGCACAGGCCGATGCCCTGAGCCCCGAACTTGCGCGCCACCGCGGAGTCGTGCGGCGTGTCCGCGTTCGTGCGCACCTTGAGCCGGCGAACCTCGTCGGCCCACACCATCAGCTCGCCAAAGTAACCCGTGAGCTGCGCTTCGATCGTCGGGATCTGGCCCAGGTAGACCTTGCCCGCCGAACCGTCGAGCGTGATCGGCTCCCCAGCCTTGATGGTCACGGTCTCGACGGCCTTCTTGCCCTCGTAGACGGTGATGTCCATCTTCTGCGCCTTGTAGTCGATGTTGAGAGCCGACACGCCGGCTACGCAGCACTTGCCCATGCCGCGGGCGACCACGGCCGCATGGCTGGTCATACCGCCACGCGCCGTCAGGATGCCCTGCGCCGCCTGCATGCCGTGGATGTCCTCGGGCGACGTCTCGATGCGGACGAGCAAGACCTTCTTGCCCTCGGAAGCGAGCTTCTCGGCATCGTCCGCGCTGAAGACCACGATGCCACTGGCCGCGCCGGGGCTCGCCGGCAGGCCGGTCGCCAGGGTCTTCTTCACGGCCTTCGGGTCGAGCATGGGATGCAGGAGCTGATCGATGGAAGCCGGGTCCACGCGCAAGATCGCCTCTTCCTTCGTGATGAGGCCCTCCTTCGCCATCTCGACCGCCATGCGCACGGCGGCCGCGGCCGTCCGCTTGCCGACGCGGCACTGCAGCATGAAGAGCGTGCCTTCCTCGATGGTGAACTCGATGTCCATCATGTCGCGGTAGTGCTTCTCGAGCTTGAGGTAGATGTCCTCCAGGACCTTGTAGGCCTTCGACATCTTCTCCTCGAGCGAGGAGCCCGGGTTGCCACTCTTGGCCGCCGACGCCTTGGTGACGTTGAACGGGGTGCGGATGCCCGCCACCACGTCCTCACCCTGCGCGTTGGGAAGCCACTCGCCGTAGAACACGTTCTCGCCAGTGGACGGATCCCGCGTGAAGGCCACGCCCGTGGCACTCGCGTCGCTCAGGTTGCCGAACACCATCGACTGCACGTTGCACGCCGTACCCCACGCCTCGGGAATGTCGTGCATCTTGCGGTACGTCTTCGCACGCTGGTTGTTCCAGCTGCCAAACACCGCACCGATCGCCCCCCAAAGCTGCTCCTTCGGGTCCGTGGGGAACGGCTTGCCCGTGTGCTTCTTCACGATCTCCTTGAAGACACCCACCAGCTTGCGGAAATCCTCGGCGCCAAGCTCCGAGTCCGGAACCATCGTCTTGAGCTCCTCCGCATTGTGCTTCGCGATGTCGATGCCCTTGCCCTTCGCCACCTCTCGACGCGTCGCCTCGAGATCCCCCTCGAAGTGCTCCTTGCTCACCTCGAGAACGATGTCCGAGTACATCGTGATGAACCGACGATACGCGTCCCACACGAACTTCTCGTTGCCAGTCTTCTTCGCAAGACCAGCCGCGATCTCGTCGTTGAGACCGAGGTTCAAGACCGTGTCCATCATGCCCGGCATCGACGCCCGAGCGCCGCTGCGTACGCTGAAGAGCAGCGGGTTGGTGGGGTCACCGAACTTCTTGCCGAGCAGCTTCTCGGTCATCGCGAGCGCTTCGTCGACCTGGGCCGAGAGCTCCGCCGGGAACTTCCCGCCGTTCTTGAAAAAGTCCGTGCAGACCTCGGTGGTCAACGTGAACCCCGGAGGCACCGGGATCCCGATGTTCACCATCTCCGCCAGGTTGGCACCCTTGCCACCCAGCAGGTTTTTCTGCGCAGCCTTGCCGTCGGCTTTGCCGCCGCCGAAGAAGTAGACGTACTTGGACATAATCGACCTCACGTGAGCATGTTGAAGTGAGCGATACCCGAGCAGCGCTCGGAAATGGATCTCATCAGTCGTAGCCGGTTCTCTCGAAGCACCCGGTCCTCGTCCATGACGAGAACGTGGATGAAGAAGTCGCCAAGAAGAGGCGCAAAGGCCGCTATCGCCGCGAAGGCCGCAGGGAAGTCCCGCGTGTTCTGCGCACTCCGCAGCCTGCCGTCAAGTTCCCCAAGCCCGCGATACGTCGCAATCTCCGCCTCGTGAACCCCTGCACCGATCGACACGGGATCCACCGGCTCCCCCAAAGGCGCTTCCTTCGCGATGTTCGTCGCACGCTTGAAAACCTCCCCCGCCTTCGACCGCACCGACGCCTCCAACCCCGCCAACGCCACCACCCGCGCCAGCACGTCCGTGGGCACGTCGTGCCCCGACGCCAGACACGCATCCACCACGTCGTGCGGGTGATGCTCGATCAAGAGCCCACGCAGACGGTCCCGGAAAAAGTCCCCGAGCTTCGCCCGCGTCTCCTGCATCGTCCCGTCCAGCTTGACCCCCGCAAACCCCGCATAGGCAGCCTCGAAAGCCGCCGAAAGCGACAGGTCATACCCCCGGTCCAGCACCGTGCGCAGCACGCCAAGACAGGCGCGACGTAACGCGTAAGGGTCCGCCGCCCCCGTGGGGCTCAACCCCACCGAGAAACACCCCACCAGCGTGTCCAGCCGATCCGCAAGCGCCACGAGCGCCGCTGGGTCGTCGTCCGCCGTCGAGTCCGACGCCCCCTTGGGCTGGTAGTGCATGGCAATGACCCGCGCCACGGCCCCGGGCTCACCCTGCCCCAACGCGTAGGCCGCACCCATCTCGCCCTGCAACTCCGGGAACTCCCCCACCATCAGCGACGCCAGGTCGCACTTGCAGAGATGCGCACCTCGCTTGGCCACCTCGACCGTCCCCGGCTCCATGCCCAACGAAGCGCCAAGCACATCCACCAGACGCTCCATGCGCTCGACCTTGTCCCGCACGCTGCCGAGCCGCTTCTGGAACACGATCCCCTTGAGCTGGTCGAAGCGCGACGCCAGCCGCACCTTCATGTCCTCCTCGTAGAAGAACCGAGCGTCCGAAAGCCGCGCACGCATGACCCGGTCGTTGCCCACCCGCACCACGTCGGGCCTCAAGGCCGTGCCCGCCACCGACAGGTACATCGGCGCCAACTCCCCGTCCGACCTGCGCGCGCAGAAGTACCGCTGGTGCCCCTTCGCAACCGCGATGATCACGTCCTCGGGCAACGCCAGGAACGCCTCGTCGAAGGAACCCGCGATCACCTGCGGCTCCTCGACCAGGTTCAAGTTCTCCCGCCGGAGAAAGTCGTCCTCCACAAGCGTCGTCCCCGCTTCCTCACAAACCTCCCGGAGTCGATCCATCATCATCTCGCCGCGCTCGCCCGGGTCCACGATCACATGGGCCTCCCGCAACAGCTCGACGTAATCCTCCGGGTCCGGGATCTCGATGGGATCGGGCGACAGAAACCGGTGACCCATCGTCAAACGGCCACTGCGCACCCCCGCGAACGCCATGTCCACCACCTGCCCGCCCAACAGCGCCACCAACCAGCGCACCGGACGGCCAAAGGCCGTGTCCCCGTCGCTCCACCGCATGGACTTCCGAAACGGAATCGCCGCGCATACGTCCGCGAGCATCGCGCCCAGCAGATCCATCGTGGGCTTGCCGGCCTCCTGCCGCGTGCCCACCAGGTACACTCCCTTGCCCGAATCCACACGCTCCAGGTCGTCGACCTCACACCCGATCTTCCGCGCGAACGCCAGGGCCGCCTTCGTCGGCTTGCCCTCCTTGTCAAACGCGATCTGCACCGGCGGACCCTGCACCGCCTCGCTCAGGTCAGGCTGCCGCATCGCCAGATCGTAGACGAAGACCGCCAAGCGACGGGGCGTGCCGAACGCTCTCACCCCCGCGTGCGTCAGCCGCGCTTGCAGCAAACGCTTCTCGAACAGGTCGGGAAGCACCACCAATGCCTTTTCGACATAGGATGCAGGTAGCTCTTCGACACCAATCTCGAAGAGCAGGTTCTCCGTTTCTGACATGCGGTCTCGCCTCCGGCCTAAGGTGCGGGGGGCGCCAACCTAGCAAATCACCGCCCCGGTGGGCAGAACCGTTTGCGCGTTCCCTCGGAAACCTTGACACAGTGCGCCATAAACGAGGCGTTTGGGGGCGAGCCGGCGAGGGGCTTCACGAAAGCCCCCTTAGAAATACCCCTAAGGCAAGCCCAACACCGAAATCCGCTCGGTCGTCACCGCACGGTCCTCCAAGAGCCGCATCAGCTTCGGACGAAGCTCCGCCACCGCCCGCGCCCGATGACTCACCCGGTTCTTCTCCCCATCCGATAGCTCCGCCATCGTCCGATCCCCCCCGTCCACCACGAAGAGCGGGTCGTAGCCAAACCCACCAGACCCCCGCGGAGACCGCGCAATTACCCCCTCACACGTCCCCTGCGCCACCACCAACCCCTCCGCCGCTGACCACGGGTCGATGACGCACAACACACAACGAAACCGCGCCCGACGGTCCTCCTGAGGCACGTCGCGCAAGGCCTGGAGCAAGGCCTGGTTGTTCTCCGCGTCCGTCGCCCGCTCCCCTGCGAAACGCGCACTGCGAACCCCAGGCGCCCCCTGCAACACGTCCACCTCGAGCCCCGAATCGTCCGCCAGCGTCAGCATCAACGCGTCCTCCGCGATGGCTCGCGCCTTCTTGATCGCGTTGGCCTCGAACGTCTCCCCGTCCTCGAGCACCGACGGCATCTCCCCGAGCACCTCCGCCGCGCTCACCAACTCGATCGGAACGCCCTGGAGCAAGGCCTTGAACTCGGCCAGCTTGCCGGGGTTCGACGTCGCGAGCACGACCGTGGTGTCGAAGCCGGTCATGAGGGGTGTCCCTGGACCATCAACGGCACCACGTCAACGCTCACGTCGCGAAGGGCCTTGCGCTGCAACTCGAGGAGTGTCCCGATCCCCTCGAGAGCGAGGTCGACCAGCGCATCCATGTCCGCACGTGGGATCGCCTCCCCCTCGGCCGTGCCCTGGATCTCCACGATGCCGCCCCGCCCCGTGGCGACGAGGTTGAGGTCCACCCGCGCACTGCTGTCCTCCGCATAGCAAAGATCGAGCGCCAGCCCTCCGTCCACGTGACCGACGCTCACCGCCGCCACCTGATCCCGAAGCACCGGCTGGGTCAACAGCCCTCGGTCGCGCAGCTTCGACAGCGCCAGAACCAACGCCACCCACGCGCCCGTGATCGACGCCGTCCGCGTCCCACCGTCGGCCTCCAGCACGTCGCAGTCGATCGCGATGGTGCGCTCACCGAGTTGATCGAGAAGGATCGCAGCCCGAAGGGACCGACCAATGAGCCGCTGGATCTCCTGACTGCGACCGGAAATCGGTCGCCCACGCCCATCGCGCTTCTCACGACGCGTCGGGTTGGCGCGCGGGTGCATCTGGTACTCCGCCGTGGCCCATCCGGTCCCCCGGCCTCGCATGAAGTCCGGCACGCTCTCGTCCACCGACGCCGTCACCAGCACCACCGTCCCGCCCGCCTTGTACAGCACGGACCCCTCCGCGAGTCGGTGAAACCCGGGGATGATCTCCACCGGCCGGATCGTCCTGGGGTCCCTTCCTCCTCGCTTGCCACTGCCAACCATGTGTCCTCGCTCTCGTCATGAATCGATACGACCCGCCTGCGAACCCTCGGCTTGCCGACTCGCCTCTCCCGCCCTGCGCAGCCGGATCCGAAACCGCGTCCCGTGCGGCTCCACCGGCTCACAGACAATCGAACCACCGTGGCTGTCCATCACCTGCCGCGTAATCGCAAGCCCGAGCCCCGTACCACGATTCTTGGTCGTGAAGAATGGGTCGAAAATATTCGCCCGCACATCGTCCGGAATGCCCGACCCCGTGTCCTCCACCAATAGCTCGATCCAGCCCTCCAACTCCCGCAGCGAAATCAACAGCCTCCCCCCCTTGCCCATCGCCTCCCGCGCGTTGCGCATCAGGTTGACCAACGCCTGACGGATCTGCTGCTCGTCGATCAGCACGTCCGACGCATGCTCCGGCATGTCCAGCACCAGCTCGATCCCCGCCCGCTCCAGCTCCGGGCGCACGAAGCTCGAGACCTCCCGGATCATCTCCGGCAATCCCTCCGCCTCCAAACGCGGCTGCTGCGGACGCGCCAGTCGCAGGTACTCCTCCGACAACGAGCTCAGATGGTCCACCTCCCGCCGGATCGCCTTGAACAGCTGCCTCGGCTCCTCCGATACCTCCCCCAGCGCCAACTCCTCCTCCAACAGCTCCAGATTCAACCCGATCGACGACAGCGGGTTGCGGATCTCGTGCGTCACGTGCGCCGCCATCCGCCCCACCGCCGCAAGACGCTCCGCCTGCAACCGCGCATCGTTCGCCTTCGCGATCGCTGCCACCATCGATTCGAACGTCGCCGCCAGCTCACCGATCTCGTCCCGCGCCGCCACCACCGGACGCGGCGTCATGTCCCCAGCCGCCACCGCCTGCGCCCGCTCCGTCACCGCAGCTAGCGGCCGCAATACACGCCGCGCGTACCACGTCATCCCAAGGCCCACCAGCAACGTCAACCCCGCCAGCACCAGCAAACTGTGCAGCGCACGCCGCTCCCGCTCTCTCGCCGCCCCGATCAACCGGTCCATCTCCGACTCGACCTGCTCCTTGAGCGACCGCACCCGCCGCGCCGCCGCGATCTCGTGCGCCAACACCCCGTCCCGCAACTCCTTCGCCTTCTCCCCATCCCCTCGCTCCAGCGCCTCGAACAGCGACGCCAGCATCACCCGATCCTCCGCAAGAAACGCCTCCAACTCCCTCGACGACTCGACGATCCCCTCCCCCACCTGCCGCGCCCTCGGGTCCGTCGACGGCACAACCCCCGCCGACGCGGACAAGCGAATGCGCTCGTAGATGCGCGGACGAAGTCGCCGCGCCGTCTCGATCCACTGGCGCGCATCCGCCGGATTCTTCGCCTCCGTGATGTGATTGAGCTGCGCACTCACCAGGTTCTGGTTCTCCAACGCAGCCTCCACCGACAACACCAACGGCAAGTACCCGCTCCGAAGAAGCTCGCTGTCCCGCGCCGTCCGACGCTGTGCCACGACGCCCCACCCGACCGTGAGCGCGAACGCCAGCATCACCGCCAGAAACGAGCTGAGAAGACGCCGCGCAACCGCTCCGCTTCGCCGACGGCGGGCTGCGCTGGGAGCTGGAGTCGAGGTAAGGCTCATGACGGAGAGCAGCACCCGGAAGGGCTTGCCAAGGCTACACACATCGGACGTCTTTGGATTAACTATCCCCCCCGCAAAGCCGGGGGATTCGCGCCCAGCCCCTCCGCCGACGAATCCTCGAAACCGCAGGTCTCCCGGGCACAGCGAGGCCGGAACTACGCGAACCGTGGGGTGACTTGCACCCCACCCGTTCTGTGGCTACAGAATATTAGAAACCAAAGCGAGGCCCACCATGGCAACCGCACAGGCTCCCTCCTCACCCTGCCCAGCCACGTCGATCGACGTGCCCGTGCAGTCGCTGGTCCCGCGTCACGAAACCGCTCCCACATGCCTGTCCCACCGGGAACGAGCCATCGTGGCCGCCATCGCAGAGGCCGCCATCCCCCAAGGCAAGCTGTTCGAAGCCGGCGGCGAGGGGACCGCGCGACGCCTCCTCGGAATGCTCGAGAATCTGCCCCCCATGTACCTCAACGGCTACCGCGCCCTGCTCTGGACCGCCGAACTGTCCACCTTGCCATCCCACCGCCAAACCTTCTCGGCCTTGCCCCTGAAGCCTCGCGCCGAGCACTTCGCCCGATGGAAGTACTCGTCCCTCCGACCCCTCTCCCACCTCGCTCGCGCTGTTCTCCTCCCCATGCGCTTCGCGCACTACGACAGCCCCGACTTCTACCAAAAGGTCAACGTGCCCTTCCAGTTCGATCCCCCCTCGGCCTCCGAGGTCGCCCGCTGGCATCAGCAAGTCAGCGACGGCGCCGAGATCGAGGAAGACCTCGAGCTCGAGTGCGAGGTGGTCGTGGTCGGAACAGGGGCGGGCGGAGCGCCCTGCGCCTACGAGCTCGCATCCCGCGGTCGCGCCGTCCTTCTGCTCGAGGAAGGCCCCTACTTCGACCGACGACACTTCGACGGACGCCCCTTCGAGGCGTTCAAGAAAATGTACCGCGGCGCAGGCCTCACCCTCGCCTTGGGCAACGTGGGCATGCCCGTGTGGGCCGGAAGAGCCGTGGGCGGCAGCACCGCCGTCAACTCCGGAACCTGCTACCGCGCCCCCGAACGCACCTTCGCTCGCTGGCGTCGCGCCTACGGCCTGCACGAGTTCTCCAGCTCGTCGCTCGACCCGTACTACACCCGCGTCGAAACCATGCTCGGCGTCGAGACCCCCGAGAACCGGTTCCTCGGGGGAGTGGCTCGCGTCGTCGCTCGCGGAGCCGATCGCCTCGGCTTCTCCAACGGCCCCGTCCAACGCAATGCGCCAGGCTGCGACGGCGCCGGGGTGTGCGTGTTCGGTTGCCCGAGAGGAGCGAAGCGATCCACCGACGTCAGCTACGTTCCCGCAGCCCTCGAGCGCGGAGCGCAGCTCATCACGCAAGCGCACGTCCACACCATCCTCCAAGAACACGGCCGAACAACAGGAGTCCTCGCCCGCCTTCCCTCCGGCCGAACCCTCCGCGTCAAGGCCGACGCCGTCGTCGTGTCGGGGGGCGCCCTCATGACCCCCCTGCTCCTGCGCGCCAACCGCATCAGCTCCCGAAACAGGTGGCTCGGACGCAACCTGTCCATCCACCCCGCCTCCAAGGTCATGGCCGTCTTCGACGAGAACATCGACATGGTCACCGGGGCGATCCCCCAGAGCTATGCCGTGGACGAGTTCGCAGACGAAGGACTCATGCTCGAGGGAGCAAGCGTGCCTCCCTCCACCGCTGCCGTCGGCATCTGGTCCATCGGCAAGGACTTCGTCGACCTGATGGAGAGCTACCGTCGCATGGCCCTGTTCGGCTTCATGATCCAGGACCACAGCCGTGGACGCGTGCTGCCCGGACGCCACGGGTCGCCCCTCATCGTGTACGACATGAGTCGCGAAGACGCCCTGCGCATGCAGCGGGGCATCGAAATCGCGAGCGAAATCTTCCTCGCCGCGGGTGCGAAGCGGGTCTACCCCTTCGTCACCGGACAGCACGCCATCGACTCACAAAAAGATCTCGACACCCTCCGCGCGCGACGACTCAGACCCGGTGACTTCGAAGTCACCTCCTACCACCCTCTCGGCACCTGCCGCATGGGCGTAGACCCCGCTCGCTCCGTGCTCACCCCCGATCACCAAACCCGTGACGTTCGCCACCTGTACGTGGTGGACGGCAGCGCGATCCCTTCGTCCCTCGGCGTCAATCCCCAGATGACCATCATGGCCATGGCCCTGCGCGCCGCCGAAATCATCCACGACCGCCTCGGGTGAGCCGCCGCCACACCTCAGGGCGACGCCACCTCCGCAGCCGGAATCGCCCGCCGCGCGTCCTTCTCCACAAACCCGTCGCGCAACCGAATGATGCGAGGCATGCGCTCGGCAAACGCCACGTTGTGCGTCACCACCACGATGGTCGTCCCACGATCCCGGTTCACCTGCAAGAATAGCTCGTGAATCGCGTCGCTCGTGGCCGTGTCCAGGTTGCCCGTCGGCTCGTCCGCGAGAAGCACCGGGGGATCCATGAACAGCGCCCGGGCAAGCGCCACCCGTTGCTGCTCTCCGCCCGACAGCTCACCAGGACGGTGCGTGGAGCGCGCGCCAAGCCCAACGTCGTCAAGCAACTGCTTCGCGCGAGGCGCGGTCTCCGAACGGCTCCTGCCATGAATGAGCCCCGGCATCTGCACGTTCTCCAACGCCGTGAACTCGGGCAGCAGATGGTGGAACTGAAACACGAACCCGATCGTCCGGTTGCGCAAAGCAGACAGCCGCGCCCCCGGAAGCGTCGTCACGTCCTGCCCTTCGAGCAGGATCTGTCCCGACGTGGGCAGATCCAGCGTCCCCAGACAGTGCAGCAGCGTGCTCTTCCCGGCGCCCGAAGGACCGACAATCGCAGCAAGCTCACCTCGGTGCAGCTGCAGGTCGATCCCCTTGAGCACGTCCAGAGGACGGCCCAGGTGGTGGAAGGTCTTCTTGACTTGACGCAGTTCGACGAGCGGTTGGGTCACGGCTAGGCCTACTCGTGTCGGAGGGATTCGACGGGTCGGAGCCTCGACGCGGCGTGCGCCGGGTAGATCGTGGCGAGGGTACAGATGGCGAGCGCGCTCAAAGCCACCAGAACCCAGTCGACCCAGTCCACCTTGATGGGCAAACGGTCGATGTAATAGACCTCGGGATCGAGCCGTAGCCCGTACAGGGACAGCCCGACCGTGAGCGCGATCCCGGTCACCACACCGAAGATGGTGCCGATGGCGCCGATCACCACGCCTTCGAGCATGAACACCTGCATGATGGACCGGCTCGACGCCCCGAGGGACTTGAGCACGGCGATCTCCTTGCCCTTCTCGGTCACCATGAGCAGGAGGGTGCAGATGATGCAGAAGCTCGCCACCGCAATCGCGAGCGACAGGATGATGAACGTGGCGATGCGCTCGAGCTTCAACGCACTGAACAGGTTCCGGTTCAGCTCCTTCCAGTCCCGCACCCGCAGGTCCTCCCGCTGCACCACCTCGTGCACCGCGGGACGCAGGTCGCTTGCTCGCTCACCGTTCGCCGCCCGCACGTCGATCGAAGACACGTTCGAGCCCATCGAGAACAAGTCCTGGGCCACGTCAATCAGCACGTAAGCGTGGCTGGCGTCGTACTCGTACATGCCGCTGTAAAAGATCGCGGCGACACGAAACTTCCGGACACGGGGCATCACGCCCATGGGGCCGAGGTCGCCCATGGGAGAAATCAAGGTGACCTCGTCGCCTACGTAGACGTGCAAGGTCTTGGCGAGCTCCCGTCCCATGATCACACCCGGGTGGATCGCCGGAGCGCGCAGCACATCCTTGACCGATGGGTCGATGGGGGTACCCGAGCCCCGGAAGAATGACCCTCCGAAGTCCGGCCCCTTGCGAAAAGGCTCGCCGCCCGGCCCCAGCCCGACAATCTCCCCGGCTGGCAGCCTCGTGAGCTGCTCGGGATCCGTCAAGTACTCGAACTTGCCGACCTCGATGTTCTGCAACAGGTCGATCACGTTGCCGATCGATTCCGGATCAACCCCCCGCACCATCGTTCCCGACGTGTTGGTGTGGGACGACCCCATGGCCTCGCCCGCAATCACAGGCGTGGCTGCAGCCACCCCAGGCACCAGACGAACCCGCTGCAACACCGGCTCCCACTCGTCGAAGCCGCCCTGGTCCTGCACGTCGATGGTGATGTGCGGGTTGTTGCCGAGAATCTTGCGCTGCAAGTCGGCGCCAAACCCACCCATGATCGAGCTCACCGACACCAACGCGCAAGAGCTCACCGCCACGCCCGAGATCGACAACACGGAGATGACCGTCAAAAAGCCGCTCTTGGCCGCCCGCACGTGCCGCGCGCCAACGAAGGACACGAAGCTGCGCCCCTCGAGCACGTTGAGGACCATAGGCAGAAGCAGGGCGAGCACGCCCAGCAAGAACAGCACGCTCGACAGCAACGCGGCCATCCGCAATAGCTCGTGATGGATCACAAACTGCGTGCCCCTCGGCTTGGGAAGACGAACCGCGATGGCCGTCAACACCCCAAACGCCGTGCCCATCAGCACCGTGCCGGAGAGCAAGAGCGTCCTGGAGTTGCGCTTGACCCAAGGCCCCACGCGCGCCTCGGAGTCGCTCGGACGCCACTGCTGCCCCGCCGCGAACACCCACACGCCACGGACGAAGGCAGCCACCCCCAGCAGCAGCACCCCGAGGTCGAACACCAGCAGATAGCGACGGAAAAACCCCGCACCGTCGACGGCCGGCTGCACGTAGTCGAAGATCGCCACTCCGACCGCCACGAGCAGCAGCAGAATGCCGAGAATGATGTTGCGACGTGGGCTGGGCTTCAGCATCGGTCAGCGCTCGGGCCGCAATAGCGGGAAGAGGATCACCTCTCGAATCGACTCCTGCGCGGTCAGGGCCATGGTCAGGCGATCCACGCCCACACCAAACCCGGCCGTCGGAGGCATCCCGTGCTCCAAGGCACGAATGTAGTCCTCATCGTAGTCCATCGTCTCGTCCGCTCCACGCTCCTTCTTCCGAACCTGCTCGGCGAAGCGCTCGGCCTGATCCTCCGGGTCGTTCAACTCGCTGAACGCGTTGCACAGCTCGCGACCATGCACGAACAGCTCGAAACGGTCCACCAGGTTCGGGTTCCCTCCCTCCCGCGTCTGACGCCGCGCCAGCGGAGACACCTCCACCGGGTGGTCCGTCACGAACACCGGAATACTCTTGCCGTCCTTGTGGAACAGCCGCGTGAGGTTGGGCTCGACCATCAGCTCGTACAACAAAAACACGCGCTCCCCGTGGTTGTCACAACCCCGAAACTGCTTGACCACCACCTTCTCCAGCTCCCCCAAAGCACACGCGCGCTCCACCACCGCCTGCAATCGCACCGGGTCGCGCAACGACGCCTCGTCCAGCCCCGCGTCCCTCATCTTCCCCAGCGTCTTGCCCGTGTCCTCCTCGAGCATCGCTTGCACGTCGGGCTGCAATCGCATCACCAACAAGTCCAGCATCGTCTTGCGACAGAAGTCCTCGTCGAGCGTGAACGGACGGGCCGCGCTCCACACGGCATGCTCCTTCGGCATCGCCGTCTTCAAGTACGCGTCCACATAGCGGAACATCTCCTCCGTCATGTCCATCAACGTCTCGTACGTGGCATACGCCATGTAGAACTCGAGCATCGTGAACTCGGGGTTGTGCCGCGTCGACAGCCCCTCGTTGCGGTAGCACCGTGCCACCTCGTACACCCGCTCGAACCCTCCCACCACCAGACGCTTGAGATACAGCTCCGGAGCGATGCGCAGAAACAGCTCGAGCCCCAGCGCGTTGTGATGCGTGACGAACGGCTTCGCCGCCGCACCTCCCACCAGCGAATTCATCGTCGGCGTCTCCACCTCGAGGAATCCTCGCTCGTCCAGAAAGCTTCGCAACGCCCGCAACACGTACGTACGCGCCCGAAAGACCGACCGCGCCTGCTCGTTCGCCACCAGATCCACGTACCGGCGACGGTACCGCAGCTCCACGTCCGATAGCCCCGCCCACTTGTCCGGAAGGGGTCGGTACGCCTTCGTCAGAAGCCGCAGATCCGTCGCTTCCAGCGACAGCTCCCCGGTCTTCGTCACCATCACTCGTCCCGTCGCCATGACGTGATCCGCCACGTCGATGTCGTCGAGCCGCGCGAAGGCATCACCGAGCACGTTCTTTCGGCAGAACAGCTGAATCTCCCCCGACCAGTCCCGCACACGCAGGAATTGAACCTTCCCGAACGAGCGGGACGCCACCACTCGCCCCGCCACCGTGACGGTCTCTCCCCAAGGAGCCGACGCGGCAAGCGACGCGACCTTGTCCAGATCGTACTTGTCGTCCTCGACGAGCGCAGGCACATGGTGATCCCGCACCTCCCCCAGCGGCGTGATCCGCTTGGGGTCGATGTCGTTGGTGAACGGGTCCTCCCCCCGCTCGCGCATCCGCTGGGCCTTCGCCTTGCGGGTCGCAATCAGCGCCGACTCCGGCACGGCCGCCGCGACCGGGGTCACTTCTTTCGGGTTGTCCTCTTGCTTCGACATGGGCTGAGGGGCTCTAGCGTGGTAGCTACGGGTTGTCCACGGAGGCGTTGGCCTTGACGACGATCGATCACGAAACCTGGATGCGATGGGCTTTGCAGGAAGCGGATCAGGCCGCCCATCGTGGCGACGTGCCCGTAGGCTGCGTCATCGTGGACGGGCGTGGAACTCTGGTCGCTTGCGGCCGAAACCGTCGCGAACAGGACCAGGACCCGACGGCTCACGCGGAGATGGTCGCTCTGCGCCTGGCAGCCGCCGCGCGAGGCCACTGGCGCCTGTCCGACTGCACCTTGTACGTGACGCTCGAGCCCTGCCCGATGTGCGCAGGAGCGATCGTCAACGCCAGGGTGGCCCGCCTGGTCTACGGATGCCACGATCCCAAAGCGGGCGCCGTGCGGACCCTCATGCGGATCACCGACGACGACAGGCTCAACCATCGGGCCGAAGTGATCGAAGGCGTCCTCGCCGACGACTGCGCCCAGCGCTTGAAGGACTTCTTCGCCCGACTGCGTCGAGCCGGAAAGAAGTGACGAAGCTTCAGTAGGTCGGTGCTTGCTCGGGCTTCCACCCGAAGGGTTCGCCATCCTCAGGCTCGAGATCCTTCGCCTCACCGGGCTCCTGCTCCCCCTCAGGCCCCGGCGTCAATCGGATCGGGTCCGGACTGCCATACACCACCCACTCCCCGAGCCCGTAGTCGAGCTCGACCTCGCTCACCCATCGCATCTTCGCGGCGATGCGCATGAGCTTGTAAAGATACCGCATCCACCCGTCCGTCACCTTGCCGTCCTTGCCAAAGTGCTGACGGCTCGGCGCGGGCAGGATCGACGCGAGGTACATCGACTGCCCGAGGGAAAGCGACGCCGGGTGCTTGTTGAAGTACCGAGAGGATGCGTTGCCAATCCCGAACGTCATCGGCCCGAACTCGACCACGTTGAGATACAGCTCCATGATCTGGTCCTTCGTGAGCGCCTGCTCGAGGTACGTCGTGAGAATCAGCTCCTGCAGCTTGCGGGAAATGGTCTTCTCACGGCCGAGATAGAGGTTCTTGGCGAGCTGCATGGAGATCGTGCTCGCCCCCCGCAGGAACTTGCGCGCCCGAAGGTTCTCGCGCACCGAATTGTGAATCGCCTCGTGGTCGAATCCGCGGTGGCGTCTGAACCTGCCGTCCTCACACGTCATCACCGCGGCCTCCATGAAGTGATTGACCCCGTCGCGCCCCACCCAACCCGGCGTCCCAGGACCGGCCTCCACCTCCACGGGATTGCCCTTCGCGTCGTACGCCCGCCTCTTGAACGACGATCGAAACGTGCGAACGTCCACCGAAGGGGGAACCGACGTGATGCGGCAATCGTTGCCCGCCGCATACTCGAAGTGAAAATCCTTCTCGTTCGCCTCGTCCCACAGCAGGTGCCCCGCCAACGACAGCGTCCCTGCCGCCGTCATCCCGTGCACCACCGGCACCAGCGAAGACGGCAAGGCGTCGAGGAACGACTGGCAGGCCACCAGCGGAATCCCAAAGTGCACGTCGACACGAGCCTTGTCGCGACTCCTGTCCACCGTGCCCCGAAGCTGAAGCTGCACCTTGCCCACGTCCACCTGCCCCTCGTCGAGCCGAAGGACCCTGCCGTCGAGCGACACCTGCCCGCGCAGCTTGGCTGCCAGCTCCAGACCCAACACAGAACCGGGAGCCACCCGAGGGTGACTCACCCCCACGTTCTTCGCAAGAAAGGTCCCGTCGAAGGAAAGGTTCTTGCCGTCGGGGTGAAGCTTGAGATGGGCGTCCGAGGTCAGCACGACGCCCTGGACGTTCACCAAACCCATGTTTCCTTCTTGGACCCCAAGGGTAGCGAGTGAAATGGGTCCTCCCACGACGTCGAGAATCACCGGGCCATCCGCCATGGGAACGGATCCTCGGAAGGTGATGCCCGTGACGCCGGCTTCGACCCGAGGCGCGAGATCGAGCAGGATGGCCCCTTCGCTGTGCTGGACGGCGAGGATGCCGGGGCCGATGTTGATTTGCTCGCCATCGTGGTGCACTAGGACCTCGAAGGCATCGACCTCGACCTTACCGTCCGGCGTCATTGGAGCCCACGCGATCGACGCCAGCCTAGCCACGGTGCGTCGCAGGTCCATGGGCGGCGAAGCCTTCTCGGGAACAGGTCCGCCACCGGAGGCACCGAGCGTGACCTCGGCACGGATGTGCTGGCCGGTCAGCGACTGGATTCGAGGAGACTCACCCGCCGACCACGCAAGGCGAACCGCTTCTCCCTGGACCGATGCCGTCGCATGACGCAACTCGACGCGCCCCGCGGAGACCGCGCGGGCACCGAACAGGTCGTCCACGCGGACGTCGCCGAGAGACAAGCTGGAGCCCGCGCCGTCGAAGTTGGGCCACGACAGGGAGCCGGAGTCGAGGGCGATGGTGGTGCGGCTGCCCGGTGAGGAAGGGGCTTCGGGTCTTGTGGGCAGGTTGTCGCGCCAGACTTGGAGCTCGCGAGCGAAGGATTGGTAATCGGTCTGGATGGTAGCTGAGCCGCCCTGGACGGTGATGGAGGAGGAACCGACGAGGATGGAGTCAGCGTGCACGGAGAGGGAAGGGATGTGGGGGCAGGAGAGGGTGACGTTGGCGAGCCGGACGCCGAGCAGGGAGGGAAGGACGGACTCGGCGTGCAGCACGAGGCCGTAGCGCTGGGCGCGGTCCTGGGCTTGGTGTCGGACGAAGGGAGCAAAGGCGAGGGCGGCGGCTGCGAGCAGGCAGACGCCCAGGGGCAGGACAAGGAGCAGGAGCCGTCGCCGAGCGGTCATTGTGGGGTAAATACCGCTGGGGGCTTTGGGATTCCAGGGGGGAGGGGCGAGGGGACAAAAAAGAAAAGCTCCGTCTCGTGGTGGAGACGGAGCTTTGAAGATAGACCCGGCAGCGTCCTACTCTCCCACACAGTCGCCCATGCAGTACCATCGGCTCCGAAGAGCTTGACTTCCGAGTTCGGGATGGGATCGGGTATGGCCTCTTCGATATCGCTACCGGAAAATTTTGGGATCCAATGACCGCGGTCAGGGTCGCAACCCCAACTTCGCGAACGAGTTTGTTTTCGATGAGTGTATTAGGGGACGGTCAAGCCGCACGGCCTATTAGTACTGGTTAGCTCCGCACATTGCTGCGCTTCCACACCCAGCCTATCAACCACGTGGTCTACGTGGGGCCTTTAGGTCTTTCGACGGGACACCTAGTCTTGAGGCCGGCTTCCCGCTTAGATGCTTTCAGCGGTTATCCGTTCCGTACGTAGCTACCCGGCTATGCTCCAGGCGGAACAACCGGATCACCAGGGGTACGTTCACCCAGGTCCTCTCGTACTATGGGCAACTCCTCTCAAGTGTCCTACGCCCACGGCAGATAGGGACCGAACTGTCTCACGACGTTCTAAACCCAGCTCGCGTACCGCTTTAATTGGCGAACAGCCAAACCCTTGGGACCTGCTCCAGCCCCAGGATGCGATGAGCCGACATCGAGGTGCCAAACCGCGCCGCCGATGTGAACTCTCAGGCGCGATCAGCCTGTTATCCCCAGAGTACCTTTTATCCGATGAGCGATGGCCCTTCCATGAGGAACCACCGGATCACTAACACCTGCTTTCGCACCTGCTCGACTTGTCAGTCTCACAGTCAAGCTCCCTTATGCGTTTGCACTCTACGCCTGGTTTCCAATCAGGCTGAGGGAACCTTCGCACGCCTCCGTTACGATTTTGGAGGCGACCGCCCCAGTCAAACTGCCTACCAGGCAGTGTCCCCGACCCGGATTACGGGCCCAGGTTAGAACCCCAGAATGTCCAGGGTGGTATTTCAACGGTGGCTCTGCCGAACCCGGAAGCCCGGCTTCAAAGCCTCCCACCTATCCTACGCAGAACATCCCGAAGTTCACTGCCAAGTTGCAGTAAAGGTTCATGGGGTCTTTCCGTCTTGCCGCGGGTAGAGGGCATCTTCACCCCCTATGCAATTTCGCTGAGTCCCTGGTTGAGACAGCGGGAATGTTGTTATGCCATTCGTGCAGGTCGGAACTTACCCGACA
>Ga0209575_10000081_pt1:45000-47500 | contig 113133 bp, 64 predicted proteins | sample Medcelwee11metaG_FD_187172 | JGI IMG/M metagenome (GOLD analysis project Ga0209575, IMG submission 187172) | Freshwater pond sediment microbial communities from the University of Edinburgh, under environmental carbon perturbations - Medium... | ecosystem: Environmental > Aquatic >... | reverse complement strand
GCCTCGACGGGTACGAGGCCGACATGCTCTTCGCAGCAGCAGCGACCGACCGAATCCTCGGCGACCGCTCCGTTCGTTACAGACCCGCGCATGCGGATGCCCGCCGTGGTCCACGTCTTCTCCGAGCGCGATGCCAAGCGGCGCATGCGGCACCTCATGAGCGATCGCGAGGCCAGCCCGCGCAGCCTATCCATCGCCGTGCACATTCGGTCGTGCGCCGTCGACCCACAGGACGTGGACGAAGCACATGCTGATCAGCGGTCAGTCCGAAAACAGCTCCAAGCAACGACGAATGATAGCCGGCCTCCGCCTGCTCATCGCTCCGCAGTGCATCGCCGACGCGCAGCCCTCATGCACGTCGCAGCGCCGTCGTCAATACTTTTTTCTTCCGTCCGTCACGACGGACACTCCGCGCTCGGCAGCTTCAGAACCGACGTGCTCGAGGCGGGCGCCTGCCACGGGTCACGCTGGCTCAACTGGGCCGTGCTCGTGGAGGCCGCGATCGCGAGGTCGCGCCTGCTCGAGGCGGTCACCCTGCCGTCGGCCTTACGTCCACGCGGACGTCGCCGAGAGACAAGCTGGAGCCCGCGCCGTCGAAGTTGGGCCACGACAGGGAGCCGGAGTCGAGGGCGATGGTGGTGCGGCTGCCCGGTGAGGAAGGGGCTTCGGGTCTTGTGGGCAGGTTGTCGCGCCAGACTTGGAGCTCGCGAGCGAAGGATTGGTAATCGGTCTGGATGGTAGCTGAGCCGCCCTGGACGGTGATGGAGGAGGAACCGACGAGGATGGAGTCAGCGTGCACGGAGAGGGAAGGGATGTGGGGGCAGGAGAGGGTGACGTTGGCGAGCCGGACGCCGAGCAGGGAGGGAAGGACGGACTCGGCGTGCAGCACGAGGCCGTAGCGCTGGGCGCGGTCCTGGGCTTGGTGTCGGACGAAGGGAGCAAAGGCGAGGGCGGCGGCTGCGAGCAGGCAGACGCCCAGGGGCAGGACAAGGAGCAGGAGCCGTCGCCGAGCGGTCATTGTGGGGTAAATACCGCTGGGGGCTTTGGGATTCCAGGGGGGAGGGGCGAGGGGACAAAAAAGAAAAGCTCCGTCTCGTGGTGGAGACGGAGCTTTGAAGATAGACCCGGCAGCGTCCTACTCTCCCACACAGTCGCCCATGCAGTACCATCGGCTCCGAAGAGCTTGACTTCCGAGTTCGGGATGGGATCGGGTATGGCCTCTTCGATATCGCTACCGGAAAATTTTGGGATCCAATGACCGCGGTCAGGGTCGCAACCCCAACTTCGCGAACGAGTTTGTTTTCGATGAGTGTATTAGGGGACGGTCAAGCCGCACGGCCTATTAGTACTGGTTAGCTCCGCACATTGCTGCGCTTCCACACCCAGCCTATCAACCACGTGGTCTACGTGGGGCCTTTAGGTCTTTCGACGGGACACCTAGTCTTGAGGCCGGCTTCCCGCTTAGATGCTTTCAGCGGTTATCCGTTCCGTACGTAGCTACCCGGCTATGCTCCAGGCGGAACAACCGGATCACCAGGGGTACGTTCACCCAGGTCCTCTCGTACTATGGGCAACTCCTCTCAAGTGTCCTACGCCCACGGCAGATAGGGACCGAACTGTCTCACGACGTTCTAAACCCAGCTCGCGTACCGCTTTAATTGGCGAACAGCCAAACCCTTGGGACCTGCTCCAGCCCCAGGATGCGATGAGCCGACATCGAGGTGCCAAACCGCGCCGCCGATGTGAACTCTCAGGCGCGATCAGCCTGTTATCCCCAGAGTACCTTTTATCCGATGAGCGATGGCCCTTCCATGAGGAACCACCGGATCACTAACACCTGCTTTCGCACCTGCTCGACTTGTCAGTCTCACAGTCAAGCTCCCTTATGCGTTTGCACTCTACGCCTGGTTTCCAATCAGGCTGAGGGAACCTTCGCACGCCTCCGTTACGATTTTGGAGGCGACCGCCCCAGTCAAACTGCCTACCAGGCAGTGTCCCCGACCCGGATTACGGGCCCAGGTTAGAACCCCAGAATGTCCAGGGTGGTATTTCAACGGTGGCTCTGCCGAACCCGGAAGCCCGGCTTCAAAGCCTCCCACCTATCCTACGCAGAACATCCCGAAGTTCACTGCCAAGTTGCAGTAAAGGTTCATGGGGTCTTTCCGTCTTGCCGCGGGTAGAGGGCATCTTCACCCCCTATGCAATTTCGCTGAGTCCCTGGTTGAGACAGCGGGAATGTTGTTATGCCATTCGTGCAGGTCGGAACTTACCCGACAAGGAATTTCGCTACCTTAGGACCGTTATAGTTACGGCCGCCGTTTACTGGGGCTTCGGTTGGGTGCTTCGCTTACGCTGACACTTCCCCTTAACCTTCCAGCACCGGGCAGGCATCAGACCCTATACGTCGTCTTACGACTTTGCAGAGTCCTGTGTTTTTAGTAAACAGTCACAATCCCCGTTTCACTGCAACCGCCGGCAGCGCCACCCGCGTAGGGCTTTA
>Ga0209575_10000081_pt1:0-40000 | contig 113133 bp, 64 predicted proteins | sample Medcelwee11metaG_FD_187172 | JGI IMG/M metagenome (GOLD analysis project Ga0209575, IMG submission 187172) | Freshwater pond sediment microbial communities from the University of Edinburgh, under environmental carbon perturbations - Medium... | ecosystem: Environmental > Aquatic >... | reverse complement strand
GGCTTCGACTACCTGCGCGACAACATGAAGTTCTCCGCCCTCGACTACGCGCAGCGCCCCCTCAACTTCGCCATCGTCGACGAGGTCGACTCCATCCTCATCGACGAGGCGCGCACCCCGCTCATCATCTCGGGTCAGGGCGAGAAGTCCTCCGACAAGTACCGCGTCATCAACGACGCCCTCCCCAAGCTCCGCCTCGACGAGCACTACGTCGTCGACGAGAAGAACCACTCGGCCACCCTCACCGACGACGGCGTCGAGCAGGCCCAGCGCCTGCTTGGCATCTCGAACCTCTACGACCCGGTCCACCTCGAGACCCTGCACATCCTCAACCAGTGCCTGCGCGCTCACACCTTGTACAAGCGCGACGTCAACTACATGGTCTCGCCCGATGGCAAGGTTCTCATCATCGACGAGTTCACCGGTCGCGTGCTTCCCGGTCGTCGCTGGTCCGACGGCCTCCACCAGGCAGTCGAGGCCAAGGAGAACGTCAACATCCAAGAAGAGAACCGGACCCTCGCCACCATCACGTTCCAGAACCTCTTCCGGATCTACAACAAGCTCGCGGGGATGACCGGTACCGCCGACACGGAAGCTGCCGAGTTCCATTCCACCTACAAGCTCGACGTCATCGCCATCCCCACCAACAAGGTCCTCGTTCGGTCCGACCACGAGGACATCGTCTACAAGACCGAGCGAGAGAAGTTCACGGCGGTGATCCAAGAGATCACCGAGTTCCACGAGCGGGGACAGCCTGTGCTCGTGGGCACCACCAGCGTGGAGAAGAGTGCCGCCATCGCGCGCATTCTCAAGAAGCGTCAGGTGCCCCACCACGTCCTGAACGCCAAGCACCACGAGCGTGAGGCTTACGTGGTCGCCCAGGCCGGCCGTAGGGGCGCGATCACCGTCTCCACCAACATGGCCGGACGCGGCACCGACATCATCCTTGGCGGCAACCCCGAGATGATCGCCAAGCTCCAGTTCCTCGAGGCCGGACGCCTCCCCGAAGCCGAGCCCGAGGAGTTCACCAAGCTCGTCGAGAAGCTCGAAGTGGAATGCAAGGAGGAACACGACGAGGTCGTCGAGCTCGGAGGCCTACACATTCTCGGCACCGAACGGCACGAGTCGCGACGCATCGACAACCAGCTGCGCGGTCGTGCCGGCCGCCAGGGCGACCCCGGTTCCACTCGCTTCTACCTGTCGCTCGAAGACGACCTCATGCGCATCTTCGCCGGCGACCGTGTCAAGGAGCTGATGGACCGCATGGGCATGCCCGACGACGAGCCCATCGAGCACCCCTGGGTCACCAAGTCGATTGAGAACGCGCAGACCAAGGTCGAGACCCGCAACTTCGACATTCGCAAGAACCTGCTCGAGTACGACGATGTGATGAACGCGCAGCGCAAGACGGTCTACGGAATCCGTCAGTCCCTGCTCGCGGGGCGCTACCAGCCCGAGCAGCTCGACGAGCTCGGCAAGCCCACCGGAAAGTCCCGCGCCATCGAGCCCATGGACTCCATCACCGAGGTCGTGGTGCCCGTCGTCGGCCAGCTCATCGGTTTGTACCTGGAGCAGCCGGTGCAACCTCACGACGCCGACGGCAAGCCTCGCGACATCACGCGTGAGCAGCTCGCAGGCGGCAAAGTCGTCGAGCACGCGCAGCTTCGGCACGAGATCTATCACCTCTGGGGCATCGCGGTGGCCGTCGCTGACTACGAAGACGCCGCGGAGCTGTACGACGACGTGAAGGCGCTGATCCCGCAGGGGCTGACGGAGCAGCGGGAGCGCGCTCTCGACCTCATCGACCGGATCATCAGCGCGATGGTCGAGGAGTCCTGTCCTGCCAACCGTCCGCCGGAGGACTGGGACTGGCAAGGTCTTCGGGAGGGATTCGAGGATCACTTCGGTCGCAAGCCCGAGGCCCTCGAGGACTTCGGCGACCAGGAGATGCTCGCGAAGGAGATCTTCCGCCAGGCGGAGGAGACGTTCGCGGCCAAGGAGCAGGACCTCGGACAGGAGCTGCTGCTTCGCGTGTTCCGACACGTGTATCTAGAGGAGATCGACAAGGCCTGGGTCGAGCACCTGACGAACATGGACCACTTGCGCGACGGCATCGGTCTGCGCGGCTACGGCCACCGGGACCCGAAGCAGGAGTACAAGCGAGAAGGCTACGACATGTTTGTCAACATGATGGCCGCGGTCTCGGCCAACGTCGTGTCCAAGCTCTTCCGCGTGCAGGTGCAGCGTCAGGAGCAGGCCGCGCAGATGGAGGCGGAGTACGCCGCGCGGAAGGCGCGGGAGATGCTCGAAGCGGCCGCCCGCCACGGTTACAACGGGACGTCCGAGGCTCCCCCTGCGACGGCCGCGGAGCCCGCTCCCGCTCCGGCCGCTCCCAAGGCCAAGCGGATCGGGGCCAACGACCCGTGCCCCTGCGGCTCCGGCAAGAAGTTCAAGAAGTGCCACGGCTCCTTCGCCGACGACACCTCCGACAACCCCGATACCTGATCCCATGCCCATCCTGATCCGCTCGCAACGCGGCCCCCACGACATTCCCGTGGGGCCGCTGCGCACACGTGCGCGACGCCTGCTCCACGCCATTGGACGAACCGATGGCGAGCTGAGCATCTTGCTCGTCGACGACTCGATCATTCAGTCACTGAACGCCACCTATCGGGGCAAGGACCAGCCCACCGATGTCCTGTCCTTTGCCATGGGCGAAGGAGAGTTCGGCGACCTCAACCCCGCGGTGCTCGGCGACGTCGTCATCTCCGTTCCCACGGCGCGTCGCCAGGCGAGTCGCAGCCGTCGCGAGCCGCTCGATCAGGTGACGTTCTTGTTGACGCACGGGCTGCTCCATTTGGTGGGATATGATCACCAGACCGACGAGCAGGAGCGAGAGATGAAGCGGGAGACGAAGCGGTTGATGCGCGAGGCGCTGGACGCGAGGCCGATCACCAGTAGAAGGTGAGGCCGGCGCGCAGGAGACCTCCGCCCGAGGTGTTCGTGGTCTGGCCGGTCTCGGGGTCGGTGAACTCGGGCTCGCGTTCGGCGAGCCGATCGGTTCGCCCGCGGATGAACCCTAGCAGGTCGATGTTGAGGGCGATGGGTGCGGAGAGGCGGAACTCCATGCCCGCGCCCAGGTGACCGCCGAAGTAGTCGTAGTCCTCGATGGCCCCATAGCGGTCATCGGTTTCCACGCGAGCGTGGGACCAGCCGATGCCGCCGAGCATGTAGAACTGGGCGGCGTCGCGGGGGTTGGCGTACAGCATCCCGGTGATGGTGAACGGCACTTCGCTTCGCTGGCGTCCCTGGTAGTCGCGACCTCCCACCATATCGAGCCCGAAGTCCACGGCCAGGTGTCGTTCGGGGCGAATGCGGAAGGCGAACCCGAGGCCGCCCATACCCGCGCTCTCGTCTTCTTGGTCGTCCATGAGCACGCCTGAGAGGTGCATGTTGAAGCCCCACTTGCGCAGCCGCAGACGTGTCTTGGGTGGCGGCGGCGGGGGAGCGACGTATCGAACGACAGGGCGTCGGACCACGACGACGGCGGGAGGGGGAGGGGCTTGTTGGTATACGACGACGGGCGGGGTAGGCTGAGCGCCGGGCACGATGATGGTCGTGGGCGCTTGCCCTTCCTTTGGTGGGCGTGGCGGGGGTGTGAGGGTGGGGGGAGGCAGGTCTGGGGGAGGTTCCGAAGCCGGGGTGTCCTCACAGAACCAGGATCCCGGGGGGCATTCCGGATCCGCGGACTGGGCTTGCGCGAGCATGCTGGAGGTCAGCAAGGCGGCGGCAACTGCACAGGAAATCGAGCTGGTACGCATCGCGGGCGGCTCCTTGAGGCTACCGTGGAGGGTAGCAATGCGAGTGCCAGATGCCAGCCCCTCGTGATCCCCGTTCGATCACGCTCAAGTCCACGCGTCGTGTCCCGGCGGACCCATCGGGTTGTGACGAATCGTTCACACACACCGCAAGAACGCCCCATGGGGCTGGTCGGGTCGGCTATGGTTCCGCCCATGCCCTCCGTCATCTTGAAGCCGGGTCACGTGCAGCCCGTCTGGTCTGGTCACCCGTGGGTCTACTCCCAAGCTGTTGATCGCGTGGAGGGGGGAGCCACCGCGGGGGACGAAGTGTCCGTGGTCGACCCGCGGGGGAACTTTCTGGGGCGGGGGTTTTACTCGCCTCGCTCGGCGATTGTGGTCCGGGTGGCGACGCGCAACCCGAAAACCAAGCTCGATGCGGCGTGGCTTCGTGAGCGGCTCTCGCGCGCGCACGAGCTGCGGCACGAGGTTGGGCTGCCGACGGCGCGGACCAACGGCTTCCGGCTAGTGCATTCGGAGGGGGACCAGGTTCCCGGGTTGGTGGTGGATCGATTCGACGACGTGGCGGCGGTGCAGCTGACGACGATCGGCATGCAGATGCGTCGCGCGATGGTGATCGACGCGGTCCAGGGTGTGTTTGGGGTGAAGGCGATCGTGGACAGGACGCCGGGCACGTTTGCGAAGACCGAAGGGTTCGAGCCGGAGCCGGGTGTGGTGCGGGGCCCGGTGGACCTCGATGCCTACCGCTTCGTCGAGCGAGGGTTTCAGTATGAGATCCCGATGGAGGTTGGCCAGAAGACGGGCTACTACTTCGATCAGCGGCCGTTGCGAGCGAGGGTGGAGCAGCTGAGTCGCGGCAGGCGGGTGCTGGATGCCTTTTGTTTCGTGGGGTCCTTCGCGCTCGCCGCGGCCCGGGGGGGTGCGGCCTCGGTGCTGGCGGTAGACGAGAACGTCATCGCGCTGGAGACCGGTGCGCGCTGCGCGACGGCCAACGGGATGGCGGATCGGATCTCGTTCTCACGAGGTTCGGTTCGGGACCTGCTGTCGTCGTCGAGCCAGATCGGCAAGTTCGATCTGGTGGTGCTCGACCCGCCAAGCATGGCGCCTTCGCAGAAGTCGTTGCAGCGGGCGCGCAAAGCGTTTCGATGGCTTGTGGCGCAGGGGTGCCGGGTGCTGAGGCCGGGAGGGATGATGGTACTCAGTGCGTGCTCGGCGGCGGTGGACCTGGACACGCTGACGCGGACCCTGGCCGTGGGAGCAAGGGACGCGGGGACCCATGCCATTGTGCTGGAGCGGTGGTTCCAGGGTGCAGACCATCCCGTTCCTGCCGCATTCTCGGAGGGGTTGTACCTCAAGAGCCTCATCGCACGCATCAACCCGAGCTGAAGGCGCCCGGGACGCGGTCCCGGTCGGGGGTGCACGCTCCGCGTGCATCAGACCTCACTCCGTTGTACACCCGCGGGGCTCCCACGAGGCGCGGCCCCCATGACACGCTCCCAGCCCTTCTGCGAACCTTCGAGGCAAGGACCTTGCCGGCGCCTCGCGCCAGGGTCAGCGCTCGGTAGCCCACCGACGAGAGGTCGATGACGCAGCGAGACGGTCATTCGTCGTCGAGCCGTCCTGCGGGCCCTTTCGTGGCACCGGTGGACTGTCCGGGCTGTGCGAGGAAGATCGACCCGTTGCGGGCGGGGCACGTGGCGATCTTCGCGGATCAGTTCCACTACTTCTGCGACGCGTCGTGCCGTGAGCACTACCTCACGCAGCACCCTGAGCTCGTGCGGCCGTCAGCCAAGGCGAGTGGGTCCACTGCAACGCAAGAAGTACCCCAGACCTTGCCGCCGCTGCATGCCCAGCCGGAGGATGTCCTCGACGGCGAGGAGGACCTTCCCCACGTCGATGAGGTCGCTGCCCTCGAAGACGATGCAGCCACCCCGCGCTCGGATCCCGGCGCCGTCCTGCTCGTCAGCGCGACGGTGGCGGGGGTTTTGGCGATCGCGTTGGCGCTCACGGGGACCGGATCCCTGGCGTTGACCATCCGACTTGGCATCGCGTGTCTCGGGGCCGTGCTGCTCGTGGTGCGGTCGAGCTTGGTGACCCGCGATCCGGCTGACCCGCACCCCGCAGCCCTGCTGGGCCCTGCGGTTTCCGCTGCGGCGATCGCGATCTGGGCCCGAATCGTCGGTCACGAGATCGCCGACGAGTCCGCGGTGCTCACCGGACTCATCGTGGTATCCACCGGAACCTCGATGCAGCTCGTCGAGCAAGTGCGGCGAGGTCCGAACGCGTGGCTCGCTTCGATGCAGCAAGCCCTGGATGCGCCTGCGCGACGCGTGGTTCCGTCGGGCTATTCCATCGTCTCATCGAGCAGCTTGCGACCTGGCGAGGAGCTTTTGATCGATGCGGGCGAGACGGTGCCGACGGACGTGGTAATCAGCGCGGGTGAGGCCACGGTGTTGCCCTGGCTGGGGGCGCGGTCGGCGACGCGCAAGCGCGCGGGCGAGAGTCTGGTAGCGGGTTCGCGCGTGGTCACGGGGCGGCTTCGGGCGACGGTGAGCTGGACTGGGTTGGACCGGGCGTGGTTGTGCACGACGGTGGACCCGCATCGTGCAGCGCATGTTCTGGTGCCGGCAGCGCGGCATGCGCGTCAGGTGGTGGAGCGTTGGGCGCTTGGGGCCGCGGCGCTGTCGGGGCTCGCGGCATTCGCGAACGGGGCATCGACACCGTACGTGGTCCTGGCGGCGGTTGCAGCGCACGCTGCGGTGGCGTCCGTAGCGACGGGAGCGACCCCGTCGGTGCACGTGTTGCGGGGGGTAGTGGGCGCCTTGGAGCGGGGGGTGGCGTATCGTGATGCGGCGGCGTGGGAGCGCGCTGCGCAGGCGACGGTGGCGGTGTTCTCGGCGCGAGGGACGTTGTTGCTCGGCGAACCGCAGGTGGCGGAGATTGTGAGTCTGGGACGCGCGTCGGCGCAGCGGCTGTTGGCGGTGGCTGCGGGTGCGGAGGCCACGGCAGACGACGCGATTGCGGCGGCGGTCAAGGGTGCGGCAAGGGATCGGGAGGTGATGCCGGATGCGGTGCGCAGTCCGAACGTGGTGCCCGGGCTGGGCGTAACGGCGGTGACGTCGACGGGCGAGCCGTTGTGCGTGGGAAGCAGGGCGCTCATGATGCGCGAGCACATCTCGATGGCGTCGCTGGAGAACAGGCTTGCGGAGCTCGAGACGATGGGGCGGACCGTGTTGCTGGTGTCGGTGGCTGGCAAGTTGATTGGGTTCATCGCGCTGCAGGACGGGTTACGTCCGGGGGCGCGGGCGGCGGTACAGCACCTGCTCGATGCAGGGGTGGAGCCGGTGCTGATGTCGGGGGACGCGAGGGAGACGTGCGAAGCGATTGCAAGGTCACTGGACATCGAGCACGTACGCCCGGAGGTGCTGCCTGCGGACCGGGCGCAAGAGATCAAGAGCATGGCCGAGTCGGGGGCCACGGTGGCGATGGTGGGCAGGTTGGGTCAGGACGAAAGCGCTCTGAGCGCCGCTGATGTCGCGGTGGTGCTCGAGGGCGCGGGCTCCTCGGTCGGCGATTGGTCTGTGACGCTTGCGAGCGATGACGTGCGCGACGCGGCGGGGGCGCTGGTCGCTGCGCGGCGGGCGCGCCTGCATGCCCGCATGGCGATCATCCTCGGGCTGGCACCAGGCGTGGCGAGCGCCCTCGCCATCGCGTTCGGGCTCCTTCCCCCTGCCTACGCCCCGTTGGCCGTGCTCATCAGCGCCGTGGGCACGCACCTGCACCTGCGCGCGGCTGACCCTTCGCAACACGACGGAGCGACGGCGTGAGCCGGTCTCGTCCCGGCTGGCTGCACGAACCGGCAGCGGGAGGCGATCGACGAAGCTCCCCGTCGTGACGGGAACCGAGATACAGTCGCGAGCCGTCATGGTGCACCGCACGCAACGCGCCCTTTTCATGCTGTTGCTTCGAGCGGCAGTGATGGTCGTGTGGCTGTCGGCGTCGTGGCGGACGGCAGCGCAGGAGCCGGGCGAGTCGCCGCCGCTGGGGATTGCGCCGGCGGTGGAACTCGGGGACTTGGTGGGCAAGCGGATCTTGGAGGTGGAGGTTGTACAGGCGGGGCGCTGGCGATCGGACGGAGCGGTTCGGTCGGTGCGTGTTGGGGAGCCGATGACCGCAGCGGCGGCGCGTCGTGCGGCGCGCGAGTTGCTGAGCACGGGTGGGTTCGCCGACGTGGTGGCCTATGCCGAGCCGCTGAGGGACGGAGCGAAGTTGCGGTTGGAGGCGGTGCCGCGCCGTTTGATTGCGTCGCGACGCGTGGTGGGATCCGCGCTGGAGGCCTCGGAGGTGTGGCAAGCTGCAGGTCTCACGGAGCACGACGAGCTGACGGAGGCGGGCCTCGTCCAGCTGGCGGAGCGGGTGGGCGCGGTTCATCGAGAGAGGGGGTATCCCCGGGCCCGGGTAGTGGTCGAGACGCGGGACACGGACGAACGCGGAAAGGTCGTGCTGGTCGTGGTGGTGGAGCCAGGTCCACCGCTGGTGATCGCCGATCGTGTGTTCGTGATGCCGGATGCGACGTGGGCGACGCTCGCGGACGTGGCGCGGCGGTATGCGGTGAGCAGAGGGGATCGGCTCGACGAAGAGGCGCTGGGCTCGGCGGACGTGGAGTTGGAGGAGGAGCTTCGGGGTCGCCGGTATCCTCTCGCACGGGTTCGGCACAAGGTGCTGGTGAAAGAGGGCTTCGGATTCGCTTACGTGTACGTGCAACCCGGTCCGCATCTTCGGTTCCGGTTCGAGGGCAACGAGCGGTTCGACGGCGATCAGCTCACGGACGTGATCGACTACGACAAGGAGCCGGATCGAGCCCCGGCGGCGCTCGGGGACAAGCTGCAGTCGTTCTACCGTAGGGTTGGGATGTTCGACGCGACGGTGCAGGTGGAAGAGCGGGGGGCGCCGACGGATGCGGTCAACGAGATGGTGTTTCGGATCCGTGAGGGTGACGTCGTACAGGTCCTTGGCAAGGAATTTCCCTGCCTGCGTGGAGGATCGCGCACGGCCGAGGCGTTGCTGGGGGAGGTGGACGGTGTTCTTGCGACGGAGTTGCCGGGAGGAGATCTGTTCGGGAGCGTGGACCCGAAGGTGGTGGACGAGGGTCTTGGGCCGCAGGGAGTGACCGGGGCGCGGCCGTCGCCGCTGCAGCCGGACCCGACGCGAACGTACGATCCTGCCGCCTACGACAAGGTGGTCAAGCACGTGCGGGACTTGTATCGGAGTGAGGGTTACCTGTCGGCCACGGTGGGGCCGGTCCATGTGGTGCGGAGGGCGTGTCATCGGCATTCTCCGCCGGGGCAGTGCGTGCCTTTGCCGTTGCCGACGCGGCCGAGCAGCACGTGCCGGTTCGACCCGCGCGGGCTGCCGGTGGAGGATCCCGACCCCGATCCGCGTCTGCAATGCCGGCCTGACCGTGCGCTCGGGGTCACGTGCGAGCCGCGCGTGTGGCTTCACATCCCCGTCAAGCTCGGGCCCCAAGCCACGCTCTACGACATGGCGTTCGAGGGCAATCGAGCCGTCACCGAGGCGAGCTTGCTCGAGACCGCCGAGCTCGAACTCGGCCAGCCGGCGTCGAACCTCGAGATCGAGCAGGCCCGGCGTCGAGTCGTTCAGGCCTACCGTGAGCTGGGGTTCGCCTATGCGGAGGTAAGAGCGGCGCTTGATCTTTCGCCCGATCACACCCGCGCCCGCGCCCGCTTGGTGATCAACGAGTCGCAGCAAGTGATCGTGGACAAGATCGTCGTAGTCGGGGCGGAGCGGACGAGCGAGTCACTGATTCTCGGTCGCGTTGCGTTGGAGGTCGGCCAGCCCTATCGCGCGAGCGACGTGCGCAAGACGGAGGAGCGCATCGCGACGCTCGGGACGTTCGCGAGCGTGTCGGTGTCGTTGCAGGACGCGTACGTGCCGGCGCGGCGCAAGACGGTCGTGATCCAGGTACAGGAGCGTCTGCCGCAGTATCTCGACATCCGGCCGGGATTTTCCACGGGAGAGGGCTTCCGGATCCAGTTCGAGTACGGGCACTTGAACATCGCGGGGGAAGCGATTCGGTTCACGCTGAGGTTGAGGCTGTCCTACCTTCCCGATCCGTTCATCCTCGACGAGGACGTGCGGACGAACCTTGGCACGCTGCCTCTATCGCGTCGGCTCGAGCGGCACAACACCGCGTCGGTCCTCTTTCCCGAGGTGGGCCTGGGGCCGCTGATATCGCTTAACTTCGACGGGATCGACGTGCGGTCGAACGCGCGGGACTTCGGGCTGACCAAGAACGCGCTGGCGACGACGTTGAACTACCGGCCGTTTCGAACGTTGTCCCTGGGGTTGGGCGGTTCGCTGGAGCGAAACGACGTGGGGATCTTTGGTGATCAGACGGTGATCGAGTACCTGCAACGCCCGGGGGTGACGAGCGACCTGCGACGTCTGTTGCTGGCTCCGGACGGGTTGACCATTGCGGTGGCGCAGCTCGGGACGGTGTCATGGGATCGGAGGGACAATCCGCTGGGGGCAACGCGAGGCACCTTGCTCGGTGGGGCTGTCGAGCACGTGCGAGCGTTCCCGGGAGAGGACAATCCCAACACGAAGCTGAGTGACTTCCTGCGGGTGAGCGGCATCGTATCGGCCTACTTGCCGCTCGATCGGGCGGGGCTGACGCTGGCGGGCAGCATGCGAGCGGGACGTGTCTTCCAGATGATGTCCGGTTCCGACACCTATCCTGACCGGTTGTTTTTCCTCGGAGGCGTGGACAGTCTGCGCGGCTACCTGCGTGACTCGGTCGTGCCCCAGGACGTGGCCGAACGCATCCTCGAGGGATCGCCGAACGACCCGAACCGACTGACGGTCAATCAGGTGGCGATCCGCGGGGGGGACGTGTTCCTCAACCCGCGGCTGGAGCTTCGCATCCCGATGACGACGACGGTACACACGACGCTGTTCGTGGACTCGGGGAACCTGTGGGTGGAGCCCGAGGCGTTCGCGCCCTGGAAGCTCCGGTACGCTTCCGGCTCGGGGCTGCGGGTGGCGACACCGATCGGTCCGTTGGCGTTCGACTACGGCATCAATCTCGACCGTCGCCCGTGGGAGGACTTCGGGGCATTCCACTTCTCCATCGGACTGTTCTGACCGGGGCCAGGTACGGGTTTCGTCGGCAAAGCGAACTTTCGGAACAAGATTTCAAGGAGCCTTCCCGACGGGGGGCTTCCGTGCCATGGTGCTTGGTGTGATTTTTCACTGCGTCGTCGATGGACGACGCGTTAGGCCGTCGTGGTTTTGCCCACGGCGGAGCAGGGTCATTTCTATCCTTACCGGGAGCTGCCGTGCCCGTATTCGAGCCTTTCGAACATCGTCACGCCATGGCCCAGCAGGCCAAGGTCATGCTGCGAAAGCAGGTGCGTGATGTTCGTGCCGCCATCCCGGCGGAGGCATTGGCGGGGCGTTCGGACGAGCTGCAATCACGCGTGGTGCAGCTTCCCGTGTGGGATCGTGCCCGGGTCCTTTGTCTGTGTGCGGTGCCGAGCTCCCAGCGGGGGGTATCGACCGCACGCCTGGCTCAGGAGGCACGGGCTCGGGGTATCACCGTGGCGTATCCCCGCGTGGACTACGACGCCCAGCGCGTCGAGTTCCGGACAGCCACGGAGGCCCACCTGGAGTCTCGGGGGTTGGAGACCGCCGAGGCGCCCGGATGCGCTTCCCTCGTTCCACCGGACGCGATCGACCTCATCATCGTGCCCGTTCTTGCCGTCGACCCGGACGGCTACTTCGTAGGCGACGGGTCGGGGGTGTACGACCGCGCGCTGCGGGACGTGGTGCATGCCACCACCCTCGCGGTCGCGTTTGAATTCCAGCTCATCCCGGAGGCACCGCGCACATCGGAGGATGTGCCGGTCGCGGTCGTCGTGACCGATCGACGGGTCATCGAGGTTCGGAGCGAATGGGTTGCAGGGGACGTGTGCAGCGACACGACCTGCGCCATCCGAGCCGCGAAGGAGAATCGCCGTGCCAAACAACCAGATTCTGTGGTTGGTCCTGTCACTTGCCCTGACGGTGCTCGTGGTGGGACTCGCCGTCGTGCTGGGCAATGCCCGTAAGAAGGTCTTCGAACTCCAGGAAGCGATTCGACGCAAGGGGAAGCAAGACGAGGAGATCGTCCGCAAGGCGGAGGAGGAAGCAGAGCGGATTCTGGCGAAGGCCAGGACGCAGGGGCAGCGGGAAGCGGACACGATCGCGCTGGAGGCCAAGGCGCAGTTGCGGGTCGCCGAGGGCAGGACCCAGGAGGTCGACGCCCGCCTGAAGGCGGCGGAGGTCGAAGCCCGGGAGTTTCTCCTCAAGGCCCGGGATGCGGCCGAGAAGGAAGCAGCCCAGGCGGCCGCCTCGCAGCAGCAAGCGATCGAGGACCTGGAGAAGCGTGCGCAGAAGCGCGAGCGCGTCATTCGGGAGAAGGAAGATCTGCTCGCCAACCGGGAGCTCGACCTGACGCGTCGAGAGAAGGGGCTGCAGACACGCGACCAGCAGCTTCAGTCCGAAGAGGCGCGGATCTCGGGGCTGATCAAGGCGCAGGAAGAGAAGCTTCAGGAGATCGCGGGGCTGTCGACGGAGGACGCCAAGAACCGCCTCATGGAGCGGTACAAGGACGATGCCAGGCGCGGGGCGGCCAACGACGCCAAGCGCATCGAGGACGAGGCGCGGGAGGAAGCGGAGAAGCGGGCCAAGCGAATCGTCGGCCTCGCCATCCAGCGCTTCGCGGGCGAGTACGTCCAAGACCGTTCTGTCACCTCCGTGCACCTGCCGAACGACGAGCTCAAGGGGCGCATCATCGGTCGCGAGGGACGCAACATCCGCGCGCTTCAGGAAGCCACGGGCGTCGACTTCATCGTCGACGACACCCCGGAGACCATCGTCGTCTCGAGCTTCGACCCGATCCGTCGCGAGGTCGCTCGTATCGCGCTCGAGAAGCTCATCGTGGATGGGCGCATCCATCCGACGCGGATCGAGGAGGTCGTGACCAAGTCGCAAGACGAGGTGGAGCGTGCGATGCGAGAGGCGGCGGAGCAGGCCATGCTCGAGCTGTCGATCACGCGGGTCCACCCGGAGATCGTCAAGCTCCTGGGTCGGTTGCGCTACCGGTACAGCTACGCGCAGAACGTGCTGCGGCACAGTGTCGAATGTGGGTTCCTGTGCGGGCTGATGGCGGCGGAGCTTGGTCTCAACGTGCGGCAGGCGCGACGGGCGGGTCTGCTTCACGACATCGGCAAGGCGGTGAGCCACGAGCAAGAGGGAGGTCACGCGGTCGTCGGCGGTCAGATCGCTCGCAAGTGCGGGGAGGACGAGGTGGTCGCCAACGCCATCGCGTGCCACCACGACGACGAACCTTGCCGCCACCTTCTGGGCCATCTGGTAGCCGCGGCGGACACTCTTTCCGGGGCCCGCCCCGGGGCACGACGGGAGATGCTCGAGTCCTACGTACAGCGACTGGAAGACCTGGAGCGCATCTCGGCGTCGTTCACGGGCGTGGAGCGTGCCTACGCGATCCAGGCGGGACGAGAGGTCCGGGTACTGGTCGAGCCGTCGGAGGTATCCGACGCCGAGAGCGCGCTGCTCGCGCGAGAGATTGCCCGGAAGGTCGAGGACTCCCTCACCTATCCGGGACAGATCCGGGTCACGGTCGTGCGTGAGACCCGCGCCATCGACTACGCGAAGTAGTCTTCTTTCCTGTCATCCCCAGAGACGAAAGGCTCTTTCGTATCCCGCGTCGAGGTTGCGGATCAGAACCTCCACCATGCCGTTTGCATCGACGGCGTACTGTTCCTCGACGAGCGGTCCGGGGCTGGCCATGCGCCGGATCGGGACGACACGTAGGTCGTCCTCCCGTCCGCACAGCGCCGGGTCGAAGGGGAAGAGGACCTCGGCGAACGGGGTGATGTCGCCCGACGGGCAACCCGAGAGATCGACCGTTTCGCATTCGACGTATCGGAAGTGTCCGATGTTGTGGGCGGCCCGGTACGTCCGGCTCGAGGTGACGCGTCCCTCTTGCTGGGTGGGCATACGCGTCTCTTTGGTGAAGATCGGATCGAAGGAGACGGCGGCCCCGTCGCGCAGCTCACGGAACACACCGAACGCGCGGGAGAACCGGTCCGTCAGCAGATAGCCCGCTTCCTTGTCCCCCGCGATCGCGAGCCCCATCGCAGTTGCCGCGGATGGGTAGGGCGACCGGTGAACGCGTCGCCCGAAGCGGTGCTTCAGCGTCCGCCCCACCGCGGGCAGCGCGCTCGCGCCCCCCACCACGTAGATGCCAGCGACGCCGGGCAAGCTTCCCGTACCGTCCCCCAGGTCGTCGCGCTCGACTACCTGCATCATCGCCTCGATGCTCCGGTCGATCAGTGGCGTGCACGCTTCGTAGTACGTCGAGACGGGCAGGGCCACCTCCTGGACGGGCGCGTCTTCTCCCAACGCTGACTCCACGTCGACCAACACGCGGCGGGACCCTTGCCCCAGGGTCTCCTTGGCCTCGCGGCATACGTCGGCCAATCGCTCTCGCCGAGGGCCATCGACGACGACACCGGCCATCCCCTTCTCGGCCAGCACGAGGTCCACGAGCACGGTGTCGAAGTCGTCTCCGCCCAGCCGCGGCACGCCCGACGTATAGACGATGTCGTGGTGCTGGCCGCTCATGCGAACCAGGGACGCGTCGAAGGTGCCACCCCCCAGGTCGTAGACCACGACGTGCTCTCGCTTCGAGGTGAAGGACGATCGGTGACGGTGCGCGTATTCGAACCCCGCAGCGGAGGGCTCGTTGAGCAAAGCCAGCACGTCGAAGCCTGCCTTGCGGAAGGCGTCCAGGGTGAAGAATCGTTGGGTACCGTGGGCGTTGGCGGGCGTCGCGATGAGCACGGGAATACGGTCTGCATCGTGCAACGCCTCGCGCATGTTCGAGTGCGTGCGGAGGTCGTGGTGAAGCGAGGAGAGGAAGGTGACCAGGAGATCGATGAGGGGCATCTCGAGGCTTCCGACACGGACGACGTGGTCTGGTCGCATGGTCGGATCGGTGAGCAGGCGCTTGAACGACCGGATCATGGTCCACGAGCGGTCCGTGGCGCGTGCGAGGGCGGCCCAACCGCAGCACAGCTCCCCGTTTCGCTCCGCGATCAGCGAGGGGTACCAGTCTGCGTAGTCCCCGTCCTCGCTCGAGAAGGAGACGACGGGGTAGTTGCCCCGGTCGCAAGCGGCCACGACGGTGCGGGTAGTTCCGAAATCGATTCCCAAGTGCACGACGCCCTCCCGGGAGTCTCGACGCGAATGAGCGTCGTGGGGAGCATACTACGTTGAGGAGTCGGAGAGCCGTGGAGCGGACCATGGGAAGGGAGCGTGAGCGGGCGGGCCGGCCGATCGGGTCCATGCCGGCCCCTCGGGACGGATCCATCCGTTGTTCCGGAGCCAAGAAAGGAGGGCTTGCGGGTCACACGGACCTATCAGGGCTTCGTACAGCGCGATGACTTGCTCTGAGGAGAAGCGCTCGGGAAGGAGCAGCAGGGGGGTGGACGAGCCGGCGGCTTGCGAGCGAATCCGCTCCCAGACCTTCGCGAGGACGTGATCGTGATCGAAGGCGAGGGAGAGGGCGTGCCCGGCATCATCCGTGACGACACCGTCGCGGACTCGCACGAATGTCGCCGCGGCAGCGTCGTCGCCGCCCTTGGGGTCGGGCAAGGAGTTCTCCTGAACCCATGCGAGAAAGACGATGCTGATGACGCGGCTGCGGGGGTCGCGCGAGGGATGGCCGAAGGCTCCGATCTGCTCGAGAGGTGTAGTTCCGAGGTCCTGGATGCCCGTCTCCTCGTGAAGCTCGCGACGCGCGGCAGGTTCGAGGTCCTCGCCCAAGTCGACGAACCCGCCGGGCAGCGCCCAGAACCCGCGGAACGGCTTGTTGTTCCGCTGGATCAGGAGCATCCGCAGGTCCGGCTCGTCACCGCGCCAACGCGCCGTGAGCACGGCGAGGTCTGCGGCGAGGTTCGGTCCCTTGCCGTAGCGGTTCTGGACGGCGGCAATTTCGTCGCCCGTCATTCCGTGATCGTCTCGTAGCGCGCCCGTCATCCCCGCACCTCGGAGGTTTATGTTCTCGGAGCGTTCTGCGACAGCCCGCTCGCGGGGGCAAGGGACACCTGGCAAACCAAGGGCACCGGGGACACAGAACGCAGGCTCCGATCGCGATTTGACGCTGGGCGTCGGGGAGCTACCCTCGCCGCAACGCCGAGATCGGCAAGCACGAAGAGAGGTTCCGCTTGAGTGACACAGCGCAGCTCGTCAATGATCCCCTGATCGGTTTGTTCCGATCCCATGGCGTGCAGACGGAGAAGGAGGGCGACTGGATTCGCCTCCCGAACGGCATGCGGACCCGAGCCTTGGTCTGGGACCACGAATCGAGCGACACGCTCACGATGGTGCAGCTCGACGTCTTTGTCGAGCTGTGGACAGGGCGACGGATCGTCGAGTCGTGTGGCGGGTTCGGCGAAGGTCGGGGGGAGTCGATCGAGAACGCGTTCGAGACGTTCGCGCAGAGCTCGTTGCCCCCGTTGCTTGTGGCGTTGCTCCACACGGAGCACGACGCGATACGAACGGCGCTGGAGATCGATGGCATCATGCGAGCCATCACGCTGGGCGACGTCGCGATCCGGGGTCAGATTCCGGAAGGGGGGTCCTTGGACATGGCGTGGTTCGACGCGTTCGAGGCCGCGTTGGGGCTGGCCGAAGTCCCCTCGGGGACGCACTGGGCCCGGGTCTACTTCGCGCAGCACGACGGACAGCGCGCGGCGCTGGAGGTCTTGCTGGACAACGAGCCCTGGGAATGGATGCAGGGGGAGTTGGAAGACGTAGCGTGGCCCATGGGCGCCGGCTTCCTGAGTGTGCGCTTGTTCCTTGTGATGCAGGGAGGGGTGGACGTGAGTCGGGCGGTGGCGCGAATGATCGAGCGGGCCGGGGACCCAGACGACCAGATACAGCCTGTGCTGGCCGCGGACGGCGCCGATCCCCGGGAGGTGCAGGCATTGCTCGCCTACGTCCCGCTGGCGTTCGGGCGCGCTGCGTTGCGGGAGCTACCTGTACGCTTCGCGGACACCGCGATCGTGCGGGAAGGTCGCGACGACGAAGGTGTCGAGTCGCTGCTGTCGGAGGAGCCGATCTTTGCCCAGGCCGCGCAGCTCGCGGACCGAGCGCTCGAAGGCGCGACCTTGACGCAGGATGAATTCCTCGCGGTGGCGATGCGGAGCGCAGAGGTCCACGCCGTCAACAACGCCATGGTTGGGGGAGCGGACGCTCGCGATCTGGTCGTCTCGCCCCCCGTCGTGACGCTCAGCTGAGCCGTCACTCGAAGCTGATTCTGAACCGCACGTCCGCGCCTAGGTTTCCGAGCGACGAGTTGGAGACGTTGTTGACGTTGTCCCAGCTGCCGAGGATGGACGACGCGCCGGTGAGCTGCCATTCGAGGTTGGATCGGACCTCGCGGGTGTCGCTCAGGCCGCTGGTCACGTTGGCTCGGACTCGTTCGGTCACGCGTTTGCCGACGGTGACGGTGGGCTCGGTGCGACCGGATCGAGAGGAGTAGGCGCTTCCGAACCGGAAGTCGTCGATGACGGGTAAGGACTCGCGGACGACGGAATCGGCGCCCGTGAGGGTGGAGAGGGCTTCGAGGGCGGCGGTTTCGCCGAGGCTGGAGGCCTGCATCTGGTCGAGCTCGGCGCGGGTCACGCCGAGGGTGAGCAGCAGGATGATGTCTTCCTGGGAGAGGGCGGGCTCGCTGGTCAGGTCGAGACGCAGGTTGTCGGTGTCGCCGTGGGCATGCATCTGGATGCGCCACTGTCCGCCGGCCCGCGAGACCCCGGATGCGCCCGCCGCGGCGGGGGCCGTGTCCGCAGCGCCGGAGTAGCGCCGGTACTCGGTCACCGCGGTCACGTCGAGGTTCGGTGCGATGCGGGTCATGTCATCGAAGCGCACGAGGCCATCGCGCACCTCGAACTCGTTGGCCCGCAGCCGCACCCGGCTTCCGGACTGAACGCGCAGAGCACCGCGCAACCCGACGCGTTGGTTCGATCCCGAGAGAGTAAGCACGGGCGAATCCAGGCTGAGCTTCATGTCCGCGAGGTTGTTGCGAATGCGGAGGGGCCGAGACGCGTGGATCCGGACCTCGAAGTCCACCATGTCCTGGCTCGGGTCGTACAGCTCGAAGCTCGTACGGCGTGCGCGCTCCGCAAGCGAAGAGATGTCCGCCTCCATACGGAACGGCCGGGTGTACTCGAAAGCCAGAAGGCGCACGTCCCCCACCACGCGCGGGATGTTGCCCGTCTCCTGCATGAGGCGCGCGTTCCAAGACGCGGTCAGGTCGGCGTCCACCGTCATCTTGACCCCGTCGACGACGGCGAGGTGGAGGTCGCGTGCGGTGATGGTGGCGGAGGCGGTACCGAAGTCGAACCCTTCGACGGGCAAAGTACCCACGGCGGTGATGCGTCCGCCTCCCAGACGGGCGTTGGCCCGCTCGAGCTGGATCTGACGCTCGTCGATGCGCACGAGAACGTTGATGTCATCGATGGGCATGGGCACGCCCGTGACGGACAAGGCGCCGTCGCGCAGGGACGCCTGTCCCCGATAGCGGGGGGACTGCCAGGACCCCGTGATGTCGAGGGAGGCTTCCACCACGCCGCGCGCTCGCTCGATGCGCGGCACGACGTTGGCGAGAGCAGAGAGATCGGTGGGTGTGAGTTCCGCGTGCAGGTCGAGCTCCGGGGCACTGGTCGTGCGATGCACGTGACCGCCGGCGAGGAAGGTGCCGGAGATCCCCTTCGGGCTCTGGAAGTCGAGCAAGATCCCGGGAACCGTCAGCTCGTCGCGCTGCAAAGTGATGGGGGGCGTTCCTTGACGGAGCCGCACCGACCCGGTTGCAGACTGCACCTCGAGCGCGGTGAGTACGAGGGACAGGTCCGCACGGTGCAAGGCATCCAGAGGCAAGTGCCGCATGTCGAGCGCCCCCGACAGCACCCCCTTCGGGATGTCCTCGCTACCCGCCATCGTCGGCCAGATCTGCACCACTTTCCCAAGGTCCAGGGCCCGCGCCACGATCGTTCCCGTCGCCACCTTGTGTGTCTGCCGGGTCACCTGCATGTCCTGCACGACGACCTGTCCACCGAAGAGCTCCCCCCGGACCTCGAACACGCCGGCGGGGGTGTCCTTGGCGAAGGCGACGGGATCGAACGGTGCTCCGACGGGAAGACCGCATCGGGTCCGCCCGATCACACGGACCGGGGGGTCCACAGGGACGAGACGCACCGACAGCCGCGAGGGAGGAAGGATCGCGGTACCCAGGCGAAGGGGGCCAATGCGCGTGTCGACATCCGCCTCGATGCGGTCGAGGGTTCCGCGCACGTCTGCGGTGGCGGAGATGCGGGCATCCAGCAAGGGGCCGAGTCCGCCGAGAGTATCGAGTTCGGCAACGGGAAGGTTGGACACGGCGGCCCGGGCGCGCAGAACGCCGCCTGGCCGGATGGTCCCCTGCCCCACGATGGTGCCTTCGCCCTTGCGGAGTACGAACGTTCGGATGTCGGCGCGGATCCCAAGCTCCTGGGCATCGCGATCGAACCACTCGTAATCGAGTTCGAACGTGCCGCCGTCGTACTTCTCCTCGAACAAGTCGAGTTGCCGGAGGGAGCCATCGACCTGCACCCCTAGCCACCCTCCGCCGCACCGATCCAGTGGCCCGCCCTGCTCGTAATGGAGCTGGGCATTCGCGGCCGCCACGCCATGGATGTCCTGGTACCGCGGGTCCTTCTCGAAGTGGAAGATGGACAAGAAGTCACGGATGTCGAAGGCGGACGACCGGATCTGCGCATCCGCCATCACGGGTGCTGGACCGGTGAAGTCCACCCGCATCGAGGGCACATGGTAAGCGCTGAAGCCCTTGACGCCCTGGACGTCGGAGATGTCCATGATCATGGGGCGGAACTGGACCTTGCCGCGCTGGATGTCCCCCAAGGCCATCTGCGCGAACTCGAACCCCTCGATCGCGAGATCCCCCTGAATCAACGGGTCGTTGAACACGCCGGTGATGTCCACCGTCAGGTCCGCCTTCCCCTTCCACGGAATGTCGAGCAACGGATTGACGTCGTCGAGATCGACACGTGACCCCTTCGAGACCACCAAGCGAAACTCGTTGGCGAAGCCGAGGGACGTGAAGACGTTGAGGTGCGACCCACCGAATTCCGCGCGACCGTTCTGGAACTCCACCGCGTGGGGCCGTATGGCGAACTTCGAGCGAACCGTCCCTTGCCGAACGCCGATGACGTGCTTGCGCGAGGGATCGTCGAAGGCCGCATCGAAGACCTCGAAGTCGCGCACCTGGGTGCGCAGATCGCTGTCGATGCGCAAGGGGTCGATGGTCCCCTCCACGGCGGACAAGGTTCCCTCCTGGAAGTCCATGCGAACGTGGGTGTGATCCGTCACGCCCAGGTCACGCATGAGCCCAGGGAACTTAATGCCGCCAATGTCGAGACGCGCCGCGCGCAAGGGGATGCCCTCGGCCAGAGGGCGAACCTCCGCGTCCCTGATCTTGACCATGCCATCCGCGAAGCCGACCTGCGCTTCGGGGACACGCACCACGCCCGCGTCGATCCTCGCCTTGGCAGACAGAACGCTCGCGATCCGATAAATGCCCAAGGCAATGCCCTCGCCTTGGACGGTACCCCACACGTCTGGCAGCTTCTGCCCCCGGTGCCACGCACCATCGACCTGCGCCGCGACCCATCCCTGCAAGGGGAGGAACTCGAAGAACCGGTTTGCCAGGCGCAGGGGAGTACGCGCTCGCACATGACCCGCAACGGACGCCGGTCCTTCGTCGTCGAGCACCGCACGGACCAGGCGTAGCTCGAGTTCCACGCGCCGCAGGTCCTTTCCGGGCAGAAGGCACGACGGTCGCGTGTCCTGCTCCGGGTCGAGGTCGGCAACCCCTGACAGGCGGACCCTGCGAATCAGCACGGCGTCCGGTTCGACGCGCACCCGCGCATCCAACTCACAGACGGAGTCCTCATGACGGGCATCAACGGGGTCGGGCGCTCCGTGGCCCGTGAAGGCGAGACGACCCCGGCTATCGACGTGGACACGCCCGGTCCTCACGGCCAGATCGAAGACCGGACCCTCCGACGCGGAAACGTCGATGTCGATCTCACGACCGCTCACCCGCAAGTCGTCCACGGTCAGGTCGAGGTGTGCGTCGTTGACCGCGAGGGATGAAAAGGGAGCACGTTCGACGGGTTGCGGAGCGTCGTCCCGCGGGCGGGTGTGAAGGTCGAGGTTGGCGACCTTGCCGTCGCGGACGACGAGGCGGACGTGAGGCCGCTCCACCTCGATGTCACCTGCGTTCATTCTGCCTTGGAGCAGGGAGAAGAGCTGGGGCCGGAGGGTGAGCTGATCGACGGTGAGGGCTGGGCCCGCTTCATCGGTGGCCAGGATTTCGAGGTCGTCGACGACGATGGTCAGGGGCCAGGGTCGGACGGACGCGTGGAAGGATCCATCGAGGCCGGTTTCCTCATGCAGGAGGGTCCTTGCCTGTTCGGATGCCCAGGTTCTGGCCATTTCGGTTCTCAGAAGGACACCGGCGAGCACGGGGAGCAGCCCGATCAAGGCGAAGAGGATGCACAGGACGCGAGCAATCCATCGACCGACACGGGCGGGGCGACGCTTGCGCATCACGTTCGACCTCGCCGGCCCGGCAACCGAACCCGATCGTTCGACCGAACCGAAGTGTCGGTGCGACGATGGGTTGTCATGCGGGAAAGGAACTCCAGGTCGACACGGGCTTCTTGCTAGGAAGGCTACTCGGGTTTCACAGACGGGCAAGGGTACGGCCCCGCCCGAGGGTCCAAGTGTTGGCCTAGCACTAGCACTAGCGCCCGCTAGAAACGTCGACCCACACGAGCCGCAGCGAGTTCGACCACGAGGCCCCCTCGCTTGGCCGGACGGGCCACCACGATCGCGTCCGTCGCGGGAGCGTCCGCGGACGGGTGAACGAACACCGTCCTCTTGGGCTCGAGCCCGACGCTACGCAGGACGGTCCATGTGGAGACGACGAGGTGCGCCGGGCACGCCACGTAGACGTGGCCGCGAGCTGCGAGGGAAGTCCGGAACGCACGTGCCTCACGCGCGTCGAGGGGACGCTGCAGAGACGCGGCGAGGACCCGGGGACGTCCCACGTCGTCGGCTCGAACGGCATGCCCTTCGTCCCGCAGGCAGGGGAGCAAGCCGCGCGCACCGCCGATCAAGACGATATCGTGCGATCGCGGGTGGGATCGGAGAAGGGAGAGGAGGACGACGTCGGACGTCAGCTTGCGACCACTTCGGGCGAGGAGCGCGGACGCTCCATTTCGGGCGTCTCGTCCAGGACGCGGCCGTCGTCGGAGAAGCGCTTGAGCTCCCTGCTGAGTCGCCGGAGGCTCTGCTGCTTGACGTGGAAGGGGAGGAAGGCGGACTTGAAACCGGCGACGATCATCGACTTGATGTCGGCGACGGTGAAGCCCATTTTGGTGTGGCAGAGCCAGAGTTCCTTGGAGACGGAGGTGTCGGTGACGAGGCGGTTGTCGGTGTTGACGGTCACGCGCAGACCGAGGTTGTAGTAGAGCTTGATGGGGTGTGCGGAGAGGTTGCGCACGGCGCCGGTCTGCACGTTCGACGACGGGCAGCATTCGATGGGGATGCGGTGGTCGTTGACGTAGTGAAGGAGGTCCCCGTTTTCGCGGAGCCGGACGGCGTGTCCGAGGCGGTGAGCGCCGCAGACGTGGATGGCTTGGGCGATGGACTCGGGGCCGTAGGCTTCGCCGGCGTGGATGGTAGTGTTGATGTTGTTGTCGCGGACGAGCTGGAAGGAGTCTTTGTGGTGCTTGGCGGGGTGGTCGTACTCGGCGCCTGCGAGGTCGAAGCCGACGACGCCGCGGTTCTTGTAGGCGACGGCGATTTCGGCCATCTCGAGGGAGGACTCGGGGGAGATGTTGCGGATACCGCACACGATGATGTTGCTCTCGATGCCGAATTTCTCGCGCGCGGTGGTCAGCCCCGCAAGGACCGCTTCGATGACGGTGGTGAGGCGCAGTCCCTGCCGGGTGTGGAGCATCGGGGAGTAGCGCACTTCCATGTAGCGCACGTTTTCGCGCGCCGCGTCCTCGGCGAGCTCGTAGGCCGCACGGAAGAGAGACTCCTTGGTCTGAAGCACGCTCAGGGTCACATCGAAGGTCTTGAGGTACTCGACGAGGGAGCCGTAGTTGGACCCGAACCGCAGGAGCTTGCAGAGCCCTTCCGCATCGCTGGCGGGCAGGGTCACCCCTTGCTCGCGTGCCAAGTCGAGGATGGTGTCGACGCGCATGGAGCCGTCGAGGTGAACGTGGAGATCGGTCTTGGGTAGCTTCTCGAAGAACTCGAGGGGTAGCTTGGGATCTTGGTTTGTCTCGGCCATACGGGACCCTATCACAACCAACGGCGGCGTCAGCCGTTGACTCGCCGCGTCAATGGCGACATGCTGCGGACGCTTGGGGAATAGTGACCCGGGCGCCCGATCATCTCCTCCCGGGGAGGGGATGGTCCCCGCGGATGCCCCCCGCGTACCAGGACGGAAAAGGAGACCGATCATGGCGAATGCCCCGCAGAATATGTACAAGGCGGACCTGCGAGACGTGATGTTCGTGCTTTTCGAGCAGTTCAAGCTCGGCGAGCTGCTGGGCAAGGAGCCCTACGAGGCGTGGGGGGACGAAGAAGTGCGGATGGTGATCAGCGAGTGCTATCGCTTCTGCTGCGAGGTGCTCGGGCCTGTCAACGCGCTGGGAGACGCGGAGGGCTGCCGGATCGAGGACGGCCAGGCCAAGGTCCCGTCTTGCTACAAGGCGGCGCATGCGCAGCTGTACGAGGCGGGCTGGAAATCCGTGGGCGTGAGCCCTCACTTCGACGGACAAGGCGCGCCCAAGGCCGTCTTCATGGCAGTCGAGGAGTTCATCACGGGCGCGAATACGTCCCTGAGCATGTATCCGGGACTGGCCCACGGGACCGCGGAGCTCATTGAAGAGTTCGGCACGGACGAGCAGAAGGAGAAGTACTGCCGCAAGGTCTTCCACGGCGTCTGGGGGGGAACCATGTGCCTCACGGAGCCCGAGGCAGGGTCCGACGTGGGTGCCGCCCGTTCCAAGGCCTTCAAGAACCCCGACGGGACCTACCGGATCGAGGGGACGAAGATGTACATCTCGAGCGGCGACTCGGACATGGTGGAGAACGTCATCCACCTCGTGCTCGCACGCATCGAGGGCGCGGCGCAGGGCACCAAGGGCCTGAGCCTTTTCATCGTCCCGAAGTATCGCATCAACCCGGATGGCTCCAGCGGGGAGTCCAACGACGTCGTGCTCGCGGGTCTCGAGCACAAGATGGGTATCAAGGGATCGACCACAGCGCTTCTGAACTTCGGCGAGAATGGCAAGTGCATCGGTGAGCTCGTAGGCGGCATCGAGCACGAAGGCATGAAGCAGATGTTCAAGATGATGAACGGGGCACGCATCTTCGTGGGCATCCAGGGGCTCGCGAACGCGTCGAGCGCGTACCTCAACGCGCTGTCCTTCTGCCGCGAGCGCAAGCAGGGGTCGTCCCTCGAGAACTTCAAGGACCCGACGGCGCCGCGCGTCACGATCATCCAGCACCCCGATGTCCGGCGGATGCTGCTCGACATGAAGTCCCGAGTGGAGGGCATCCGCGCGCTGGCGATCAAGCTCTCGATGCACCAGGACTTTGCGCAGGTGGCTACGGATGAGAAGAAGAAGGCGCACCATCAGGGGCAGGTCGACGTGTTGACGCCGATCGTGAAGGCGTACGGCACGGACGAGGCGTATCGCGTGTGCGTGACGGCGATGCAGGCGATGGGCGGCGCGGGGTACATCAGCGACTACGGTGTGGAGCAGTACTGCCGCGACTCGCGGATCTTCACGATCTACGAGGGAACCAATCACATCCAGGCGATGGACCTGGTCGGACGCAAGCTGGGCCAGCGCGGAGGCGCGAACTTCCAGGGGCTCATCGGTGACATCGCCAAGTTCGTCGCGAAGAACAGCAGTCACCCGCGCTTGGGCACGGCGGTCAAGCTCCTTTCGAAGGCGCAGGAGGCTGTGGCCGGCGGCGCCATGCTCATGTTCATGTGGTCCCAGTCCGGGAAGCTGAAGCTGGTCGGCCTGCACGCAAACCGGTTCCTCGAGATGATGGGCTCCACCACGGTGGCCTGGCTGCTGCTCGACGCGGCGCTCATCGCGGAAGAGGCTCTGCAGAACGTGCAGGATGGACACCCCGACCGGAACTTCTACGAAGGAAAGATCCAGACGGCTCTGTTCTTCGCTAGAAACAACCTGCCCCTCGTGCCGACCATGAGCGCGATGATGCAGACCGAGGACGACTCGGCCCTGGTCATCCCCGAGGAAGGGTTCGCCACGATCTGAGTCCGGGCCCCCGCTCCTCACCCCTCACAGTTCGCCGCTCCGTGCTAGCATCCGAGGCATGTCCTCGAGACGACTCGTCTTGCTTGCGCCCTGCGTCGCGATCTGTTTCTCCTCACCCCTCGCAGCCCAGCAACCGGCACCACCGAACGACGGCTTCCAGTCCGGGGGACTTGCCCCACCGACCGGGATGGGGGGACCGCAACAGACGCAACCCGGGTTTCAGACCGAAACGGAACGCAGGCTCGACGAATCCGAGAAGGAGGATGCCGGCCGCGGCCTCGACTGGGTCTACTTCGACGTGGAAGGGGGCTACGAGTTCGCTGGGTTGGAGACGCTCAAAGGCGATGGTCTCACCTACGGGGACGTGGGGGCGTCGGGCGGGGGGCTGATGTTGGGGGGCGGTGCGGGGATCCGCCTCATCTATCTGACGTTCGGCGCTCGCGCCCGCGTTGGCATGTTCGAGCACTGGAAGCTGGGGACCATCAATGGCGAGATGGGGGTGCACATCCCGCTCGGCATGGTCGAGCCGTACTTCACCTTCGGGGCTGGCTACGCATTTCTCGGTTCCCTGGACGCGGACACGTGGGGCGGCGACACAACCATCCGAGGATGGGACCTGCGGGCGGGCTTCGGCCTCGACTACTACGTCACCCCTGCGTTCTCCGTCGGGGGAAAGCTCACCGGCGACGTGCTGTTCCTCTCGCGAAAAGGGGTGAGCGTCGACCCGGCCTCGACGCTCGACGCCAGCGCGAAGGAGACCGCAGCCGCCGACGGAAGCGGGATCGGCGCGGCGTTCACGGGCTCTGCCGTCCTGGGCCTTCACTTCTGATTCCCTTGCGGGCGCCCATGGGTTCCCGTACCTGGTGGACATGACGGCCTGGTTGCCCGCGGCGTCCCTGTGGCTCGTGCTGTGCGCGACGCCCAGCGTCCTGTGGCTGCTGTTCATCTGGCGCGTCCCCCCCCAGCGAGCCTCAGCCGTCGCCGTATGGGGAACCGGCCTTCTGGGGATCTTCACGGGCGTGGCCGCCGCGTTCGTGCAGGGGTTCGTGGCCGAGGTCACCGGACTGGATCAAGCGGTGACCACCTTTGGAGCTCCCGGCGGCTTGCTGTTCGTCCTTGCGTTCTCCGCGCCCCTCGCGGAAGGGGCCAAGGTCGCAGCGGCCTGGCCCGCCTTCCGCTCCAGCCACTTCGACGAAGAGTTCGATGGCATTCTATACGCCACTGCCGCGGCCACGGGCTTCGCCGCCGGCCACAGCGCCGTCACCTTGGTCGCCGCGCCCCTCACCATCGACGCCATCCTGCGCGTGGAGTTGCTACTCATCGCGCACCCCTTGATGTCCCCGATCTGGGGCCATGCCCTCGGCAAGGTGCGTCGCTCCAGAACCCCCACCGCGCGATTCATCGTGTCGTGGGTGCTCGCCACGCTCGTGCATGGGTTATTGCTGCACTTGACGCGAGCCACCTCGCTGCTGGCACTGGTGGCCGCCTTTCCCGTGCTCGGAGGGCTGGCATTCGCGACCTGGTGGGGCGCGCGGGACCTGCTCGCACGCTTCGGACGAACGGCGCGGATCTCGGCGCGCACGGTGCTCCCTTCGTTGCCGCCCCCGTCCCTGAGCGCGGTGCGCCACGCCTTGCGACGAACGGAGGGTCCGATCCTCGTGCACTGGATCGTGATCGGGGCGTTGACGACCACGGGCGTGATGCTGGCGATGGTGGCGCTTGCGGTCTGGACCGGCCACCAGGTGGGCCTGGACTTCTCGGCGATTGAGCGGGAGGACTCGACCGCTCGAGCGATCGTGCCACTCGTGCTCATCACGGTCTCGATCCTCGCTGCGTTTCCGGTGTCGGGCTATCTCGTCACGAAGGCAAGCGGCTCCGACGGGGTTCTGGAGCCAGCACTGTCCGCAGCGCTTGCCATCGTGGCCGTGCTCGTGATGCTCGGGCTTGCCGCACCGGTGGCGCTCGTGTTCGCGCTCGCCTTCGCGCCCGTTGCGTTCGTGCTTGCCTGCACGGGCGCCTGGTTCGGACTCGGCAAGTAGGCCTCGTCACTGGGACGCGGACGGCACGACCGCACGCCCGGCGCCTGGACGGCCGCTCCCCCCAGCCGAAGCCCCACGCAGTTCCACACGTACAACCCAACCCCCCGTCCCCACGCCACCGCAGCCAACCGCTTCAAGTCCCGAAGAACGGGCTCGAGCCTCGACGCCGCACTGCTCAGCTCCTCGCATCGCCCCCACGCACGCGCGACGACCTCGAGCTCGGCCTCGTCGAGCCTCGCCAGCATGCGAACCATCGACGTCGGAAAGGCCGTGATCACCCGATCTCCCCCACCGATCACGCGCACCATCTCGAAGCCCGAGCGCGGGTCGTAGGAAGCCGTCTCTCCTCTCATGATTTGCTGCAAGAGCGAGAGCTCGAGTTCCGTCAGCCCCTTGTGCACCGCAACGTCTCCCGAAGGAAGCGTGGAGCTGTCGTCGAGGTCGAGCGCCGTGCGACGATCTGCGACGAAGAAGTCCGTGAGAATGGCCATGATCTGCCCCCCAGTCGAGTGTGCGGACTACCGGATCGAACGCGGGCCTGCCACCCCCGACAGACGCCCCGTTCCATGGGCGTATCACCCAGCATGCATCGTGACAACCGTCAGACTGGCGAAGTTGGATGCGCGAGCCACGTCGTCCCGGACGGACAGGTTGCTTTGTATCACCGGCTCGCTTCCAGCCTCCGCTTCAGCGCCCGCCACCCACGCCGCTCTTCCTCGCTCACCGCTGAGGAAAGCTTGTGTTCGACCATCCGCAGGGTGTCCGGGTGCTCCACCATCGACAAGGATTGCGCGATCTGCTCGCGCACGGCGTCACCGTGCTGAACGTAGGCCTCGAGTAGCACCTCTGCGCACTTGCCGCGCACGGGCAACTCCAGATCCGCCCGCCCCGCTCGCCCCGTCCGCCACGCCCACGATGACCCCACGTACCCGAGCGTGCGCGACGCGAGCTTCACCGTCGCCTCCGGCGGGCCCACCAGCAGCGGCGCGACCGCACTCACCACGGCCATGTCGCGAACGTAGCGCAGCCCCCACAGCGCGGCGTCCCTTCGCATGCCGCCTTCTCGCAACGCATCGATCAGGATCGCCCGTTCTTTGTCACCGCCCAAGCGCCCCAACCCGACGGCCGCTCCGCGCAACGCCACCCAATCCGTGCCCGCGCTCGCGAACACCTGTTGCAGTACCGGGCTCGCCTCCGGCATCTCACGCTCCGCAAGCGCCAGAAGCAACCCTTCCCTGACCGCATCCCACTCACGCTGCGTCGCGGCGCCTCGCTCCGGAGCGCGAAGGGCGATCGCTTCGAGCAGCGCCCACCCTCCCCCGGGGCCAAGGGCCTGAAGCTCGAGGAACACGCTCGGCTCTTGGGACCGAAACTGCCGGTACACCTCCGGACGGTGGCCGCGCAAGGAGCGCAAACGCGCGAAGGTCTCTGGCTCCGACGCCTTGGCCCGCACCACCTCGCGCTCGATCGCGGCACGCACGTCCTTGTTCAGGCGCGACGACGCCAGAAACACGCCATCCGCGAGTGCGGTGGCAGGCAGGAGCGTCAGAGCGAGCCCGAGCCCGCACGCCCAGAACATCGACCGCTTGCTCATCGACCCGCCTCCCACCACGCGTCGTCCTGCGGCACCACGCGCAGAGCGTTCGTGGCGCAATGCACTTCCCCGTTGTTGCGATGATACGTGTCCCAGTCGTCCACGTAGTGGGTCGTGAGCCCGAGCGCCCCCAGCCTCGTGTCGAGGTCCTGCTTGAACACGTCCACCCCCCCGACCTTCGGACCGAAGGGGTCCGCGATGAGCAAGTGGCGATCGAAGTGCAACAGGTTCACGGTGCCCGGCTGGTAAGCCACGGACCCTTCCGGTAAGGCATACTCGAGGAACGGAAGGAAGGTCACCTCGTTGTCCTCCAGGTCGAGCTCGTCCTTGAGCTGCAGCAGAATGCCGTCGAGGATCGCTTGATCCTCCTGGTTGGCTGCCATCAGGTTCGCGTTGTTCAACACCTGGTCCACGGTCCGCGTCGCCGCACCCCACCACCACCACTTGTTCTCGTGCATCTTTGCGGAACCGTTCCCCGCCTCCTGCAACGCCGTCAGCATCTCCACCGCGAGCCGCGGGCGCGCAAACAGCATCCGCCAGCCTCGCTCCGTCTCGGAAGGCACGAAGGAAAGGAACTCGTCCACATGCCCCACCGCGAGCCACGACGTGTCGACCCGGATGGGAGGCTGCACGCGCTGCGCGTCCACAAAGGCTTCCGCGACCGGATCGGGGTGCCGATCAGGCACCGAGCCAAGGATGAACCTCCCTTGCGGATAGGACACCCCGTTCGCCTCGTGGGGGGGAACGGTGTCCCAGTTGCCAGTCGAATCGAGGGAGCGGGTGGCCTCGTCGTAGGGGTCGTCGTGCACGTGGATGGCCCCGAAGTCGGGACCGAGAAACTCCACGAACACCACGTCCGCCGACGTGCGCTTCACGCGCGGCGTGCGGAAGGCCACGAGCATCGTGTGCAGTCCCCCCTCCGACGGCATCGACGCGTACCCCATCTCGAAGTGGTCCTGGGTCCACTGATCGAAGTCGTGGTCCGCGTACCCTGACGCGCTGTAGTCGAGCACGTCCGCCGGCACCGATGCCTTCACGGCGGCCGCTTTCACACCCGACACGAACTCCGGGTCGAAGTCTCCGACCCAAATGCGCTCGGTCTTCATCACGTTGTGCATGAAGATGAGCGGCGCCACACGCATGCGCACCCGGTCGCGCCCTAGCTCCTCCTCACCGTCCGTCACCACATGGTCGATGTCGAGGAAGCCCGACCACGCCCCCGGGTCCAGCGACACAGGGAAGAACCTCGCCTCGATGGCAAGCTCCACGCCGTTCGTGAGCTCTTCGGCCGTGACCTCGACCTGGGTCGGGTCCACGGGGACGAACTCATCGCCCTGCACGCGAAACAGCCTCACCCACGGGGCTCCGACGGGATCCACCGACAACTTCCCCACCGCAGTCGCCGGCACGTCGCCAAACCCCACGACGCGAATGCGCGCCAGGTCCCTGGCGTCCTGCGGACCGTTGACCTCCTCGTCCAGATGGTCGCCCACACCGTCCTCGTCATCGTCGTCCACGTTGGCGAGGAAAATGGCTCCCGTGTACTCGTTCCACTGATCCTCAAAGGTCTGGTCGTCGAACGAATCCGGTTCGAGCACTCCGTTGCGATCCGCATCCACCAGAAGATCGCCAAGGGATCGCGGGACGGGCGGCTTCTCCGTGACGACGTCGCCCGCCTCCGCAACGTCGGGCTCATCCCCGTCTGCGCGTGCCTCACCCTCATCTAACCCATCCGTACCAGCGTCTCCCAAGGGCTTGGACGGTCCGGTCAGCTCACTCGCTTCGTCCGAGCCGGAGCAGCCCGCCACGATCGACAGGGACCCCACGAGCAGCGCGAACCACCATGGGTGCGTGAATCGATCACCTTCGCCAAGGGGTGACACGACACGAGGCATCGACGGGTCTTAGCACGCGAAAAGCGGGCTGTCCCGGCGTGGACAGCCCCCATCCCAGCCTTCCCCCGAGTCGGGGGAAGGAGCCATCTCACGCGCCGCCCACCTCATGGGTGGCAAGCCGCCTTGCCATTCGCAGAGCAAGAGCCAGAGGTTGCTCTTTCAGTCAGTCGCTTCGCCCCGGAACAGGGAGCCCAGGAAAACCTCACCGGGCAACGGATTGCGTGATGATGGAAGAGTTTGGCATCAGCGTCTTTTCTCAGGCCGCGGTTTCCGTGCTACGCCCACCGACCATGGAAGCACGAGGCCGGTACCAGGCCAGGATTCAGGAGCTCGACCGAGAGCTCGAAGCGCTGCGCGGTCGCTACGACGCGCTGGCATGGTCCCGGCTCGCGGTCCTCACGGTCGCCATCGGCGCGGGCGTAGGCACCCTCTGGAAGGACTTGGGCACCGCGGGATGGTCCGTCACGCTCGGAGCCACCCTCGCCTTCGTGGTGCTCGTGTTCTTTCACGCACGGGTCGCGAACCGTCGCGACCGCCTCGAAGCGGCCCGACGCTACAACGAGCGAGGGACCGAGCGGCTCGACGGCAAGTGGACCGCGTTCGAGGACGACGGGGCACGCTATTTGCGCGACGACCACGCGTACGCACTGGACCTCGACATCTTCGGCAAGGCCTCTGTCTTTCAGCTTCTGAACGACACACGGACCCGGATGGGTGCTCGTCGACTCGCGACGTGGCTGGCGGCCCCGGCGCAGGACGGCGCCATCAGCACGAGGCAGCAAGCGGTGCGGGAGCTTTCGGAGCTGCATGCGTGGAGGGAGTCCCTGGCGGTAGCAGGCGCCGTGGCAAGCGAGACGTCCCCGGACCCCGAGCCCCTGCTCGCCTGGGGAGAGCGTCCCCCCGCGCTGCATGCGCCCGCGCTTGCGCGCGTCGGTGCGTGGGCAGGCACATTGCTGCTTCTCGGCGTGGCCGTCGCGTGCGCCCACCCGTCGGTCCCTGGCTGGGTCTTCCTGATTCCCTACGCGCTGAACATGGTCGTCACGATCGCGCTGTCCCGAAAGCTACAGCCGATCATCGAGGCCGTGTCGGAGCGGTCCGACGATCTCGAGCGGCACGGCGAGATGCTCGAGCTCGTGGAGCAGCAGACGTTCGCGTCCGAGGGACTCCTTTCGCTACAAGACCGCTTGCGCGCGTCGGGCAGGTTCGCCTCTATGGAGATCCGTCGGCTGGCGCGCATCGTGTCAATCCTGGACGCACGCAGGAACGGCGCCTTCCGTGCGCTCATCGGGCCGGCGTTGTTGTGGGATCTGCACTGCGTCTTCGCGCTCGAACGGTGGCAGGTGCGCGTCGGGCCGGGCGCCCGGGGTTGGCTGCGTGCCCTCGCGGACGTGGAAGCGCTCTCGTCGTTGGCGACGTTTGGGTTCGAGCACCCGGACTTCACGTACCCCATCCTCGAGTCGGGGGACCTGCACTTCGAGGCCGAGGGGCTCGGTCATCCCTTGATCAACGAAGACGTGCGGGTGGTCAACGACGTGTCCTTGCCCGGGCCTGGGTCCGTGCTGCTCGTGACCGGCTCGAACATGTCCGGCAAGAGCACGCTGCTGCGATCGGTCGGGGTGGCTGCGGTGCTGGCGCTCGCGGGGGCTCCCGTGTGCGCACAGAAGCTTCGCATGTCGGGGTGCACGGTCCGCACGAGCATGCGCGTCAGTGACTCCCTCAAGGACGGCATCTCGCGCTTCTACGCCGAGCTGATGAAGATCAAGCTGGTGACCCAGACCGCGGAGCAGACTCCCGTGCTCTTCCTGCTCGACGAGATCCTGCACGGGACCAACTCGCGGGAGCGGCACATCGGGGCGCGATCGATCATCCGTACCTTGATCGATTGCGGGTCGACGGGAGCGGTGTCCACGCACGACCTTGCCCTCGCCTCGCTCGCGGACGAGCTACCGGAGCGTGTGCGGCTCGTGCACCTGCAAGAGCAGGTGGTCGACGGCAAGATGGTGTTCGACTACCGGTTGCGGGAGGGCGTGGTAAAGAGCGGCAACGCCTTGCGGTGGATGCGGGAGGTTGGGCTCAGGGTGGATGAGGTGTGAGCTGATTGACGAATGGGAGTGACGAATGCGGCCGAGACGGCCGCGCTCCCAGGGGCTCACGGACTCACTTCTTCTTGAGCGACGGCGCGGGAGGGGCCGCGGGGCGGGCACGACGCGGTGCTGCGGGCGTCCCAGCGGCCGGCCGCGGGGCGGTTCTTGATCCTGCCGGGGACATCGGCGGTGGGGGTCGCGAAGCGCGCATGGCGGGCGGTGGACGCGAAGCCTTCCGCTGCGTCGGCGGCGCGGGGGGCTTCTTCGTCGGGGCGGGCGCGGGCCACGAGCGACGGCCGGTCGCGCTTTCCTCGGGCCAGTTGTCCCGGGCCGACTCATCGTCCAGGCGAACCGCTTCGATCAGCAAGGCGCCGATGGACCGACGATTGCTCGGAATGGCACCGTCGGAGCCGGGACTGAACCGGAAACGTCCTTCCTTCCAGCGAAGGATCTCCCGCAGCACGGCCAAGGGCGCGACCTTGGAGTCATCGATCGACCCTCCGACCGCATAGCCCGCGACGATCTCGAGGGAACACCTGCGGTCCCCGTCGCTCACCTTCAAGAGCCCCGAGCGTCGCTCCATCTCGAGGAGCGTCAGGACGGTGGCGACCGACATCTGTGCGATGTTGCCCTCGATCGCGTGCACGGTGGGGCTCACGCTCTCCGGGGACGTGTCCGACGAGCCCGGGATGGGCACCTTGTTGGATCCCGTCAGACGGTTGGACATCGCCACCAGGCCGCGGACCTGCAAGGCCACCTCGTCCACCCGGAAGGGCTTGGTCAGGTACACGTCCGCTCCCGCCTGGAACGCGGCGTTTCGCGACGCCATGTCGTCAACGTTGGACAGGAACAGGATCGGCACGTTGCCCAGAGGCGCTTTTTCGGAGCGCAGGGCGCGCGCCACGGACGGGCCGTCGAGCTCCGGCAGCACCATCTCCGCGATCACGCAGTCAGCCTCGATGGTGGCCGCCACGGCCAGCGCGTCTCCACCCGACAGGCACGTGCTGACGTCAAACCCGTGATCGCGCAGACCGTCGGCAAGCAGTCGCGCTACCCAATCGTCACCGTCGATGACCAGCACGCGGGCCTTATCCATGCGCCGATCACGCTATCACACTTGCCCAGCGAACACCTATTTCCGGCGTTTTCCAACGGCGACCGAATCCGTCAGCCGAAAACGGAGGGGGCCCCTCGCGTGCTCTTGACACCCAGCGCCCCGACAACGAATCGTCAGGACGTGACCGACGTCGACCCACCTGAGGTGATGGACCGATTCGAGGCCGAGCTGGGCCTCGTCGACGCCGTCGCATCGCAGGTCCACCGAGAAGTGGGCGACTTCCTCGATGTTCGGGAGTTGGTCAGCTACGGCCTCGAAGGCCTGCTCACCGCCGCTCGCCGTTACGACCCGGACCGCGGTATCCCCTTCCGCAAGTTCGCCTACCACCGCGTCCGAGGCGCCATTTTCGACGGCATGCGCGCCTACTGCCACTTGCCCCGCCGGGCCCACGAGAAGGTTCGCGCCCTGCACGCCGCCAACCTCGTCGCCTCCGGCTTTTTCGACGACTCCTCCCCCGCCTCCTCCGCCAACCTCACGCCCGAAGCTGCCGACGACCGCATTGCCGACCACCTCGCCGTGCTCGCCACCGCCATGGCGGTCGGCCTCAGCGGTCAGGAGGCCTTCGAGGACGGAGAACGCGTCATCGTCACCGACGATCCCCCCGACGCCAAGGCCGAGCGCGACGAGCTCATGAAGATCGTCATGGCCGAGCTGCCAAACCTCTCGGACCAAGAAGCCCAGTTCGTCCGCCGCCACTTCCTGCGCGACGAGAACGTGGAGGACATTGCCGCGTCCATGGGCTTGTCCAAGTCTTGGGGCTCACGCATCCTGACCCGCGCTCTCGGCAAGCTTTCCAAGCGATTGCGTGCGGTCGCCTGATTTCACGCAACCGATGGTCCTCCCTGGCCGATGTAGGGCTGAACCCAAGGAGGACTCATGGATGTCGCACGAAAACCACCCACCCCCGGGCCCGAGAGCCCGATCCCACCGCAGCCCGAGCCCCTGGCGCCCCCCGCACCGGACACGCCAGGCTCGTTCCACCAAGTCCTTCACCGCCTGGCCACGGAAGTGGATCGCGGGGAGCGCGTCGTGCGCACCGCCCTGCGCGGCAACCCCTACGACGACGACACACGCGGCATGATCGCGTTGCAGGCGGGGGTCTATCGGTACGTCGAGGCGGTCGAGCTGTGTACCAAGCTGGTGGACCGATCGACAGCGGCTGTGAAGACGACGCTTCAGAGCCAGTAGGCAGCTCCGGGTTGAGGCCCGACTACGACTATGGACGGATGAGGCACATCAACTAGGAGCTGAGAACACGGAATGCGACCCGGAGTGGACGGAGGCTAGCTTTGCTAGCTTTGCTGGCCGGAGTCCACGTAGGACGACGAAGCCGAAGGCGCAGTCAATTCGAACCAGGAATGGGCGGAGCCAGGGGCAACACGCACCACCCAACTCCGTACACACCCTTCTGTGCCTTCTGCGACCCCTGTGGTTCTCCGGAGTGCGATCCCGGTACTCACTTCGGGCACGCGGTACTAGTTATTGACCGTGAGCAGCGTCTCCACCCCTCGCGTCGTCGTCGCCATGAGCGGCGGCGTGGATTCGTCCGTGGCCGCGGCGCGCCTCGTGGACCAAGGCTTCCAGGTCATCGGCGTCACATTGCATCTCTGGGAGAACGCCAACCCCGCGATGCAAAGCCGGTGCTGCGCACCCGAAGACGTGCGCGATGCCCGACGCGTCGCGGACCAGCTTGGCTTCCCCCATTACAGCCTGGACCGTAGGGAGCTGTTCACCCACGAGATCGTCGACCCCTTCGTGGACGCCTACCTGTCCGGGAGAACGCCGAGCCCGTGCGCCACGTGCAACCAGCGGATCAAGATCCCGGCCTTGCTGCGCTTCGCCCAGATGATCGGCGCCACGGCCGTGGCGACTGGGCACTACGCACGGGTCGTCCAAGGCCCCGACGGTCCCCGGGTCGCTCGCGGCACGGACCGCCACAAGGACCAGAGCTACTTCCTGAGCATGCTCGACGTTCCGACGCTGCACATGCTGCGGCTTCCCCTCGGGAGCGACACCAAGGACAAGGTGCGGGAAGAGGCGGCCCGACGCGGTCTCGTGGGTGCGGGCAAGGGGGAGAGCCAGGACCTGTGCTTCGTGCCCGACGGCTCCTACGCGCGGTTCGTTGAGGAGCGCGCGGGGGATCGGGTACGGCCGGGGTGGGTGGTGGACGGGAGCGGACGACGGCTCGGACCGCACGAGGGGATTCATCGGTTCACGCTGGGGCAGCGCAAAGGGCTTGGCGTGGCGGCGGGAAGGCCGGTGTTCGTGACGAGGATCGACGCGGAGCAGGCGTTGGTGGTGGTGGAGGACGAAGGGGCGGGCCGTGTGGAGGCGGTGACGATCGCCGAGCCGACGATCGCGGCAGGCGTTGCGCTTCCCCTGCGTGCGACCCTGCAGGTGCGCTACAGGGATGCAGGCGCGAGCGTCCTTCTGGAACGAGACGACGGCGGGGCGGTGCGCGCGGTGTTCGACGTGCCGATCCGAGCGGCGAGCCCTGGACAGCTTGCGGTGGCGTACGTGGACGATGAAGTTGTGGCGGGAGGGACGATCACGGGAGTCGAGTCGAACGGGTGAGCCAGGGATGGGGCGCCGGCTATCGAAGAAAACCACAGAGGGCGCAGAAGGCACAGAAGGGGAGTGGGGTTGGTGCGGAGGTAGGCCGCGCGAGTTACGTCCGATGCAGGGCTCGCCGACAGAATGCTCTCCGAGACCTCCCCATCCAAGCCACGTCTTCCTGGGCTGGCTCTGCGGTCTCACACGTGACGTCGACCGCCGCGTACTTACCTTCGGCGGTCAGCATCCGGCAGATCGCCCGCAACGTCGTGCTCTTGCCTGTTTGCCGCGGGGCGTGCACCACGAAGAAGGACCCTTGCTCAATGAGCCTGGGCGCGTCGGGAAGCCGGGGGATCGGGGGCACCATGTAGTGCTGCCCCTCGATGCACAGTCCCGTGGTGTTGAACCGTCGGGTCATGGGGGGAGTGTAGGCGCAGTTGGCAGGTTAGTCGAACGGGTGAGCCGGGGATGGGGAGCCGGCTATCGAAGAAAACCACAGAGGGCGCAGAAGGCACAGAAGGGGTTGTTGCGGAGGCAGGCCACGCGAGTTACGCCCGATGCAGGGCTCGCCGACAGAATGCTCTCCGAGACTTCCCCCTTCCCGGCTCACCAGTTTTCTTCTACGCACGCAATATCACGACCTCGTGCCCCTTGTCCGTCACCGCTCGGTCGAACACCGTCCGCTCTTCGATATCCCCGGCACTGGCGCGACGATCGAACAGCACGAGCGTGCCGTGGTCGAGCCCCACACGGTCCAGGTACTCCGCAAGCTGCTTCATCCCCGCGGCGAGCGGGTCCTTGCCGTGCTCGGACCACACCTTCATCTCCACGGCTTCCTGCTGCCAGCAGCGCTTGCCGTCGCTATCCGTATAGGGCCAGCGGACCAGAAGGTCGATACGGCCTCGGCCGATACCGTACTCGCGCATCACGTACCCGCCGCCGTTGACCACGCGCTGCAGGAATCCCATCAAGACCAGTTGCGGTGCGGCCTCATGGTAGGCATCCCGCCGTGTCAGTACCTCCCCATGCTCCCGCCAGAACGCCGCGAACTCCTCGAGCAGCTTGCGGAAGTTGAGCCGGCCGTCGGGCAGGACGAAGGTCCGCGGGTCCACCGTCACGTTGTCCTCGACGGACGTGGACAGCACGCGTGCGATGATTTCTCGGTAGATGGGGTTGGCGACCTGCACGGGCCGGGTGGGCGCGATCAATCCCAAGTCGCGCACGTAGGAGGCGTCCTCGTTGTAAGTGAGGTCGGGTTCGACCAGGGCGCCCGCCAGGATCGGCTCCATCACGCGCCGCACCCGCGGCTCGTGCAGCTTGCTGACCAGGGAGTCGAGGTGGGTCTGGCGCGCCAGCACCAGTCGCTCCTTGGCCTGGTCCACGTGTTCGCGCGTAATCGGATTGGGCGGCTCGACGCCGATCTTCTCCACCACCTCGCGAGCGAGCGCGTTGACGAGCCAGGGCTGACCCTGGGTCAGTTCCCAGGCCCGATCGAGGGCCTCGGGCGTGAACGGCTGACCCGTCTCCTCCGTGTGCTGGCCCAAAAGGTCGCGCATCTCTGGCTCGGAGAAGTCGCCGATCCGCATCGACTCGACCTTCACGTTGAACGGGCTCGACGTGCCCAGCCGGGAAGGGTCGCCACCACTCGCCGCCTTGTAGTCCCGCACATCGCGCAGACCGCAGAGGATGACTGAGTGGGGGCCGGGCGACGGGCGCGCCCGATGCAAGTCGCGAAGCTGCCGGAGCACACTGCGAAGGCTCTCGCCTTGGAGGGCGTCGATCTCGTCGAACACGATCACCAGCGGGCGGGGGCATGCCGTCGCCCAGGCCGCGAGCCCGACGGTCAAACGCGAACCAGCCACGGCGTCGGGCCACGGGTCTGGCGGCCAGAGATCCTCGGGCAAGTCTTGGCGAGCGTAGGCGGCAAGCCGGCTCATCACGATCCGCTCGGCCCACTCCACGTCCTCTTGGGCTGGCTCCCCCGCCTCGCAGGTGAAGTCCACCGCCGCGTACTTACCTTCAGCGGTCAGCATCCGGCAGATCGCCCGCAACGTCGTGCTCTTGCCCGTTTGCCGCGGGGCGTGCACCACGAAGAAGGACCCCTGCTCGATGAGCCGGGGAGCGTCGGGAAGCCGCGGGATCGGGGGCACCATGTAGTGCTGCCCCTCGATGCACAGCCCCGTGGTGTTGAACCGTCGGGTCATGGTGGGAGTGTAGGCGATCCAGAGGGATGGGCCTCAGTGAAACGGCACGGCGAGCCCGGCACACGCCGGGCTTTCGCGGTCCCGGTCTGCCGTGGGCTTTCCCGATGCAAGAGGTCGAAGTGCGCAGCCCGCGGCAGAATGGGTCCCATTCGCTTGCCCGCAGGATGTTCTCCGAGACTTCTCACTTCCCGGCTCACCCGTTCGCTTGCTCACGCCTTCATCGGCTCTCGGGAGCGTCGAACACGGTTGCACGTCACATAGGTGAGGAGGGGGTCACGGACACGGTGACCGTGGCCCTACCTGATCACGGCGTGCGCCAAACGATGAGCTACGCTTTCTGAAGGCTATCCGTCGACCGGCGGCGCAGGAGCCTTCTTTGCCCGCTTCGCCTTGGGCGCCTGGATGCCTTCCACGGGCGCGAACACGGAACGGTAGGTGGCTTCGTCGTCCAGCCAGGCGACCGCGGCCACCTTCTTCATGCGGGAGAAAGCGCGCACCCAACCGGGGAGCAAGGCGTCACGATCTTCGAGCGCCTTGCGATACGCAGCCTGCGGCGCGACCAACTTGGTGAGCCCCTGCTTGACCGCGATGGCGTACTTGACGCACGCGGCCGACGCCGTGTTCACCGGCTTGGGCAGGCCCGCCTTCGCGATCTTCGCGCCCATGGCGAGCACTTCGTCCGCTTCCTTCTTGGTGGCAAGGAACTTGAGCTGGCTCACGGAGTAGCGGGAGAACTTCGCGAAGGGCGACTTGCGCGTGCCGGTCTTCGCACCGATCAACTCCGCGGCCAGCGTGTCGAGGCTCCCATCGAGCACCGCGTCCACCTCGCCGACGAACGCAAGGGCCGCGTCCCTCGCGGCGCACGCTTTGTCGGCCGCGCTGCAGGCCTTGTCGTACGCGACGTGTTCCTTGTGGAATGCCGACAGATAAGGCTTGAGCGTTTGTGGCAGAGGTTGCGCCTTCAAGCGCTCGATCACCACGTCGCCCTGCGCCTGGTAGTCCATCAGAGCCTTTGACATGCATGCCTCCCTGGTTGGGCCGCATCAAAGCACTGCGGGTCGGGGTCTGCCAAGGGGTAAGCAGCCGTTTCGCAGAGCGAAATGGCGTCGGGCAGGGGGGAAGATGGCGTTCTGCAATCAAGATTGGCGTCGGGCGGGGGAAGATGGCGT
>Ga0209575_10000080_pt1 | contig 113615 bp, 105 predicted proteins | sample Medcelwee11metaG_FD_187172 | JGI IMG/M metagenome (GOLD analysis project Ga0209575, IMG submission 187172) | Freshwater pond sediment microbial communities from the University of Edinburgh, under environmental carbon perturbations - Medium... | ecosystem: Environmental > Aquatic > Freshwater... | reverse complement strand
GATGATTTTTTGAAAAACCAATTTCATCAAGTGAATTAATTAAAAAAGTAAAATTTCTATTAAATAAATAACGAGAGGTCGTAAAATGTTAGTATTTGAAAAAACGTCCCTTGCAAAAGAAATTGAACAATTAATTGAAAAATATGGAAATTCCCGCTCATCTTTGCTTTCAATTTTGCAAGAAATTCAATCAAAACACCGATATATTTCTGACTATGCACAACAAGAAATAGCTCGCCATTTAAATATTCAACCAGTTGAAGTATATAGCGTTATTTCGTTTTACGCTTTCTTAAATTCAGAGCCCAAAGGAAGAAATATTGTTCGCATTTGCAAAACTATTTCTTGCGATATGAAAAATAAAATATCAATTGTAAAAGCCGTTGAACGCGAACTTGGCATCAAAATGGGTGAAACGACAAGCGATAACAAATTTACAATTGAATACACAAATTGTTTAGGATTGTGCGATGAAGGCCCTGCAATGGCAATAAATGAAAGAGTTTTTACAAAACTTACGCCACAAACAGCCGTTGAACATTTACATAAAGTGGTGGGGTAAATATGAAAAAATCTAAAAATAGAACTGGAAAAATTTTATTTTCTGAATATACTTTAGGAGAAGGAATTCGAAAAGCGTTAACACTTTCTCGCGACGATATTCTTTTTGAGGTTAAGGATTCAAAATTAAAAGGTCGTGGTGGAGCTGGATTTCCAGTTTCGACCAAATGGATGCTTGGTGCAGCCGCAATAGCTGAAAGAAAATATATAATTTGTAACGCCGATGAAGGCGAACCTGGCACTTTTAAAGACCGTGTTTTGTTGGTTGAATATCCAGAATTGGTTTTTGAAGGAATGATTATTGCCGGTTACGCAATTGGTGCTCAATATGGAATTTTATATTTGCGAGGCGAATATGAATACATCCGAAAATCACTCGAAGATTATTTAGAATTAATGCGTAAAGAAAACTTACTTGGCAAAAACATACTTGGAAAAGAAGGATTTGATTTTGATATTACAATTCATCTTGGCTCATCGGCTTATGTTTGTGGCGAAGAAACCGCACTTATTGAATCACTCGAAGGTCACAGAGGAGAAGCTCGTAACCGTCCACCATATCCAGTAAATACGGGATTTCAAGGCATGCCAACTTCTGTAAATAATGTTGAAACGCTTTGTTGCATTCCTCATATTGTTCTAAAAGGTGGAAATTGGTACAGAAATTTTGGAACTGAAAAATCCGCAGGTACTAAACTTTTTTCAGTTTCTGGCGATTGCGATAAACCAGATGTTTATGAATGGGAATGGGGAATTACAATAAATGAACTATTAGAACGAGTTGGAGCAAAAAATACAAAAGCTGTTCAAATAGGAGGGGCTTCCGGAATTTGTGTTCCAAAATCACAATTTGACAGAAAAATTGCTTATGAAGATATTCCAACCGGTGGTTCAATTATAATTTTTGACGAAAATAGAGATATGTTAAAAATATTAAAAAACTTTATGGAATTTTTTGTGGAAGAATCTTGTGGACAATGCACACCTTGCAGAATCGGAAATACAAAATTACTCGAAGGTGTTAAAATGATTGAAAACGAACAATACACTTTTGCATATTTAGACAAATTGAAAGATTTGGGAAGGACAATGCAAATAGCTTCCAAATGTGGATTAGGTCAATCTTCACCTAATTCATTTATCTCAATATTAGAAAACTTTAAAGACGAAATTTTTTATCATGAAAATGGAGTTGCAAATGGAAAATAATAAAAATGGACGCGCTCCAATTAGCCAAAAACCTCATAGAATTGAATTACCACTTCATCCAGAGTATATTGGAGGTTCAGTAAAAGTTCAAATAAATGAAAAAGAAGTTACTGTTCCGCTTGGAACAACAATTTTAGAGGCTTGCAAACAAAACAACGTGCATATTCCAACTTTGTGTCATCATGAGGATTTGTGTATAGCTGGCGTTTGTCGCGTTTGCGTTGTTGAAGTTGAAAATATGAGAACTTTACAAGCATCATGTGCATTTCCAATAACTGCCCCTATTAAAATTAAAACCGCAACTCCAATGGTTCGCAAAGCTCGCAAACACATTATTGATTTACTTTTAAGTGAACATTATGGCGAATGTTATTCGTGCTTTAGAAACAATAATTGCGAATTACAAAAACTCGCAAAAGAATATGGAGTTGACCATTATAATTTTGGTCATATCGAAAAACCGCGATATAAAGTTGATAATTCATCCTATTCAGTTGTTCGTGATATGGATAAATGTATTTTATGCAAGCGTTGTGTAAGAACTTGTATCGATTTACAAGAAGTTGGCGTTCTTGAAGCCATTGGTCGTGGTGATAACACTCATATTGGAACTTTCTTTGATAAACAGCTTTCTGATGTAATTTGCATAAATTGTGGTCAGTGTATAAATCGCTGTCCAACTGGAGCTTTACGAGCTAACGACCCAAGAGATGAAATATGGCGTGCAATTGATGACCCAACAAAACATGTTGTAATTCAAACAGCACCATCTCCGCGTGCGGCAATTGGCGAAGAATTTGGATTGGAAGCTGGTCATTCAATGACTGGAGAGCTAAACACTGCTCTAAGAAGAATTGGATTTGATAAAGTTTTTGATACAAATTTTACAGCCGATTTAACAATCTTGGAAGAAGGAACTGAGCTAATTTTAAGATTATATAATGCCCTTGTAAAAGGCGAAAATGTAAATAAAATTCCACAATTTACGTCATGTTCGCCTGGTTGGGTTAAATATTTAGAACATTTTTATCCACAATATATTGATAATTTGAGCAGTGCAAAATCACCTCAACAAATGTTTGGGGCAATAATTAAAACTTTTTATGCACAAGAAGCTAAAATAAATCCAGCTGATATTGTAACAATAGCTGTAATGCCTTGTTCTGCTAAAAAATTTGAATGCAACCGTCCCGAAATGGTTGATTCTGGATTTAAGGATGTTGATTATGGTTTAACAACTCGAGAACTTGCTCAAATGATAAAAGAAACTGGAATTCATCTTCCAGAAATGCCAAAATCTGGATTTGATGATCCATTTGGCGAAGCATCTGGAGCTGGGTTAATTTTTGGTGCGACTGGCGGAGTAATGGAAGCTGCGTTAAGAACTGTTGTGGAATTGGTTACTGGTAAAAAAGTTGAAGATATTTTTGAAAATGCTAATATAAATCCAGTTCGCGGTTTTGATGGCGTTCGTTATGTTGAGTTACCAATCACCGAAGTTGGTGAAGTTCCAGAAATGTATAAAAAATATTTTTCAGATTGGAATTGGTTAAAAGGTGCAACACTTAAAGTTGCTGTTGCACACGGAACCGCAAATGCAAAAAAAGTAATGGAAAATATTAAAGATGGTGGAATATTTAGCCAATGTCATTTTATCGAATTTATGGGTTGCCCCGGTGGATGCCTTGGAGGTGGTGGACAGCCAATTCCAACAAATGCCAAAATACGTGCAAAACGTGCCGAAGCAATTTATAAGGAAGAGGAAGGATTACCAATTCGTAAATCGCACGAAAATCCACATATTGCGTACATTTACGAAAACTTCCTAACTGATGGTCCTTGTGGACATAAATCGCATAAATTGTTACATACAACTTATACCAAACGTGGCGAATATATTGCCTAACCAGCTATTTGGAATGTTGAATGCAAAATTTGGAATTTTTCAATTTTGCATTTAACATTTCGTTTTTTACAAAATAATTTTTGCTATATTGTTTTATAATTATAAAATATATGTGTGAATTAAGAAGCAGATTATGATAAAATTAGTTCCAGAATGGATTGACACTACTGAAAAATTTTGGCTTTCGTTAAAAAGACGAAACTTATTTTTCATAAAATTGAGATTTATTGCAATTGCAATGCTTTTTGCTTTCAACTATTTGTTCGAATTTGTTATTAATATTAACTTATCGCCATTTCAACATAATTTAATTGGGTTAATTACATTATTTCTCTTTATTTACAACATTTCCCTATTATCAATAAGAAAACACATAAAAAATGTTCGCGGTCAGTTTAATCCGTTACATTTATCGTTAGTTCAAATTTTTGTGGATTTATCTCTTTTAACAGTTTTAATAATTTTTACTGGAGGAATTGAAAGTCCACTTTATATGTTTTATATCTTTCATCTCATTATTGGAAGTTTAATTCTTCCTGGAATAGTGATTTACACAATCGCTTTTGCGGTAATAATTTCGATGACTTTAATTACTTATTTGCAATATTTTGAAATAACATCACATTATTGCCTCGAAGGAATTTACAAATCTGAGTTATACAGCAACCCCGAATACATAATTACTACATTAATTTCATTCAGTTTAATGACAATGGTAAGCGTATTTTTAACAAACAGAATTGCACATCAACTTTATTTAAACGAAAAAAATCTGCACGAAGCACTTAAAGAAATAAACAACTCCGAACTAAAAAAGCAAAAATACATTATGGGAGTTGTTCACGAAATTAAATCACCAATTGCTGCCACAAAGTCAATCGTTTCACTAATTTTGGACGGATTTCTTGGAGATTTTTCTCCCGAAATTGGGAATAAATTAAAAAGAGTTATTATCAGATTAAATGAATCTTTAGAAATGATTAATAATATTTTGCGAATTTCCAGATTAAGATTATTGGACGAAAAAACAAGTGATGATATTGATATTAGCAAACTTATTGACGAAATAATTGACGTAAATAAAGAAAATATTCTAAGCAAGCAACTTTCCTTCCAAAAGACAAATTTTAATGATTCAAAAATATTAAAAGGTGATGATGTTTTGCTTAAACTTGCTTTTTCCAATTTGATTGGAAATGCAATAAAATACACAAACAAAAAAGGCATAGTAAAGATTGATTCGCAATTTGATGATAAATCGATAAAAATAACAATTTGTGACAATGGAATAGGAATTCCACAAAACGAAATTGACAAAATTTTTGACAACTATTACCGAGCAAATAACACAAATAAAAGTAACGAAGAAGGCTCTGGAGTTGGTTTATCCATTGTAAAAGAAATTATTCACCAACATCGTGGTAGCATTTCGGTTAGCAGTCCAAGTTTTCTTGGCACACCCGAAAATCCAGGAACATGTTTTGCAATTATACTTCCTTATGAATTAAGAAAATTGGCTAACGAAAAAAATAATTTCCTTTTAGTTAAAGGTGGGGTATAAATTTTTTTTCGGCAAAATAATTGTCAATATTCACAAATTCTTCCAAATAAAAACTCTTTTTTTCATATTTTTGTAGTTCAAAATTTGAAATTTACTTAAAATTGAATTCTGTTAACTAACTCGCTTAAACAGACTTCAAATAAAACAACTTTTAATAAACCTAGTAAATCAATGAGCAAAGTGAAAAATAAAATTACAAACTTAGAAGCAAATGACATTTACAGAGCCATTTTTAATAATTCTCAATTTGGAATAATTTATTTCAATAATAGCGGAAAAATTATTGAATGCAACGAAAGAGTTTTATCAATATTTGAAATTAAAAAAGATGTTTTATTAAAAATAAATTTGTTTAAAGATTTAAGAGATGAAAGACTTTCATCTGAAATTAAAAAATCGCTTAAAATTGGCTATGTTTATTATGAAGAAATTTATAATTCGCAAGCAACTGGAATTAGCACTCCAATTATTGCTCATTGCAATGCAGTTTATTCCGAAAATAACGAAGTAACTGGTGGAGTTATCTTAATTGAAGATAATACGAAAAATCTGCAAGCAGAAAAAAAATTAGTAGAAAGTGAGCAATTTTTAAAAGAAGCTCAAAAAATTGCACATGTTGGTCACTGGGAAAAGAATTTAATAACAAACGAAATTCATCGTTCAAAAGAATTATTGCGTATTTATAATTTGGATTCATCGCAAAGAGAATTGACAAATATTAATTTTTATAACATAGTTCATCCAGATGACCGCGAAATAGTTAAAAAATCGTTTCAAATTGCTTTGCAAAATCACAAAAATTTTGATATTTCTTACAAACTTGTGTTTGATAAAGACACAATAAAATATGTTTACGAAAAGGTTAAGATATTCTATAATGAGAAAAATGAACCTATTCGCTCTTTTGGAATTGTTCAAGACATAACAAAGAACAGAAAACAAGAAATATTACAATCTGCTCTATTCAAAATTTCGGACGAAGCTAATTCTGATAAAACTTTACGCGAATTATATAGTTCAATTCATAATATTATTAAAAATTTAATGCCCGCCGATAATTTTTATATTGCACTTTATAGTGAGGAAACAAAACTTTTAACTTTTCCTTATCATGTTGACGAAAAAGATGCAGCTCCAGAGCCACATCAATTAGGAAATGGATTAACAGAATATATTTTAAGCAAAAAAAAATCGATGGTTATAACTGAAGATATGGATAAACAGCTCCAAAAAGAAGGAATTGTTAGTTTAAGTGGCGAATCGGCAAAAATTTGGGTTGGAATCTATCTTAATTTTGAATCAACTATTCAAGGTGTTTTGGTTATTCAGGATTATAACAATCAAGATGCATTTACTGATTCTGATATAGAATTGCTCGAATTTGTCTCAGTCCAAATTATAAAAGCAATTAATAAAAAATATTCTGACGAAAAACTTGCTTTATCCGAAAAGAAACTTAAAAAATTGAATGCTGATAAGGATAAATTCTTTTCAATAATTTCTCACGATTTGAAAAGTCCATTTCAAGGATTACTCGGAATGAGTCAATTATTGAATGAAAAATATATTACTTTATCCGAAGAGGATAAAGAAGAATCCATTAGCAATTTGAATAATTCAATTAACAATTTGCACTCCTTAATTACAGAATTGTTGGAATGGGCAAGCATTCAAACAGGTAGAATTGAGTTTTTACCAAAGAAAATAAATCTGAAGAAAACATACACAAAAGCAATTCCATTTATTGAAATAGATGCAAAAAACAAAGAAATAGAACTAATTGATAACTTAGATGATGATTTAGTTGTTTATGCTGATTCAAAAATGCTTGAAACTGTTTTTAGAAACTTGCTTGCAAATGCCATTAAATTTACTCCAAATAAAGGAAATATTACTGTTTCTGCAAAAAAACAAAAAAATGGAATTTTAGTCCAAATTAAAGATTCTGGTTTAGGAATGAACAAAAATGTGCTAAAAAAATTGTTCAAAATTGAAGAACATTATAGTTCATTAGGTACGAAAGGTGAAAAAGGAACTGGACTTGGATTAATTCTTTGCAAAGAATTAGTCGAAAAAAATAAAGGCACAATTTGGGCAGAAAGCGAGATTGATAAAGGAAGCACATTCTTTTTTACGTTAATTGAATAATTTTTTCGTCCTGCGAGTTTTTTCCTAATTTCTGAAACTCTTTTTCTTCGAATTGGTTAAATCAATTCATGTTTTAGTTACTAAAACATTTGTTTTATATTGACAATTAAATTTATTCTTATTGCCAATATTTTTTAACTTAAGTAGTTTTAAAATCTTATTTTTAATATTTTAGAGTCATAATAAAATGAAAATAGCCCTTTGTCAAATAGATCCAATAATCGGTGATATTAATTACAATAAACAAAAGATTATCGATGGCTATAAAAAAGCAATTGAAAGTGAAGTTGATTTAGTAATTTTTCCAGAATTGACAATTACTGGCTATTCGCCACAAGATTTAATTGAACGCAAGGCTTTTAGAGCCGAAGTTACAAAAGCAACTAAAGAAATTGCATTAATTACCAAAAGTGTTGGTTTAATTTTTGGAACAATAACTGAAGAATTTGATACTGTTGGCACTGGTTTATATAATTCCGCCGTTCTGTGTTTCGATGGAAAAATCCAATTTACTCAGCATAAAACTCTACTTCCAAATTATGATGTTTTTGACGAAGTTCGTTATTTTGAATCAGCAAAAGAGGTTTATGTTTATGAATTTAAAGGCGAAAAATTAGGAATTTCTATCTGCGAAGATATTTGGAACGATGCCGATTATTGGAAACAGCGAAGATACTATCGCGATCCAGTTCAAAGATTAGTTGAAAAAGGCTCAACTTTACTTATTAATATTTCCGCTTCGCCATACGCTTTTGGAAGACGACAAGAACGTTTTCAAATGCTTTCCACTTTAACCAAAACGAACAAAATTCCTTTAGTTTATGTTTGTGTAACTGGCGGACAAACCGATTTAATTTTTGATGGTGGAAGTATGTGTTTCAATTCCAACGGCGAGCTTGATTTGCTTGGAAAAACTTACGAGGAAGATTTTCTTATTTACGACACACAAAAAAGCTACAACCCAATTTTGGAAGTTGAAAAAACAATGGAAGAGGAAGTTCTTTTAGCTTTAACATATGGATTAAAAGAATATTCAACCAAAACTGGATTTAAAAAAGCAATTATTGGTTTAAGCGGTGGAATTGACTCCGCTTTGGTAACTTATATTGCAGTAAAAGCGTTTGGAAAAGAAAATGTTCACGTAATTATGATGCCTTCGCAATATTCAAGTGAAGGAAGCATTAAAGATTCCGAAAAATTGGTTGAAAATCTTGGAATAACTTCTGATAAAATTTCAATTCAACCAGTGTTTGATAAAATAAATGAAATGATTCAACCATCATTTAACCAATTGCCAAATGATGTTACAGAAGAAAATTTGCAAGCCAGAATTCGTGGCGTATATTTAATGGCATTTGCAAATAAGTTTAATTACCTGCTTTGCACAACTGGTAACAAATCCGAAATGGCAGTTGGTTATGCAACTCTTTATGGCGATATGAATGGTGCTCTTGGCGTAATTGCCGATGTTTACAAAACTGATGTATTTAAAATTGCAAAATTTATAAATAACGAAAATGAAATTATTCCAAACGAAATTATTTCTAAACCACCATCTGCAGAATTAAGACCAAATCAAAAAGATGAAGATTCACTTCCCTCTTACAATTTATTAGACAAAATTTTGCGAAAATATCTCGAAGAACACAAAGAAATTGATGAAATTATAGACGAAATTGGAAACGAAGAAATTGTAAAGAGAGTTTTGTTGCTTGTTGAAAGAAGTGAATTCAAAAGATATCAAGCAGCGCCACCATTACGAGTTTCTACAAAGTCATTTGGTTATGGAAGAAGAATTCCAATAGTTCAAGGTTGGAGAAAGTAATGTTTTTAATGATATTTTAGAATTAATTATGAATTTAGTAATCTTTACGATTGCTTTTAATCAAACTGGAATAAAAAAAATCCCAAATTAGTCAGCTACAATAATTAGTAAATTTAGCTAAAGTAACTGATTTTTATAGTAACAAAAGGAAATAAAATGAAAAAACACTTAAAAATATTCACACTGCTTTTATTTTTTGTAAGTACAATTAACGCTCAATTTGATTTTGACAAAAAATACGTTTCTACCGAAGTATTTAGTTCATTTGATAAAGTTCAACCTAATAGCGAAGTTAAAATTGCTATTAAACTTAACATTTTGGAAAATTTTCACATCAATTCAAACACGCCAAAAGATGATTTTCTTATTCCAACAGAATTATTCACCAAATCTGAAAATGTGAATGTAGTTTCGGTGATTTATCCAAAAGCAAAGGAAGTTTCTTTTAGCTTTTCGGACGAATTAGTTTCAGTTTATGAAGGAGTGGAATACATTGCCGCAATTTTAAAAATTTCTGACTCGCTTAAAACTGGAATTATCGAAATTCCTATCGAAATTAGCTATCAAGCTTGTAACGATGCAAGTTGCATGGCTCCTTCAAGCGCTTTAGATACTTTAAAAATTGAAGTTGTTGATAATAAAACTCCAATTAGTGAAATAAATCAAGATATTTTTTCAAAACTGGATATTTCATATTCGCCAGCCAAAACCGAAATTGAAAAAAAAGATGACGGAATTGCTTCAACTTTGGAATCAAGCGGACTTTTATTGAGCATTCTTTTTGTATTTTTAGGCGGACTTGCGTTAAATCTTACACCTTGCGTTTATCCTTTAATTCCAATAACAATTGGTTATTTTGGAGGTCAAAGCGAAGGAAAAACTAGCAAATTATTTGTTTTAGGCATTCTTTATGTTCTTGGAATGGCTTTAACTTATTCAATTGTCGGTGTTGTTACTGCCATGAGTGGTGCAATTTTTGGAACACTTTTGCAAAATCCTATTGTAATTATCATAATTTCAGCAATATTCGTCGTACTTGCCTTAAGTATGTTTGGACTTTATGAAATAAAAGCCCCAGATTCGTTAGTTGCAAAAGCTGGTGGAGCAAGAACTGGAATTTTTGGCGCATTTTTTATGGGTCTTACAATGGGTGTTGTCGCAGCCCCTTGCATTGGTCCTTTTGTTCTCGGATTAGTAACTTATGTTGCTGCAAAAGGTGATGTTCTTTATGGATTTATAATGTTCTTCTTCCTCGCAGTTGGTTTGGGCGTTCCTTATTTATTGCTTGCAATCTTTTCTGGAAGAATTAAATCACTTCCTCGCGCTGGCTTTTGGATGGAAGGAGTTCGTAATATTTTTGGATTTATTCTAATTGGAATGGCTATTTATTTTATTAATCCAATTTTACCCAAAATTGTGGCTCATTATTTACTACCAGTTTTTATGATTGGAGCAAGTATTTATTTGTTGTTTATTGACAAATTAGCCAACAATTTAAAGGGATATAGAATTTTCAAATCCGTTTTTGCTGTTCTTATGATATCAATTGCAAGTTGGATGTTAATGCCCGCTGAAAAATCGGCTCCAAATTGGGAAAAATTTTCAACTGAAAATTATGAAGCTGCAATAAAAAATAATGACAAAATTGTAATAGATTTTTACGCCGATTGGTGCATTCCTTGTAAAGAATTAGATGCTTTAACTTTTTCTGATGCAAATGTCATCTCAGAATTATCAAAATTTAAGACCCTAAAAGTTGATATGACAAAATCCCTTTCCGATGAAACTGAAAAAATAAGAAATCAATTTCAAATTAAGGGAATGCCAACAATTATTATTATCGATTCAAAAGGAAACGAGGTTGAACGATTAACTGGTTTTGTAAATGCAACTGACTTTCTAAAAATGGTTAAAAGTGTTAATTAATTTAAGTTTTTGTTGGAATATTTGACACTAATAGCTATTTTAAAAGTTATATTTTATGTAATAAACTAATTATTTTAATAAGAAACGAGTAAAAAAAACAATGGCACAAGAAGAAAAAAACGGTAAAGTTATTAAGGAGTTAAATGACGTAACCGTAATGTTTGCTGGTGATTCTGGTGATGGTATGCAACTAACCGGAACACAGTTTAGTGACACAACAGCGTTTTTAGGGAATGATTTGAGTACGCTTCCCGATTATCCATCTGAAATACGAGCTCCTTTAGGAACGCTTTACGGAGTTAGTGGTTTCCAACTTCATTTTGGTTCAAGCAATGTTCATACTCCCGGCGATAATACAGATGTGCTTGTTGCTATGAATCCCGCAGCATTAAAAGTAAATTTAAAAAACTTAAAACAACGTGGCATTATTATATGCAACAGTGATGCTTTTGATGCAAAAAACTTAAAATTAGCAAAATATGACTCTAATCCTTTAGAAGATGATTCATTATCAGAATATAAAGTATTTCCAGTCCCAGTAACATCACTAACAGTTGAAGCCTTAAAAGATTGTGGACTTAAACCAAAAGATGTTGCAAGAAGCAAAAACTTTTTTGCTCTTGGATTGATGTACTGGTTATTTAACGAACCATTAGATCCAACTTTAGAATGGGTTAGAAAGAAATTTACTAACAAAGCTGAAGTTATCTGTGGAAACGAAAAGGCTCTTAAAGCTGGCTATTATTATGGAGAAAATACAGAACTATTTGCTTCAAGATATAAAATTGCAAAAGCACCTTTACCAAAAGGAACTTACAAATCAATTTCTGGAAATGAAGCTACAGCAATTGGATTTATTGCAGCAAGTAAATTGAGCGGATTGCCTTTGTTTTTAGGCTCATATCCAATTACTCCAGCTACTGATATTTTACACCATTTAAGTAAATATAAAAATTATGGAGTAAAAACACTTCAAGCAGAAGATGAAATTGCTGGTATTGCAAGTGCAATTGGCGCTTCTTTTGGTGGAAGTTTAGCTATTACAACAACTTCTGGTCCTGGATTAGCATTAAAAACTGAAGCAACTGGATTGGCTTTAATGTTAGAACTTCCTCTTGTTATTGTAAATGTTCAACGTGGCGGACCAAGTACAGGACTTCCAACAAAAACAGAACAATCTGATTTATTGCAAGCTATGTATGGAAGAAGTGGAGAATCTCCTGTTGCGGTTATTGCTGCTACAAGTCCTTCTGATTGTTTTTATATGGCAATTGAAGCTTCAAAACTTGCTTTGCAATACATGGTTCCAGTTATACTTTTAACCGATGGATATATTGCAAATGGTGCTGAACCTTGGAAAATTCCACACGCAAATGAATTACAAAAAATTGAAGTTTCACAAAGAACAGATCCAAATAATTTTCAACCTTATTCTCGTGATGAAAATCTCGCTCGTCCTTGGGCTGTTCCAGGAACTCCAGGTCTCGAACATAGAATTGGTGGTTTGGAAAAAGATAATATTACAGGTGCTGTTAGTCACGATCCAGAAAACCACGATTTAATGGTTAGAATTAGAGCAGAAAAAATTCAAAATATGCAAAAAATTATTCCAGATTTAGTTGTTGATGGTGATAGTGAAGGTGAACTTCTTGTACTTGGTTGGGGTGGTACAATGGGTTCAATTACCGAAGCTGTAAATGATGCAAGAACTAAAGGAATGAAAGTTTCTCGCGCTCAGCTTAAGTATATTAATCCTTTCCCAAAAAATCTTGGCGAAGTTCTTTCTAAATTTGATAAAGTATTAGTCCCAGAAAATAATATGGGACAATTAGCAAAAATTCTTAGAGATAAATTTTTAGTTCCAGTAATCCAATTTAACAAAATGAGAGGATTACCTTTAAAAACTTTTGAAATAACTGAGAAAATTGCTGAAATTCTTGGAGGAAAAAATGACTGATAATATAAATGTAGAAGAATTAAAACTAACGTCAAAAGATTTTCAATCAAATCAAGATGTACGTTGGTGTCCTGGTTGTGGTGATTATTCTGTTTTGGCACAAGTTCAAAAAGTATTTCCTACACTTGGAATTAAAAAGGAAGATTTTGTTTGGATTGCTGGTATTGGTTGTTCAAGCCGTTTTCCTTATTACATGGATACTTTTGGATTGCACGGAATTCATGGACGCGCTCCTGCTATCGCAACTGGACTTAAAGTAGCCCGCCCTGAATTATCCGTTTGGGTTTCAACTGGTGATGGCGATTTAATGTCAATCGGTGGCAACCATTTTATTCATGCTTGTAGAAAAAATATTGATTTGAAAATTATTCTTTTCAACAATAAAATTTATGGTTTAACAAAAGGTCAATATTCACCAACTTCTGAAAAAGGGAAAATTACAAAAAGTTCTCCTTATGGAAGTGTTGATTATCCTTTTAATCCAACTTCACTTGCACTTGGAAGTGAAGCCACTTTTGTAGCTCGTACTTTGGATAGAGACACAAAGCACTTACAAGAAATGATTAAAAGAGCTGCTGAACACAAAGGTGTTGCATTTTTAGAAGTTTATCAAAATTGCGTTATTTTTAATGACGGAGCTTATGATAATTATACCGATAAAGAAACTAAATCTGATAACATTATTGTTCTTGAGCATGGCGAACCTTTGTTATTTGGTAAAAATTTTGATAAAGGAATTAAACTAAATGGCTTTAATCCTGTTGTTGTTGATTTGAATGATGGTGTTCATTCTGTAAATGATTTACTCGTCCATGATGAATTTGATGAAACTCCTGTTAGAGCTTTTATTTATTCCCACATGACTGACGACCCAAATTTACCAACTCCAATTGGCGTTTTTAGACAAATTATTAAACCAACATACGATGAAGGCGTAACTGCTCAAATTAATGATATTACTGCTAAAAAAGGTGAAGGGGACTTGGAAAAACTTCTATTTAGTGGTAATACTTGGGAAATTGAATAATCTATTTCATTCTTAAATTAAAGGCGAAGAGTTATCTCCGCCTTTATTATTTTAAAACAAAAACAAAAATTTTGTGAATAATTTATTAGAAAACATACTTAGCAAAATTAAGGAAAATGATAATTTTGTTATTACAACGCACGTTAATCCCGATGGTGATGCTATTGGCTCTGAACTTGCGTTGGCACGGCTTATAAGCTCTTTCGGAAAAAACGTTAAAATTATCAATCATAGCCAAACTCCCGATTATCTTCTTTTTATGCTAAATTCTGATAGCGAAGTACTTCAATTTAGTGAAGAAATTCATACTAATTTTATAAATCAAGCAAAGATAATTTTTGTTGTCGATTTAAATCACTTAAACCGAACTCAATCTTTAGAAAACTACATTAGAAAAAGTAATGCTGAAATAATTTGCATTGATCACCACGAATTTCCAGAAAACTATGCAAACATTAATTTAATTGATATTTCAAGCTCTTCTACTGGCGAGCTAATTTATAGATTGTTAAAACACTCCAAAATTGAAATGAATTATAGTTTTGCAATGCCACTTTATGTTGCAATTATGACCGATACTGGCTCTTTCAAATATGAACGAACAACTTCTGAAATTCACAGAATTGTAGCAGAATTGTTAGATGCTGGTGTAATTCCAAAAGTAATTCATCAAAATATTTACGACCAAGGAAGCGCGAACAGAATTCAGTTACTTGGAAGAGCTTTCAATTCGCTTGTCGTTTCTATATCTGGACAACTTGCTTATATGAAAATAACTAACTCCGATTTGAAGGAAACAAATTCATCCGAAGAAGATGTTGAAGGATTTGTGAATTACACTCTTTCAATTAAAGGTGTTGAAGTTGGAATTTTCTTTTTTGAGTTGGAAACTGGATTTAAAATGAGTTTTAGGTCGGCAACAAAAGTGCCTGTTAACAAATTAGCTGCCGAATTTAACGGTGGTGGACATTTTTTTGCTTCGGGTGCCAGAGTTGAAAATAAAAAAATGGAAGAAACTATTCCTCAAGTTATCGATTTTGCCCTAAATTACCTTCAAAAATATTTTAATTAAGGAGAAAAAATGCTATTTGATTTGATAATAAATTCAAGTAAAACAAATCTTTCAAAAAAAAGTAACTCATTATTAATAAGATTCTTTACTGATAAATTAAATTTGGAAAGCGATTATCTTCAATTTTTAGAAGCTAATTCGTTAAATACAAAAACTGGATTGCTCAAAAGCTTTTTATCGGATGAAAAAAACGAAATAAAATTTTTAAATCCAAAAGCAAAACCCGATTTATTTATTTTAAAAAAAGTTTTTATTGATAAAAAGTTTGATATAGATACATTCCGAAATTTTCTTTCCAAAACAATAATTGAGTTAAAAGATTCAGAAATTTCCAATATTGAAATACAAATTCCAAATTTTTTGCCGTTTGAAGATGTCTTTACCGATGAAAAATACTATTATCAAACATTTGTTGAAGGTCTTATATTAGGAAATTATAGCTTTGATAAATACAAAACTGACAAAAAGCCACTTAAACAAGTAGTAATAAACCTTTCAATAAGTGATAATTTTCCAATTAAATCAATAATAGCTAGCACAGATAATTTATTAAAAGCGGTTTATTTCGCTCGCGATTTATCCAACGAACCGGCAATCACCTTAACTCCTGCCGAATTGGTAAAAATTACAAAATCCACTTTATCAAAAATTGGTGTTACAGTAACTTCATTTAACAAAGCCGAGCTAAAAAAACGCAAGATGAATGCAATTCTTGCAGTCGCGGAAGGTAGCGAAAATCCTCCATTTTTGTTAAAAATGCGCTACAAACCTAAAAAGGTTAAACAAAATCAAAAAATAGCTTTAGTTGGAAAAGGAGTTACATACGATTCTGGTGGTTATTCCATTAAAACAACTGATGGAATGATTGAAATGAATGGCGATATGTCCGGCGCAGCTACCGTTATTGGTACAATTTACGCAGCAGCTTTAAATAATTTGCCAATTGAAATTATTGGAATTGTACCAGCTGTCGAAAATATGATTTCTGGAAAGGCATTTAAACCCGGTGATATTATTTCAACTTCAAGTGGCAAAACAATTGAAGTTAAAAACACAGATGCCGAGGGGCGCTTAATTTTGGCTGATGCTTTGGAATTTGCAAGCAAGCAAAATCCAAATGAAATTATTGATTTTGCTACACTAACTGGAGCGGTTGTTGTTGCTCTTGGCGAATTTACTTCGGGATTATTTACTAAAGATGACAAAATTGCAGAAAAATTAACTTTTTCTGGAAACAAAACTTTTGAAAGAATTTGGAGAATGCCATTTTGGGATGATTTCAAAAAGGAATTGGATAGCGAAACAGCTGATTTAAGCAATCTTGGTTCTCGTTGGGGCGGTTCAATTACTGCTGCAAAATTTCTTGAACAATTTGTTGACGAAAAAATTCCATACGCTCATATTGATTTAGCTGGACCAGCACTTAAACACAAATTTAGAAGTTATACCGAAAAATTTAACACTGGTTATGGCGTTAGACTTATTTATGATTATTTAAAGAACAAATAACTATAAAAAAACCTCCAAGAATTTAACTTCTTGGAGGTTTTAATTAACCTAAAATGTTTTTTTTAATTACTTTTTAACTACAACCTGTAGTTGCACCACAAGTGTTACATTTCAAGCAAGTTCCGTTTCTAACCATTGTCATACTACCGCATTCTGGACAAATATCGCCAGTATAGCCTTGTTGTTTAGCTTTAATTCGTTCACGAGCAGCCACGCTAAGTTGACTTTGAACTGCAACTTTTTTCCTTTCGCTTGACATACTTGTTTTAATATTATCTTCTCTATCAAGAATTATTGTTCTTTCGCTAATAATTTCTTCACTTTCAAAATCAGGTTCAATTTTTGGAAGATGGTCACTACTAATTTTTCCAGCAATTTCTTCATCAATATGAGCCAAATCATTTCTTCCAAGATAAGAGACAGCTAATTCTCTAAAAATGTAATCGATAACAGAAGTTGACATTTTAATTCGTTTGTGCCCCGAAACTGGTCCAGATGGTTCAAAACGAGTAAAAATAAACGCATCAACAAATTCCTCAAGCGGAACTCCATGCTGAAGACCTAATGAAATTGCAATTGCAAAGTTATTTAACAAACTTCTATAAGCCGCACCTTCTTTTGCCATATCAATAAATATTTCGCCAAGTTCACCGTTGTCGTAATCTCCTGTTCGCAAATAAACAGTTTGACCATTTATTTTCACTTTTTGTGTATATCCATTTCTTCTATCTGGAAGCTTCCTTCGTTTGGCAATATATCTGTGAATAATTTTTTCGGCAACTTTAACAATATCATTTTCTTCTTTATGTTCAATCATTTCTTCAATAATATCATCATCCGAAGTTGTATTTAAAGGTTGAGATAATTTAGAACCATCGCGATAAATTGCATTAGCTTTAAGTCCCATCTTCCATGATTTTATATATGATTCTTTAATATCCTCAATTGAGGCTTCATAAGGGAAGTTAACCGTTTTGGAAATTGCACCTGATAAAAATGGTTGAGCAGCTGCCATAATGTTAATGTGAGCGTCCGCAGCAATAAAACGAGTACCTTTTTTACCACATTTGTTTGCACAATCAAAAATTGGATAATCTTCGTGTTTTAGAAATGGAGCGCCTTCAACAGTCATTGTTCCACAAACAAAATCATTTGCAATTGCAATTTCTGTTCTCGAAAATCCAAGATATTCCAATAAATCGAAATCATAATTGTTCAATTCTTTCTCGGTTAATCCAAGTTTTCCTTTTATAAAATCATCCCCAATTGAAAAACGATTAAATGCAAAACCAATTTCGAAAACTGATGGTAACATTGCTTCAATTTTTTCAATTATTTCATCAGTAAATCCACGTGCTTTTAGTGCTTCTGGATTGATATGTGGACATCCTTTTAATGTTCCAGAACCTTTAGCATATTTTACAATTTCAGTAATTTGTTCTTTATTGTAACCTAATTTGCTAAGCGCGGGTGGAATTGATTGATTTATAATTTTAAAATATCCACCACCAGCTAGTTTTTTAAATTTAACCAAAGCAAAATCTGGTTCAATTCCAGTTGTGTCACAATCCATAACTAACCCAATTGTTCCAGTTGGAGCTAAAACTGTAACTTGAGCGTTTCTAAATCCAAATTGGCTTCCCAACTCAACTGCTCTATCAGCATCTTCACGAGCCGCTTTAAGCAAATCTGAAGGACAGTATTTTGGATTAATGCCTTTTGGATAAATGGTTAATCCTTCATATTCTTCCAATGGAACGTTATAAGCAGCACGTTGATGATTTTTAATAACACTAATCATTTTGTCTTTATTTTCTTCGTGCTTTGCAAAAGTTCCAAACTCTTTTGCCATTAAAGCAGATGTTGCATAAGATGTTAAATGCATAATTGCAGTAATTGCACCGGTAATTGCAACAGCTTCTTTGCTATCATAAGCAATTCCTTGACGCATTAACAAAGAACCTAAATTGGCATAACCAAGACCTAAAGTTCTAAAATCGTAACTATTTTGGGCAACTTCTTTGCTTGGATATTGTGCCATTAAAACACTAATTTCTAGAACCATTGTCCAAAGTTCAGAAGCGTGTCTAAAATTATCTATTAAGAACAGCTGTTTTGCATCGTCAAAAAACTTAACTAAGTTCAAAGAAGCTAAATTACAAGCAGTATCATCCAAAAACATATATTCGCTACAAGGATTTGAAGCTCTAATTTCGCCACTATTTGAGCAAGTGTGCCATTCGTTAATAGTTGTGTGAAATTGTAAACCAGGATCTGCAGAAGACCAAGCAGCAAATCCAATATCTTCCCATAAACTATTTGCTCGCAAAGTTTTAAATGCTTTTGGTTTACGATTTTCTGCTTTTGCTTTTCGTTTTTCGCCGCGGGCGAGTAAATTCCATTCACTATCGGTAATAACTGCATTCATAAACTCGTTTGTTACGCGAACAGAATTGTTTGAATTCTGTCCAGAAACAGTTGCATAAGCTTCTGAAGTCCAATCAGTATCGTAAGTTGCAAATTTAATTTGTTTAAATCCGGCTTTAGCAAGTTGAATTGCACGTTCAATAGAATTTTCAGAAATTCTTACTTTTCTTGCTTCAATTATTGCACTTCGTAAATGTTTATTTGTTTTTTTGCTAAATCTATCATTTTCGGGATGTTCCATGTAACACGCAGTAATAATATTATTCAAATGAATATTATTTAGATGCGAACCAGTTACAATTGAGGCAACTTTTTGCTCTTCAACAACTTTCCAATTAATAAATTCTTCAATATCTGGATGATCAATATCAAGAGTAACCATTTTAGCAGCACGTCGCGTAGTTCCACCAGATTTTATCGCTCCAGCAGCTTTATCACCTATTTTCAAAAAAGACATTAAACCAGATGATTTTCCACCACCGCTCAAAGGTTCGTCATAGCCTCTAACTTCTGAAAAGTTAGTTCCAGTTCCTGAACCATATTTAAAAAGACGAGCCTCGCGTGTCCACAAATCCATTATTCCGCCTTCGTTTACCAAATCATCCTTAACTGATTGAATAAAGCAAGCGTGTGGTTGTGGATGCGTGTATGCGTCTGTTGATTGCGTTAATTTTTCAGTCTTGAAATCAACATAATAATGACCTTGAGCTGGTCCATTTATTCCATAAGCCCAATTTAAACCAGTATTAAACCATTGTGGACTATTTGGTGCCGACATTTGACTAGCTAACATATAAAGATGTTCGTCATAAAAAGTTTTTGCATCTTCTTCAGAATCAAAATAATTGGCTTTCCATCCCCAGTAAGTCCAAGTTCCAGCAAGTCGGTGAAAAACTTGTTTAGAATCGTTTTCAGATGAAAATCTTTCTTTTTCAGGGAGTGCTTCTAATCTTTCTGTATCTGGAATTGATGGTTGAAGCCATTTAGGAACGCCTTTTTCATTATTTTTAATTGTTAAACGTGGAACACCAGCTTTTCTAAAATATTTTTGCGCAATAATGTCTGTAGCAACTTGCGACCATCCTTTTGGCACCTCAACGTCTTCCATTTTGAAAACTATTGACCCATCGGGATTTTTAATTTCAGATGTTCTTTTAACAAATTCAATTAAACTAAATGGACTAACATCAGGAGTGGTAAATCGTCTTTTTATCTTCATTCAGAACTCCTTATTTAAAGATATTTATTATAATTATACTTATAACTTGTTGTTTTTCATATAGTTACAAGAATATGAGTGATTTATGAATTTACAAATTAATTGGAAGTCAAAATAATATAATTTTTTAAAGGAAGCAAAGTTTAAAGCAGAATATTAATTTTACATTAATAAAATACACTATAATGTCTATTATTTTTCTTTGATAACAAATCAAAAACACATAATTTGCTATCAAAAAAAAAAGTAGTATTTTTGAAAATTATTTTAATTTTTTGAGGTAATTATGAAGTACAATCGAAGTGCAGGAGTTTTATTACACCCAACCTCTTTGCCAGGTAAATATGGAATAGGTGAATTAGGTAGCGAAGCTATAAATTTTATCGATTTTTTGAGCAATAGTGGACAAAAACTGTGGCAAATATTTCCACTTGGTCCAACAGGATATGGAGATTCACCTTATCAAAGTTTTTCAACTTTTGCAGGAAATCCATATTTAATTAGTTTTGAAAAACTTTTGGACGAAGGTTTACTTTCCAAAATTGAATTAAGTCAAATGCCAATTTCTGACCCACATAAAATTGATTTTGGTTCAATATATGTAAATAAGCTCAAATTATTACGAATTGCATATGAAAATATGAAAACTATGGGCAACTCAATCCAAAATGAATGTGTCGATTTTTGCGAAAATAACAAAGATTGGTTAGAAGATTACGCACTATTTATGGCAGTAAAAAACTACCATAATGGAATTGTTTGGAAAGATTGGGAAAAAGATATTGCTTTTAGAGAAAATGGAGCAATTGAAAAATGGACTGAAAAACTTAGTGACGAAATTGGATTTCATAAATTTATGCAATACAAATTTGCAACTCAATGGAATGTAGTTAAAAATTATGCAAACGAAAATGGAATTCAAATTATTGGTGATTTACCAATTTTTGTTGCGTACGATAGTTCTGATGTTTGGGCTAACTCATCTCTTTTTTCAGTGGATGAAACGGGAAATCTTGAAACCGTAGCTGGCGTTCCACCAGATTATTTTAGCAAAACTGGTCAACTTTGGGGAAATCCATTATACCGATGGGAAATTATGGAAAAAGATAATTTCTTGTGGTGGCAAAAGCGACTTCAAAAAATGTATGAATTAGTTGATATTGTAAGAATTGATCATTTTAGAGGTCTTGAAGCATATTGGGAAATTCCAGGAGATGCAAAAACGGCTATTGATGGAAAGTGGGTTAAAGCTCCAGGCAAAAAATTATTTGAAGTTTTTAAAAATGTTTTTGGAGATGTAAAAATTCTTGCAGAAGATTTAGGCGTTATTACTCCAGAAGTTGAAGATTTACGCGATTCGTTTAATTTGCCAGGAATGAAAATTTTGCAATTTGCTTTTGGAGTTGATGGCGATAAGAAATTTCTTCCACATAATCACATTAAAAATTGTTGCGTTTACACTGGTTCGCATGATAATGATACCACAAAAGGATTTTTTGAGAATGAAAAAAATAGTGAATCTGGAATTTATGAATGGACTCAGCAATACTTAAATTATTTTGGCGATGATATTTGTTCTGCTTTAATTTTAGAGGCATATAAATCAGTTGCAAACATAGTTGTTATTCCAATGCAAGATATTCTTAATTTAGGAACAGAAGCACGTATGAATTTTCCAAGCAGACTTGGTGGAAACTGGATGTGGCGTTTTAGTTGGGACCAAGTTCCAGCAGAATTGAGAACGATCTATAAAAATTTAACAACTTTATTTGATAGATAACTTTATTTAATTATTTATTAGGAAAATATGCTCAATTTTATCAAAAATATTTTTACAGAAAGTAGTAATTATCAGGATTCCCTTTCCAATATTGACAAGGATGAACAAATAAAAGTTGCTACTTGTGCTCTGTTTCTTGAAGTTGCCAATTCTGACGATAGTTTTTCTCAAGTGGAAAAAGATTTTATAATTAAAACAATGAATGAAAAGTTTGGGCTTGAAGGTGATTTGGTTGATAAACTAATCCAAAAATCGATAGCTCAAACTGAAAAAAGTATTAGTTTATATGAATTTACTAAAACTATTAACGAATCATTTAGCAAAAGTGAAAAGATGGAAATAGTTAAAAATCTCTGGCAATTGGTTTTTATTGATGGAGTTTTGGATAAATATGAGGAATATTTTATTCGTAAAATAAGCAATAACTTAAACTTATCGCATACCGAAATTATTTCCACAAAATTAGAAGTTAAAAAGGAAGCAAAGAATTAAATTATTCTTTGCTTTCAATATTTTTTGGTTTAAAGTTTCTTTGATTTGAATTTTTGGAATTATAATTCCCTTTTCTATTATTATTTCTCTTTTGAGGATATTTTTTTGCAAGATCTCCAGAATTTTTATCTTCAACTTTCTTTTCACGTAAAACTGGAGGAAGTTCTTCTAATAAATTATCATCTGGATAAACTAATTCCAATTTTCCTTTCAAATACTCTTCTATATTTGGAATATTGAATGAATCATCATCGCACGCAAAGCTGATAGAAATTCCAGCCAAACCAGCACGCCCAGTTCTTCCAATTCTGTGAACATAATCTTCTGCATCAACTGGCAAATTATAATTTATAACGTGACTAACATTATCGATATGAATTCCTCTTCCAGCAACATCAGTTGCAACTAAAACTCGAAATTTTCCTTCTTTAAAGCCAGTTAATCTGTTCATTCTTTTTCTTTGGTCAATATCGCCACTTAGTAAAGTAGATGATATTTCGTATTGCTCCAATCTATCAAATAAATCCTTTGCTGTATCTTTTCTATTACAAAATATCAAAACGCGAGAAGATTCATCTTGTTTTAAAATATTGAACAATAGTTTGAATTTTTCGGATGCTTCTATTATATAATTAACTTGAGTAACTGTATCGGCAGCAACGTTTTCAGGTTCAATTTCAACAGTTACTGGATTATTTGTCCAACTATTAGCAAAACGTTTAATTGCATCTGGAAAAGTGGCGCTAAAAAACAATGTTTGCCGCTTCTCTTTGGTTGGAATTGCTCGTTCAATTTTTTTTACATCAAGAATAAAGCCCATGTCAAGCATTCGATCTGCTTCATCTAAAATAAAAATTTCAACAGAATCCAGATGAACCAATTTTTGCTGCATAAAATCGATTAAACGACCTGGAGTAGCAACCATTATATCAATATAATTGCCTTTAATTTTTAATTGCTGTTTTTTATAATCCATTCCACCAAATACAGAAACCACTTTAATTGGTTGATATTTTATTAAATCAAGTGCATCTTTTTCAATTTGTTGAACTAATTCACGAGTTGGAGCTAAAATTAGAATTCTTGGAGCAGCCTTAATACGCTTTATTGTAGAATCTCTTTTTACCAATTTTGAAATTGCAGTAATTAAAAATGCTGCAGTTTTTCCTGTTCCTGTTTGAGCTCTACCAATTGCGTCGCGACCATTTAAGGTGCTTTTTAATATTCCAGCTTGTATTGGAGTGCAATATTGGAATCCTAAATCGGCAATTGCGTGCAAAATGCCATTTGATAATTTAAAATCGTAAAATCTAACTTTGCCAGTAGCTTCTAACACAGGAAAATCTTTTGGACTCCATTTTTTTGAATTATCTATTTCCGGCTTAGCTTCACTAACCAGTTTGCCAACTTTATTTATTGGATTTTTCTTTTGAGAAACTGTTGGTTTGTTCTTTTTGCTTTCACTATTATCATTTGGTTTAAGAATAGGTGGGGCTTTTGTTACTATTTTTCTTCTAAATAAACTCAATATTTTTTTTAACATAAAACTCTCTATAAATTACAATAATTATATTTTTGCGTATATTTTTCTCCAAAGGATTTAATATGCATCATTAATGATTTTAACTAATTTTGATGGGAATTGATTTCTCACAAATTATATTTCTAAATTAACTCCATAAAGTTACTTATAATGTGTTGGATTAACAATTTAATAAAAAACCCCTTCAGAACTAATTCCAAAGGGGTTAATATGAAAATGAGATTTTACTCTATATTATTTCATAAGAATCATTTTCTTAACCATATTAAACTCTTTTGAATCAGTTAAGGATTCTGCTTTAATACGGTACATATAAACACCAGAGGCAAGGTTGCTTGCATTCCAATTTATTGTATGAATTCCTGCATTTCTAGTTTCACTAACTAATGTTGTTACTACTTCACCACGTGAATTAAATACCTCTAATTTAACGTTACTTTCAGTTGGTAAAGAAAAACTAATATTAGTATTTGGGTTAAATGGATTTGGATAATTTTGACTCAAATCAAACTTTGTTGGAATAACCATATCATCATTAACGCCAACATATTGTTCTTGAATTTTAATATTATCTATACTCCAGCCCCAGCCAGTTGTATATTGGTCAGCAAATAGTCTGAAACGAATGATAATTGTATCGCCATCAGCAAATTTATCAAGTAAATTAATGCTGTGTGTTTTATACATTGCAGATGTTCCATTTTGACTACCAGCGTATGCAGTATTCCATTCGCTATATAATCTTGAGTCATAACCATCTTCGAGTGGAATCCAGTCGCCACCATTTGTAGCTTCAACTATTACATAATCCCAAAATTCAGAATCACCAAAAACAGTTCCAGCTTCACCTGGTTCAACAATTGCAATATCATCATATTTAAAAATACCATCATTACCAGCAACAATTATAGGAACACGTAGAACTGCAGTTGCGTTTGTATTATCTAAATAAGGATGCACTGAATTTAGTGAAGGATTTGCAAATCCAGTTGGTGTATTTATTGCTAAGCCATCTAAAACTAAATCACCATTATCATTTGCAAAATCGTTTTTATAACCTTTTGAAGATGCTAACAACTCATAAATATCAATACTTGAAGTTGTAGATTTATATGAACGTGCATTAACCATTGAATTTAAGTATATATCGGCAGAACCAGATGCATCAACTTTAACAACAACGATAGTATCTACTGCACTGTTAGCTAAAATTGTCATTATTTTTTTTCCATTAATTACAACATTTGTTGAATCATAAACTGAACGTAATGATGCGTTTATTATCAAACCAGAAGCTCCAACATTAGCTGAGTTAAGTAATGGAGCAAGTGTGGCAACTGGAGGTTTGTGATTTGCTAATTCTGGTAATGAAACTGACCAAATTCCGCGTCCGTGAGTAGCTACAACAACTTCGTCGTCAACAATTTTAATATCCCAAATTGAAACTTGTGGTAGTCCGTTATTTGCCAAATGCCAAGAGGTACCACCATCAGTAGATTCAACTATTCCGATATCAGTTCCAGCCCAAATAATATCTGTATTATATGGCATTACTGAAACACTGTAAACTGCAACATTAGGAAAACCATTTGTGCTAGTTGTACCAGATGCAAAACCGGTAATATCTGACCAAGTTTGACCATAGTCAGTTGTTCTTAAAATTTTTGCATATCCAGAATAAGAAAAAGTTGCATAAGCAATTGCTTCGTTAGTTGGATGAGTGTTTAATCCACTTAACATTGCTGCATTTATTATTCCATTATCTTTAACCATTGTAAATGTCAATCCACCATCTTTTGACATATATAATGCATTTGAATATGCGCCAGCCCAAACAACTTGAGGCTCAGCTATTGAAATTTCAACTTGAGCAAAACTGAAATACCCACCATTTAATCCAGCTAATGGATAAAGTGACCAACTATCACCAAAGTTCTCACTTTTGTAAACACCTTCAGTTGTTATTGTGTAAAGCAAATCTGGATCGCTATAAGATTTGGCAATTTTTGAAATAAAAGGTGACACAGCACTATTACCCCAACCATTAAAGCCAACACTAGCTGCTCCATATGATTGCCAACCATTTTCTGTTTTGTAAAATCTATTATATTGAGACCCACCAATCATTTTTTGACCATCGCCATAATGACATGATACTTCGAAACCATCACCACCAATTCGATATGTGTATTTTGTGGTTTTATCGGCATCAACATCATTAGCTGATTCCCAAGTTCCATTATCTTGCATTCCACCAAAATATTCACTTACTCCTGGTTTTTTATCAGCACCATAAAATTGTGAAGTATTATAACCATTAAGCCCAACTTCATCGAAAGAAACACCAGCATCATAAGAAACGGCAATACCACCATCATTTCCATTTAACAAAATAAATTCTTTTGTGGTATTGTTTGTAGGAAATACTGTAATATTATGATGATCTACGTGAGTGTATGTATTTGTAGGGTACTGATTGTAACCATCCGTAATAGCAACAGTTGTTCTTGAGAGTGCAGGTAATTTACCAACTTCAATACTTAATTTAACGTCAGGTAAATTATCAGCATTCCAAGTTTTTCCAACAGCCATTCTTAAAGCAACAACATATGCGTTTTCATGTTTAAGTCCAAAAGTCTTAGCAATATCACTTGAAGGGTTAACCGCATCATAATCAACATTATTTACAAAAATGACATCACCACGGGTAGCACCCAAATTATATGCGTTATTAACATATACATCTGTAAATGAGCACATTAGTTGTTTATTATTTTTTGTATCCCACACTTCAAAAGGTACGTCAACATAATTTTTATAAAGATAAGTACTATTTGAGAATAAGTGTGCTTTCTGTGATTTTCCTGGACCAAACTGTATTTCTATATTTGGTAATTCCGTATTAACCAATACACTTTCACCCCAAAAATCTTCTCCCGTTCCTAAACCACCACTTCTTTCTGGTAATGATGTTGGCGTATAAGAAAATATTGTGTCGAGATATGTATCTACTATGTTAGATATTCCAAATATAGAATCTGTTTCAATATTTGCTTGCCATAAATCAATTCCAGCAAAATAAACAATATTTTCATTAAACGGATTAACGCCTATTGTGTTATCATACCATCCTTGTTCACCAAGCCAAGCAATATCCGCTCCGCTTTTTTCAAGTACTTCAACCCAAGTTGTGCCGCCATCAAAAGAGGAATAAATTTTATTAGGAGCGGAATCAACAGATGCATAAAGTCTGTTTGTATCACTTAAAGCAGCAGCTATTTCAATTCGTCCACCACCAAATTTTGCTTTTTCAGGAAGCACCCATGTTGCACCAGCATTTAGTGAACGCATAACGCCTTGTGAGGTTGGAGCATAAAGAGTGTTAAAATTGCTTGGATTTGCTCTTAAATCTTGAACATTCCCAGTATACACTTTACTCCAGTTCGTTCCACCATTAGTAGTTTTAAATATTCCAGAATTTGTTGCTGCAACAACAATATTTTCATTATTTGGGTCAACAGCCAATCTGTTTACGTAAGAAAAATCTGAATTTGATGAGGTAGAGGCTAATTGACTCCATGTTGCTCCTTTATCTGTTGACTTAAGAATACCATCACCTTGTATTGCATCGGCATTGTTAAAACCTTCACCTGTTCCAGCATATAAAACGTTATTGTTTGATTTAGACATTTCCAAACAAGTAACTGCCAAATTTGGCATATTATCGGTTAAAGGAATCCAAGTTGTACCAGCATCAGTAGTTTTCCAAACGCCGCCACCAACTGAACCAGCAAACCAAGTTTTATAAGTTGCATCACTTGGGTCAACCACAATTGCTCTTGTTCTACCACCAACATTTGCAGGACCTCTTTCAACCCAATTTAATGTTTCCATTATTTGGTTTGATGAGTTCTTTTGTAGTTTTAGTTGGTCTTTTGCTTTTTTCAATTCGATAAAGCGGTAATTTCTTTCATATTCTGGCTCTTTTTTACCAGGAGCAGTTCTAATTCTTTTTTGAATTTCATCAAATTTGTCTGGTGAATCAGATTTTAACACACCTTTAACTTTAAGTTTTTTTTGTGACCAATTTTCTTTGGAAACTGCTTTTCCATTAGTTTTTTGCATTTTCAAAAAACTTTGTTTGTCTGACTTTTTTGTGTCAGTGTCATTTCCAGAAATTTGATTACTAGCTAAAAACAATGTAGCTAATGCAAATATTATAACTGGAACGGATATTTTAATTTTGTGAGTAATCAATTAACTCCTCCATTTAGTTTAGTTTTTGAATTATTTTTTAAATTTAATATATATCCCATTTCTCCATTTTCATTCTTTTTTATCATCCCAGGAATTTCAGTTACCTTTATTTCATAATCCGAAATCCAAGAAATTGAACCATTCCTAATTATTTTTTCTTCAACTAGCATATTTCCTATGATGTCGAATATAAAATAACTTACTTCTCTGCTATTTGGGATTTCTGTTTTGGGTGAACTTGTACATAACACATAATCATTTTTTAAATTAAAAAATATATTAAAATCATCCCCAAATTTATCTTTTGCCAATTCTTCAACAATTGGTGAGATTTTATCATTATTTTCAACCACGTTTGAGTCTGTTGTTTTGCATGAAATGACAAAATGGAGTAATGCAAGTGAAACTTTAATTATATTTTTCAAAATGAAATTTCTTTGTTAATAATGATGCAAGATAATAAGTAATCTTGTTATCTTCAAGTTGAATTTACCCAAATGAGATAATTAGTCCTAATTTAATTTACAGACAATAAGTCATTTTATTATAAAATGATACCCTATTTGAGCTATTATCTCGTTTGTTAATTTAGAGTTTGTTTTAGAAGTAAAAAATGGTGTATAAAATGGTGCAAAATTTCAAATTTTTACGAACTAAAAGGCAACAACTTTAAGACTTAAAAATCCATTATGTTTTTTTCAGAGTGATGTTGGAGAAGAGTTTGTGTTAATTGTTCTTTTTTAAACTCGTTTTGCTATTTTTTCTTTAAAATAAAAAAGCCGTGTTCGGTAACACGGCTAAAATTTGTGGGCGGAGACGGAATTGAACCGCCGACACATGGATTTTCAGTCCATTGCTCTACCGACTGAGCTATCCGCCCGCAAAAATTTCGAATCCAAAAATAGATAATTTTTTTTTAAATTACAAAATATTTTTTTGCATCAAGCAATAATTTGCGTTCCACCATTTTCTTTACCAATTTCTGCTTCGGACGTAATTACAGCTCTAATTCCACCATTTTTGATAAAATTTATAGCTGCTAAAATTTTTGGCTTCATACTTCCAGCGCCAAATTGATCTTCCAGCAAATATTTTTCTGCATCAGAGACGGAAATTACATCTAATTCCTCTTGGTTTGGTTTTCCATAATTAATATACACTTTTGGCACATCTGTAATTATAAAAAGTGTTTCAGCATTAATTTGTTGTGCTAACAGAGATGAAGCTCTGTCTTTATCAATAACAGCTTCAATTGCTTCAAGATAGTTGTTTTCGTGACGGTAAATTGGAACTCCACCACCACCTACTGCGATTACAATATGTCCATTATTTACCAATTCGTGAATAATTTGCTTATTCATTATATCTTTTGGTTCAGGCGAGGCAACAATTCTTCTCCACCCACGTTTGGCAGAATCTTCCTTAAATTCCCAATTATTCGCTTTTGCCAATAAGTCCGCTTCCTCTTTAATATAAAACGAGCCAACTGGTTTTGTTGGATTTTTGAAAGCTGGGTCATTAATATCAACAAGAACTTGAGTAATTAGCGAAACAACATTTTTATCAATTTTAAAATCATTAAGAACATTTCTCATTTGTCGCTCAAGCATATAACCAATTCCGCCTTGTGAATCAGCAACACAAATATCCAAAGGCATTTTAGGAATTTTATACTTTTCATATCCCGCTTCATTTCGTAGCATAATGTTACCAACTTGCGGACCGTTACCGTGCGTTATAACAACATTATATCCATTTCTAATAAGTTCAAGAATTTTTGCAAGTGTTTCATATGCATTTTTCTCTTGTTGTTCTATAGTTCCAGCTTCGGAAGCTCTTAAAAGGGCATTTCCACCCAATGCAACCACCGCAATTTTTTCCATATAGTTAGCCATATTTAATTATTTAAAATACAAAATCGGAATTTTTGAACTAAAATAATTCCGATTTCGTAGTTACTAAAGAATACCTTTTTGTTTCAATATACTTTCAATAGTAATTGCACCAATCTCTTGTAAATCATATTTTACACGAGTTGAAGGTTTGTTTATTTTTAGAATTCTTCCAAGATCAATTGGTGTTCCAATAACAACTGAATCACATTCAACTTTGTTAATAGTTTCTTCTAAATCTTTCATCTGCTCATCACCATAACCCATTGCTGGCAAAAGAATTCCAATATTTGGATATTTTTCATATGTAGCAGTTATTGATTTTACTGTATATGGACGAGGGTCAACAATTTCTGCTGCATTTAGTTTTTCAGCAGCAACAGTTCCAGCACCGTATTTCATTTCGCCATGAGTCAAAGTTGGACCATCTTCAACTACAAGAACTCTTTTACCTGTAACAAGTTCTGGATGTTCAACCGCAAGTGGAGAAGCACCTTCAATAATTATTGCTTTTGGATTTACGCTTCTTACGTTCTTCATCACAGTAAGTATATCAGCTCCATTAGCTGATTCCATTTTATTTATCACCACCGCATCAGCCATTCTTAGCGAAGTATTTCCGGGATAATAAATCATTTCGTGTCCTGGTCTGTGAGGATCAACAACTGTAAAGGTTAAATCAGCTTTATAGAAAGACATATCATTATTTCCGCCATCCCAAAGGATTATATCGGCTTCTTTTTCTGCTTCTCTAATAATTGCTTCGTAATCAACGCCAGCGTAAATTATTCCACCCATAGCAATATGTGGTTCATATTCCTCAATTTCTTCAATTGTACATTCATGAAATTTAAGGTCTTCTAAAGTAGCAAAGCGTTGCACTTTTTGTTTCACCAAATCACCATAAGGCATTGGGTGGCGTATTGATACAACTTTTTTACCAGCAGCTCTTAGTAATTCAACAATTTTTCGTGAAGTTTGTGATTTTCCACATCCAGTTCTAACTGCGACAACCGCTATTACTGGTTTTGTTGATTTAATCATTGTTTCTTCACCACCGAGCAATCTAAATGAAATTCCAGCAGCATTAACAATAGATGCTTTTGTCATAACATAATTAAATGGAACATCTGAATATGAAAAAACAACTTCGTGAACATTTAACGCTTTAATTAAATTAGTTAATTCTGATTCGTCATAAATCTTAATTCCTTCTGGATAAAGCTTGCCAGCCAATTCAGTTGGATACATCCTCCCATCTATATTTGGAATTTGTGTTGCGGTAAAAGCAACAACATTATATTCCTCTTTGTCCCTAAAATAGACATTAAAATTGTGAAAATCGCGCCCAGCGGCACCCATAATTAGAACATTTTTGCGTGACATAATCGTACTCCTATGTTTGATTATTCTACAGTTACACTTTTTGCTAGATTTCTTGGCTGATCAACATTTAATCCTTTTTTAACCGCAACGTGATATGCCAATAATTGTAAAGGAATTACTGTAAGAATTGGCATTAACATTCTGATTGTATCTGGAATTTTAATTGAATAGTCAACTAATTTATCAATTTCATTATCATTTTCGCTTGCAATAGCAATTATTATTCCTTTGCGAGCTTTAACTTCTTCAATATTTGTAATAACTTTTTCGTAAACAGAATCTTTTGGGGCTATAAAAACTACTGGCATATTTTCATCAATTAACGCAATTGGTCCGTGTTTCATTTCCGCTGCTGGATATCCTTCGGCGTGAATGTATGAAATTTCCTTCATTTTCAAAGCACCTTCCAACGCAACGGGGAAATTGTATCCTCTTCCAAGATAGAGGAAGTTTTTAGCGTTTACAAATTTTTCGGCAATGGCTTCAATTTGGTTATTTAATTTTAATATCTGCTCAATTTTTTTTGGAAGTGACTCTAATTCACGAAGTATATTTTGTCCATCGATTAAGCTTAAATGTCTTTTACGACCAATTAAAACAGAAATTAATGCAAACACAACTAATTGTGATGTAAATGCTTTTGTTGAAGCAACGCCAATTTCTGGACCAGCGTGAACATAAACGCCAGCATCACTTTCGCGAGCAATTGAACTTCCAACAACATTACAAATTCCAAGAATAAGAGCATCTCTTCTTCGGGCTTCTTTCATTGCTGCAAGAGTATCTGCTGTTTCTCCACTTTGGGAAATAAAAAACATTGCATCATCTTTTGTTACAATTGGATTTCTATACCTAAATTCAGAAGCATAATCTACTTCAACTGGAATTCCAGCAAACTGTTCAAGCATGTATTCGCCAACTAAACCAGCATGCCACGAAGTTCCACAAGCAGAAAGCAAAATCCTTTTAGAGTTTGCAATTTGGGCAGTAATTCTTTCAATTCCACCAAGTTTTGCTGTGCCTTCGCCCATTATTATTCTACCTCTAAAAGAATCACGCACAGAATTTACTTGTTCAAATATTTCTTTTAGCATATAATGCGGATAGTCACCTTTACTTATTGCGTTAAGTTCTACACTAATTTCATGAACTTCCTTTGATATATCTTCGTTATCAATAGAACTTGCAGTAAACTTATCTTTTTTTACTTCAACAATTTCGCCATCTTCAAGATAAACGCAATGACTTGTATGCCCAACCAAAGCATTTACATCGGAAGCAATATAATGCTCACCATCACCAATACCAATTACAAGTGGTGAGCCTTTGCGAGCAACAATAATTTTATCAGGTTCAGTTTTGGAAATAACACAAATTCCATAAGTTCCTCTAACTTCACTTAACCCTAATTGAACAGATTTTAGTAAAGATTTACCTTTTTTCATAAAGCTATCAATAAGATGAACCAAAACTTCTGTGTCTGTTTGAGAAATAAAGCCATAACCGTCTCTAATAAGCTTTGCTTTAATTTCTGAATAGTTTTCTATTATTCCATTATGAACAACATAAAGTGTTTCATCGGAGTTAAAATGCGGATGTGCATTTGTTTCACTTGGTTCACCGTGAGTTGCCCAACGAGTGTGTGCAATGCCAAGTGAAGATAATTCTATGTTCAGGTGTTCAACTTTATCCTCAAGTTTTGAAACTTTACCAAGACTTTTAATTGACCGAGTTTCTCTTTTTTCGTTTGAGATAATTCCAATTCCTGCTGAATCGTATCCTCTGTATTCAAGTCTCTTTAATCCTTCAATAAGAATAGGAATTGAATTTTTATTTCCTATATAACCTACTATACCGCACATATATTACTCCATTTTTAAATTAATATTATACTTTAGTTAATAATAGGTTAATAATCCGTAAGAAGTGGATTTACATTCTGATGAAATACATTTTTTATTGCATTTTTATACATAAAGTTCATATATATATTATAAAAAATAAGATATTTCTAATTTCTGAAATTTTTTCCACAATTCCAAAGTTATTAATCTATTATTTTTGCGCCCCAATATTTCCAAATTTTATTAAATTAAAGCCATACTTATCCCTAATTGAAGTAACAGCTTCCAACATTTCTTTTCTGTTTTTAATTTCTTCGTCAAAAAGACTCTCCTGTTCACAAAATTCGCTAAAATTTGTTAAATGAATTCCTATCAAACGTACCGCTACCCTTCTAGTATTTGCATTTTTAAACAATTTTAAAGCCGTTTCGAATATAATTTTATCGTCATTTGTTGCTTTAATCGTTTTAGAACGAGTTAAAGTAACAAAATCAGAATACCTTAGTTTTATACTTATTGTTGCTGTTTCCCAATTTTTATCTCGTAAACTCTGACATACTTTTCCAGTTAGATTAAAAAGAGTGTTTTCAATCACTTCAACATCTAATTCATCTTTTCCATAAGTTCTTTCTTTAGAAATACTTAATCTCTCTCGGTTAACATCAAGATTTGTACTACCTCTTCCATTAGCTTTATTCCAAAGTGATATTCCAGCTTTTCCATAAGTTAAACTAAAATACTCCTCCGAAATTTTTGTTATATCTTCAATTATGACAAACCCTTTTGAGTTAAGCGACTCTAACAAAACTTTTCCAACACCCGGAATTACTTGCACAGGCAGCGGTGCTAAAAATGCTTTTTCCATTCCTGGGAAAATGTATGTAACTCCTTTTGGCTTTGCATAATCCGAACATATTTTAGCAATTGTCTTATTTGTTCCTATTCCGATTGAACAAGGTAAGCTCAACTTGTTTTGAATTTCATGTTGTATTTTTTTTGCAATGTCAAATATTGAACCATAAATTCTTTTTGTTCCTGTAAAATCCAAATAAAATTCATCAATTGATGCTTGTTGAACTATTGGAGTATACTTTTCAAGTAACGATTTTACTTCATCAGAAAATCGTGAATATTCTCGCATAGAACCATTTACATAAATTCCATTTGGACATAGTTTATAAGCTTTTTTAATTGGCATTGCAGAATGAACGCCATATTCTCGTGCTTCGTATGAGCAAGCTGCAACGACTCCTCTTCCATATTTTGGATTTGCACCCACAATAACTGGCTTTCCAATTAATTCTGGATTTATAATCCTTTGAACGGAAACAAAAAAAGTATCTAAATCTAAGTGAAATATTGTTTTCATAATTCCAATTTAAATCATTTTTTGGCAATAGTAAAATTATGCTCCATTTTAGTACAATTTTTTATTATAAAATTGTGATAGATATACATTCGACAGAAATCCAAATCTATTAAATTGTCAGTCGTTGGCTTGTAATAATAACTCTTTATTCATAAATTAAGTTTAGTTTTAATTAAATATTAGGAGTAATAATGGAAGCAGTTACTGGTTTATCTGTTATAATTATTTTTGGTGCTATATTTTTTCTTTTTATGTTTACATATTTTGTACCGATTGGGCTTTATATAACGGCTTATTTTTCAGGTGTAAAACTCAAAATCTTTAAAGATCTTGTTGGAATGAGACTTAGAAAAGTTTCACCAATGACAATTGTACGAAGTCAAATTTCTGCTGCAAAAGCTGGAATTGAGTTGGATACTTCAATGTTAGAAGCACATTTTCTAGCCGGCGGAAATGTTGTAAATGTTGTAAATGCTCTAATATCTGCAAGCAAAGCTAATCTTGAACTTTCTTTTGAAAAAGCTGCGGCAATAGATTTAGCTGGACGTAATGTTTTAGAAGCCGTTCAAATGTCGGTTCTTCCAAAAGTTATTGAAACACCAATGGTCTCTGCTGTGGCAAAAGACGGAATTCAGTTAAAAGCAATTGCAAGAATTACAGTAAGAGCAAATCTTGAAAGACTTGTCGGTGGTGCTAATGAATCTACAATTTTGGCACGCGTTGGTGAAGGAATTGTTTCAACAATTGGCTCTAGTAAATCACATAAAGATGTTTTAGAAAATCCTGATAATATTTCCAAAGTTGTTTTAGCAAAAGGATTAGATTCTGGAACTGCCTTTGAGATTTTATCTATTGATATTGCTGATGTTGATGTAGGTACAAATATTGGCGCAATTTTACAAACAGATCAAGCTGAAGCTGACTTAAAAGTAGCCCGTGCTAAAGCCGAAGAAAGACGTGCCGCTGCAGTTGCACTTGAGCAAGAAATGAATGCTGAAGTAGCAAAAATGAGAGCAAAAGTTGTTGAAGCCGAAGCTCAAATTCCGCTTGCAATGGCAGAAGCTTTCAGAAACGGAAATCTTGGCGTAATGGATTATTACAATTTGAAAAATATTCAATCAGATACTGAGATGAGAAATTCTATTGCAAAACCAGATTCTGATAAAAAGGACAAACCAGAGTAAACAATGGACAATATTGTAGATTATCTTGTTGTTATATTTTTTGTAATTAGCTTTTTGTCCTCAATATTCAAAAAGAAGAAACCAAGTAATGAAAATACTGAGGCAAAAGCTGTTCAAATAAATAAAGTTGAAGGTATGCAACAAAGGAAAGTAAATAATCCTTTTGATGAATTTTTCAATTCTATCAATGTAGAGATTGAAAAAGCAAAAAAAACGAATACATATTCTGAAGTTGATGATTATTACGATAATGCGATGCAAAATTCATTTGATCCACTTGTTATTGAATCAAGAATGCCTTATCAAAAGGAATTTATTGAACCAACAGCTCGACAAAAATCAACAAAATTGGAAAATGATAATTCATCAAAATCATATAACAGTATTATAAAATCCACTAAAGATAAACGGGAAAGTAAAAAAGCACTGGAAATAAAGGAATCTTTAAAGAATTCATCTTCAATAAAGAAATTTATAATTATGAATGAAATTTTAGGGAAACCCAAAGCATTACAAAGATAGTGACAAAAAAGCATACTTAAAAAATTATCCAGAAACGGGAATTCAAAAATTACTAATTGATGAATCCCGTTTTTCTATAAACAATAAAGGTTATTAAGTTAAGCGTACTTCTAACACATATTGAGAAATTGCTTGATTTGAAACTAGAAGACCAAGAACTAATGCAAAAAACGAATAATTGAAGAGGAAATTTGACTATTACACTTATATATATATTACTTGGAATTACGTTTTTACTTCTAATTTTTAATCTACTAATTTACTCTGCTTTAAACAGACTATTTAACTTTAAGAAAAATATTGAATTTAGCACTAAAATATCTGTAGTTATCGCTGCCAAAAACGAAGAAAAGAATATACAAAGTGTAATTCAAGCATTAGCAGAACAGAATTATTCCAAAGAAAATTACGAAGTTATTATAGTTGATGATAATTCTGTTGATGGCACTTACTCAAAATCAAATACACTTTGTGCAGAATTTAGTAATTTTAAAGTAATTAGGGCTGAAGACAAATTTTACGAAGCTAAAAAAGGAGCCCTTGATATAGGGATTAAACACGCAAAATACCCTTATATTCTCATAACCGATGCTGACTGCGTGCCAGAAAATAACTGGATAAATTCCTTTGCAAATGAATTTGAAAACAATTACGATTTTTTATTCGGAATTGCTCCATATACTAAAACCAATTCGGTAACTAACTTAATTACTCGTTTCGAAAATCTTAGAGCGCATATAATTGTATTTTCCTTTGCAAAATTAGGAATTCCTTACTCTGCTTCCGCTCGAAGCTTTGGTTTTTCTAAAAGTAGTTTCAACAAAGTTGGAGGCTTCAAAAATACAACCAATACACTGAGTGGTGATGACGACTTATTATTGCAGGAAGCAATTAAGAACAAACTTACGATTGGAATTATTACTAACCGAGATTCTTTTGTATTTAGCAATTCAAAAGAAGTTTTTTCGGAATTTGTAAATCAAAAATCACGACACACTTCAACTTCAATTCATTATTCATTAAACAGTAAAGCTATATTAGCTATTTGGCACTTTTTTAATTTGATTTCTCTACTTTCCATTTTCGCATTTCCTTTTGGAACTTTATTTATCTTACCTTTCTTTATTAAAATAATAATAGATATTTTTGTGTTAAATAATTTTCAAAATAATTTTGGTTATAAAATTAATCCAATTTTGTTTTTATTTTTACAGATCAATTATGAAATAAATTTGATATACTTTTTTATAAGAGGATTAAATTTTTCAAATAGATGGGAATAATTATGAACAGAGATGAACTGATTAAATTTGCACTAGATGCGAAGGAGAAGTCGTATTCTCCATATTCTAAATTTAGAGTTGGAGCAGCATTATTGACAAAAGATGGAACAATCTTTAAAGGCGCTAATATAGAAAATGCTGCTTATGGGGTTACAATGTGTGCAGAAAGAACTGCTGTTTTTACTGCAAAAATTGCAGGAGCAAAAGATTTTTCTGCAATTGCAATAACCTCAGATAGCAAAGATTATATTCCTCCATGTGGTTCTTGTCGCCAAGTTCTGCTTGAACTTTGTGGTGAAAATTTAGAAGTATTAATAACTAATGGAATTGGAGATGTTAAATCTTTTCAGTTAAAAGAACTACTTCCTTTTTCTTTTGGAGATAAGAATTTAAATGCATAAAAATAATCTTCATTCTTTATTGCTTTTCATTTTAATTAAAAGGTAACATTTTTATGGTTGATTTCGTACCACATCCCGTTCCACACAATACAGGTTGGATTGAAGTAATTTCTGGCTGTATGTTCAGTGGTAAAACTGAAGAATTAATCAGAAGATTGCGTAGAGCAAAATTTGCTAAGCTTAAAGTTATAGTATTTAAGCCAATAATAGATAATCGTTATTCAAATACCGAAATTGTTTCTCACAGTGAACAAGCTTTCCCATCCATTATGGTTGATAACTCCGAAGATATTCTTGAACAGATTTCTGATGCAGATATTGTTGGAATTGATGAAGCTCAGTTTTTTGACAACAATATTGTTAAAGTATCGTTGCAATTAGCCGAAATGGGAAAACGAGTTATAATTGCTGGACTCGATATGGATTTTAGAGGCTCACCTTTTGGAGCAATGCCTACATTACTTGCTATTGCAGAATATGTAACAAAGCCAAAAGCTATTTGCGTAGTTTGTGGAAGTCCTGCAACAATGACTCAGCGCATTTCCGATTCAAAAGAGCAAGTTGATGTTGGCGCTACCGATAAATACGAAGCTCGCTGTCGCAAACATCACTATATACCTTAAAATGGAAATACTATGGACATGATATCAATTCTCAGAGGAATTTTTGGAATTTTACTTTTAATTGGAATAGCATTTTTATTTTCTAATAATAAAAAGCATATCAATTGGCGTCTGGTTATCACTGGACTTAGTTTACAATTTATATTTGCTCTTCTTATCATAAAAGGAGAGTATTTTTCGCAATATTTTTCTCCACTTGGATGGCCCAAACTTTTCTTTTCTTGGGTTAGTAGCTTTTTTGTGATTATCCTTAATTTTACTACTGAAGGTGCAAAATTTGTTTTTGGAAATTTGGCAATTAGTCCTGGAACTGAAAATAGTTTAGGAATGTTTTTTGCCTTTCAAGTACTTCCAACAATTATATTTTTTGCTTCATTGATGGCCATTCTTTATCATCTTGGAATTATGCAACGCATTGTTCAAGTAATGGCTTGGGTTATGGCTAAATTACTTGGAACAAGCGGTGCCGAATCTTTATCTGCTACTGCAAATATTTTTGTTGGGCAAACCGAAGCTCCATTAATGATTAAACCATATATCAAAAATATGACAAATAGCGAAATTCTAACAATAATGGTTGGTGGTATGGCAACCGTTGCTGGTGGAGTTATGGCTGCCTATATTCAAATATTAAGCACAACTTTTTCAGAAGTAATGGGTTTGTCACTTGGTGAAGCTCAGCTAATGTTTGCAACTCACCTACTCGGAGCTAGTGTTATGGCAGCTCCAGCTGGGTTAGTTATTTCCAAAATTATTTATCCCGAAACAGAGATTCCAGAAACAAAAGGTAGCGTAAAAGTCTCTATTGAAAAAAGCTCCTCAAACGTTATTGAAGCTGCTGCTACTGGAGCTGGTGAAGGTTTACAACTTGCACTAAATGTAGCCGCTATGCTATTGGCGTTTATTGCTTTAATCGCTCTTTCAAATTATCTTCTGGAAAGTTTTGGCTATATAACAGGAATCAATTCATTCCTTATCTCTCAATATGGCAACCCACTAAATTTACAATTTATTTTGGGATTCATTTTTCAATTTCTTGCTTATGGAATTGGAGTGCCTTGGGAAAATGCCATGCAATTTGGCTCTCTCTTTGGAACAAAAATTGTTCTAAATGAATTTGTAGCATATTTTGATATGAGTTCTCTTATTGCTTCAAAAGAACTGATTAATGAGAAAACAATTTTAATGGCAACATATGCTCTTTGTGGTTTTGCTAACTTTAGTTCAATTGCAATACAGATTGGGGGCCTATCACCACTTGCTCCAAACCGTAAATCTGATTTTGCTAAACTTGGGTTAAAAGCTTTAGCTGGTGGTGCTTTATCAACTTTAATGACAGCTACTTTAGCTGGTATTCTTTTTTAGGTGTCTAATGATAGATTTAAATTTAAAATATGAAGAACTAATTAATAATCTCAAAACTGAAATTCCTTTTGAACCAGAAATTGGGTTAATACTTGGAAGTGGCCTTGGAGAATTTGCCGAACAAACCAAAATTGTTAAAACAATTCCAACAAACGAATTAGAAAACTATCCAAAATCAACAGTGGAAGGACACAAAGGATTCATTCATTTTGCAGAATTAAACAGTAAAAAACTTTTGATTTATCAAGGTAGAATTCATCCTTATGAAGGATATAATATTTCTGACTGCGTTCTTCCAGTTTTTATTGCCCATAAACTTGGGGTTAGTAAAATAATCCTTACAAATGCTGCTGGTGGATTAAATCATTTGAATCCTGCTGATTTAATGCTTATAACATCAATGATTTCATTCAATATAAAAAAACAACTAACTGAATTACTTGGTAATGCATCAAAGCAAGAAAAGAATAATTTTATTGATTTTCCTTCAAATAGAATAAATAATGTAATTAGAACTGCTGCGGTAAAGGAAGATATTTACTTGAAAGAAGGTGTGTATTGGTATAGTCAAGGTCCAAGTTATGAAACACCTGCCGAAATTAGAATGACACAAAAATTAGGTGGAGATGCCGTTGGTATGTCAACAGTTCACGAGGCAATCTATGCATCATTACTTGGAATGGAAGTTGGTGCAATTTCTTGCATTACTAATTATGCAGCTGGTATTTCTCCTAACAAATTAAATCACCAAGAAGTAATGGATACTGCCGAATTAGTAAAAGAAAAGTTTGAGAAATTAGTTAAAAGAATTATTCAACTCTTATAAAATATTTAGATTAATGCCACAATTGTTGCAGTTGCAATAACAGCAGTCTCAGCACGCAGTCTATTAGGAGTTAAAGTTAATATTTGACAGTTATTAATTTGTCCAATCTCATTTTTGGACAAACCACCTTCTGGACCAAATATAAAATATATACTTTTGTTTTCTGATTGTTCTTTAATCTTCTGTACATAATTGATTAAACTAGTATCTCCATTTTGGTCAAGCACAATTTTTTTGCCTTCAAATCTATTTATTTGTTCTATTGATTTCAAATATTCAAATTTTGGTAAATATGTACGAAGAGATTGCTTCATCGCAGATAGTGCAATTTTGTTCCATCTTTCTAATTTTTCACCCTTTGGAATTGTTCTTTCGGAATGGAAAATAATAAAATTTGTTATCCCAAGTTCTACTAATTTTTCAATTTCAAATTCGAATCTATCAACACTTTTTAAGCGCGGGAAACAGAAATAAATATCGCTAAATCTGTTCTCATATTTTTTGGTCTCGACAATGCTTGCAATTACAGAGTCCTTGTTTATAATTGAAATTATAGTTTTGTAAATATTTCCCAAACCATCTGTTGCGTTCAAAGTATCACCAATTGTGTGTCGCATAACTTTGGTAACATGTTTAAACTCATCCTCAAATAATTCTATAAAATTATTTTCAATTTTAGATGTAAAATAAAGTTCAATATCAGAAAGATACTTCTGTTCCAAGTAATATTTCTCCTTTTCCAAATTCGTTAAAAGCATATTCTAAACTAAACGAAGAATATGGCAAAAATAGAAATGTCAATCCAAATCCATATCCATGGCTAAAATCAGCAAAGCTAATTTTCTCACTATTATTACAAATAACTCCAGCATCAGCAAATAAACTTGCCATTATTGAAATTCTTGAACGAGTTAAACTATTCGGCAAAATTGGTAAATCTAAAGCAAAATTCCACTCAGGCAAAATTGGATATGATAATTCAAGATTAGTAAGTAATCTATTATTTCCTTCTTCAATTTCAAATCTATTTCCTCTTACAAAGTAATCGTATCCAAACATTGAATAATCATAAATTGGAATAAATTCTCCGAACGTATGCCTTGCTGAAATACGACCTCTCAGCATAAATTTTTCATAAATTTCTTCGTAATCGCGGATATCAAAATTTAAAACATTATAACTACTTTGTGAATTTCCAAATCCATTGTGTAAATAGCTTATTCCCAAATACTCACCATCACTAGCATATTGTTTTAGATTTCTCGAGTCGTATAAATAGGCAATACCAGTTGTAATTTTGTTGTCTGAAGAGGTTCCACTTGCCATTAAAAGGTTTATATTTTCTGTTGGAACTTTAATTTTTGAATATCCAACAATAAAAAACAAGCTACTTTCTTCTGTTATTCGTTTACCCCAAATTGAATTTAGTACCATTGTTTTAAAATCAAACGAATTTCCATTTGCGATTTCCAGAATTTCACTTTTATTAACTGATTTTCCTAAACCGAAGGAAAGGGATAAACTTAAATCAATTGATTGAATAACTAATGGATTTTCGTATTCAAGACTATAAAATGGGTCATAACCTAACGAAACAGTTGCCCTTATTGTTTCATTTCTTCCTCTAAAATTTTTGTATTTAAGGCTAACTCCATATGAAGCTCGTTCAAAAGTTTTTTCTCGCACATTAACAAATGGAACTGGGAAAATGTACCAACTTTCTTCAACTCTAATAAATACAATATTCTTTCCATCATTTTTTTCAATTACAACAATAACTTTAGTGAAAATACCAAGACTAAAAATACGCTCGCGGTTATAGTGAAGTATCTCGGCATTTACAGTATCCCCCAATTCAAAACTAAGTTCCCGAAGTATTACAAATTCTTCAGTTTGTTCGTTCCCAGAAATTTTTATTGAATCTATTTGAAAATAACTAGACGAGCTTTGGAAATTGGAACTCAATTCTTGTGCAATTAAAATTGAGCCAAAATTAAACACTAATAATAGTATTACTCTGAAATATTTTTGGCTATAGGAAAAAATAAAACCTCTCATAATTTATAAATAGTAATCATGTTCAATTTTAATACACATGTCTTGAATAACCTCAATTCCATTATCAATGCACGGTTTAACAGCTTGGTCATTTCTAATTCCCAGTTGCAACCAAAGTACTTTGGGTTTTACATTTAAAACACTTTGAATTATTTGAGGAATATCTTCCGACTTTCTGAAAACATTAACAATATCAATTTCGAAAGGAATTTCTTCTAAACTGGAATAAACTTCCATTCCATCTATTTTGGGTTTACCAGGATTTACGCCAACTACTTTATAGCCAGCGCAATCCAAATAATCCGCAATCATTCTGCTTGTCCTATTAGGATTGCTCGAAATACCAACAACCGCAATAGTTTTTGAATTTTCCAATATGTTTTTTATATACATTTTGTCTTCATTTCACTTCTAATTATTTTGTTCATATTCACTTATAGGTAAACAACTGCAAACCAAATTTCTATCACCATAAGCGTCATCAACCCTTGCAACTGTGGGCCAATATTTGTTTTCTTTACTGTGCGAGTATGGGAATGCTGCAATTTCACGTGAATAGTTATGATTCCAATCAGAATTAATAACTTCACTTGCAGTATGAGGTGAATTTTTCAAAGGATTATCTAATTTATCCATTTTTCCATCTTCAATTGCCTTAATTTCATTTCTGATAGAAATCATTGCATCACAAAACTTATCTAATTCATATTTTGATTCGCTTTCAGTTGGTTCCACCATAAGAGTTCCATGAACTGGAAACGAAACAGTTGGAGCATGGTAACCATAATCCATTAATCTTTTTGCAATATCAATTACTTCAATTCCAGTAGTGGTTTTAAATTGATGCATATCAAATATTAATTCATGACCAACGTTCCCATTTACACCCGTATAAACAACTGGATAATATTTAGATAATTTAGCCTTTATATAATTAGCATTTATAATTGCCGTTGCAGTTGCTTCCTTCAGCCCTTTACTTCCCATCATTCTAATATATGCGTACGAAATTGGAATCACGGATGCACTTCCCCATGGTGAAGCAGAAACAGCTGAAATCGAATTTCCCTTGTCAATATTAACTACCGAATGACCTGGTAAAAATTCTACCAAATGTTTTGCAACGACTATTGGACCAACGCCAGGACCACCACCACCATGAGGAATGGCAAAAGTCTTATGCAAATTTAAATGACAGACATCAGCGCCTATTGTTGCTGGATTTGTATATCCAACTTGAGCATTCATATTTGCTCCGTCCATATAAACTTGTCCACCATTTTCGTGAATAATTTGGCACATTTCCACAACTTGATGCTCAAAAACACCATGTGTTGAAGGATATGTTAACATCAAGGAAGAAAGCGTTTCTTTGTATTCTTGAGCTTTTGCTTTTAAGTCATCAAGTGAAACGTTACCAAAATTATCGCATGCAACAATTACAACTTTATTACCAGCCATAACAGAGCTTGCAGGATTTGTCCCATGTGCTGATGAAGGAATTAATACAACATTTCTAAATTCTTCTCCTCGACTTTTATGATATTCTCTAATAACCATAAGTCCAGCATATTCCCCTTGTGCACCAGAATTTGGTTGAATAGACGCGCCATCAAAACCAGTTATTTCACACAATTGTTTTTCAAATTTATCAAACAATTCCATATATCCTTCAATTTGATTTAATGGAGCGAAAGGATGAAGTTGGTTAAATTCGCTCCAAGAAACTGGGTACAATTCTGTGGCTGCATTTAGTTTCATTGTGCACGAGCCAAGTGGAATCATTGCAGAAGTAAGAGATAAATCCTTATTTTCAAGTTTTTTAGCATAGCGCATTAATTCTGTTTCAGAATGGAAAGAATTAAATACTTTATGAAGTAAGTATTCTGTTTCTCTTCTAAATTTTGCGTCAAATGCTGATTTAAAATCCAATACTGAATTTAAATCCTCAATATTTACAAGCTTTTCATTGAGTGATGACTTAATAATATTTGCTATTTCAACAATATCTTGAATTAAAGTAGGTTCAGAAATTGAAATTCCAACAGTAAACTCGTCTATATATCTTAAATTAATTTCCTTTTCAATAGCCAAACTATTTATTTTATTAACCGTTGCTTCATTTTTAAACTGCAATTTTAGCGTATCAAAATAATTACTATTAATTTGCTTCACATCAGAGGTTGAAAGCAGTGCTTCCAATAATGCTGCTAAGTTATTAATTCTTGTTGCGATATTTTTTATTCCAATTGGACCATGATAAACAGCATACATGCCCGCCATAATGGCTAACAAGACTTGTGAAGTACAGATATTGCTCGTTGCTTTTTCTCGCTTAATATGTTGTTCCCTTGTTTGTAGAGCCATTCGTAGTGCTGGATTATTATTTATATCAACCGAAACGCCTATAATTCTACCAGGCATTTGTCGTTTAAATTCTTCTTTAGTAGCAAAATATGCAGCATGTGGACCACCAAATCCAATTGGAACACCAAATCTTTGGGTTGAACCAATAGCACAATCAGCATCAAACTCACCTGGAGCTTTTAATAAAGCTAAACTCATTAAATCGGCAGCTACTACTTTAAATATGTTTTTTTCAGTTGCTTCTGCAAATAAATTTGTAAAATCGAATATTTCACCATCACAATTTGGATATTGCACAATCAAACCAAACACATCATCTGATAGAACAAAGTCATTTACTGTGGAAATCCTTAACTCAATTCCGACAGGAGCTGACCTTGTTTTTAAAACATCAATAGTTTGCGGGAATAAATCATCAGCAACTAAAAATACATTTGCATTTTTTCTTTCTTTTTTTCTTGAATTAAATAACATAAACATTGCTTCAGCAGCGGAAGTAGCTTCATCAAGCAAAGATGCGTTGGTTAGCGGTAATGCAGTTAAATCCGAAACCATGGTTTGATAATTTAATAACGCTTCTAGTCTTCCTTGTGATATTTCTGCTTGATATGGTGTGTATTGCGTGTACCAACCTGGATTTTCAAAAATATTTCTTTGAATAACTGCTGGAGTTATTGTTGGATAATATCCAAGTCCAATAAAATTCTTAAATATTTTGTTCTTTTTTGCAATTGATTTTAACTCAGAAATCAATTCATATTCACTAATTCCTTCACCAAGATTTAGCTCATTTTTCAGTGAAATGCTTTTGTGAATTATTTTCTCTAATAACTGCTCTTTACTCTCAAATCCTATTTCCTTGAGCATCAAGTTCAAATCATTGGTATTTGGACCAATGTGCCTATTGACAAATCTGTCAGTAATCTCAAAATTCATTAAAATTTCCTCAATAAAAATAAATTATAATTAATGAGCAAATATAATTAAAGTATCAATTTCTTTTAGAAAATAGATTTAAAATTGGAAGATTTATTTTTTTAGATTTCGCAAAGCGGATTTAGCAGCTTGCTGTTCAGCGGATTTTTTATTTTTACCCTGTCCCTGACCATAAAATTTATCATCAATTAGCACTTGGACAATAAATTCCTTTTTATGATCTGGACCAATAGAGTTTACTAAGACATAGTTTGGAGGTGATAGTTTCTCAGAGTGCGAATATTCGAGTAATTGTCCTTTATAATTGTTATCTATTTGGTATTTCCCAGAATCTAAATTTGGAGTTGCAATCCAATTTAAGATGAATTTTTTAACTTCATCTATTCCTTTATCCAAATATATAGCGCCAATTAAAGCTTCCAAACAATCTGATAATATTGTTTTAATTCCTTCTTCGCTATTTTTGATAAAACGTTCATCATATAGAATATAATGATTTAGTCCAAGCTTCATAGCAGCTTCAAATAATGCATTTTTATCAACAATATGTGAACGTGATTTTGTTAAAAATCCTTCATCATTATCAGGAAATCGAGTAAAAAGTGTTTCTGCAACTATTAGTCCAAGCACAGCATCACCCAAAAATTCTAAACGTTCGTTTGATTTGTTTAAAACCGTTACTTTATCCAAATAGGAACGGTGAGTTAACGCCTTTGCATACAATAAGTTATCGCCAAATTGAATATTAATTTTTTGGGAGAGATTATCTAATTTTTCAAGCTCAAAACTTGAAACAAATTGATTTGGTAATTCTTTTTTTTTTAATAACGACAGTAGTTTTCTGAAAATACTCATTTGTTTCTAATTAGCTTTAATATGTAATTTTTTGAAACGTACGAAATACCTTACTAAAACAATGCTACAATTTCCATTTATCAAATCTTTAAGCTCATTTATAAAAATATTTGTCTAAAATAACAGACAAAATGCTTATTCGGCATATTTTTTAAATAGTAATGTGGAATTATGTCCCCCAAATCCAAAAGTATTTGTTAATGCATAGTTAACACTCTTATTCACAGCAACTTTTGGTGTATAATTTAAGTCACATTCAGGATCAGCTTCATCCAAATTTATTGTTGGAGGAATTATTGAATTTTTTATCGCTAAAATACAAACAATTGCTTCCAAAGCACCAGTTGCACCAAGTAAATGTCCAGTCATCGATTTAGTAGAACTTATTGAAAGCTTATATGCATGCTCACCAAATAATTTTTTGATTGCTTTAGTTTCATTTAAATCGTTTAGTATTGTTGAAGTTCCATGAGCATTAATGTAATCTATATCCTCAAGTTTAATTCCACCATCACGGATAGCTTCTCTCATTGAGCGAAATGCGCCTTCACCTTCTGGAGCTGGAGCAGTAACATGATATGCATCTCCTGTTAAACCAGCACCGATTATTTCTGCGTAAATTTTTGCACCACGCTCTTTTGCGTGTTCAAGTTCTTCAAGAATAAGAGTAGCAGCTCCTTCACCCATTACAAAGCCATTTCTGTCTTTATCAAAAGGTCTTGATGCTTCAGTAAATCTATCGTTCCAAGTTGAAATAGCTCTAGCAGAATTAAATCCACCAATAGCCATAGGTGTTATTGAAGCTTCTGCTCCACCAGAAACCATCATATCTGCAGAACCCCGTTGAATCATAAAAAACGCATCGGCAATAGCGTGAGTAGAAGTAGCACATGCTGATGTTGTGGCATAATTTGGACCTTTCAATCCAAACTGGATTGATATTTGTCCAGCGGCAATATCCGAAATCATCATTGGAATAAAGAAAGGACTTATCTTTTTAGGACCACCTGTAATGTAATTAGTTGTTTGTGTTTCAAAAGTTTCCATACCACCAATTCCACTACCATAAATAACCCCAAATCTTTCCAAATCTGTGTTTTCTAAATCAAAATTAGCGTCATTCATTGCCATAATTGATGTAGCAACAGCAAATTGAGTATAAAGATCCATTCTTTTGGCTTCTTTTTTATCAATATATTTTTCAACATCAAAATTTTTCACTTCACAAGCAAATTTAGTTGCAAATTGCTCTGTATCAAATTTCGTGATTAAACCAGCTCCATTTTTACCGTTGCATAATCCATCCCATAATTCTTCGACATTATTACCAATTGGGGTTAAAGCTCCAATTCCTGTAATAACAACTCTTCGCAAACTCATTTTAATATCTCCTTAGAAGTAAAAATAGTAGCCTGATTGTTCAGGCTACTTAAAATATTAACCTTTTAGTTCAGTTAAATATTTAACTGCATCCCCAACTGTACCAATTTTCTCAGCATCTTCATCTGGAATTGAAACATCAAATTCTGATTCAAATCCCATAACTAACTCAACTATGTCTAATGAATCTGCACCCAAATCATTTGTAAATGAGGCTTCGTTTGAGATTTGAGATTCTTCAACGCCTAATTTGTCCATAATTATTTCTTTTACTTTTGCTTCGATATCCATTTTAACTCCTTATGTTTATTGGATTTATTTATAAAAACTACATTACCATTCCGCCATCAACGGCTAACACCTGTCCTGTCATATAATCTGCGTCAGAACTACATAAAAACGCAACAACTCGAGCAACATCCTCTGGTTGTCCCATTCTTTTTAGAGGCACGTTTACAAGTAATGCTTCTTTTTGATTTTCATTTAATTTTGCTGTCATACTTGTTTCAATAAAACCAGGAGCAATTGCATTTACATTAATATTACGAGATGATAACTCTCGTGCCATTGTTTTGGTAAATCCAATAACACCTGCTTTTGAGGCTGAATAGTTTGCTTGTCCAGCATTACCAATTAAGCCAACAACGGAAGCTATATTAACAATTTTTCCAAAACGCTGTTTCATCATTGGTTTTATTGCAGCCTTAGTATAATTAAAAACACTCTTCAAATTTATATTTATTACTAAATCAAAATCTACTTCAGACATTCTCATTAAAAGATTATCACGAGTAATGCCAGCATTATTGATTAATATATCTACTCCACCCATTTTCTCAATAGCAGCTTCAATAGTAGCTTCGGCATCGTCATATTTTGAAGCGTCGGCTTTAAATCCATAAACTTTAGTTCCATTACCTATTTCTTCTTCTATTTTTTTTGCATGAGCGTCAAAATCATCACCTTCAACTACTACGTCAGAGAACATAACACTTGAGCAGTTTCTTTTTGCTAGTTCTACAAGAATGGCTTTGCCAATACCTCTTGACCCACCAGTAATAACAGCTCTTAGTTTCTTTTCTTCCATTTTTTTATAACCTTTTAACTTTTTACAAATTTTTGAAATATTTTACAAATAATATACGACAAAGAGTATATTTTTTCCACTTGCATATTTTAAAAAATTATTATACTAATTTATTAAATCGGACAAGCTATCTATTCCAAATACTTCTACATTTTTATCTATTCTTTTAATCAATCCTTGCAAAACTTTTCCAGGACCAATTTCATAAAATTTAGTTGCTCCATCAACAATCATATTTTCGATTGTCTCTTCCCATCTAACTGGTGAAGAAAGTTGGTCAAACAATAATTTACTTATTTCGTCTTTTGAAACAACGGGTTTAGCTGTAACATTTGTATAAACTGGAACTATAGCATCACTAAATTCTGTTTCGTTCAGTTTCTGCTGAAGTTTTAATTTTGCAGAAGCCATTAGTGGAGAATGGAACGCTCCGCTTACAATAAGTTCTTTAACTAATTTGGCTCCACTTTCTTTTGCCAAATTCATTGCAAGTTTAACACCATTTATAGAACCAGAAATTACAACTTGACCAGGAGAATTAAAATTTGCACTTTGAACAATATCTGTTTGAGAAACTTCTTGGCATATTTTATCAACTTTATTTGCTTCCAATCCCACAATTGCTGCCATTGTTCCAGGTAACTCAATACCAGCTTGAAGCATAGCTTCTCCGCGAGTTCTAACTATCTTTAATCCATCTAAAGGATTAAGAACACCTGCTGCAACAAGAGCAGAATACTCACCAAGTGAATGCCCAGCAACCATATCTGGTTTAATTTTGTCAATTTTATTCAAAATGGAAATGCTATGTAAGAAAATAGCTGGTTGAGTTATATCAGTTTGTTTTAGTGAATCCATTGGACCATTAAACATAATATCAGTTAATGAAAAACCAATTGCATTATTTGCACTGTCCATAAATTCTTTTGAGGAATCGTATAAATCCTTAGCCATTCCAACATACTGAGAACCCTGTCCAGGAAAAACAAAAGCAATTTTACTCATTAATCAATTCCCCAAACTACATGAATTGAACCCCAAGTATAACCACCACCAAATGCAGCTAATATTAAATTATCGCCTTTTTTAAATTTTCCATCGCGGTAATATTCGGTTAAACATAATGGAATAGTTGCAGCAGTTGTATTACCATATTTTTCAATATTGATAGTAACTTTTTCTGGTTCTATTCCCATTCTTTTTGCAGTTGCATCAATAATTCTTAAATTTGCTTGATGTGGAACCAAATAAGCAATATCTTCACTTTTAAGTCCATTTTTTTCCATTATTTCAGCAGAAACATCAGCCATTCCTTTTACTGCCACTTTATAAACTGATTTTCCATCTTGATAAACAAAATGCTCTCGTTTATCAATGGTTTCGTGAGATGAAGGATAAAGACTACCACCAGCTTTCATAAACAGGGCATCTTTACCAGAACCATCTGTGCGTAGTATTGAATCTTGAACACCGATAGATAAATCTTCAGATGGTTCAAGCAAAACAGCCGAAGCACCATCACCGAATAGAATACAAGTATTTCTATCAGTATAATCAACTATGGAACTCATTTTATCAGCTCCAATTACAAGCACTTTTTTGTATTGACCACTTTCAACCAAGCTGGCTCCAGCTTGTAAAGCAAATAAAAATCCAGAACAAGCAGCTGATAAATCATATCCCCAAGCATTTTTTGCTCCTATATTATCTTGAACAAGTGCAGCGGTTGAAGGAAAAAACATATCGGGGGTAACTGTTGCTACAATAATTACATCGATATCTAAAGGATCTGTTCCAGTTGTTCTAAATAAATCTTCAACTGCCTTTGTTGCAAGCACGCTTGTTCCACCATTTTCAAGAATTCTTCTTTCCTTGATTCCAGTTCTAGTTCTTATCCATTCGTCATTGGTATCAACCATCAATTCTAATTGCTTATTATCCAATACTTTTTCTGGAACATACATACCAACACCAGCAATTACAGCTGAGCGAAATTTATTTTTATTTTGCATATTGAACAATTTCTTCCTTAATTTTTGATATTAAATTTTTGTGGTGCATTTCTCTTGCAGCCAAGACCATATTTTTAATCGCAAGATTTGAACTTGAGCCGTGTCCAATAATACTAATTCCATTTACACCCAATAGTGGTAATCCCCCAACATTATCAGCATCAGCTTTGCTAAGAGATTCCTTAAAAGCGGCTTTTGTTGGTGGAAATTTAAATGGAGATACTTTAAGTTTATTCGACAAGCTTTTTTCAGCATAATTTTTAATAGCTGCTTTTAGAAAACTTGGCATACTTTCGGCAAATTTTAGAACAATATTTCCAATAAATCCATCACAGACTATTAAATCTGCAGTACCTTTAAAAATATCATTTCCTTCAACATTACCAATAAAGTTCAAATCAGAATTTTTCAATAATTCTGCTGTTTCAAGAATTAGCTTATATCCTTTGCTATCTTCCGAACCAACATTTAGTAAACCAACACGAGGCTCTTTTATTCCATGTATTTCTCTTATAAAAATGGAACTAAGAAGAGCAAATTCGAAAATGTGCTGTGGTTTTGAATCGACAAAAGCACCTACATCGGCTAAAAAAGTAAATCCATCTTTCGCATTTGGAAGTGGGGCAGTTAAAGTTGGACGCGAAACGCCACTAATTCTTCCCATTCCAAAAATTGAGTTAATAACCATAGCGCCTGTATTACCGGCACTAACAAAAGCATGAGCTTTTCCGTCTTTTACTAACTTAGCACCAACCGCCATTGATGATTTTGGTTTTGCCTTCATCGATTCAGCTGGGTGATCGTGCATTTCTATAACTTGCTCAGCGTGGATAATAAAATTAGGATTAAAATCCAATTTATTGTTTTTAATTACATCTAATATCTCATCACTTTTACCAACAAGAAACAAATCAAAATCTTTAGCTTGGTGATAAGCTTCTATTGCACCAACAACTGCGTTTTGCGGAGCAAAATCTCCACCCATTGCATCTATAGCAATTACACACTTTGAATTAGTGTTGATTGTCATTATAATGTTATATTATGATTCTGGAACAAACATTGAACGACCTGCGTAATATCCACAACTTGGACACGCTCTGTGATTCAATTTCATTTCTCCACAATTTGAACACGCGGTTAACGTAGGAGCCGAAGCTTTATAGTGGGTTCTTCTTTTGTCTCTTCTACTTTTAGAAATCCTTCTCTTTGGATGCGCCATATCACTACCTTATATTAATTTAGTTTTCCTTTTAATTTCAATAATGGTTCCCATACGGTGTTATTCGTACTTATAGAACAATTACAATCAATTTCATTTTTATCTATTCCACAAATAGAACAAAGTCCTTTACAATCTTCTTTGCAAAGTACCTTCATTGGTATTGTTAACATTGCATTTTCAACAGTATCATTAGTTAAATCTATTTTATCATCATCATGAGATAAATAATAGATTTCTCTTTCATCATCATAATTGCTTGTTTTACTTTGTGAAATTAAATAAACATTTTTGAACTTAGCTTCAAACTCTTTTTCAAACTCTTTTGTACATCTATCACATACTTGCTTTGCAATAACTTTTAGCTTGCAAGTTATAACAATCTGCGAAGACGATTTATCCATTTCACAATTTAATAAAACATTACCAATAAAATTGTCTTGAAGCTCAAGTTCTTCAACTTTTCTTTCAAATACAAATGGATGAATTCCATTCTTAAAATTGTTAAACTTTATCTGCATATACATTCTTATTGAAATTTAGCTTACAAATTTAATTAAAGAGAAGTATATAATCAAGAAATAGTTATTCTATAATAACTTACAGAAATTGTTGCTAAAATGATTAGATTTCCAAACAAATCTAACTTCAACTTATCCGATTTTTATTTTCATCCTTAAATAAATAAATAATGAAGAAAGTTACGTAACAATGAACCTTATAATCCAGTAAAAAATGTTTGTCCATTCTCTTTAGTGTGAATATAAAGTAAGTTAGCTCTTACCATTTTTATTAGCGTTCTTGAAGCTCTTCTGTTTGAAATATTTGCTATTTGCTTTAACTCATTTGCAGAAATTGAATCATTTTCCTTCAAATAGTTGAAAACGACTTCTTCATTATATCCAAGTGAGTATTTTTGAAGTTTTGCATTATTTGTTTCAGATTGCAAAATTTTAATCATTTCCTTGCCAACAGGAACGCTTTTATCGTTTACTCTTACATAAACTTCTGCTGTGTTTAAATTTAACTCGGGTAAATAATCTTGAATTCTATGTGGTTTTATTTCTGATTCAGGTATTTCAACAATAACAATTTCAATTCCAGAAATTAGAAGAAATTCTATTTTGTAATCAATTTTGGGTTCGCAGTAATTTTCAGCAGTTTCTTTTATAAGTTCTGCTATTTCTTTTTCGCTTTCAACACCATATATTGAGCCATCATCATCAATTCCAAAAAATAAAAGTCCGCCTTTGGTATTAGCAAAAGCAATAATTTCCTTTGCTATTTTGTTATGAGTTGAAAATCTTTGCTTAAACTCTACTTTTATTCCTTCTCCATTAGAAATTAGTTCTTTTATTTTTTTTATGTTCATTTGGTAAAATTATCTTTTCTGAAAAGCAAAACACCGAATTTTATTAAAATCGCTTTTTATGAAGTTAAAATGGCTTCAATTCCAAAAACTAAAAGTTTATTAAAGTAAGATTTTAACGGTTTCTACTTCTTATTTTTATTTTCCGCTTCGCTTGTTGGCTTAAATGGAGTTAAAGTGCTAGTACTATCTTTTCCATTATTAACCGGATTTACATCTTTCTCAAGGTTTAATGGTTTTTTTATAGAGTCACTTACGGATTTTAAAGAATCTACAAATATTTGAGTTGAATCAGAATTTACTTTTAGAGTTTTTAAGTCAGCATTTATATTAGAAATACCATCTGATACTAAAACACTATTTTTTGTTTTTTCAGCTCTATTAATTGAATCTTTAATAGCAGTTTCTGCACGCGCAATTGAGTCTTGAACCGCTTTCTTTTCACTATGATAAAAGGCCAATTTGGGACTAATTGCTCTTACATATTCAGTTTGTGAATATTTTGTCTTGAGACTATCATAATAAACTACAGCGCCATCATAATCATGTAATTTGTTCTCGTAAATCCAACCAATTGAGTAAAGTGCTTTTGAAGAATAAGGCGATTCTGGGAATTCTTTATAAACAGATTTCAATTGTTCAATTGCATCAAAATACTTTTCAGAATCTAAGAATTCTTCAGCAATTCTGTATTTTTCAAGCGCTGGGTCAGAATTGACTTCTTCAATATTTATTCCCAATCTAACGGCAGCTATTTTTGCAATTGGGTCGCTTCTATGATTTTCGTACACAAACTTAAAAAGTGAATCGGCTTTGTTTTTATCATCCAAAGTTAAATAATAACTACCAAGAGCATAAATTGCTTTTGCCAAATATTTTGTATCTGAATAGTTTTTAATTACATCATAATAATAAAAATAAGCTGAATCTGGGACGATTAAATCAGAAAAATATAAATTACCCAATTCATATTTATTTTTCGAAATTTGAGTTCTTAAAGAATCAAGCGAAACTAATGGCATTTTTGGTTCAAAAGTGAAGAGAGAATCCTCCAAATAATGGAATTGGGCATTTATTGCAGCCGAAGTCCCGCGTGCAGTTCTTTTGTTTCTTGGAGTAGTTTGAGTATTGTTTTTTTCTTCTTCCACTTGCATTGCAGAATCTCTTCGTGCCAAATAACCTGCATAGGCAATTGAATCAGACTTAAACAATGTTGTATCTATAAGATAGCTATATCCACGTTTTGCTGTTACAATTGCATCAACAAAATTCTTTCTGGTTTTAAGTAAATTAGATTTAGATAATGCTTCTTTTTTGTAGTCATTTGGGGCTTTCTTGGAAGCGACTTTGTCATAAAGAGTTTTCGCGCTATCATAATCCATATAAATATGTTCCATTATATCGCCTTGCATAAAAGCAGCAATTCCACTCGTTTCGTTTTTTGCATAACCAGTATCTATCGAGTAAAAAATTTCCAAAGCAACTTCTGTATTTCCAGATTCTAATTCAATCTGTGCAATTTCTAAATCGATTACATCCCAATATGGTTCATATTTAGAATTATCTCTTAAATCTGAAAACAACTGCATTGCTTCTTCATTTTTATTTAGCTGTTTAATTGCTTTTGCATATTCAAGTTTGCTTTTAAATTCAATTTCAAAAGTTGGTGAACCTTCATTCACCAGCTCAAAAGAACTAACCGCTTTGGTATAATTTTCAAGCGAAACATATAGCATTCCAAGTTCATAAGTAACGGTACTTTTTATTTCATCTTCTAAATTCTGTTCTGTTAATTCCTCAATTTTGTTAATAGCTTTTGAAAAATCCTCGCGATAAACTAAATAACTAATTTCAGTTACATACGCTTGGAAAAGTATTTCTTCATCTTCAGTTGCCAATGCAATTTTTTTTACTTCATCCAATAGTTCTAGCGCAACAGAAAAATTTCTCATTTGCATTTCAGATTTTGCAATCCATAGTTTTGTGGATAGCCCTAATTCATCGTCTTTTAATTTATCAAGTTCATAAAAATTGCGGACTGCCTTATTATACATTTCCTTGTAATAATAGGCTTTTGCAATCATATAAATTGCTCTATTAACATATTTTGAATCATTATTAAACTGCAAAATTTTTGAAGAAAATTTAATTACTTCGTCAAAACTTTTATTTGCGTTTGAGGAAAGTTTTTCTTCTTTTAACTGAAAGAGATTCACTTTTGGATTTAATTTAATTTCTTCTTCAGCTTCTTCAAATGCTTTTTCGGCTAAATAAAATCTATTGTAATAGATTGTAAAATTACTCCATAAACTACAACTATTTATTAAACCCAATGAGGCAAATAGCGTAAAAACAAGTAAATATTTTTTTAGTTTATTGTTCACTTAAAGTTCCATAATTTAAAGTGCATCAACACCTGATTCGCCAGTTCTAATTCGAATTGCATCTTCTACATTGAAAATAAATATTTTACCATCACCAACTTGTCCAGAGTTTGCAGCAGATAAAATTGCATCAATTGCTTTTTCTGCAAGCGAATCATCTACAACAACTTCTATTTTCATTTTTGGTACAAACTCAATTTGATATTCACTACCGCGATAAGTTTCAGTATGTCCTTTTTGCCTTCCATAACCTCTAACTTCAGTAATTGTAAGTCCTTTTATCCCTTCTTCAAGAAGAGCATCTTTTACTTCTTCAAGTTTGAAAGGTCTAATTATTGCTTCTATTTTTTTCATCGCTTATCATTTCCAATTTATTTTTTGATAATTATCATAATGTTAATAAAAAATAATTTGTGAATCTTAGAATATTATCCATTTATACCGTGACAGTGTTTATATTTTTTGCCACTTCCACAATAACAAGGGTCATTTCTTCCAACTTTTGCTTCAACTTTAATGGGTTGTTGCTTTCCTCTTCTATTAGCTTCTTCATCTTCTTGCGAACCTATTCCACCAACGGAATCTTTTACCAAATTCATTCTTTGAACTGGAATTCTTCGTTGCTGAATTTCTTCTGGTTGTTGTGGAAAAAATTTGAAACAGAATGACACAATTTCATTTCTAATTACTTCAATTAAATTTATGAACAGATTAAAAGCTTCTCCTTTATATTCAAGAAGAGGATCTTTCTGTCCGTAAGCACGCAAGCCAATTCCTTCTTTCAAATCGTCCATTTCACGCAAATGGTCTTTCCATCGCTCATCTATTACGTGCAAAACTGCATATCGTTCAAGTTTAGCCATCAATTCAGAAGAAATCATTTCTTCTTTTCGCTTATAAAAATTGTGGGCTTCTTCAACAATTAGATTTTTAACTCCATCTCTTCCAAGATTTTGATATGTTTTTGGATCTATTTTAACATCAACTAAAAGTCGTTGCATTAACTCTTCTTTTAGTTGGTCAATTAATGCATCTTCGTAATATTTTTCGAGCAATCCATCAACCAATTCTTCCAAATCGTCAAAAACTTGGTCTTTAAGTCTTTCGCCTTCAAGAGCTTTTCTGCGTTTGTCATAAATAACTTCGCGTTGTTGATTCATAACATCATCATATTCCAAAAGACGTTTACGAATTGCAAAGTTGTTTTCTTCCACCTTTTTCTGGGCTCTTTCAACAGATTTTGTAATCATCGAGTGTTCAATTGCTTCGCCTTCCTCCATTCCTAATCGGCTCATAATGGAAGTAACTCTATCGCCACCAAAAAGTCGCATTAAATCATCTTCAAGAGAAATATAAAATTTGGAAGTTCCTGGATCACCTTGACGACCAGAACGACCGCGAAGCTGTCTATCAATTCGGCGAGATTCGTGACGACCAGTTCCAAGAATAAACAAACCACCTTTTTCTACAACACCAGCACCAAGTTTAATGTCAGTTCCTCTACCAGCCATGTTTGTTGCAATTGTAACCGCACCTGGTTGACCCGCAAACCCAACAATTTCTGCTTCACTTTTGTGTTTTTTTGCGTTTAGAACGTTATGATGAATTCCTTGTCGTTTTAACATTCTGCTCAATGTTTCTGAAACTTCAACATTTACAGTTCCGACAAGAACTGGACGTTTTTCTTCTTGTAGTTCTTTAATTTTTTCAATTACCGCATTATATTTTTCACGTTTTGTACGATAAATTGCGTCTTCGGCATCTTCACGAACAATTGGTTTATTAGTTGGAATAACAACTACTTCTAATTTGTAAATTTGATAAAATTCGCCTTCTTCTGTTTCGGCAGTTCCAGTCATTCCTGAAATCTTTTTGTAAAGACGGAAATAATTTTGAAGCGTAATTGTAGCAAGTGTTTGCGAATCTCTTTCAACTTTTACTTTTTCTTTTGCTTCAATTGCTTGATGAAGTCCATCAGAATATCTACGTCCGGGAAGTACGCGACCAGTAAATTCGTCAACAATTGCAATTTTTCCTTCTTCAGTTATTACATATTGGTCATCTTTTGCAAACAAAGTGTAGGCTTTTAATAATTGATTCAAAGTATGAATTCTGTCACTACGTTCACCATAAAGATGATATAAAGCATCTTTTCTTCTAACTTTTTCTTCGGGAGAAAGTGAACTATCTCTATCAATATCGCCAATTCCACTACTTAAATCAGGAAGTACAAAATATTCTTTTCCTTCGCTTGAACCATCAGCAAGTTCTTCGCGACCTTTTTCGGTTAGGTCAATCGAATTTTGTTTTTCATCAATTGCAAAATAAAGTTCTTCATCAATTTGAGGCATATATTTTGCGTTTTCGCGTAAATATTCTAATTCTGTTGAATTAAGCAACTTCTGATATTCTGGTTCATTTAATAATTTAATCAATCTTTTGTTTTTAGGAAGGCCTCTGTTTGCTCGCAACAAAGCTTTTCCGGCTTCGGTTTTATCACCATTGGAAGTTAAAAGTGTTTCGGCTTCTTGAACAAGTTGAGCAACAAGAGCAGTTTGTTTTCGCAAAAGTCTTTCAACTTTTGGATTCATTTCATCAAATTTTTGGTCAGCAGTTCCAACCGCACCCGAAATAATTAAAGGAGTTCGCGCTTCATCAATAAGAACTGAATCTACTTCATCCACAATAACATAATTATGTATTCCTTGAACACGATTTTCAAGCGAAGTTGCCATATTGTCACGAAGATAATCGAAACCAAATTCATTATTTGTTCCATAAGTTATGTCGCAGGCATACATAACTTTTCGTTCTTCGGGATTCATGGTATTTAAAATACATCCAACAGTTAATCCATGATATTTGAAAATTTCACCCATCCACTCGCTATCGCGTTTTGCGAGATAATCGTTAACAGTTACAACGTGAACTCCACGACCAGTTAGAGCATTTAAATAAATTGGCATTGTTGCAACAAGAGTTTTACCTTCACCAGTTGCCATTTCTGCAATTTTACCTTGATGAAGTACAATTCCACCAATTAATTGCACATCGTAAGGTACCATGTCCCAAACAACTTTATAACCAGAAGCGTCCCAAGATTTACCCACTAATCTTTTGGAAGTTTCTTTTACAACCGCAAATGCTTCGGGCAAAATTTCATCAAGAATAGATTCATATTCTTCATCTAAAGTTGAATTTAACACATCTAAATCTTCAGAAAGAGCTATTCTATCGCCATCAAAATCATCAGCATGCAATTTTTCTTTTATTTCCTCAATACTTTTTCGAGTAATTTCAGTATGCTTACCAATTTTTTCTTTGAACTCAACTGTTTTTGCTTTTAATTCATCATCACTTAAAATCTTTATTTTCTCATATTCAGCATTAATTTCATTTACTATTGGCCACAACTCTTTCATAGCCTTTTCGTTTTTATCACCAAATAGTTTTTTCAACAAACCTTGTAACATCAATTTCTCCTAAATTTAACAACTTCAAACTTACTGAAAAGTGCATTCTATTACAACGAAAAGCTACCTTCTTAAAACATAACTTTGAATGATTAAACATAAAAATAGATAAGAATTGTTATAAATTATATGCTAAAATTTGTAACCCAAAGTAACTATTGTTAAATTATATTCAATAATAAGTTATAAAATTTAATAAAAGCTAATTTGAGATAATATCCCGTTTAAGATTTACTTAGGGAAAATTGATTAAGGAATTTTATATGAGTCTTTCTGACAAAGAATTAATGATGATTGAAGACACGGATTTTCTAATTTCTAAAATAAATATCATTTCCGAAATAGAAAGTCTTTTTGAAATTACAAAAGACAGATTATCTGAGATAATCACAAAAAGAAATGACAAACTCTTCCAAGAATATGATTTTGGGAAAGGTAAAATTTCAAAAGGTGAAAATTATCGCTCACTTCCTTTCGTAATTCTTGATTTTCCAGCAATTTTTGATTCCAAAAATGTTTTTGCATTTAGAACAATGTTTTGGTGGGGAAATTTTTTTAGTGCAACTTTGCATCTTCAAGGTAAGTATTTTGAACATTTTAAACCCAAATTATTAGCCAATTTTGATTTGTTACTCAATCAAAATATCTACATTTGCATTGCTGAAACACCTTGGGAATACCATTTTGGGAAAGATAATTACGTTCAATTATCCGAAAAACACAAAATTTATATCGAAAGTTCACCATTTTTGAAGTTAAGCAAAAAATTCCAACTGGAACAAATTGAATCTGTTCCACAAATAACTTCAAGCTTTTTCCTAAATTTGTTGAAAGTATTAAGTGAATAATAAGGCTTATTTTTGCTTATTTTAACACACAATAATTTTTGGAACTAATGTTTTTACCAACAACTAAAAATGAAATTAAAGAATTTGGCTGGGAAAAGTTAGATATTATTCTCGTCAGTGGCGATACATATGTCGATAGTCCCTATATTGGAATTGCAATTCTTGGCAAAATCCTTGTCGACAAAGGCTTTCGTGTTGGAATTATTGCCCAACCAGACATAAATTCATCAAGCGATATTTCTCGACTTGGCGAACCAGAATTATTTTGGGGCGTTACTGGAGGAAGTGTTGATTCGATGGTTGCAAATTATACTGCTTCAAAAAAAAGAAGACGAGATGACGATTATACTCCAGGCGGTGAAAATAACCGACGCCCAGATAGAGCCGTAATTGCATACACAAATTTAATTCAACGAAATTTCAAAAATACAAAGCCAATTATTATTGGTGGAATTGAAGCGAGTTTACGCCGAGTTGCTCATTACGATTTTTGGTCAAATAAACTAAGACGTTCAATCCTTTTTGATTCAAAAGCTGATTATCTCGTTTATGGAATGGGCGAAAAAACTATAATTGAAATTGCTCAAAAGTTGCAAAAAGATAAAAGCATTACTGGAATAAGAGGATTATCATATATTTCTGACGAAAACAAATACGAATATCTGCAACTTCCCTCTTTTGAAGAAACTGTGGCTGATAAAAATAAGTTTATTGAAATGTTCAATTTGTTTTATCTAAATAACGACCCAATTTCGGCAAAAGGGTTAGTGCAAAAACACGGAAATCGTTTCCTTATCCAAAATCCACCTCAGTTTAATCCAACAACCGAAGAAATGGATTATTATCACGACTTAAAATACGAGCGAGAAACGCATCCTTTTTACAGAAAATGGGGCGAAGTTAAAGCACTTGATACCATCCGTTTTTCCATAAATACTCATCGTGGCTGTTATGGCGAGTGTAATTTTTGTGCCATTGCTGTTCATCAAGGACAAACAATTAGCGGAAGAAGTGAAAAATCAATCATAAATGAAGCAATTGAGTTTACAAAATTCAAAAATTTTAAAGGCAATATTTCGGATGTTGGCGGTCCAACTGCTAATATGTATGGATTTGAATGTGCAAAAAAGCTAAAACTTGGCAATTGTGCCGATAAAAGATGCGTTGCTCCAACTACTTGCAAAGCTTTAAAACCGACTCATAAACCCCAAATTGATTTACTTAAAAAATTGAGAAAACTTGAAGGAATTAAAAAAGTATTTGTCGCTTCTGGAATTAGATACGATATGGTTTTGGACGATAAAATATATGGCGAAGAATATTTAAAAGAAATTGTACAGCATCATACTTCTGGACAAATGAAAATAGCTCCCGAACATTCCGAAGATAAAGTTTTGGAATTAATGGGAAAACCTGGCAAAAGATATTTAACAGATTTTCGCGACAAATTTTACAAATATTCAAAGGAAGTTGGCAAAAATCAGTTTTTGACTTATTATATGATTGCCGCACATCCTGGTTGTACCGAAAATGATATGCACAAATTGAAAGAATTTACTTCTGAAAAGCTCGAAATTTCGCCCGAACAAGTGCAAATTTTTACTCCAACTCCTTCAACTTATTCAACATTAATGTATTATACCGAAATTGATCCTTTTACTGGCAATAAACTTTTTGTTGAAAAAGATACTAATAAAATGATTCTTCAAAAAAATATTGCAACTGCAAAACGCGAAATTCAAAAAGTTGAGTATAAAAAAAGTAGCAATAATGCTAAAATATATTCTAAAAACAAGCAATTTAAGAAGAAATAATGAAATTGAAATTTGTCCGTTTTGTAAATTGCTTTTTTAATTTAATCAATAAAACAGTTTGAAAAAGAAGTATAAATTTTCCGAAAATGTAATAAGAAGCATTGTTATCAATGCAAGTGGATTTTTGTCTTCAAATGAACTTGATAAATTAATTAACAATTTTGAAACAGATGCACATCGATTTTCGTTTACTCAATCTTCCGAAGCAAATTTTCTTAGAATAATTAACTCTATTTTTGACAAAGGTACTTTCTTTTCCGATTGCTCAAAATATCCACAGCTTATCGAAGTTATAATTTCAATTTCTTCATTTAGCAATTTTTTAACCGATATTTTGGTTAGAAATCCCGAATTGATTTACCTTATCTTCAAAGATAATTTTCTTGGAAATAGCATTTTTGACGAAAATCTCAAACTTGAAATCGAAAATGCAAACAAGCGATTTACTCAAATTAACTCATTTGTCGAATTTCTAAAATTTATTCAACGCAAATACATTTTTAAAATTGGATTAAGAGATATTTTAGGAATTGCAAAATTTGAAGAAACAATTGATGATATTTCCAAATTGGCATTTTTTATAACATCTTCAATTTTTGAAAATTCGCTTATTGACGCTTTTTCAAAAAAAAATGTTACTCCAATTCTTAATAAACACACTATAATCGCACTTGGCAAAATGGGTGGAAATGAGTTAAATTATAGTTCCGACATTGATTTAATTGTTTTTTTCGATAAAAACGAAACTTTTTCGCCTAACAAAACTGACTATTTCGAAATTCTAAATTCCGCAATTCAGAATTTTACAAAATTAACTTCGCAAATTACAAATGGCGGATTTTTATATCGTGTTGATTTTCGTTTGCGTCCCGACGGAAATTTTGCTCCTTTAGCTCGCACTTTATCTGATAGTATAAATTATTATGAATCGCGAGGCGAACTTTGGGAAAAGCAAATGTTGATAAAATCCTCTTTTCTCACTGGAAATTTTGAACTTTTTAGCAAGTTTTTACAGTTTAGAAATTATTTTACTTTCAATCAAACATTTTTAGAATCGCCAATTTCAAAAATTAAGGATATGAAATATGAAATTGAAAAACGCGATAAAGATGATTCCAACATTAAAACATTTTGGGGCGGAATTAGAGATATTGAGTTTTCAGTGCAAGCTTTGCAATTGCTAAATGGCAAAAAACATCCCGAACTTAGAAATCCAAATACGTTAATTTCGCTTAATTTTCTAAAGAATTATGGAATTATTACCGAAAGCGAATATTTGGTTTTTACGGATTCTTATGTTCTTTTTCGCAAAATTGAGCACTTTTTACAACTTCAAAATAACTCGCAAACTCACTCAATTCCAGAAAATTTGGAAATTTTAAACAAACTTGCCACATATTTGGGATTTAATTCAATAGGGAATTTTAAGAGAAAATTGGCAGAAAGTAGAACTGAAACTCGTAAAATTTTTAACTCCATTTTTGACATAAACGAAAGCGATTTAATCGATAGATTTGACAAAATTAGATTTTCGAACAAAAATAGAGCCATAAAAAATATTGGATATTTGCGAGTTGGAAGCGGTTTATCCACAAACAAATCTTTTGATTCAAAGACAATTGCAATTTTTAATCAAATTGAGCCAATTCTTGTTAATTATTTATTAAAATCATCAAATCCCGACAGAATTTTGGACAATTTTGTGAAACTAATTTTTGCTTATCCTTTCCAAAACATTTTATATAACGAGTTCAAAAACGACATATTTTTTGAACGTATTTTAACAATTTGTGAACGTTCTCAAATTGCAATTGATTTATTAAGTTTTGATAAATCGCTAATTGATATGATAATTTCACGAAAAGCATTTATAGATATTTTAAAATATGACATTTTTACGCTAAAATATACCGAGCTTCGCTTTATTCTCGCACTACAATTATCGCTTAAACTGATTGATGAAAACTCCGTTTCCGTGCTATTTTCGAACTATTTTTCGTTCCATTTATACCAAATAACAGAAGGTGTAAAACTAAAATACACTTTTTTTATTGCTGGTTTAGGAAGTTTTGGAATAAAGGAAATGAACTTTTTTTCGGATGTTGATTTAATTGTTGTTGTTGAAACAATAAAAAATAGAACTGCTATGGAAAGCGATTTCCAAAATTTTCTAAAAATGGCTCGCAACAAGTTTACAAATATTGAAATAGATTTTCGTTTAAGACCAGAAGGGAAATCATCTTTATTGGTTTGGGATTTAAAGAATTATGATAACTATTTATCCGAAAGAGCCGATTTTTGGGAATTTCAAACCTTGATGAAAATGAATTTTGTCTGCGGAAATGAAAAATTATTTAACGAATTTAGCTCAATTGTCCTTTCGAAAATGATTAAAAGATGCGAAAAAATGCCAATTTTAAAGATTAAAGAAATGCACGATAAATCAACGCAACTAAATAGACAATCGCCAATTTTCACTTTTGATTTGAAAAAAAGTAACGGTGGATTTTTAACAATTGATTACATTTTCCACGGTTTATTGAATAAAAACATTGAATTATCGCCAAAATTGATTGGTAAAACTTATTCCGAGAAACTTGATATTTTGCTGAAAGGAACAGAAATTACGCCAGAAGCTGAAAATACTCTCAAAAATTATCATATTTTGAAGAATATTCTTTTCCTCACACAGAAGAATTTTTTTAATAATGGGTATAAAATTAAGCAGAATCAAGAGGATAATGATAATCTTGTGAAAATAATTGGGTTTGAAAATTCTTCCAGTTTTGTTCAAGCAATTATGAAAATTGCCAAAGATAATTATCTTTTATTAACCAAAACACTTTCTAATAATTGAATGTGGAATTTTAGCAAAAAGTCATTTTTTATTAAAATTCCACATAATTTTTAATTCCTACTTGTTCTTCAGCTTTTTTGCTTCAGAAACAATATTTGAAACTGTAAATCCAAATTTTTCAAAAAGTACTTCGGCAGGTGCAGAAGCTCCAAAATGGTCAAGACTGATTGAAATTCCGTCTAATCCAACATATTTTTCCCAACCAAATTTAGTTGCTGCTTCAACTGAAATACGCGACCTTATTTCATTTGGCAAAACTGAGTTTTTATATTCATTGGATTGTTTTTCAAAAATCTCAAAACTTGGGAACGAAACTACACGCGTTTTAATTCCAACACTATCAAGCTCTTCGGCAGCTTTTAAGGATATTTCAACTTCCGAACCGCTTCCCATAATTATCAAATCGGGAGTTCCAACAGAATCTTTAATAATATAAGCACCTTTTTGCAAGCCATTTGCTTTAGCATATTTTGTTCTGTCAAGAATTGTTAATTTTTGTCTTGTTAAAGCAATTGCAACTGGTCCATCGTTGTGTTCAATTGCAAAACTCCACGCTTCCGAAGTTTCATTTGCATCAGCGGGACGTAAAAACACAACTCCAGGAATTGAGCGAAGTGCCGCAAAATGTTCAATTGGTTGATGAGTTGGTCCATCTTCGCCAACGCCAATGCTATCGTGAGTTAGAACGTAAATAATTTTAACTTTTGATAACGACGCAATTCGCAAAGCGGGACGCAAATAGTCAGAAAACACAAGAAAAGTTCCGCCATAAGGAATTACTCCACCATAAATTGCCATTCCGTTCATAATTGCAGCCATTGCAAATTCTCTAATTCCATAACGAATGTAGTTGCCTTGCGGAGTTTCCGGAGTGAAATCCAACCAACCTTTAACATCGGTGTTGTTTGAAGGTGTTAAATCGGCTGAGCCACCAAAAAGTGTTGGCAATGCTGCAGCAATGGCGTTTAAAACTGTTTGTGATGAATTTCTTGTTGCCATTCCTTCGCCATAATTTTCAAATTTTGGAAGAAGATTTTTCCAACTTTCGCCAAAATCACCATTCATTACTTTTGTAAATAATTTTGCTTCTTCTTGAAATTTTTTGGAATATTTTTCAAATAATTCATTCCATTTGGTTTCTAATTCAGCACCTTTTAATGACAATTCGGCAAAATGTTCCGCAACTTCAGTTGGAATAAAGAACTTTTCGTCTTCTGGAAATCCAAAATTTCGTTTAACCAAAATTATTTCGTTATCACCAAGTGGCGAGCCGTGAGAAGATGAAGTGCCTTGTTTGTTTGGACTTCCAAAACCAATTACTGATTTTACAATTATAATTGAAGGTTTATCACTAATATTTTTTGCATTTTCAACTGCTTTTGCAATTTCTTCTAAATCATTTGCATCATCAACAGTTTGAACGTGCCAATTGTATGATTCAAATCTTTTATTTACATCATCAGAATTGGAAAGCGACATATTTCCATCAATTGTAATATTGTTGCAATCATAAAAAAGCACCAAATTTCCGAGTTTATTATGCCCAGCAAACGAAGCAGCTTCGTGCGAAATTCCTTCCATTAAATCGCCATCACCAGCTTCGGCATAGATAAAATGGTCAAGAATTTTGAAATCATCTTTGTTAAAAATTGCAGCAAGGTGCTTTTGAGCAACCGCCATTCCAATTGCATTAGCCAAACCTTGTCCAAGTGGTCCAGTTGTAGTTTCAACTCCATCCGTGTGACCAAATTCTGGATGACCTGGAGTTTTGCTTCCCCACTGTCTAAAGTTTTTAATATCTTCGAGCGAAATTTTATAACCCGACAAATGCAAAACAGAATAAAGTAACATACTTCCGTGTCCACCAGAAAGCACAAATCTATCTCTATTTAACCATTTTGAGTTTTGCGGATTGTGGTTCATAATATTTTTATATAGCAAATATGCAACTGGCGCCATTCCCATTGGCATTCCAGGATGTCCGCTATTAGCTTTTTGAATTGCATCAACTGCCAATAATCTTATTGTATTTATTGATTTTTCTTCAATTGATTGATTTTCCATACTTCTCTCTTTCTTTATTCATTTGTTATTAAATTTCCATCAACTATTGGAGTAATGCAAACCAATGGATTTTCTGGTACCTTAAAATTAGAAAATATTTCTTCAAAAAGTTGAAAGTGCATTCCACGACTTTCAAGTTTTGAAAAACTTTTATATTTCATAAACTCACCATCTTTATTTTGTGGAGCATCAAAATGGAAAGCTGTATTATAATCTGTTTTTGCTTTTTCTTTCAAAAATGCAATTTTTTGTTGGTCGCCATCATCACTTTGGTAAGATTTGGCTTTAAACCCTACCACAAAATCATTCTCTATTTCCAAAAAGATGTTTAAAATTGTTTCATTCATCTTTTTTCTCAATCATTTTGGAATTGTTTCGCATGGCATAAATTGTTAAAGAAAGTGCAATTATTGAAGCCGCTTTGCAGAAAAAGCTTTCAACATAATCGATTAAAAATGGGAATAATGCAATAATTAATGCAACTGGAACAAATGCTAATAAAATTCCACCCAAAACTATTTGTAAATTGAGTTTTTTTGTTTCAAAACTTGGATTTTTAATCATATTCATCAAAAAGACGACTGATAAAACAATTGGCAAATAATAAATAACTCCATATAAATCACCAAGCGGCATTTCGTAAGCGGCAAAAAGAACTGTGCATTTTGTAATTTCAAACTCGTTTAGCACAAATAAATAGTAAAACAATAACCCAATTATTGGAATAAAAACAATAAATCGCATTTTTTTTGCCATTTTTCCAATAGTTAAAACCAAATGCAACAATAACGGAGGGAGAAAGGAAATGATTACAAATGAAGTATAAACCAAAATATATGAGTAATTATGTGTGTAGCACATAAAAAATTCGCTAAATTGATAGCCAAAAAGAAGAGTTAAAATTCCAATAATTATCCTATTTTCATTATTTTTTTCGGCAAAAATTATTAGATTGATAATTAAAACTAATTCAACACAAGCAATTAGCAGTGAAACAATACCTGGGAAGTTTTCCATTTTTATCCGATTAATTTTTCAAAGCGTAAATTTACAAAAATTAATAAGAATAGATTGACAAGTTTCAAAAAAAAAGAGATTCGCAAAGGAATCTCTTTTTTTATAATTATTTAGGCTTTTGGACCAATCATTTCTTCGGGTTTAACTTTGGCATCAAACTCTTCGGCTGTTAAAAATCCTAATTCAACAACAGCTTCTTTAAGAGTAGAATTATCGTGGAATGCTTTTTTAGCCACTTTTGCTGCATTATCGTAACCAATGTGAGGATTTAAAGCTGTAACCAACATTAAAGATTGACGAAGTAACTCATCAATTTTGTTAATATTTGGCTTAATTCCAACAACCATATTATCAGTAAAACTTTCGCAGGAATCTGCAATTAATCTAATTGATTGAAGTAAATTAAAAATCATTACTGGTTTGTAAACATTTAATTCAAAATTTCCGCTTGCACCGGCAAAACCGATTGCAGCATCGTTTCCAAAAACTTGAGCACAAACCATTGTAATAGCTTCTGCTTGTGTTGGATTTACTTTTCCAGGCATAATTGAGCTACCAGGTTCATTTTCTGGAAGTGCCAATTCGCCAAGTCCACTTCTTGGACCAGAGCCCATCCAACGAATATCGTTTGCAATTTTGTGAAGCGAAGCGCCAATTGTTTTCAAAACGCCACTAAATTCAACAATTGCATCATGTGCTGCAAGAGCTTCAAATTTATTTGGAGCCGAAGTAAACTTTAATCCAGTAATTTCAGATATTTTTTGAGCTGAAAGAATTGCAAAATCCTTGTGTGTATTTAATCCGGTTCCAACAGCAGTTCCACCAAGCGCTAGCTCTGAAAGTCGTGGTAATGCAGCATCAATTCTTGCTAATCCATTGGTAAGTTGCTGAGTATAACCAGAAAATTCCTGTCCAAGAGTAAGCGGAGTGGCGTCCATTAAGTGAGTTCGTCCAATTTTAATAATATTTTTGAATTCTTCCGATTTTTCGGCAAGCGCATCACGGAGTTTTGTAACCATTGGAATTAATCTGCGATTTACTTCTTCAACAGCGGCAATGTGCATTGCAGTTGGAAATGTATCGTTTGAAGATTGAGCTTTGTTTACATCGTCGTTTGGATGAACTGGTTTTTTGCTTCCCATTACACCGCCAGCCATTTCAATTGCACGATTTGAAATAACCTCGTTTGAGTTCATATTTGTTTGAGTGCCGCTTCCAGTTTGCCAAACAACAAGTGGGAAATGATCGTCAAGTTTGCCGTCAATTACTTCGTCAGCAGCTTTAATTATAAGTTCAACTTTATCTTGCGAAAGCATTTTAAGCTCAGCATTTGTCATTGCTGCTGCTTTTTTGAGTATTCCTAAAGCTCTAATTAGTTCTCGAGGAAATCTTTCGACACCAATTTTAAAATTCATTAAAGAACGAGCAGTTTGTGCTCCATAATACATATTAGTTGGGACTTTAATTTCTCCCATTGAATCTGTTTCAATTCTGTATTCCATTTTTTGCTCCTGTTGATAAATTTAATTTAGACTCTAAAAATTAAAAGAAATTAAATCAAATTCCAAAAATATAAAAATATTTTAGACTCTTTTTATTCGTGTAAATTTTACACAATATATTTCCATATTTGATAAAAAAATATCCAAATTAAATTATTTTACTAATATTTTCTATTAAATTTTACTAATTTTCTTCGACTATAATGCTAAAAATAGGTCAAATTTAAGCATTCTTAATTTGCTAATATTAATTTGCGTCTTCAATTGGAATGATATATTTTAGCACCTATTATTTTACAATCTTATTAAAAAGGAAAAAATCATGGCTAAATGTCCTATGTGTGGAGCTGAAGTTGAAAAAGAACCTGGAATGGTTGTTGGCGAATTATTTGAATGTCCAGATTGCGGTATCGAATTAGAAGTTATTAAAATGAACCCATTTAAAGTTTCAGAAGCTACAATTGACGAAGAAGATTGGGACGAATAAATAGCTTTAATTTTATTTGAAATGGCTAAAAATAGTATTTTAAGTCATTGAAATTGTTTAATAAAAAGTTTTCAACTTAATATTTGGATTTTGCCCAAAAAATCCACGTTTGTTATTTATTTAAATTAATTCCATTCAATTATAAATCATTTGAAAAAGTAAAACTTCTGTTTACATTTGCAATGATTTAATATTTTCCAAATATTTAGTGAAATTTGTGGTTAAAGGACCATTTGAGATGAAAAATTTTAGAGAATTGATTGATAATTATGAAGTTGCAGTTTATCCAATGCGCAATGTAGTTATTGTAAAAGGTAAAGATGCTTCCGTTTGGGATGAAAAAGGTAACGAATATATTGATTGTGCCGCTGGAATTGGAGTTGCAACAATTGGACATTCAAATTCGGAAGTTGTAAAAGCAATTACGAAACAAGCCGAAACCCTTATAACAAATGCGTGCGTTTTTTATAATGATACGCGAGCATTATTTTTAGAAAAATTGAACGAAATAACTCCAAGTAACTTAAAACGCTCATTTTTAACCAATTCTGGAACAGAAGCAATGGAAGCGGCAATTAAATTTGCTCGCGTTTCAAATCACAAGACTGATTTTATCACAACAATTCATGCGTTTCATGGAAGAAGTTTAGGTGCTTTGAGTGGAACTTATAAAGAAGATTACCGTCTTCCCTTTGGTCCGCTTGTTCCTGGATTTTCATTTGTCCCCTTTAACGATTTGGACAAAATGACAGAGGCTGTAACTGAAAATACTTCAGGAATTATTTTGGAAGTAATTCAAGGTGAAGGTGGTATTAATATTGCTGACCAAAAATATCTTGAAGGCGTTCGTAAACTTTGCGATGAAAACAATATAATGTTAATTATTGATGAAATTCAATCTGGATTTTGCCGAACAGGAAAAATGTTTGCAATTGAACATTTTGGAATTGAAGCTGATATTTTAACAGTTGCAAAAGGAATTGCTGGCGGATTTCCAGTCGGAGCAGCTATTTGCTCTGATAAAGTAAAAATTGAACTTGGGCAACATGGAACAACATTTGGCGGAAATCCACTTGCAGCAGCAGCTGGACTTGCAGCAATTAATTTTATGATTGATAATAAGCTTGCCGAAGAAGCACATAAAAAAGGCGATTATTTTGTTAGCAAATTAAATGTTAATGAATTATCAAAAGTAGTTGAAGTTAGGTATAAAGGTTTAATGATTGGTGTTGAGCTAACCGAAAAAGTGCAACCTATTTTGCAACAATTATTAGATGAAAAGATTTTAGCAATGCCCGCTGGGAAAAGCGTTCTTCGCTTGCTTCCACCAGCAGTAATTACGTATGAACAATTGGACAAAGTCGCTGAAGTTTTAAATAGAATTTTGAAATAACAAAACACAATTTTTTTATTAATTGGTGGAATTTTAGTTCCACCAATTTAACTTAAAATCCTTCCAAACTATTTTTTATATTCAAAAACTTTTCGCCCATTTAAAGGCAATACTGGTCTAAAATTTCCGTGTAAAATTTCGGAAAATTTAGCAATTTGCTCTTTTGAGGCTTCAACTGGATTTTTTAACACATACCAATTAACTATTTCTGAACATGGTGGAGTTGTTAATGAACCTTTATAATGATAATAGTTTAAGTTTTTAGGTAACAACTTTTTCAAATTAATCACTTTATCCGATTTGAATTCACCTTTGCTAACTGGAAAATTTGGTAAATATTCTGAAAACAACTCATTTGATTTTCCTTCATCTATCATAACGCCAATAACTGAATAATCTGATTCGGAATATTGATTTACAAAGTGAACTTCTAAAGGATAATGGCTTCCATCAATTGTGTGTTCACTTTCTGCATGATAATGAAACTGCAATAATTTATATTCCTTTTCTTCAAGAGTAATTGTGTTATTTCCAGAAACATTAAATTGAACCGTATGTCCATTATTAATAATATTTACTGGAGTTGATTCGTAATTTACCGTTAACTGAGTAAGTGTTGGCTCGCTAAAAGTCTCATTTGTTAAAATATTAATTGGAGATTGTGCTTTTCCACCGCAAGCGGAATATCCATCGCACAAATTTTGCCAATTTTCTGGACTATGCTCGCCAGCTTCGTAAGACCAATGAACGTCAGTACAATCTTTTGGCTTTTTGTGACTTTCTTCTTGTTTTGTTTCATCAGCAATTTTATCTTCCGTTTTGGAATTATTGCACGATAACAAGAAAAATGTTGCAACAATTAAAAACAAACTATTAAAAATCAATTTTTTCATCTTTTCTCCAAGCTAAAATTTATCTAAATTGTTTGTGAATCAACAAAAAAGAGTGGTTGTGTACCACTCCATTAAAATAGGAATTTGTTTGGTTATTCAGTTGGTCTTCCAACAGATAGATTTTTACTTCTTTCTATTGATTGAAGTGCCAAATAATTATCCCCAAATTTTTTCAAATTTTCCATTTCGGTATCAAATTGTGCAAAGTGCATTTCTTCATCGGCAACCAATGTTTCAAATATTTTTTTGGAAACAGAATCCGCATTTTGCGAGCACTCGTTTGCCCATTTGTTATAATCGTTGGCGCTACTATTTTCCATATCACAAGCCATTACAAGCATTTCGTTAATATCGTGAATTTTTTTTACTTCGTGAGCAGCTTTTAATTCAACTTCACCTTTAAGGAATAAAACTCTATCTGCAAGCAACTCAATATGCAACATTTCGGCAATGGCAGTTCTTTTAAATAAATTTGAGATTAAATCGTAACCTTGGTCGTCACATCTAAAATGGAAATACATATACTGATGAACAGCAGCCAACTCGTCAGCAATAGCCAAATTTAATAGTTCAATACTTTTTGTTTTCATCTTTTCCTCATAGTTGTTAAAATTCTAATTTTTATTTTTTAAATTACTTATTCATCCATTAATTTTTGTATTAATTCAAAATACTTGGCCGCATGAATTCCATCTGCCAAACCATGATGAGCATTTATTGAAATATTCATCATTTTTCTACCATTATTGTTAAAGTACTTTCCAAAAACAATTTTAGGAATAGAATCCTTAATTTTGAAATTTCGAGAGTGGGTTAATCCAGTAAATTTTGTCCAAGGCAAAGTTGAATAGTGAATTACGTCCAATCTTTCGGAGTTTTCGTTAAGACTAAGTCCAGAAGTTGAATTTACACGCAAAATTTCTTCTTCTGCATATCGAGCAAATATTTTAAAATCCTTATCATATTTAATAAAGGAATATCCAAAAGATTCATCTTTTCTTCCAATAGTTGATGCTGCGTGAATTACATCATAATTCGTAACTTTGTCGTCAATAATTCGATATCGGAATTCCTCAATTTCATTTAAGGCAACAGTTGATTTATGCAAATAGTAAATAAAAAAGGATTCATTCAAAATTCTAACTTTTTCAAGTGCATTTGTACAATCAATTTCGGAAACAACTCCCCAAAATGGTTCGTCATATTTTGAAAAGAAATCAAAATGCTGTTTTCTTTTCCAATTTTGTAAATCTATAAATTTTTCCATAACCGAATTTTCCAAAGAAAAGATACATTTACAAATTATTCAGAAACCTCAAAATTACGTCTTGCGCCAACATATCGCGACTTAAAATATGCACTTTCTAATGATGAAACCGTAACACCTTGCGAAAAACTTGCATGAGCAAATAAATCTTCACCAATATAAATTCCAACATGACCTGGATAATTTCTTCGAGAAGTATTAAAAAACACTAAATCACCAAATTTTAGAGAATTTCGGTCAATTTTTTCACCCGATGCAAATTGGTCGCTTGAACTACGTGGTAATTCTTGTTTTAAGGATTTACTAAATACATTTTTTGTGAACGCCGAACAATCAATTCCCTCTTTATCAATTCCACCATATTGATATGGAGTATTGAGATATTTTACTATCTCAATCATAACTTTTTCTCTTTCTGTTAGTTCTAACGAAGTATAATTTTGATTGGAGTTATTTTTTATTAAGGAATTTATATCAACTTTTATATCTTCTTCTGGCTCTTCATCAAACTCATAATTGTAAATATCCTCATCATTAGCATCTGTAAATCGCTCATTTACATTCAGCGAATCTTGCTTAACTGTATTTTTTTTATATCGTTTATTTATGCTTGTTGATGTGCAAGAAATAGCAAAAATTGCCAAAAGTGGCAGTAATAAATATTTTTTTAATGACATTAAAATTAACCTAAGTATTTTCTGAGTGCGTTTGAACGTTTTTTATGACGTAATCTTCTAATGGCTTTTTCCTTTATTTGTCTTACTCGTTCGCGTGTTAAATGAAATTTTTCACCAATATCTTCAAGAGTTAGTGGAAAATCGTTTCCTAATCCAAAATAAAGTTTAAGAACATCTGCTTCACGCTCCGAAAGAGAATTCAAAGAAAAATCGACTTCCTGTTTTAAAGAATCAATAATTAAATTTTCGTCAGGTACCGATTGGGTTGTGTTTGATAAAAGTTCAAATAAATTATTTTCTTCCCCTTCTTTTACTGGTGCATCAAGCGAAACATTTCTTGCTGATATTTGAAGCGCTTCTAAAATTTCACTACCATCAACTTGTAATTTTTCGGCAATTTCTGCTGGGGAAGGTTCTCTTCCAAACTCTTGTTCAAATTCTGTATTCAAATATTTTATCTTACTTAATATTCCAATTCTATTTAACGGAAGCCTTACCATTCTTCCGCTTTCGCCTAATGCTTGTAAAATTGATTGCCTAATCCACCAAACTGCATAAGAAATAAACTTAAAACCACGAGTTTCATCAAATCTTCTTGCAGCTTTAATTAGACCAATATTACCTTCGTTTATTAAATCACCAAGCGAAAGTCCTTGATTTTGATATTGTTTTGCAACAGTAACAACAAATCGTAAATTTGCATTTACAAGTCTTTCAAAAGCTTTTTCATTACCTTTTTTTATTTCTTTTGCCAACTCAATTTCATCTTTATGTGAAATAAGTTCAACTTTACTTATTTCAAGAAGATATCTATCGAGCGATTTGCTGTCATGGCTTGTATATTGCTTCGAAATCTTCAAGAGAAACTCCAAAAGTGTTCAAAATTTTGTTTTATATACTCACACAATAAAAAAATAGAAATAATAGCCAAACTATAATTTTTTAATTTATTTAACAACTAATAAACTAATAAATCTTATTTTGTTTAGAATATAATAAAATATTTGAATTAATTACAATGCGGGTAAACAAAATAGTAAAACGTTGTAAACGAATTATTTAAGAAATGAAATTCCTTTTAATTCATTTTTAATTGCAAAAAAGTGAGCAGCAGATTTTCCAATATCGGCAAAAGTGCTTCTAATTCCCAAATCTGTTCCTAATTTACCTTTTTGATAATAAATTAATGGAATATATTCGCGACTATGGTCGGTGCTTGGTGTGGTTGGGTCATTTCCATGATCAGCGGTAATTATTAGAGCATCCGATTCGTCCAATAAATTTAATATTTCTGGAAGTTTATTATCAAAATCTTTCAAAGCTGTAGCAAAGCCAACAAAATCGTTACGATGACCATAATAGACATCAAAATCGACTAAATTTGTAAAAATGAAAGAATTTTTATGGACTTTTAAAGTGTCAATAATTTTTTCAACTCCTTCTTCGTTTGACTTTGTTTTTAAAGGAATTGAAATTCCACGATGATTGAACAAATCGTTTATTTTTCCAATTGCTATGGTTGGAATATTATTTTTTTTAAGTAAATCTAAAATTGTTTCGCTTGGAGGAGAAACTGCATAATCTTTGCGATTTGTAGTGCGTTTGTAATTACCACTATTTCCGACAAAAGGGCGTGCTATAATCCTTCCAATATTGTCATTTTTAACAAAAATTTCATTTCTTGAAATTTCACAAATTTCGTATAATCGCTTTAATGGAATAACGTCTTCGTGGGCTGCAATTTGAAAAACGGAATCGGCAGAAGTATAAATTATTGGAAATCCAGTTTTTACGTGCTCGTCACCAAGTTCCATAATTATTTCAGTCCCAGAAGCAGCTTTATTGCCAAGAATATTTTCAAATCCAGTAAGTTTTAAAAATTTATCAACAATATTTTTTGGAAACCCATTTGGATAATATGGAAAGTCAAAATCAAGTTCTAATCCAGATATTTCCCAATGCCCAGATACAGAATCCTTGCCTTGCGATTTTTCGTTCATTTTTCCAAAAGAAGCCAAAGGAGAATCAGATTTTGGAATACCAGTAATGTCAATGATGTTTCCCAGACCTAATTTTTGAAGATTTGGAAGTGAAATGCCATTTAGTTTGTTTGCAATATTTGCAAGTGTGTTGCTTCCTTTATCGCCATAATTTGCAGCATCTGGAAGTTCGCCAACACCAACTCCATCGAGTAATATTATTAAAAAATTATTCATTAAATATTAGTTACGGTATTTCCGCCCTTTTCAATTGCTTTTTTTAACGCCAATTCGGCATTTTCTACAAGAGTATTTATTTCCATTTTTTCGCGAGCCGAAGCAATTCCAACAGAAACAGTATAAGTTGTCTGTTGAGTTGCTACAATTACCGCATTTCGTGCAATTTTCATTCGCAATTTTTCAGCCCATAAAAACACATCTTTTGATTCTGTATTAAAGAAATAAACTCCAAAAACGTCTCTACTAATTCTTCCAACAACATTTTGCTCCGAAGTTGCTTCAATAATGGAATCTGTGATTGATTTAAGCACTTTTGGGAAAGGATTTCCCTCAAAAAGCGATTCGTCGTCGATAAATTTATCAATTTTTATAACAGCAAGTGTACTAGGAAGCTTTGCGTTTTTAGCTTTAGTTAAATCTGAACTTGTAAATTTCAAAAAGTTTTTTGCATTAAGAAATTTAGTTTCAACATCAACAGCTAATAAACTTTTCAACACTTTTTGATTTGTAAAAGAGTAAACAATATATGAAAAGATTTTCATAGCTTTTTTCATAAATGCCAAATCTTGGTCGAGATAACAATTTTTCTTTAATGAATCGAAGCAAAATAATCCATAAATATTTCCGTCATAAGCAAGAGGAATTGCCATAAACGAGCCATCAAACGTAATATCTTCATTTTTTGCAAATCTTGCTAACTTTTCGTCCTTTGTGTTATCAATTTTAAGAGGAACGCGATTAACAATTGCTTTTCCAACTATAGTACCCGAAATATCAATTGCTTTATTTTCGCCAAAATATTTTAGCGATGTATTATTAACAATTTTTGCAGTTTTATAATTTCGTTCAACGGGGTCAAAATAGACAAAGGTGAAAAAATCCCAAGGAATTAACTTTTTAACTGCATTTTCTATAGTGGAAAATAATTCACTTTCATTCTCAAATTTCTTATCAATTGCAACAATATCTAAAAGCGATTTTAGTCTTCTATCAGCTTGCGAATCTGCATGTTTTTCTTCAAAAAGTGAAATTAACAATGAAATCACTCTAACAAATCTTCCAAGTGAATAAATTGTTTCAATTCCAAACGCATCTCGTTCTTTCGAATCCATTGCTAAAATTCCAGCCAACGATTTTCCATAATAAAGCGGAACACCAACAAAACTTCTAATTCCTTGAGGTGTTGTGTAATATCTAATATTATCACTTTCTGCGTTTAACATTAAGTCCGAAATAATTTCAGGATCTTTGTTTACAATAATTTTGCTCAAAACATCATCTTCAACATCAAATTTTTGTTTAATAATGTCAGTGGACGCAGAAATAAATTTTTCAAGAGCAATTTTATTCGTTTTTGGAACATACCAAAAATATATTGCGCTATGTGCATTAAAAGCATCCTTAATTACTTGAAGAATTTTTTCTAATGCAAATCCAAAATGTTGGTCATCGCTAATATCATCTGGAATTTTTTCAGTAGCAATTTTGTCAAATTCAATTTTCAAATCAGGCGACTTAAAAAAACTATTACCAGCATTTGACTTTGATGAATCCCCAATATAATCTGTTGATTTTCGTACTTCAATTGTTTTATTTGGTGAAATAATTTTAAAACCCTCATCTTCGTCAGGCTCTAAAGTACGGGACTGAATGTCCGTTTTATCATAATCACTTGGATTATTTGAATTATTCGAAAACACTTCATCAAAATGACTATCAATTCTTGAAAAATCACGTAAAAATATGATAAAAGCAGCATAAACGACTAAAATAAGAAAAGAAATTATTCGTAGGATAAAATCGTCTGTAAAAAATGGAACCATTGCAAGAACAGGAATAACCGAAAATATTAAAATCCTTTTTCTATTTCTACTCGCACTATCCATTAACAAAAACCAAAATAATTAAAAATTAAGGTGGAATAATAACAAAACTTTAAGAAACTTTCTTGCTTTTTGAGTTAAATGGTCGCATTTTATTACTAAATATCCGATTATAATTAATTTTTCAGCAAAATTATAAATCAACTTACGGAATTACTAATTAGTGAATAAATTTCTTTACTTCCAATATCCTTAACACTGGAATTAAGAAATAAATTGTCACCAAAATTTAATTCGGGAAATTGCTTAATTACATCTTTTCTGCTTTGAGCAACTTCACTTTGCTTCAATTTATCAATTTTATTTAAAATAACAACAAATGGAATATTAAGCTCTTTCAAATAATCGTTTAATAAAATATCCAACTGAGTTGGTTTATGACGACTATCAATAAAATGAATAACACGTGCAATATTCTTATTTTCCGAGAAAAACGTAATTAGTAATCTTTCCCAATAATCTCTTTCTTTTTTGGAAACTTTTGCATAACCAAAACCTGGTAAATCAACAATATAAAATTGTGAATCAACTAAATAATAGTTTATTGTTCGAGTTTTACCTGGAGTTGAACTTGTTTTAGCAAGCCCTTTTCGCTTAAATAATGAATTAATAAATGTTGATTTACCTACATTTGACCGACCTGCAAGAACTACTTCTTTTAATTCATTGACAGGTAATTGCTTAAGTACAGAAACGGATTTTACAAATTCAATATTTTTCATAATTGGTTGGACTTTGGAAATTTATTCTTACAAAATGTAAAAAAAAAGAGTAATCGAAAAATCGATTACTCTTATTAAAACTTAAAAGTAAATATTTATTTATCTTCTTTAGTTTCTTCAGTTTTTTCTTCTACTGTTTCAGTAACTTCTTCAACGGCATTTTCAGCAACAACTTCTTCAGCTACTTCTTCAACAACTTCGGGTTTGCTTTCAGTAACAACTTCTTTTACTGATTCTGCAATAACTTTAGCATCTTTAATCTCTTCTTTTTTGACTTTTGCTTTAGTTACTTTACCTTTAGAATTTACATCATTATAATCAACTAATTCAATTATCGCCATTTCAGCAGCATCGCCTCTACGTTGACCTAACTTAACAATTCTTGTATAACCGCCTGGTCTATCACCAACTTTTGGAACTATTTCATTAAATAGCTCTTTTAGAACTTTGTCATCTTGAATATGTCTTGCAACAAGTCTACGATTTGCAACAGAATCTTCTTTAGCTCTTGAAATTAGAGGTTCTGCAAATCCTCTTAACTCTTTAGCTTTTGAAATAGTGGTTTTAATTTTCTTTTCTCTAAATAATGCAGTAGCAAGCGCTCTAAAAGTAGCTAAACGATGCGATGCTGTTCTATTTAATTTACGTCCTCGAACTCTGTGTCTCATGATACAACCTTTTCAAAATTTTTAAGTATTCTCTTTACCATAATTTATATATTTATCAACGTCCATCCCAAAGTCAAGACCGTAATTTTCAACAATTTCTGTCAATTCAGATAATGATTTGCGTCCAAAATTTCTAAATTTAAGCATCTCAGTTTCATCTTTTCTAACCAAATCGCCAAGAGTTTTAATATCAGCTCCTTTTAAGCAATTATGTGAACGAACAGAAAGCTCTAAATCATCAACGCTTGTAATCAATATTTTTCTAATTCTTTCAGTTTCGTGATCAATTTCTGGTTCAACAGTTTGCTCTTCTTGTTCAAGATCAAAATTAATAAACAAATTGATATGATCTCTTAATATTTGACCAGCATTTGATAATGCATCTTCTGGAGTAATTGAACCATCTGTATGAATTTCTAAACTTAATTGCTCATAATCATTACTTTCACCAATTCTAACATTCTTTACATCGTAAGTAACTTTTGTTAATGGAGTAAATATTGAATCAATTGCTATAAGACCAATGGTTTTATCAGTGATAATTTGATCAACAGATGCAACATATCCTTTTCCAAAACCGAAACGAATTTCCATATTTAACTTTGCACTATCATTAAGTGTTGCAATATGCAATTCTGGATTAAGAATTTCTATATCAGCGCATTGATCTTGTAAGCATTTAGCTGTAAATGTTTGTGCTCCACTTAAAGATAATTCCATTTTTGTGGTTTTACTATTTAAAATTTTAATTCTTACTTTTTTAAGGTTAAGAATTATTTCTGTAACATCTTCAGAAACGCCAGGAACACTAGAAAATTCGTGCAAAACACCATCAATTTTAATAGCAGTAATTGCAGCTCCAGCAATAGAAGACAAAAGTATTCTTCTAAATGCATTACCAAGTGTTACACCAAAACCTCTCTCTAAAGGTTGTACAACAAACCTACCAGAGCTATTTGTTGAAGATGATTCTTCTAATCTAACATTTTCCGGCATTTTAATGAACGGATAACTCATCTAATTCCTCTTCTTAATTTAATTTTTATTTAGAGTACAATTCAACAATAAGTTGTTCGTTGGCAACTAATGGAACTTCATCTCTGTTAGGAACTTGATTAAAAGTACCAGTTAATGTTGCTTTATCAACAATCAACCATTCATAAACTGAATCTTTAGTTCTTCTCAAAGTATTATGAATAATATCTAATTTTTTACTTTTTTCGCGAACAGAAACAACGTCACCAGGTTTAAGTAAATATGATGGAATATTTACAACTTTTCCATTTATTAAAAAGTGACGATGTAAAAGTAGTTGTCTTGCTGATTTACGAGATGGAGCAAATCCAAATCTATATATTACGTTGTCTAATCTACTTTCCAAAATTTTTATTAAGTTTTCGCCAGTAACACCTTTTTGTTTATTAGCGTCAACAAAATATGAATGAAATTGAGACTCTAACAAACCGTACATACGTTTAACTTTTTGTTTTTCTCTTAATTGCACACCATATTCTGAAAACTTAACTTTTCTGCTTAAACCATGTTGTCCAGGAATATAGTTTTTAGTTTCTAATGGACAACTTTGTGAAAGACATTTTGAACCTTTCAAAAATAATTTTTGTTTTTCTCTTCTGCACAACTTGCAACTTGGGCCTGTATATCTAGCCATCTAATCTCTCCCTTTATACTCTTCTTCTTTTGGGTGGCCTACAACCATTATGAGGTATAGGTGTAATATCTTTAATAGACAAAATTTGTAAACCAGCTGTGTTTAAAGCTCTAACTGCAGCTTCTCTACCAGAACCTGGACCTTTTACAAATACATCTACTCTACGCAAACCTAAAGCATAAGCCTCTTTTGCAGCATTTTCAGCTGAAACTTGAGCAGCAAATGGTGTGTTTTTTCTTGAACCTTTAAAACCATTTTTACCGGCTGTAGACCAAGATATTGCATTACCATAAACGTCTGTTAAAGTAACAATAATATTATTGAAAGATGCTTTAATATGAGCTACACCTATAGCATCAATATGAACTTTCTTTTTAGTTTTCCTAACAACTTTAGCCAAAACTTTTACTCCTTAATAATTATTTGGTAGCTTTCTTTTTACCTGCTACAGTATTTTTCTTACCTTTTCTTGTTCTCGAATTAGTCTTAGTTCTTTGACCTCTAACAGGCAAGCCTTTTCTATGTCTTAGACCACGATAAGCACCAATATCCATAAGACGTTTAATATTTTGTTGAACTTCACTTCTTAAGGCACCTTCAACTTTATATTCAGAAGTCATAATTGAACGAATTGCTGCAACTTCTTCTTCAGTTAATTCAGATATTTTCTTTTCAGCATCAATATTTGCTGATTTAAGAATTTCTCTTGCTGTAAACTGACCTATTCCGTATATATATGTTAATCCAATATATACTTTCTTTTGTTTTGGTAAATCGATTCCTGCGATACGAGCCAAACTAATTACCTCCTAAATTAACCTTGACGTTGTTTGTGTTTTGGATTTTTGCAAATCACACGAACAACTCCATGGCGTTTAATTATTTTACAATGTTCACAAACTTTCTTAACAGATGCACTAACTTTCATCTCTTTCTCCAACTATTTATATCGGTAGGTAATTCTACCTTTATTCAAATCATAAGGTGATAATTCAATTGCGACTTTATCACCAACCAAAATTTTAATAAAATGCATTCTCATCTTTCCAGAAATATGTGCTAATATTTCATGCCCATTATCAAACTTGACTTTGAAATTTGCATTTGGTAGAGTTTCTGTTACAATACCATCAACTTTGATTGGACCTTGTTTTGCCATATTTTTTAACTAACCGATAATATTTCTGGTTTACCATTTATAATTGCAATTGTATGTTCAAAGTGCGCTGAAGGTTTTTTGTCAGCAGTAATTACTGTCCAACCATCATCTGCAACATTAACTTTATAAGTACCAAGATTAATCATTGGTTCAATTGCTATTGTCATACCATTTTTAATTAAAGCTCCAGTTCCTTTTTTGCCATAATTCGGAATTTGTGGATCTTCGTGAAGTTTTCTACCTACTCCATGTCCACATAAATCTCTTACAACAGAAAAGCCGAAACTTTCTACATATTGTTGCACTGCTGCACCAATATCACCAATTCTATTATTAGCAATTGCGGCTTCAATTCCTTTATAAAGTGATTCTTCCGTAACTTTCATTAAAAGTCTTTTTTCATCAGAAATTTCACCTACAGCAATTGTAATAGCTGCATCGCCATAATAATTATCTTTAAGAACACCAATATCTACTGAAAATAATTCTCCTTCTTTAAGTATTCTATTTCCAGGAATACCATGAACAACTTCTTCATCAATTGATGCACAAATTGTTCCAGGAAAATCTATTGTTCCATACTGCCTATAACCTTTGAAAGCAGGAACACCACCATTACTTCTAATCCAATCTTCAGCAATTTTATCTAGCTCAATAGTACTTACACCAGGTTTAGTATGATGCTTAACAAGCTGTAAAGTTTCAGCAACTATTTTATTGCTTTCTCGAATAAAATCAATTTCTGTTTTTGATTTTATTAAAATCAATTACATACCACCTTTTCGGCCTTTCATTTTTCCAGATTTCATAAATCCATCATAATGTCTCATCAGTAAATGAGATTCAATTTGCTGCAAAGTGTCTAATGCAACACCAACCATAATTAGTAAACTGGTTCCACCAAAAAATTGAGCAAAACTACCAGAAACTCCCATCCTTGAAATAAATGCAGGAAGGATGGCAATAATAGCTAAAAATATTGAACCTGGCAAAGTAATTTTAGTTAAAATATTATCAATGAACTCAGATGTATGTTTACCAGGTCTAATACCAGGAACAAATCCACCTTGTTTTTTCATATTTTCAGCAACATCTTGTGGATTAAAAGCTATTGCAGTATAAAAATATGTAAAGAAAACAATCATTAATCCATAAACAACTGAATAAGTAATTGAAGTATAATCAAAATAACTTGCAACAGCAGTTACAAATTCATTATCAGGGAAAAAAGATAAAACTGTACTTGGAATGAACATAATGGCTTGTGCAAAAATAATAGGCATTACACCTGCAGTATTAACTTTAAGCGGAATATATTGCGTAACTCCACCATAAATTTTTCTACCAACTACACGTTTTGCATATTGAACAGGAATTCGTCTTGTACCTTGTGTAACTAAAACAATTCCAGCTATTATAAGAACCATTAAAGTCAAAATAACAATTTCAATAACAATATTTCTTGTTCCAGCTGCAATTAATCTGTATTCATCTAAAAGTGCAAATGGAAGTCGGTTAATAATACCAATAAATATTATAAGCGAAATACCGTTACCAATTCCTTTATCTGTAATTTGCTCTCCAATCCACATCATAAAAACTGTACCAGCAACAAGAATTGCAACAGAAGTAAATACAAATCCAAATCCTTGCACTTCAGCTGGAACAACCGATACTCCATTAACAGATAAATTCATAATTACGCCAGTAACAACTCCAATTGATTGGAAAAGAGAAATGATAACTGTACCATATCTTGTTAATTGCGTAATTTTTTTTCTACCTTCTTCGCCTTCGCGTTGCAATTTTTGAAAATAAGGAATTATTGCTCCACCAAGTTGGATAATAATAGAAGCACTAATATATGGCATAATTCCTAGTGCAAAAATTGCAGCATTACTAAAAGCTCCACCAGCAAATAAATCATAAAGTCCTAACAAATTATCGGAAGTTTTGTTTGCCATTGCCTCTGATAAAAGATAAGAATCAATACCAGGTAAAGTAATATGAGCTCCAAGCCTTACCACAATAAGTAAAGCTAAAGTGTAAAGTATTCGTTGTCTTAGCTCATGAATCTTAAAAATATTCCTAAATGTGTCTTGTAATTTTCCCATTAGCCTTTAATCTCTTTAATTGTTCCGCCAGCAGCTTCAATTTTTTCTTTAGCTGAATTACTAAAACCATTCGCTACTACTTCAACTTTAGCAGTAATATCTCCCATTCCAAGTACTTTGAAAGGAGCGGCACTTTTTGAAATAATGCGATTTTTATAAAGAACTACGTCATTTATTATTCCATCAAGGACTTTTTTATCATCAACAAGCTTTTGAATATCACTTACGTTAACAACTTGGTAATAAATTTTAAAAGGGCTTGTAAAACCACGTTTTGGAACTCGGCGTTGTAAAGGCATTTGACCACCTTCGAACCAAGCGCGGTATTTATAACCAGATCTTGATTTTTGACCGTTGGAACCTTTTGTAGCAGTACCGCCCCGTCCAGTTCCTTCACCACGAGCAATTCGTTTTCTATTTTTTGTTGCGCCATTAGCGGCTTTAAGATTACTTAGAATATCCATTCTATTGCCTACTCTTCAATTTCTTCAACTTTTAATAAATGCGATACTTTATTGATCATTCCTCGAATCTGAGGGGTATCGTTATGAATTATACTATAATTTGGTCTTCCTAAACCAAGAGCCTCAATTGTTAATTTTTGAGTTTTTGGTCTATCAATAACACTTTTTGTTTGCGTAATGTTTAATTTCTTAGCCATTCTATTCCTCAATTAGGCGTTAAACAATTCTTCAACTGCCATACCACGTTTTGCAGCCATTTTGTTAGCATCAATTAAATTTAATAAGCCATTTAATGTAGCTTTAACTTGATTATGTGGGTTACTTGAACCTAAAGATTTTGTTAGAATATTTTCAACACCAGCAGATTCCAACACCGCTCTAACTCCACCACCAGCAATTAAGCCAGTTCCAGGAGAAGCAGGTTTTAATAGAACTTTACCAGCGCCAAATTTTCCAATAATATTATGTGCAATTGTTCCTTTAACTAAATTAACAAATTTCACATTTTTCTTAGCATCATCTATCCCCTTTGATATTGCATCGGTAACTTCATTTGCTTTACCAAGACCAACACCAACTGTACCTTTTCCATCGCCAACAACAACAATGGCATTAAAGCTAAATCTTCTACCACCTTTAACCACTTTTGCAACTCGGTTAATGTGAACGACTTTTTCTTTTAATCCATCAGTATTTTGTACTTTTTTAGGTTTCAATTTAATCTCCCATAATTACATATTATCTTTTTGGCAGCCGGAAGAGGATTCGAACCTCTACAGACGCCTCCAAAGGGCGTTGTCCTACCATTAGACGATCCGGCTATCAATTTTAAAATTTTAGACCACCTTCTCGGGCGCCATCAGCAACTGCTTTAACACGACCATGGTATTTATTAATTCCTCTGTCAAAAACAACTTTTTCAACATTGGCTTCAACTGCATTTTTAGCAACTAATTTGCCAACAATTTTACTTTTTTCAGTTTTTGATGTAGCTAATTTTAACTCTTCTGCAATTTCTTTTGATAAAGTAGAAGCAGAAGCTAAAGTTTTGCCTTGTGTGTCATCAATAACTTGAGCATAAATATGATTTAAACTCTTAAAAACAGTCAAACGTGGTCTTTCCAAAGTTCCAAAAAGATTTTTTCGAACTCTTTTAATTTTTCTTTCTTTTCGTTGTTTAATTCTCTTTAACATATTTACTCTAATCTTTTACCTTATTAAATTATTTTGCTGTTTTTCCAGCTTTTTTAACGATTACTTCGTTACTATATTTAATTCCTTTACCTTTGTATGGTTCAGGTTGTCTAAATGAACGAATTTTTGCAGCAACAAGTCCTACAAGTTCTTTATCAATTCCATTGATTTTTATTTGTGTAGGAGTTGGTACTTCCAAAGTAATTTCACTTGGAGGCATAAAATATATAGGATGTGAATACCCAATATTTATAAATAAATTTTTCTCCTTCAACTCAGCTTTGTATCCAACACCAACTATATCCAAAGTTTTACCATAACCAACTGTAACACCAGTAACCATATTTTGTATTAAAGCTCTTGTTAAACCGTGTAAAGCTCTATTTTCTTTTTGATCGTCTTCGCGTTTAACCAAAACTTGATCATTTTCAACTGTGACAGTAATATTTGGATGAACAGTCATTTGAAGTTCACCTAATTTACCTTTTACCTTTAATGTGTTACCACTTTGAGTAAAAGTAACATCTTTAATATTAACTGGATTTTTACCTATTCTTGACACTTAATCTTCTCCGTTAAATTTTTACCAAATGTGACAAATTACTTCGCCACCAACAGCGAGTTTTTTAGCTTCTTTATCAGTTAATAAACCTTTAGAAGTTGAAATGATAGCAATTCCTAAACCATTTAAAACTTTAGGAATATTCTCAAAATCAACATAATTACGTAGACCTGGAGTGCTTATTCTTTTTAATCCGCTAATAGAAGATTCACCATCAATATACTTTAGGAATATTCGAATAACATTTTGCTTATTATCTTCAGTTATGTTAAAATCAACAATAAACTTTGATTTTTTCAAAATTTCAGCTAAACCAACTTTAAGATTAGAAGATGGTATATCAACAAATCTCTTTTTCGCGCTTATCGCATTTCTAATTCTTGTCAAAAAATCAGCAACTGGATCAGTAACTGGCATATTTATAATCTCCTAATATTTTACCAACTAGCTTTTTTAATTCCAGGAATTTCACCTTTAAGAGCCATTTCTCTAAAAACAAGTCTGGAAATTCCAAATTTTCTATAATAACCTCGTGATCTTCCTGTCATAGAGCATCTGTTTTTTAATCTAACAGGAGAAGCATTTTTAGGTAGTTTTTGTAATGCTTCATAATCTTTGTTTTCTTTTAATTCTTTTCTAATAGCTGCATATTGTTCAACAACTCTTCTTCTTTTAGCTTCTCTAGCTATTATTGATTTTTTTGCCATCTAAATATACCACCTAAGCTTGTTTTTTCTTAAAAGGAACACCAAAAGCTAATAATAATTCGTAAGCTTCATTATCAGTTTTGGCAGTTGTAACAAATGTAACATCCATTCCTACAACTTTATTAATTTTATCAACATCAATTTCTGGGAAAATAATTTGCTCTTTTATACCAAGAGTATAATTTCCTCTTCCATCAAAAGATTTATCAGGAACACCCCTAAAGTCGCGAACACGAGGTAAAGCAAGCGAAATTAATCTATTCATAAATTCGTACATTTTTCTTCCTCGAAGAGTAACTTTAGCACCAATTTTCATACCTTCACGAAGTTTGAAGTTAGAAATAGATGTTTTAGCAGCACGAATTTGAGCTTTTTGACCAGTAATTGTTTCCAAATCTTTTACTGCAGCATCAAGAATTTTTGAATCGTGAACAGCTTCACCAACACCCATGTTAACAACAATTTTAACCAATTTAGGAACTTCCATAGCGTTAGCATATTGAAATTTTTCCGTCATTAGGGATATGATCTCAGTTCTATATTTCTCTAAGAGAAGTAGTGGAATTTTTACAGTTCCAACTTCTTTCTTTACATCTTCACTTTTTTCTTTCTTAGCCATTTTCTGTTATAATCCTTAAGTTCAATTAAAGCATTTCGCCACTTTTTTTACTAACTCTAACTATTTTCTTTTTATTTGTCTTATCATCAATAATTACTTTTGAACCAACTTTAGTAGGTTTATTAGTTTTAGGGTCTACCAACATAACATTAGAAACATTTATTGGAGCTTCCATTTCAATAATTCCACCTTGTGGATTAGCTTGATTTGGTTTTGTGTGTCTTTTTCTAAGACTTACACCTTCAACAATAACTTTATTATCCTTTGGATAAACTTTTAGTACTTTACCTTTAACACCTTTTGCGTTGCCAGCAATTACAATAACATTATCATTTTTTTTAATTTTCATTTTCACAAATCCTTATATTATAAAACTTCAGGTGCAAGTGAAATAATTTTCATAAACTTCTTATCACGAAGTTCACGGGCAACTGGTCCAAAAATACGAGTTCCACGAGGCTCATTTTGAGCATTTAATAAAACTGCAGCATTTTCATCAAATCTTATATAAGAACCATCGTTACGTCTTACTTCTTTAGCTGTTCTAACTACAACTGCTTTAGAAACTTCACCTTTTTTTACTCCACCATGAGGAATAGCTGTTTTAACCGTAACAACAATTATATCACCAACACTAGCATATTTTCTGCCAGTACCACCAAGTACTTTAATACATCTAATCTTCTTAGCGCCAGAATTATCTGCAACTGCTAAATTTGTTTCTGCTTGAATCATCTCAAAACTCTCCTAATTGCTGGCTATTACTTAGCTTTTTCAACTATTTCTACTAATCGCCAATTCTTATTTTTACTAATTGGACGTGTTTCCATTATTTTAACAACATCACCAATGTTACATTCATTATTTTCATCATGAACAATGAGCTTAGTTGTTTTTTTGAAATACTTTTTATAGATAGGGTGTGCAACTTTTCTTTCAATAGCAATAGTAATGCTCTTTTGCATACTATTTTTAACAACAACCCCAATTCTAGTTTTTCTTAAAGCTCTAGTTTCCATTCTTATTCCAATTTCCTAAATTAATCTTTATCAGCTACTTGTACTTTCAATTCTCTTTCTTTAAGTACGGTTTTCATTTTTGCAATATCTTTTTTAAGCAAATCTAATTTTGCTGTATTAGTTAAGTTTTTTAACTCATGAGAAAAACGAAGATCAACTAAAGCACTGCCATTCTCGTCTATTCTTTTTATTATTTCTTCATCACTCATTTCACGAATTTCGTAGATCTTCATCTTACAATCCTTATTAATTTTCTTCGTAGTCAGGTCTAACTGAAGTAGTTGTTTTAATTGCCAATTTATGACCAGCTAATGTAAAAGCTTTCATAGCTAGTTCTTTTGAAACTCCAGTAACTTCAAACAGAATTCTACCAGGTTTTACAACAGCCACCCAAAACTCTGGATTACCTTTACCTTTACCCATTCTAGTTTCTAATGGTTTCTTTGAAACTGGTTTGTCTGGAAATATTCTTATCCAAACTTTACCATCACGTTTCATTGTTCTAGTAATAGCAATACGACATGCTTCAATTTGACGGCTTGTAATCCAACCCGCCTCGGTAGCTTTGATAGCAAAATCGCCAAAGTTTATCGTACTTCCACGATAAGCTTTACCTTTTCTTCTACCTCTATGTGATTTTCTAAATTTTACTCTTTTGGGCATTAACATCAGAATAACTCCTCAAACTCTTAGTCAGATAATCTTTTTCCTAAAACTTCACCTTTATAAATCCAAACTTTTATACCAATTGAGCCATAAATAGTTTGGGCTGTATAAGTACCATAATCTATATCAGCTCTTAAAGTATGTAAAGGAATTTTTCCTTCTTTATACTGTTCTGATCTAGCCATTTCAGCACCACCTAAACGTCCACCACATTTAACTCTAATTCCTTCAGCTCCCATTCTTCTAGCAGAAGTAATTGCTGATTTCATAGCACGTCTAAATGAAATACGACCTTTTAGTTGTATACCAATATTTTCTGCAACTAAAAATGCATCCAATTCTGGTCTTTTAATTTCAGTAATTTGTACTTTAACTTCTTTTTCACCGATAATGCTTTTTAATTCTTCTTCAATTTGAGCTATTTCTTTTCCGCTTTTTCCAATAACAACTCCAGGACGTGAAGTAAATATTGTAACAACAATGTTTTTTGATGTACGGTCAATAATAATTCTTGAAACACCAGCTTTTTTTAGTCGGTTTCTAATATAAATTCTTAATTTTTTATCTTCATTTAATTTAGCAGTATAATTACCATTTTCATACCAGTTGGATTCCCAACCTCTAATAATACCTACTCTAAAACCTATTGGATTAACTTTCTGACCCAAATATTCCTCCTCAACTAACTTTTGCTAGCTACTACTATTGTTAAGTGATTAGATCGTTTTCTCATTCTAAAAGCTCTACCCATAGGGGCAGGTAGCATTCTTTTTAATGAAGGACCTTGATTTACAAATGCTTCTTTTACAAATAAATCTGAAGGTTCTAATTTAGATTCCTGATCTTTATTTAACAGATTAGAAATAGCTGATCTTAAAACTTTCTCTGCATCTTTTGCAGGATGTTTTGGACTAAAGTGTAAAATTTCTATAGCTTTTTCCACTCCAATTCCTCTAATTAGGTCAACTACCAATCTCATCTTTCTCGGAGATGAACTAATATGTTTGTGAGTTGCTCTTGCTTCCATTTATCAATTACCTTATTAAAATTATTTTCTCATTTTAGATGCTTTTTCAGCTTTAGACATTGGATGTCCTCTAAATATTCTGGTAGGAGAAAATTCTCCCAATTTGTGTCCAACCATATTTTCCGAAATATAAACAGGAATCATTTTATTACCATTATGAACTGCAATAGTATGACCAACAAAATCTGGAGAAATAGTAGTAGAACGTGACCACGTTTTAATAATTTTCTTTTGATTAGTATCGTTTAATTGTTGAACTTTTTTTTCCAACTTTGCATCAATAAATGGACCTTTCTTAACTGATCTTGGCATCTTTAATCTCTAATTATTTCTTTCTACGTTTAACAATAAATTTATTTGATTCGTTCTTTTTCTTTCTAGTTTTGTATCCTTTTGCTGGTTGTCCCCAAGGTGATACTGGATGTCCACCACCTGAAGTTCTACCTTCACCACCACCCATTGGGTGATCTACAGGGTTCATTACTACACCACGAACTTTAGGACGTTTTCCTAACCATCTACTTCTTCCCGCTTTACCGAGACTAATATTCTCAAATTCAGCATTTCCAACTGTACCGTATGTTGCCATACATTCTAATGAAACTAATCTTACTTCACCAGATGGTAATTTTAATTGAGCATAATCACCTGCTTTTGCTGCAAGTTGAATTGACATTCCAGCAGAGCGAGCTAATTGACCACCTTTACCAGGTTTTAATTCAACATTGTGAATTAAACTACCCAACGGAAGGTTTTTTAATTTCATTGCATTGCCAATCTTAATTTCTACTGATTCACCAGCTTTTAGTAAATCACCAACTTTTAAGCCATCTGGAGCTATAATATATCTTTTTTCGCCATCCAAATAGTGAAGTAATGCAATTCTGCTTGATCTGTTTGGATCGTATTCAATTGAAAATACTTTAGCAGCAACGTCAAACTTATTACGTTTGAAATCAATAATTCTGTATCTTCTTTTGTGTCCACCACCGATATGACGGCTTGTTAATCTACCAAGATTATTTCTACCACCAGATTTTTTTAGTGCAACAGTTAAAGATTTTTCTGGTGTAGTACGAGTAATTTCATCAAAAGTAGAAATTGACTGATATCTTGTTCCAGGTGTATTCGGTTTTAATTTTCTAATTCCCATTTAATAAAGCTCCAATTCCTAATCTTTATACTTCTTCAAAAAGATCAAGTTTTTGACCTTCTTTTAACGTAATAATTGCTTTCTTAAACTGAGGTGTTTTACCAACAAATCTACCTTTTTTAGTAAATTGTGATTTTGTTTTGCCTTTATACTTAATTGTATTTATAGCAACAACTTTTACCTCAAATCTTTTTTCAACTGCCTTAGCTATCTCTATTTTGTTCGACTTATGATTGACAATAAAACCATATTTATTCTCTTTTTCCATAAGTGCAGTCATCTTTTCAGTAACTAAGGGCTTAATTAAAATACTATTCATCTCAAATACCAATTCACCTTTTAATTAAAAACACTAACTAATTTATCAACTGCACTTTTTTGCATTACAATAACTTGATGATTTAATAAGTCATATGTAGAAGCTTTTTGTGCTTCAAGAATTGAAACTCTATCAATGTTTCTTCCAGATTTATAAATGTTTTCCTGATGCTCACTAGTAAGTAGTAAAGTTTTCTTCCCAGCAATTTTTAGTGAATCTAACATTTTCACAAAATCATTTGTTTTTGGAACATCATAATTAAAGTCTTCAACAACTATAATTTGATTAGCACTAGCTTTATAAGATAAAGCTGATTTACGAGCTAGTCTACTAACTTTTTTGTTCAATTTTTGTCTGTAATTTCTTGGTTTTGGTCCAAATATAGTACCACCACCAATCCATATTGGAGAACGAGTAGAGCCAGAACGAGCAGTACCTCTACCTTTTTGCTTCCAAGGTTTACGTCCACCACCACTTACTTCATTGCGTTCTTTGGTTTTATGAGTACCTTGACGTTGATTTGCTAAATAAGCTTTAACAGCAAGATAAATAACATGATCATTAGGTTCAATACCAAATACATCTTCTGCTAGTTCAACAGAAGTTCCTTCTTGAGTACCATCAATTTTATAAACATCTAACTTCATCACTTAACCAATTACTTTTTAATTTCAACTATTGAATTTATTGCACCAGGAACAGCTCCTTTAACAAGAATAATATTCTTATCAGCAATAACTTTAATTACTTTTAGACCAGAAGTGGTAACTCTTTCAAATCCCATTCTTCCACCCATTTTCATACCTTTCAAAACTCTTGATGGATAAGAACTTTGTCCAACAGAACCTGGAGCTCTTTCTCTATCACCTTGTCCGTGTGTTCTTTGTCCGCCACTAAAATTATGACGTCGCATAACACCTTGGAAACCTTTACCTTTACTTTTACCAGAAACTTTAACCAAATCACCTATTTTGAAGATATCTAAAGCAATTTCATCTCCAATTTTATAATCTGAAATTGAAAAATTTCTAAATTCTCTTAAAACAGAAGCTGGTTTTAAATTATTTTTCTTATAATTTTCAATTTGAGGTTTATTGAGATGTTTTTCTTTTTTCTCACCGAAACCTAATTGAAGAGCTTCGTATCCATCATTTTTCTTTGTTTTAATAGAAACAACAGTACATGGACCAACTTCAATTGCAGTAACTGGAACAACTTTTCCGTCTTCTGCATAATAATTAGTCATTCCTATTTTTTTACCTAACAATCCTGGCATCTCATAATCCTTATAACTTAATCTCTATATCAACACCCGCTGGAATTTCTAACTTACTTAGTGAATCCACGGTTTTGTTGTTAGAGTTATGTATATCAATAATTCTTTTATGTGCTCTAATCTCAAATTGTTCACGAGATTTTTTGTCAACATGCGGAGAGCGTAAAACTGTGTATACAGATCTTCTTGTTGGCAAAGGAATAGGACCTGAAACTACAGCTCCTGAACTCTTAACAGTTTTAATAATTTTTTCAGTCGATTTATCAATCAAAATATGATCATAAGATTTTAATTTAATTCTAATTTTTTGACCTGCCAAAATATATCTCTCCTTAAATATATGCCAGATTATAAATAATCTGGCAATAAAAATGCTTACTTATTTAATAATTTTTGCAACAACGCCTGCACCAACTGTTCTACCACCTTCACGGATAGCGAAACGTAGTCCTTCTTCCATTGCTATTTCTGAAATCAATTCAATTGTCATTTTAACATTATCACCAGGCATAACCATTTCTGTACCTTCAGGTAATGTTGCAATTCCAGTTACGTCAGTAGTTCTAAAATAGAATTGTGGTCTATAGCCATTAAAAAATGGAGTATGTCTACCACCTTCTTCTTTAGAAAGAATATAAACTTCGCTAACAAAACTTGTATGAGGAGTAATTGTATTTGGTTTTGCCAATACCATTCCTCTTTGAATTTCATCTTTGCTAACGCCTCTCATAAGAATACCAGCATTATCACCAGCTAAAGCTAAATCTAATTCTTTTCTGAACATTTCAATACCAGTAACAACTGTTTTTTTGTTCATTCCAAGACCAATAAGAACAACTTCTTCGCCAAGTTTTACTTGACCTCTTTCAACTCTACCAGTAGCAACAGTGCCACGGCCAGTAATTGAAAATACGTCTTCAACAGGCATTAAAAATGGTTTATCAGCTTCACGTGCAGGTATTGGAACATAAGAATCAACTGCATCCATAAGTTCCCAAATGCTATTCATTCTTGGATCATCTTTTGAAGCATCATCGTTTGAAGAAGCTTCTAAAGCTTGTAATGCAGATCCTTTAATTATAGGAATATCATCACCAGGGAATTCATATTCAGTAAGAAGTTCTCTTAACTCCATTTCAACTAAGTCAACTAGTTCTTGATCATCAACAAGATCAACTTTGTTCATATAAACAACTATTTTTGGCACACCAACTTGACGAGCTAACAAAATGTGTTCTCTAGTTTGTGGCATAGGACCATCAGTAGCAGCAACTACAAGTATTGCACCGTCCATTTGTGCAGCACCAGTAATCATGTTTTTTACATAGTCAGCGTGACCAGGACAGTCAACGTGAGCATAATGTCTATTTGCTGTTGAATATTCAACGTGAGCAGTAGCAATTGTAATACCTCTTTCTCTTTCTTCAGGGGCATTATCAATGCTATCAAATGTTCTTTTTACTGATAAACCTTTTTTTGCAAGACACATAGTAATTGCAGCAGTTAATGTAGTTTTACCATGATCAACGTGACCAATAGTACCAATATTAACGTGAGGTTTACTCCTATCAAATTTTTCCTTTGCCATAGAAAACTCCTTGTTCTTTTTTATCCTTGTTAAATTACTTAATTATTAATATTTGCTTTTTCTGAAATCTCTTCTGCAATTGATCTTGGAACTTCAGCATAATGAGAAAATTGCATTGAATAAATTGCTCTACCTTGAGTCATTGATCTTAATACTGTTGAATAACCAAACATTTCAGATAATGGTGCTTTCGCTTTGATAACTTGAGCATCTCTTCTTGCATCAAAACCTTCAACTTTACCTCTTCGTGAGCTTAAATCACCCATAACATCTCCCATATATTCTTCGGGAGTTGTAACTTCAATACTCATTAATGGTTCTAATAAAATTGGTTTTGCTTTTTTTGCAGCAGCTCTAAAAGCCATTGAGCCAGCAACTTTGAATGATATTTCATCAGAGTCAACATCATGATAAGAACCGTCATATAATTTAACTTTTACGTCAACAATATGATAACCTGCAACAACACCATTTTTCATTGCTTCTTCAACACCACGTGAAACTGGCATAATATATTCTTTAGGAACAACACCACCAACAATGGCATTTTCAAATTCAAATCCTTTACCAGGTTCATTAGGACCAACTTCGAGCCAAACGTGGCCATATTTACCACGTCCACCACTTTGCTTAACAAATTTACCTTCTGCTTGAACAGTTTGCGTAATTGTTTCTCTATAAGCAACTTGTGGTTTTCCAACATTTGCTTCAACTTTAAATTCGCGTTTCATTCTATCAACGAGAATTTCTAAGTGAAGTTCTCCCATTCCTGAAATTAAAGTTTGTCCTGTTTCTTCATCAGATTTAACTTTAAATGTTGGATCTTCTTCAGATAGTTTGGATAACGCTTCACCTAATTTATCTTGATCAGCTTTTGTTTTTGGTTCAATTGCAATTTGAATAACTGGTTCAGGGAAAACCATTTTTTCTAATAAAACTTTATCATCTTCAGTACAAAGAGTATCACCAGTTTTTGTGTTTTTTAATCCAACAATTGCTGCAATATCTCCAGCACGAATTTCATCTAAATCTTCTCTTTTATCTGCGTGCATTAGTAGAATTCTACCAACTCTTTCTTTTTTATCAGAAACCGAGTTATATATATATGAACCTGAAGTAAGTTTACCAGTATAAACTCTAATGTAAGTTAACTTGCCAACATAAGGGTCTGTCATAATTTTAAATGCAAGCGCTGTAAATTTTTCCTTTGTACTAACTTCTCTAATAACTTTATCATCTTGATAAATATGATGAACACTTAGTTCTTCAGCATCTAAAGGAGATGGTAAAAATTCAACAACAGAATCTAATAATTTTTGAACACCTTTGTTTTTGAAAGATGACCCACACAAAACTGGAGTAATTTTTAATTGTCTTGTTGCTTCTCTTAAAACTTTAATTATCTCATCAATACTGATTTCAACACCTTCTAGATATTTTTCTAAAAGTGAATCATCAACCTCAGAAACAGCTTCAAGCATAACAGTTCTATACTTTTGTGCTTGAGGTAATAATGCCGCTGGAATATCTTTATCTTCAAACGTAGCACCAAGTGTATCTTCGTGGTACATTCTTGCCTTCATTGTTACCAAATCGATAACACCTGAAAACATGTCACCTTCACCAATAGGGATTGTAACTGGAATAGCGTTAGCTCCTAAACGGAGTTTCATCATATCTACGGCATTGAAAAAATCAGCACCAATTCTATCCATCTTGTTAATAAAAGCTATTCTAGGTACTTTGTATTTATCAGCTTGGCGCCATACTGTTTCAGATTGTGGCTCAACCCCACCAACAGCACAAAACAAAGCAACAGCACCATCTAAAACTCTTAATGATCTTTCAACTTCTACTGTAAAATCAACGTGTCCTGGAGTATCAATTATATTTATTTGATGACCTTGCCAAAAAGCAGTAGTTGCTGCACTAGTTATTGTAATACCACGTTCTTTTTCTTGCTCCATCCAGTCCATAGTAGCGCCGCCATCATGAACTTCGCCAATTCTATGGGTTTTTCCAGTATAATATAATATCCTCTCAGTTGTTGTTGTTTTACCAGCATCAATGTGAGCCATTATACCAATGTTTCTAACTTTATTTAAGTCTACTCGTTTAGTAGCCATCTAATCATATCCTATAATTCAATCATTACCATTTGAAATGTGCAAATGCTTTATTTGCTTCTGCCATTCTATGTACTTCATCTTTCTTTTTAACTGCTGAACCTTCACCATTAGAAGCTGATATCAACTCCGCAGATAATTTTTCAGCCATTGTTTTATCTTTTCTATCAGATGCATATTTCTTAATCCAACGAAGTGCTAAAGCCATTCTTCTTTCGGGTCTAACTTCCATTGGAACCTGATATGTTGCACCACCAACTCTTCTACTTCTAACTTCAACCATTGGTTGAACGTTACTAATAGCCTTTTTAAAAACTTCAATAGCTGGTTTTTTAGTTTTCTTTTCAATTAAATCAAAAGATTCGTAAACAACACTTCTAGATGTTGATTTTTTTCCATCCATCATGATATAGTTAACAAATTTTGCAACTAAAATATCGTTAAATTGTGGATCTGGCTTAATGTATCGCTTCTCAGCTCTTCTCTTTCTCATAATTATCTATTTCTTTTTAGGTTTTTTAGTGCCGTACTTAGATCTACTTTTCTTTCTATCATCCACTCCACTTGTGTCAAGAGAACCACGAATAATGTGATATCTAACACCGGGAATATCTTTAATTCTTCCACCCCTAATTAAAACAATGGAGTGTTCTTGCAAATTATGACCTTCGCCAGGAATATAAGCAGTTACTTCCATTCCATTTGTTAATCTTACTCTCGCAACTTTTCTCAAAGCTGAGTTCGGCTTTTTTGGTGTAGTTGTATACACTCTTGTACAAACTCCTCTTCTCTGAGGACAGGCTTCCAAAGCTGGTGCTTTGTTTTTAGATTTAACAATCTTACGACCTTTTCTAACCAATTGGTTTATCGTAGGCACTTAAATACCTCCATAAAATTTTACAGTGCTTAAAAATTCAGACTCTCAATATACCTTTTATCTGCAATTAAGTCAAGCACTTGAATTAATATTTTTGTTACTTTTAAACTTCTTTTTCGCTTTCTTCTTCAACTAATTCCGATTTTTCATCAACTGCATTTTCTTCATTAGTTAATATTATATTATTATACTTTTTAAGACCAGTTCCTGCAGGAATTCTTCCACCCATAACAACATTTTCCTTCAATCCAATCAAATTATCAACTTTTGCCTCAATTGCAGCATTTGTTAATACTTTTGTTGTTTCTTGGAAGGAAGCAGCTGAAATGAAACTTTCTGTAGATAATGCTGCTTGAGTAATGCCCAAAAGAATATTATCAAAAGTTGCTGGTTCTGCATCTCTTGTTGCGAGCATTTTTTTATTCTTTCTTTCTAATTCAGAGTTAATTTCACGCATTTTTATCTTAGATATAATGTCTCCTTTTTCTAATTTAGAGTCACCAATATCATCAACAAATGCAGATTCTAACATAGTTCTGTTTTCAATTGCCATTACTGATCTGTTTATTAAATCTTCTTCAATAAATGAAGTATCACCAGATGAAATAACTTTAAGTTTTCTCAACATTTGGCGAACAATAACTTCGATATGCTTATCGTTTAGTTTTACACCTTGCAATCTATAAACATCTTGAATTTCGTTTACAAGATATTCTTGAACTGCATTGGTTCCACTAATTTTCAAAATATCGTGAGGATCAATTGGTCCGTCTGTTATTTTTTCTCCAGCAGGAATTTCATCACCTTCTTGAACAAGAATGTGTTTTCCGTATGGAATATTATATTTTTTCTCGTCCATTCCATCCATAGATTCAACAATTATTTCTCGTGAACCTTTTTTTCGAGCTCCAAACTTAACAATTCCTTCAATTTCTGATACCGTTGCAGGTTCGTGAGGGCTTCTTGCTTCAAATAATTCGGTTACTCGAGGTAAACCACCTGTAATATCTCTACTTTTTGAATCAGATTTTGATATTTTTGCTAAAATAGTACCAGGTAAAACAGTAGAATTATCTTCAACCGACAAATAAGCTCCTGTTGGCAAGTTAAATGTCTTTTCTTCACCATTAGAATCTGTAATTACGATACTTGGGGTTAAGGTTTTGTCCTTAGATTCAATAACAACTTTGGCAACGTGGCCAGTTTGCTCATCGGCAACTTGTTGAATTGTTGAGTTATCTACTAAATCAACAAATCGGACAATACCTTGAATATCTGTTAAAATAACAGCATTATATGGATCGTGATTGTATAATGGTTGACCTTTTTTTACGGTTTGATTATTTTCAACACGTAATTCGGCTCCATAAGGAATATCATATTTCTTAATTTGTCTTCCGTCTTCATCAAAAATACCTAAAGAACCTCTACGACCAGTAACAACTTTAACTTTTCCAATAAAATCTTCTCTTTCAACAAAATTGATTTTATCAAATTTAATAGTTCCTTCAATACTTGAATCAACTTGAGATTGGCTTGCAATACGTGAAGATGTTCCTCCCAAGTGGAAAGTTCTCAATGTTAACTGAGTTCCAGGTTCACCGATAGATTGAGCCGCAATAATTCCAACAGCTTCGCCTTTTTCTACCAATTTTCCAGTTGTTAAATTTCTGCCATAACATTTAGCACAAATACCACGTTCTGATTCGCAAGTTAATACTGTTCTAATAAATACTGATTCAATTGAAGCATCATCAATTCGTTCTGCAATTTCTTCATCAATAGTGTTTCCAGCTTCAACAATTAGTTCGTCTGTTCTTGGGTCATAAACATCTTCTTGAGCAACACGACCAGTAATACGTTCTGCTAAAGGTTCACGTTCCAATTCAACATCTTTAATTGCCGAAACGTCTACACCTCTAATTGTTCCGCAATCATCTTGAGTAACAATAACATCTTGAGCAACATCAGTTAATCTTCTTGTTAAATATCCAGCATCCGCAGTTTTAAGAGCAGTATCCGCCAAACCTTTACGAGCACCGTGAGTAGAAATAAAATACTCAAGAACTGAAAGACCTTCTTTAAAGTTAGCAACAATAGGGTTTTCGATGATTTCACCAGAAGCACCAGAAAGTGATTTTTGAGGTTTCATCATCAAACCACGCATACCAGCAAGCTGACGAACTTGTTCTTGTGAACCTCTCGCACCAGAATCGACCATCATATGAAGTGAGTTAAAACCATGTTGGTCAGTTTTAATTCTATCCATTAATGATTTTGCAACATTATTTGTAGTATGTGTCCAAACGTCAATAATTTTGTTATAACGTTCAGCATCGGTGATAAAACCTTGATCATGTTCATCCAAGATAGCCGCAACTTTTTTGTTTGAATCAGCAATCATAGCTTTCTTTTCTTCTGGAACAATCATATCACTAAAACTGATAGAAATTCCAGCAATTGTAGAATACTTAAATCCAAGTTCTTTTAGATTATCGAGGAATTTAGCAGTAACTTCATTGCCTAGTTTCACAAACATTTTATAGATAAATCCACTAAATACTTTTTTGATGAGTAATTCATTCCAAAATCCCATTTCTTTAGGAACTATTTCATTAAATATTACTCTACCAACAGTTGTTTCAATAAATTCACCATTAATTTTTACTTTAATTTTTGCATGAAGCTCAACAGCTTCGTAATCATAAGCAATTTGGACTTCTTGGCTATTAGAAAATACCATTCCCTCGCCTTTTGCACCAGCTTTTACTTTTGTTAAGTAATAGCAACCCAAAACAATATCCTGAGTTGGAACAACAACAGGACTTCCGTTTTGTGGCGAAAGAATATTATGACTTGAAAGCATTAAAGTTGATGCTTCCAATTGAGCTTCATATGATAATGGAACGTGAACCGCCATTTGGTCACCGTCAAAGTCGGCGTTAAATGCAGTACAAACCATTGGATGTAACTGAATAGCTTTTCCATCAATTAAAATTGGTTGGAAAGCTTGAATTCCAAGTCTGTGTAACGTAGGAGCACGGTTTAGTAGAACTGGATGTCCGTCAATCAGTTTTTCAAGAATGTCCCAAATAATTGGTTCTTTTCTATCAACTGCTTTACGAGCACTTTTTACAGTTTTATAAAATCCACGTTCAATTAATTTTCTAATAACAAAAGGTTTAAACAACTCAATTGCCATGTTTTTTGGAAGTCCGCATTGGTGTAATTTTAGTTCAGGTCCAACAACAATTACTGAACGACCTGAATAATCGACACGTTTTCCAAGCAAGTTTTGACGGAAACGACCTTGTTTACCTTTTAACATGTCACTTAAAGATTTAAGCGGTCTATTACCATCGCTTCTAACAGCACTTCCACGACGAGAATTGTCAAACAAAGCATCAACAGCTTCTTGAAGCATTCTTTTTTCGTTTCGTAAAATTACTTCTGGAGCTTTAATATCGATTAATCTTTTTAATCTATTATTTCTAATTATAACTCTTCGGTAAAGATCATTTAAATCACTTGTAGCAAATCTTCCACCTTCAAGAGGTACTAAAGGGCGTAATTCTGGAGGAATAATTGGTAAAATACTAACAACCATCCATTCTGGTTTATTTGGAACTTTATCCTCATTTTCTCTAAATGCTTCCAAAACACGAAGGCGTTTAAGTAAATCAGCGCGTTTTTGTTGAGAAGATTCAGTTCTTAACTGGGCTTTTAATTCTCTAAAAGTCCATTCAACATCAATTGATTTCAACAATTCTTTAACAGCTTCTCCACCAATTTTTGCTATAAATTTCTTTGGATCATGGTCATCTAATGAATCGTTATTATGCTCTAAAGAATAAACTATTTCATAATATTGATCTTCAGAAATTAAATCTTTATACTGTAAACCAGTTGTTCCTGGATTAATTACAACATAAGATTCATAATAAATAACTCTTTCAAGATCTTTAGTTTTCATTCCAATAATGTTACCAATTTTGGAAGGAAGTGCTTTAAAGAACCAAATATGCACAACAGGAACAGCTAATGCTATGTGACCCATTCGTTCACGTCTAACTTTCTTTTGAGTTACTTCAACTCCGCAACGGTCACAAACAATTCCTTTATATCTAATTCCTTTATACTTTCCGCAGGCACATTCCCAATCCTTAACAGGTCCAAATATTTTTTCACAAAACAAACCATCTTTTTCTGGTCTAAATGATCTATAATTGATAGTTTCTGGCTTTGTTGCTTCACCATGAGATCTAGAAAGTACAGCATCTGGACTAGCCAAACTAATAGTAAGTTTGGTAATATTTTTTAATTTCGATTCTTGTGGTTTGAATCTCATAAATGTTCTCCTTAAAACTTTATTGATTTAGTTTGACTAGTTAATCTTTATCTCTAAACCTAAACCTTGTAACTCTTTAATTAATACGTTAAATGCTTCAGGAATTGATGGACGAGAAAGGTTTTCACCTTTAACAATTGCTTCATAAGTTTTAGCACGTCCTTCAACATCATCACTCTTAACAGTTAGAACTTCTTGTAAAACATTAGAAGCACCATAACCTTCGAGCGCCCAAACTTCCATTTCACCAAAACGTTGACCACCAAATTGGGCTTTTCCACCAAGTGGTTGTTGTGTAATTAGCGAATATGGTCCTATAGAACGAGCATGAAGTTTATCATCAATCATATGTCCTAATTTGAGCATATATATATATCCACAAGTAATTTTTTGATGGAATTTTTCACCTGTTCTTCCGTCATACATCGTAGTTTTACTACCAATAGGAAGACCAGCTTCTGAAATCAAGTTTTCAACATCTTCGTATTTTGCACCATCAAAAATTGGAGTTTCAAATTTTACACCTAATTGTTTACCAACCCAACCAAGTGCAGTTTCATATAACTGTCCAAGGTTCATACGAGAAGGTACACCAAGTGGATTAAGAATAATGTCAACAGGAGTTCCATCTTCAAGATAAGGCATATCTTCACGTGGAACAACTTTAGCAACAACACCTTTATTTCCGTGACGACCAGCCATTTTGTCACCAACTTGTAATTTACGTTTTTTTGCAACATAAACTTTTGCAAGTTGAACAACACCTGGTGATAATTCATCGCCACTTTGAATATTTAGCTTTTGTCGTTTATAATCCTCTTCATAATCAGATAAAATTTTGAAGTAATTATTAAAAAGCGTTTTAATCATTTTATTTGCTTCTTCTTCACTAAACCAATCTTGTGTATAATCAAGTTTAGTTACATCCTCAATTTCATTAAAAGTAGCACTTGTAATTGAAGTATTTTTCTTTAGTACAACTGAGCCATCTAAATCGCTAATACCAATTGTTTTTTTGCCTGAACAAATTAAATGAAGTTTTTTAGTTAAAAGAGCATAATGTTCAGATCTTCTAACACTTAATTGATGTTCAATTGCATCAAAATCTTTCTTTTCTTGTTTTTTAGCATCGTTATCTCTTTTTTTACGGCTAAACAAACGAGTTTTAATTACTGTTCCTTTTAATCCAGGATGTGCTTTTAATGAAGCATCTTTTACATCGCCAGCTTTGTCGCCAAAAATAGCTTTTAGTAATTTTTCTTCTGGAGTTGGGTCTGTTTCACCTTTTGGAGTAATTTTACCAATTAAAATATCATTTTCATGAACTTCTGCACCTTCACGAATAATTCCACGTTCGTCCAAATCTTTTGTAGCTTCTTCGCTAACATTTGGAATATCTCGTGTTAATTCTTCATCACCACGTTTTGTTTCTCTTACTTGTAGTTCAAATGTTTCTATGTGAAGTGATGTAAATTCATCATCGGCAACTAAACGTTCACTAATTACGATAGCATCTTCAAAGTTATAACCTCTCCATGGCATAAATCCAACAAGAACGTTTTTACCAAGTGCTAATTCACCTTTATCTATTGCGGGACCATCAGCAAGAATATCGCCTTTTTTTAGCTTCTGTCCGAGTGTAACTCGTGAACGTTGATTAAAACAGGTTTCTTGGTTAGTTCCATTAAATTTCGTTAATATATATTCAGCTCGTCTTTCATCATCAAAAGTTGTTAATGCTTCATAACTATCTGGGTCTGAAAAATATTTTACAATAATTCTCTCTGCATCAACATATTCAACTTCACCTTTATCTTCCGCAACAATAACGGATTTAGAATCAACTGCAATTTTGTATTCCATTCCAGTTCCAACAATTGGAGCTTCAGGAACTAATAATGGAACTGCTTGACGTTGCATGTTTGAACCCATTAATGCGCGGTTAGCATCATCGTGTTCCAAAAATGGAATTAATGAAGCACCAGCACTAACAAGTTGAGCAGGAGCAACATCCATGTAATGCACATTTTCTGGTGTTACAACAGGAAATTCACCACGTTTACGGCATTTTACCCTTTCAAGAATAAATTTACCTTGGTCGGTTATTGGTGCATTTGCTTGAGCAATTACAAATTCGTCTTCTTGGTCTGCTGACAAATAATCAACATTTTTTGAAACTTTACCATCTTTCACTTTTCTGTATGGAGTTTCTAAAAATCCAAAATTATTAACTCTTGAATAAAGTGTTAAAGAAGAAATAAGACCAATATTTGGACCTTCGGGAGTTTCAATAGGACATAAACGTCCATAATGCGAATGATGCACGTCACGAACTTCAAAACCAGCTCTTTCTCTTGTTAAACCACCAGGTCCTAAAGCAGAAATTCTTCTCTTGTGTGTCAATTCTGAAAGTGGATTGGTTTGATCCATAAATTGAGATAACTGGTTAGTTCCAAAAAAAGCATTAATTACAGAACTAATTGTACGTGCGTTAACCAAATCTTGTGGTTGCATATTTTCGTTGTCACGCATATTCATACGCTCTCTAATAGTACGAGCCATACGAGCTAAGCCAACATTAAATTGTTGTTGTAATTGTTCACCAACTGTTCTAACTCTTCTATTTCCAAGGTGATCAATATCATCAACTGAAACATTACCATTTTTTAGAAGAATAATGCTTTTCATAATAGCAACAATATCTTCTATTGTTAAAACGCGAACTGTTTTAGGAATATCTAAATTTAATTTGTCATTCATTCTAAAACGTCCAACTTCGCCCAAATCGTAACGTTTTTCATTAAAGAACAACTTTTCAATTAAGGCTTCAGCAGTTTCAACATCAGGAGCCTCACCAGTTCTTAACTGTCTATATATTGCAAATAATGCTTCTTCTTTTGAAATTGCGGTATCTTTGCGCAGAGTATTAAGAATTAAATCTTGCTCTGCATTAGTTTCACCAGAAATGATTTTAATTTTTTTAACATCAGAAGCTTTAATATTTTCGATAATTTCTTCAGTTAACTCATCATCTTTAGTAACAAATATTTCACCAGTTTCAACGTCAATAACATCTTCAGCAGAAATTCTTCCTTGATGTTGTAAAGGATCTAAATTTTTAACTTCTATTTCATTCACTAAATTGAAAAGATTTAATATTTCTTCATCGGTTGTGTAATTTAATGCACGTAATAATGTTGTAGCAGGAAATTTTTTACGTCTGTCTATATAAACATACATTACATGATTTATATCCGTTGCAAATTCAACCCAAGAACCACGAAATGGAATAATACGAGCTGAATAAATAGGAGTTCCATTTGGATGGCGTGTTTGATCAAAAGCAACGCCAGGAGATCTATGCAACTGACTTACAACTACACGTTCAGCACCATTTATTACAAAAGTACCTTTGTTAGTCATAAATGGAAGATTTCCAAGATAAACTTCTTGTTCAATTGAATTTACGTATTCTTCCGTTTCATCATCACGTGTGGATAATCTCAATTTAGCTTTTAAAGGTGAGCTAAAAGTAAGACCTCTTTCCTGACATTCTGGAATAGAGAATCTTGGTTTTTCAATATGATAATCAACAAAATCTAGTCTATAAAATTCTTTGTTGTCAAAAATTGGAAAATTGGTAATAAATACCTCTTGCAATCCTTTATTTTCTCTTTTATCCCTCGGAATATCTCTTTGAATAAACTCTTCAAACGATTCAACCTGAATATTTAACAAGTCTGGTTGCTTAATGGCAGGAATAATGGACTCAAAAGTAATTCGGTTCGTCGTTTTGTTTTTTTTATACTTATCCAACCATGACCTCCCTAAATTGGCAATTATTGTTACTAATCATAATTCTCTTTTTAAAATGTATAAAGTGGTAAGACGTTTTTCAACATCTTACCACATTAAAAAATTCAGAAATTAATATTTATCAATTATTATTTAATTTCTACAGTTGCGCCAGCTTCTTCTAATTCTGCTTTAATTTTTGCAGCTTCGTCTTTGCTAACACCTTCTTTAACAGTTTTTGGTGCAGCATCAACTAAATCTTTAGCTTCTTTTAAGCCTAAACCAGTGTGAGCTCTAACAACTTTGATAACGTTAATTTTTTTGTCACCAAATGTAGCAAGAATTACATCAAATTCTGTTTTTTCTTCTTCAGCTTCAGCTGCTACAGCTACAGGAGCTGCACCCATAACAACAGGGGCTGCTGCAGAAACACCAAATTCATTTTCTAATGCTGTTTTTAATTCTGAAGCTTCTACTAAAGTAAGAGCTTTAATCATTTCTACTATTTGTGATATTTTTTCTGACATTTTTATATCTCCTTTGATTTAATCTTTAATAAATTTTATGCGACTTTTGTTTTACCCGCTTCATCAATAACACTAACAAGATCTCTAATAACTGCGTTAATAGTACCAACAATACCTGATGCCGGAGCAGCTATGCTGCCAATAATACTTGACATAATCTCCTCCTTTGTGGGCATAGAAGCCAGATTTTTAAGTTGGTCTTCTCCATAGAAAGTTGATTCTATGTAGCAGCCTTTGAAATTGAATTTTTTATTCTTTTCGCTAAAGTTTTTGATGATTTTGGCAGGAGCGACGTAATTATCTTTCGCAAATGCAATTCCAATCATTCCTACAAGTTGATCGTTAATTTTTTCAAATCCACCAATTTCGGCAATAGCTCTTTTAACTAAAGTATTTTTAAATACTTTATAACTAGCACCTTCTTTGGCAAATTCCCTTCTTAAGCCGCTAATTTGCTCAACGGTTATTCCGGAATAATCAATCAAGTACATTGCAGTAGATTGCTCAAACTTCTCTTTAATTAGAGAAATCATTTCGCTTTTTTCTGTCTTGTTCATCTTTTACCTAATTCAGTTTTATACTGTTTATAGAAGCATTATATATATATAATGAGTGCGTATTCTTAATTAAATTTCTTCTTTAGAAATATGAAGACCAGGTCCCATAGTGCTAGTTAAGTATAAACTTTTCACATAAGTTCCTTTTGCCGCAGCAGGCTTCATTCTTATAATTTTATCAACAAAAGCTTTGGTGTTCTCTAAAAGCTGTATAGTTTCAAAGTTTAATTTACCTAAAGATGTATGAACAATACCTGTTTTATCAACACGAAATTCAATCTTTCCAGCTTTAACTTCTTTAACAGCTGTTGCAACATCCATAGTAACTGTTCCACTTTTAGGATTTGGCATTAAGCCACGAGGACCTAAAATTCGACCTAATTTACCAAGTTCACCCATTGTATCAGGTGTGGCAATAACAACATCAACTTCAGCCCAACCTTCTTTCATCTTTGTAATATACTCTTCAAAACCAGCGTAATCAGCTCCAGCAGCAATCGCTTCATCAGCTTTAGCACCTCGTGCAACAACAAGAACTCTAACTTCTTTACCAGTTCCGTGTGGCAAACTTACAGTGCCTCTAACCATTTGATCTGCGTGCCTTGGGTCAACACCTAATCTTATTGCACAGTCTAAAGATTCAGTAAACTTAACGTTTGAATTTTCTTTAAGAAGATTAATTGCATCTTCAATACTATACTCTTTTCGTAGGTCAAGTTTTTCTTTTAAGGATTTTACTCTTTTTGACTCTTTCATTTTTTCCAACCTAATTTATAAACTTTTAATTATCCTTCAACTGAAATGCCCATGCTTCTTGCTGTACCAGCAATCATACTCATAGCATGTTCAATATCATTTGCATTTAAATCTGCCATTTTTGTTTGTGCAATTTCTTGCAATTGAGCTTTAGTTACCTTAGCAACTTTAACTTTATTTGGCTCTTTAGAACCACTACTCAAATTTAAGTTCTTTTTTAATAAAACAGCAGCTGGTGGAGTTTTTGTGATAAATGTAAATGATTTATCAGCAAATACTGTTATTACAACAGGAATTATCAAACCATCTTTTTCTGAAGTTTTAGCATTAAATTGCTTACAAAACTCCATAATGTTTACACCTTTTTGACCTAATGCTGGGCCAACTGGTGGTGATGGATTTGCTTTTCCCGCAGGAATTTGCAATTTAATGTAACCAGTTATCTTCTTAGCCATAACTTAACCTTTAATTATAATTTACTTTTCTAATTCTGCTTGTTCAAAATCTATTTCAACTGGAGTTTTTCGTCCAAAAATTGAAACCATAACTTTAATTTTCATCTTCTCTTCATTTACTTCTTCAATAATTCCAGAAAAATTATTGAAAGGCCCATCTATTATTTTTATTAAATCGCCACTTCTAAAAATTGTATCTGTCTTCTCAGTATCTTTATCCTGAGTAATTCTACCAACAATTCTTTTTACTTCTGCAGGAAGTAATGGAGCAGGTTTCTTTTGATCACCTAAAAAGCCCATTATTGATGGCGTATTAGTAATAAAATCGATTACTTTGTTGTCTAAATCAGCATTTAATAAAATGTAGCCAGGAAAAAAGTTGCGGGTTTTAGTCTTCTTTTTTCCATCTTTAATTTCAAATACTTTTTCAGTAGGAACTAATACTTCAACAATACGAGCACGTAGAGCTTCATTATCGTTTAATTCTAAATCGATAATATTCTTAACCTTATTCTCGTGTCCAGAAAAGGTTCTTACTACATACCACTTTGATTGTGTGTTTTCTTCCACTTTTAGAAAAGTCCTTTAAATAATGTTGTTATTCCCATATCAATAAGATATGTAAATGCTGCTAATATCAAACAAGTAACAATTACTATTACTGTTGATTCTTTCAACTCATTTTGAGTTGGCCAAGTAACTTTTTTCATTTCCTTGACCACATCTGTAAAAAAATTGACTATTTTTTCTTTCATTAGTATTTACCTAATTTATAGTAGCACGAGAGGAGGGATTCGAACCCCCAACTTGCGGTTTTGGAGACCGCTGCTCTGCCAATTGAACTACTCTCGTAAAATTTACTTAGTTTCTTTAAAAATTACGTGCTTTCGAACAACAGGATCATATTTTTTAAATTCAACTCGCGCTGGATGTTCTCTTTTATTCTTTTTTGTAGTATAGCGATATCCTGTATCTGCTGTACTTTCTATAATAATTGTCTGTCTACCATTTTTAGCTTTTGCCATTGTATTTCCTCGCTAAACCTTAATAAATTTTGATTAAAGAAATTTATTATCTATTTCAAAATATTTCCGAAATTCTAATTCGTCATCATTTTTTGAGCTGACGACCGGGATTGAACCGGTGACCTCATCCTTACCAAGGATGTGCTCTACCTACTGAGCTACGTCAGCGTAATTCAAAACAAAAAAAAACAACAAACTTTTCTTGCGAAAAGTTTGAGCGGGAGACGGGATTCGAACCCGCGACCAACAGCTTGGAAGGCTGTGACTCTACCAATTGAGTTACCCCCGCTTATAATAAATATAAACGTAGTTATTAGATATTTAGCGAAGTAGGAATAAAAATAGGCTTCTTATTCTCCTTCAAAAATATCGTTTGTGGGCAGGGAGGGAATCGAACCCCCTCAGGCGTAGCCAACGGATTTACAGTCCGCCCCAACTCTCCAGCTTTGGCGCCTGCCCATTATGTCATAATGTAAAAGAAACGAGCTACAAAAATATAGGATAACATAAAAATATGCAAGTAATTTTTTAAATTAATTTAATTTATTACATGATTTCTGTCCAATATTTTTAAAGAGACCTATTTACATTTATAGCCATTCAAACAAAATAATCATTTTTTCTACTTAATTAACAACATTTTCATAGTTTTTACAAAATTATGAGTTTCCAATCTGTAAATATATATTCCACTTGTTAAATTGCTTGCATTAAAATTTATTTCGTGGTTTCCTGCTTCAATTTTATCATTTAACAATTCCACAACTTCTTGACCGAGTGAATTGTAAACTTTAATTTTTACATCTGTCGGCTCGCTTATAAAAAAGCTAATTGTTGTACTCGGATTAAACGGATTTGGGTGATTTTGGAATAATTCTGTTTTTTTCATTTCATCAACAAATATACTTGCTATATTTGAATACTCAATTCTGCCATCAGTATCAATTTGTGATAATCTATAACTAACTTCACCTTCTAGATTATCAGTATCATAAAATGAATATTGCTTTGGCGAATTACTATTTCCAGATCCTTCTACAAAACCGATTTTTTTCCATTTATTTCCAAAATTTTCGCTTTTTCTTTCTATTGAAAAACCATAATTGTTAACTTCTGTAGCAGTTTGCCATATTAGTTGAACTTTGTTATTTAAATTTAATGCTATAAAATTGTTTAACTCAACTGGAACTGGAGTTGATTCTTCAGAGTAAACATCATCAATTAATATTGTCCAATCGGGTGAATTATTTGGAGCTGTAAAAATAATTGCATCCAATGTAACATTTGCGGCTGTTATTTCTCCATTTCCATTTAACGTTCCCCATTGAGTATTATCTGCTAAATCCCAACGATAAAGGTGCCAGTTTCCATCATTGATTATATCTACAAACTCCCCAATTTCAGTTCCATCCGAGTCGTCAATCCATAATGAAATTTGTGAGCCGTTTGGGGCTGAACTTGTTTTAATCCAAACACCAATTTGATACTGTCCATTAATTAAAGTATTGTTTGCTGGCGTACCTGCTCCAGAAAGCAATCTTACGTACCAATTACTTGAGGAAGAAGTATTATCTTTTAAAACAACTTGTTCAGAGGCATTTCCGTTATGAGAGTCTGTTAAAATCCTATCTGCCGTCGAGGTTGTTAAAATTCCAACTGTTGAGCCACTATAAGTTGGAAGTGTTGCAAAATGTCCTTCAGAAGCTTCAAAATCATCTAAAATCACATTATTTGCAAGTGTGTTTGTAACAATTTCTGATTGATTGCTTTCAATATCGTAGTTACTAATAGTTGTAACCGCATAGTATTGAATACTATTTGATATGCTATAATCAGTGTAACTCGTTTCAGTTGCACCAATTATGTCTAATAAATTGTTCACATTTGAAATATCAACTGGACTTGTTGCACTTTTATATATTGCATTAAATTTTAGATTTGGGCTTGTCGAATTTTCCCAACTAATTGTGTTTTCGGAATGATTTTCAACTATTTGCAAATTTATTGGTGAATTTGGAACGCTTCCACCCAACCAACTCATTAATGGAGCAAGTGCTTTTTGCTGATAATAACTTGTTTGCAATGTATTCAAAATTCCATGCGGGTCTGTTTCAAAATATGAATGCCTAAAATATATTGAACCTTCGCAATTTGCATTACTTCGGTTCAAATCAATTTGATTTGTCAATTCATCCGAAGCCCAAGTACTTGAGCGATAAAGTGCTAATGAAGAATATAAATGCCTTCCATTTATCTTAGTTCCCCACCAAGGAAGCAAAGTTCCATAATCTTGTGCCCCTCCAAAGGGCCAATATAATTGTGGCGACAGAAAATCCACAGTTTCAGCATTAAGCCAAGCAGTCGCATCACAATAAATTTGATTATAAGCATCCATTCCAATTATTCCAGTTGGAACACCATTTTTCCATATTCCAAAAGGCGAAATTCCGAACTTAACATAAGGTTTGGCTAATTTAATTGCGGAATTTATGCTTGAAACAAATAAATTTACGTTATCGCGTCTCCAATTTTGAAGATTTGTAAATCCACGACTTTCATTCGCATAAGTTAATGAATCTTCGGTGGTAATTCCCAAAAAACCAACTGCTGAATTTGGATAAGGATAGAAATAATCGTCAAAAACAATTCCATCGACATTGTAATTATTTACAATTTCCAAAACAACTGATTGAACATAAGCACGAACGGTAGCTTGCCCTGGATCGAGCAATTTTTGGTCAATACTATTAAATGCTAAAATCCATTCTGGATGTTGAATTGAAACGTGTGAAGAGTGCTGCGTATAATTTCCAATATTTGCAACTGCACGAAACGGATTTAGCCACGCATAGAGTTCAATTCCGCGTTTATGTGCTTCATCAACGGCAAAAGTGAGCGGATCGTAAGTTGGCGAGGGTGCAGTTCCTTGCATTCCGGTTAGCCAATATGACCAAGGCTCAATTGACGAATTATAAAAAGCATCACATTCTGGTCTAACTTGTAGCAAAACCGCATTCATTTTTATTTGCTCTAATTCGTCAATTG